>Ga0082212_10000708_pt1 | contig 48555 bp, 42 predicted proteins | sample TergutNt197P3_FD_71548 | JGI IMG/M metagenome (GOLD analysis project Ga0082212, IMG submission 71548) | Neocapritermes taracua P3 segment gut microbial communities from Petit-Saut dam, French Guiana - Nt197 P3 | ecosystem: Host-associated > Arthropoda: Insects > Digestive system > Gut ... | reverse complement strand
CTGGCGCACTCTATAATCATCATTGCGGGAAAGTCATCATAGCGTCAAATTACACCCATCCTGTCATTGCGAGGAGTGTTTGTCATACAAGCGCATTTATATATAGCCGTCATTGCGAGGAGTGCGAGTCCGGCGTGAAACGCCGGCGACCGCGACGCAGCAATCCAGTGATTTGACGCGCCAGCTTTGCTGGCGCACTCTATTTGACTGGATTGCTTCGTCATGTTTGCAGACGCTTGCGCATCAGACAAACATTCCTCGCAATGACGGGTGGTGCATAACGGCATAAAACAAACCCCCGGCTTTCGCCGGGGGTTTTGCTTTATTTGATTTCTATCAAATCGCCGAATCGGCCGGCGTTCTTTCCGCCCACTATGCAATGGATTTCGGAACCTATGGAATCCATGAATTCCGCAACGGCCGCGTCTTTGCGTTCACGGTGCAACGCATCGCGACGTTCTTCCGCTATTCTCTTTGTCGCCATATAACCTATCACACCGGAACCGACCGTGGTTGCGAGATTACCCCATGCAAACCCGCCCCTGCCATCGTTAAAACCAATCAGGCCGCGCTCTTTCAAAGACGCAGATTCTACACACGTTTTACTTTCTTTAAAACTTTTAACTTGTGCTTCACATACTTTAGTATCGCTATAATTAGCGACACTAAATTTAGTTATGTCGTCGGCTTCGTCTTCGGCTTCGTCTTCGGTTTTACATCCACTAACAGTTATTTTTTTATCATTAAGTTCAACCACCACGTGTGCTTTAGTACTATCTGTGCACTTATTGCAACCTGCATTTTTAACATCGCATACCATTTGATCATTTGTTTTATTCTTTTCCATGGTGTTCATTATCGAATTATGCGCCATATTCCCGCCAACTGCGGCGATAATCGCGCCGGTCCATGCGGCGGTCTGAACATTGGTTCCCGGTTTCTTTACCTCACTTTCAAGCGTCTTTATAATTGCCTTCATATCGGAATCGGTCAGCCATGAACCGCACATAATCGTATCGCCCACAGAGAAATACCGGGTGTTATTCGTAAAGTGCTTTTCCAACGTGGTATTCGTCGCAACCATTGACACGCGCACCGCGCAGAACCCGCCCCACACATACGCCGTCCGTTCTACTTTATCCGTGGCAAGCCCCTTTACGGCATAGGTACCCCAATCATCAAAACTTGAATCCACAGCGGCCCACATAAAATTATCCTGGGCGGCGGCAACGCGGTTGCGCGCTTCGCACGCGTTCTTTGCGGCGTTCGCCTGGTACACCAATCTCTGCTGTGCCTCCATCGCGACTTCGTCGATAAGGTTGTTGAATATCGCCTTTTCGTTCAACGCGCAATTCGCATTGTCCGACGATTGCATCGACAATTCGTCGTTCGGCGTGGTGGTATAATTCCCGGTATACTTGCCATCCTCGTCTTGTTCAAGTTCCACGGTAACGTCCCTGAAATACGTCACGGCCGAAGTGCACATGCCGGCCCACGCGTCGCGCGCCGATTCCCCGGCCTTTGCCGAATTCAAAGAATCCCAGTTAAAGCTGCTCCAATTATAAACGCCAGAGCTATCTCCTTCCGGTCCTACCCATCCGTCCGCTTTCAATGCATAGTTCAAATCGAACCAATCGCGGCACATCTGGATGTTTTTAACCGTGCCTATGCAAAGTCCCTGGGCCATTTCGCGGGAAAATCCGCCGGCGCGAACGCCCGAAATCACATTGTTTGTGCCGAACACGCCCTGGTTCCGGCCGCTGTTTTCATCCACGCCGCGTATCAGGCATCCGGTAAAATCGTCCCCGCATTCGCGTCGCACGCATTGCTTTGCGGCGTTTTGGCACGTCTGTTCCATTTTGTTCAATCCGGTCTGCGAGAAAGTGCTTTGCAACCGGGTTGAAAGCCGCAACGCCAAACCCTTGCCATCGCTTGTGTTCCATATGGTCGGCCACAGGCTGCCGTTGTTTGGCGCCAGATTCCGGCAATACTGGTTGTCGTTGATTTGCGGTTTGCAGAAAGTTTCTATCAGTTCGTTGCTGGCGCCCGTCCATAATTTAACCTGACCCTGGGCATCGCGCGCCATTCCATAACACATGGCCATAGACCCGCGGCCGCAAGAATCTTTTATGCATGTTTCCGTCGCCATAGTACAGCGCGCGTACGAACTGGCGACCGCCGCGGCCAGCCATTCTATGGCCTGCGTCTGGACCCAGTTTTTGCGGTTCATCGTGCCGCTCATCACCTGTTGGTACGTCATGTATTGTTCCAACGGGTCGGTTATGTCCAGCTGGTTCATGATATTCACGCCGTTCGACGGATTCACGGTCATATAGCAGAACCGGTTGGAACCGATTTCAATTTTGCATTCCGCCTCTAAATATTTGTTCACGGCCGTTGCGTCCAACAACATGTTGTTCGCGTAATTCTTTACCAATGTCTGGTCGACATCCACAGAACCCCGTTGGTTGTCAAAGAACACCGACGTCGGGTCGGAAAGCGCCTGTAATTCGGACAGCGCGTTGCGTATCCCCAGCCGCGCCAGGTTGGTCGGATTTGTGGCGCTGCCGCCCACTGGCAATTTCTCCAGGGCGTCGTTCAGTATGTTGTTTACAGAATCCAGCTGCATGGTCGTGCGGTCAATGTCAAGGCATTTATGCGGACTGTCCTGGCATGCGCGGGTCAGGCACGCGTTCGCGACGCGTTCGCATGTTGTGACCGCATGACTGGCCGCCCACAGCGCGCCGGCCCAGATTTCACGGCCCAATGCGCTTTTCTGGTTCGCACCGTCGTTGGTGCTAAAGCGCAGCTTGATATCGGAAAGCTGTATCGTTGTGCCGCCGCGCAAAAGGCTGCGCCGAACGACTTTCCATTCTCCGTCACAAAGCGCGCGGTTGGCAGACGCGTTGTCGTCGGTCCATGAAACTTTTGCATATCCGTCGGTGCCGTCCAGTCCGAACATGTGGTTTATGACGTCCGCCGGACATCTGACCAGTTCGGATTCGCAATACATGCGTCCGGCTTTGAATCTTTCTTCGGTGTCGCACAATTCGAAATTTTCACCGCAGACCATTTCCATTTTCAGGCACGACATATAGCGCATGGTGCAGCGCAGAGCATCCAATTGTTCCGGCACGGGATTGTCGCATGTTCCGTTGTATTCGCCCGGGGTATTGGTGCCCGTTGTGCCCGTGGTGGTCAGCGGCCGCAGCTGGCGCATTGACGGCCCGCGGTCTTGAATCGTGCCGACATTCGCGGCGACAACGGCCGGCCGCGCGGTCGGGTTCGGATTTGGTCCGACCAGCTGCGCCGCGGCAATGCCGCAAAGCCCAAACGCAAGCGTCGCAAAAACAACAAGTTTTTTGGAAACTTTTGACATATTTTCCCTCTTCTTTTCATCTTATTTTATCATATAGTGGCAAAATATAAAAGCAAAAAGTGGGACTTGTAGGGGCGCCCCCTTGCGGACACGTTCCTGCCCCCTTGCGGGGCGGGATAGAAAATCTTACGAGTGAAACGAGTTAGATTTTCTTGGGTGGGGGTAGCCAATAATTCCCCCCACCCAAGAACTTGTAACGCACTTTGTGCTAACAAGTTCTATCCCGCCCCGCAAAGCCACCCCGCGCAATCTTTGATTGCGCCGGGACCCGGCGGGGGCAGGAAAGCCCCTACATATCATTCAAAATCTCTTTCAATTCACGCATATCGTCGGGAAGTTTCGCCTTGAATTTCAACATTTCGCCCGTAATCGGATGGGAAAGTTCCAAGACTTCGGCGTGCAGCATCTGGCCGCCGCCCGCCCGGATAAATTCCAACAATTCCGGGTTCTTGACGCTGCCCAGCCTTGTCTGTCCGCGACCGTAAATCGGGTCGCATAAAACCGGAAAACCGTGCGCCGACAAATGCACGCGAATCTGGTGCGTCCGCCCGGTTTCCAAAGTGCACCGCAATTCCGAAATTCCGGTCCGCGGCCAGACGTTGATGACTTCGGCGTGTGTCTTCGCCGGCTTGCCGCCGGTTTTCAGCATTGTCATTTTTTGTCTGTTGCGCGTCGACCGTCCGATGTTTCCGGATATGTCGGCACCCAGCCAGTTCGGAACGCCCCATACGAACGCGATGTATTTCCGCACCAGATTGTGTTCGGAGAAAACATGGGACAGCACGCGGTGCGCCGCGTCGGTTTTTGCAAAAACTATAACGCCGCTGGTATCTTTGTCCAGACGGTGCACGACGCCGGGGCGCATTCCGTCCGCACCGATGGACGACAATTCTGTGTGCGCAAGGACCGCCTGGACCAATGTTCCATCTTCGCGTCCGGCGCCGGGATACATGGCTATTCCGCGCGGCTTGTTTATTACGATGATGTCGGCGTCTTCATAAACGATGTCTAACGACATCGTTTCGTTTACCGTTTTCCGTTTAACGTTTACCGGTTTTTTTTCTGGAATAATTACTTCGTATTCTTCGCCGACTTTTACTTTATCGGAAAGTTTTATTTCATTGCCGTTTTTCGTGATTTGGAATTTCTGAATCTCCGACCGCGAATATTCCGGAATTTTGGACGCGACAAACTTGTCGACGCGAATTCCCGCATCCCCGTCTTCAACGATAAAAATAAATTTATTATTTGATGTCATTCCAGTCTGTTCTTTCGCATTCGTTCAGGCGCACGGTCAAATTCCGTCCGCTGTGCGCTGCCGGACATACGGCGATTCCCGTGGTTACGCCCTGAACTGCGTCGCGCCGCACTTCGCGGAAAGCGAACTGTAATTCTTTCGGCGGATACACGCACACGATGCGCATGCGCGCGTCGTTGTCCATCTGGAACGATGTCGCGGGGGCGACCCATGCGCGCGCGGCCTCGGCCTGGCCGAAACAAGGAAACGCGTCCAGAAAATACAGTTCCGTTCCAATTGTCGATACGGACCTGTCGCGGCCGAAAGTCACGCGGTATTCGGACATGCGCATGCCGGTGATTGCCTCCCAATCCGCGCTGGTCGCGAACATTGTGATGGTCGCCGGCGGCAGGGATTGCGCGTGCGCGCAAATAGAGCATAGAGCATAGAGCATAGAGCATAGATATATGTTTTTGAAAAATTTCATAGATTTATTTTTTAATGTCATCATTTGTATATTCTCCATTGTTATACTCTATGCTCTATTATCTATGCTCTACTTTATAAACTCCACCGCCAGTTTTTTCGCAGCCGGCGGAAAATCGGCGATAGTGTGGGCGAATTCCGCCGCCTCTCCTATATCCAGAATCGGCACCGGCGGGCGCACTTTCTGGCGCAGAACCTCGTCGCCCGCGTTATTTTTCACGACCAGCGCCATATCCGGAATTCCGTAAATTTTTCCGGACAAATTTCTGACGCGGCCCGATACGACCCATGCTTCTTCGGCCGTCTTTTGGACGCCGGTCATTTCGATGACCAGGGGCGCTTTCGGTTTTTTTGTCGGCATATATCTGACCGCGGCCATCCCTGCAAACACGGCGGCAAAAAGGACCGCACCCCATATCAGAATCGGGCCGCGGTGTCTGGGCGGCATCCACGCATGTCCGCACAGCGCGCATTCCGCGCGCTTGCCGCCGGGGATGTCCGCCGCGTAATCCGTTCTGCAAAAAGGGCATTTGATTTTCATATCAACGCGCATTGTAAAGGAAATTTATTCCAAATTCAACCTGTCGTATTCCGCCGAAATCCTTCGCTCTATTTCGGAAAGCGCGCGCGCGTAATCCGCGACAGTCGCGTTGTTGTTATTGAATACGGCGGACATCGCCCGGTATGCGTACGTGCTTGTGTCGGCGCCGCGCGCGGCTTGTCTCATCATCTGGGGCAACGCGGGCAGCATTACGTCGAAAAACACCGCGTCGCGTGCGGAAAAGTCCCAGAAATACGCGGCGTTTTTCGGGTCTTCGATTCTTTCCCGAACCACCAGGCGCGGCGTCACGCTGCCGCCTCCGCCGACGAACATCTGCATTGCGGTAACGCGTCCGCCGGTCATGTCTATGGACCCTCCGACCGAAAGACTGGCAGCTTTTTCATCCATATCCGACACGGAAAATCCGCCCAGCGTCAGATCGCCCGCCCAAAGCCGCAGCGCGGCGACCGAAGAAAACCGCGCGCGTCCCGGCACGGTCATGCGTTGCGTATCTATGCCGCGGGAATCGGAAGAAAGCGCGCCCGATACCAGCGCTTCGCCGGCGACGGCGATATTTCCATCCAAAGCGGGCCTGTTTTCGACAACCAGACGGTTGGCGCCCGCTGTATTCGCGTTTATGGTTTCCGTGAATTTAGAAGCCTCTGCGAATATTGAACCCGCCCCCGTTATATCGTGCCCGCCCATGGCCAGGTCGGACCGCATTGTTGCGTCGTCCGCGCCGCCGCCCGAAACACGGCGCAGGAATTCTTCGCCGGATACGACGGCGGCGGTCATGTCCAGCAACGACCGGTCGCTGAACCTTGCGTTCCATATATTGGCTTTTGTTCGCCATGTTCCGAACGCGCCGAACGTGTCCGGGCCGTCGGCCATGCCGGCGCCCGCGCCCGCGGCCAGCGCGATTTCGCGCGTGCGAATGGGCGCCGCGCCGTCTATGTCCATAACGACGATTCCTTGCAGGAAGGACCGTCCGCCGCGGTCGGCGCTTTTCACGACGCGCATCTGGAACTGTTCCGCCCTGCCCAATGATTCTACGTTCAAATCGAATTCCTCTAAATCTTCCAAAGACACGCGAACAACGTTGCGGCCGACGGACGACAACAGCTCTCTTTTGTTTTCCTCCATGTATTTTTCCAAAGCGGACCGGACGGCGGCCATATCGGCGGCCGCTTTCAGATTTTCCGCGCGGCGCACCCGGGCGTTCTCTTGTCCGACCAGAAAGGGCAGCATGGCCGCCGCCAATGCCAGCGCCAGCAACAGCTCTACCATCATTCCGCCGCGTTCCGCACGTTCGCTATGCGAACGCGCAGAGCATAGAGCATAGAGCATAGAGCATAAATGCTTTGAACAATTTGAAAAATATTTTTTTATATTCAACACCTGTAACGACCCCATCTATGCTCTATTATCTTTGCTCTATGCTCTCTGAATCCTTCCATCCTTCCTTCATTATTTCCCCGAATTTTTCCGCCGGCACATTGAACTCCATGTTTCCCGCATTAGAAACGGTTAACGACGAAAATCCGGGCGCCGCGCTTTGCGATGTTAACATCCAGTTGCCCAGTTTCAGCGGCGCATCGGAATAACTTGACGACAGTTCGTTTGACACGACCAGACCCAATCCGTCCGCAAAGCGCATCTCGTCCGCGGACACGAACGGCACGGTCAGGTTGTACGCGCTGATCCCTGTGAATCCGGAAACGGTCCTTGATGTCGCCGACTTTACGGTCATGGTCCGCCCGACGCGGACCGATTCCATAATCTGGGCGCGGCTTGCGATTATATCGCCCTGGGCGGACCAGTTTCCCGCGCCGCCGCCGCCTTCGAACAAATCCGCCTGGATGTTTCTGAATCCGACGACGTCGCCCATGACGCGAACTCCGTCGAACGACGCGTTGCTTCCGTCCATGTTCGCGCCGTCCGGAAACACTGCTTCGTCCGCGGCGAACGATTCTATGGCCGCGAACCATCCGGACACCATCTTAGAATCAAGCAGTCCCGCGCCCACGGCGCCGGCGTTCGTCACGTTGTTGCGCGCCATCATCAGATTGCGCTCCATGGTGTTCAGACGTTCGTCGCCCGCATCCACCCGGTGCATAAAATTGAACGAATCATCCCGGGGCAATTCGACCGGTATCCGGTACACCAAATCGTTTTCCTGCATCATTTCCGTCTCTATGCTCCATCCGCCGCCGACGGAAAACGCCGTGTTTTCCGGCCCCGCGACGGCGGCGTCCGCGCCCAGATGACGCGCTATCTTATGCATTCGGATTCCGTCGAATTTTCCTGGGAACAACAGATATGCCTCGACCGTGACGCCGCCCAGATGTCTGAACTTTTCAATGAATGCGAAAGCGGGCGTCATCGCTATAGCGCCTTTGATTTCCTTACCTGCAATCTCTTGCAATTCCTTTGCGTCCAATTCGACCAGCTTGTCTTCCTCCCAATTCATCTGACTGCTTCGGATAAATCCGGACACGGGGTATTTCCACCCCGCTATCTGCCGCGCCATGGCGACGTCTTTTATATCGCGGCTGACTTCGGCCACGCGGTTGTACACAAAAGGCGCCATCGCCGAAACCAACCCGATGGCCAGCAATGTTTCAAGAAGATTGCTTCCGCGCTGTTCTAGCATTTTTCCTTTCCTTCCAGCAGACATTTCTTCATGTTGATTCTTTGTTCCAGCCGCTGCCAGAACATAAATCTGCAAACGATATTCTGGGCCAGCGATTCCCGGTTATACGTCACGCCCAGACCGTACATATTGTCGGCTATGAAATCATTGCATCCGGTTTGTACGTCGGACGCCTCTAACGGATATCGGATAATTTTTATATCGTTGTTGTTTATTCCGGCGATGGCGGCATCGGGCAGAACGGACACGCCGGCGGGCCGCACGTCCGCGATAATCGGGCCGGTTCCCCCGGCCAAAAGGCGCGCGGACGTCTGGTCGCGCAGCGTGACGGCCGTCGCCGCGACGACGTTTGTTTCTATCCCCGATTTATTGTTGATGATATCCGTCCCGTCTTCGCTGATGAATACGTCCTGGCCGCGCGCCGCGTTGATGAATCCGGCGATTTCGGCCCTCTCGACGGAAAGCGTTATGTTGTGGAATACGGCGTTGCCCTGCACATCCCATATTCCCGGGCCGGTAAATCCGCCGCGCCCCTCCTCCATGGTGAAACTGTGGGCGGATACGACTTCGCCGGTTAAAGAGCCCGCATCGCCGTATCTGGACACCGACGGCGCGGAAACGTATTTGGCGGAAAGCGACCCCCGCGATATGTTCAGCGCGTTCGACATGTTTTTCGTCTGGAATACGGCGCGGCGGATTTTCATATTGCCGAATCTGTGCCGCTGTCTTCTTCCGTCTTCCGTCCCGGAAAGCACCATATCGCCGGCCAGGATATTTCTGAACCTGCCTTCAACCGCGGATATGTCGCGCGCGCCCCTGATGTCGCGGCCGCCCATGTTCAGCGCGACATGCATCCTGTTGTTTTCAGGGGTGCGCGCGCGCACGGCCAAAAGGTCTGAAAATTCGCCGTCCAAGGGAACGCGGACGTAAACAGAGCCGGGCATGGGTTTGTATGAAAACGCGGACATGTCGATATTCCATCCGCCCGTCGCGCCGCGGATTTCGTCGCCGTCCGGCTCTCCCGCCCAGAACCCTAAGCGCAGCGCGATTTCCGCCTTGTCTATCCCGCGGACGCCTCCGCCGGACATCCGTATCCACGCGATTGTGTCCAATTCGTCTTTGGTCACGACCATCGTCACTTTTTGTCCGAACGGGGTGCGCGGCACGAATCCGATGGGCAGACCGTACGCCTCCAGCGCGTCCGCAAAATCCTTGCCTTCGTATTCCGTCTTGCCGTACATAAACCGGTCCGCATTGTCTTTCCCAAAGGCGCGCGCGGCGGGAATGACCGAATTAATCTGGGATACGGCGGCGTTCATCTGGGCGTCCAGACCGGTTCGCGACATTTTTTTGACCAGCATGGGCATAAACGCGACAACCAGCGACAGCGCCAAAAGCGCCTGCAGCATAAAGTTTCCCGATGAATTTCCAACCCTCTCCATAAAGGAATTCTAGCGGTATAAAAAAATTATTGCAAACGGTTTTAAGGCGGTATATAATAAACGGGTTAAAAGGATTTAATTTCCCAAATTTAATAATATCAACCAGTGCCTAGGCGTCCCCTAGTGCCTTTAATCAGGTTTATTTCATGCAGCATAAAAAAAATCAATCGTCCACCGGCATCATGATACAGCGGTGCCATCGCTGGCGCCAGAAAAGAAAACAATACCTGGACCAGGCGCGCACAACGGCGGACGAAATCGAACGCGAACGCCTGCTTCAGATGGCGGAACATTACGGCCGCATTGTCAGCGATGAACAGAATAAAATCGACGGCCAGCGGGGCGGCCCGAAACCGGCGGAACCGGCGGATGCCGAAGAAAGCGAAGGCGACGACGAATCGTTTCCCGATTTCCTGACGCAATTGAACAAGAATTAAATAATTTCACTTTTTTGTTTTTTGTTCTATAATCCCGTTCATGAACAAGTCTATTATCTTTGCTCTATGCTCTATGCTCTTTCTTGGCGCCTGCGCCGGGTCTATGGAAAAACGCCTTGACGACGCGCGGGCCGATTTCAAGGCGGGCGTATTCGAAAAACAAAAAGTCGGCGATAAAAACCTGGACCCTTTGCTTTCCGGGAACGCGCTGTTCCAACAAAATAAATTCGGCGACGCGGACAAAGAATTCGAATCCATAAACCGCCGGATGGAAAAAGCGCAGTCTTCCGGCATAACCGGCGAAATCGGCCGCGCCATCGCCGGAAATCTGTCCGCGGATTACAAGCCGTATTTTATGGACGACCTGTTTGTTTCGTATTACCAGATATGGTCCGCGATTGCGGACGGACGAACAGCCGACGCCCGCGTGATTATAAATCAATCGTACGCGAAACAACAGCGCCTGTCCGCCGAATACGCGTCGCTGATTCGTAAAAAGGAAAAAGATTCGAACGGCCTGGGCAAACAATTGCGCGCCGAAAACGCGTCTTGGGAATCTTTCAAGGATATTATGAATCCGGCGTTGACTTACCTTGCCGGAATATATTTTTTGAATTTCGCGTCGGGCCCGTCGGATTTTGAAACCGCGCGCACATACCTGTCGCGCGCGGACGGAATGGCGCCCGGCAACAAATTTATAAAACAAGACCTGGCCGCCGCTTCCGCGCGGCGCACGCCCGTAAACACTGCATGGATATTTATCGAATCGGGATTTTCGCCGAAATTGATCGAACGGCGAATCGATTGGCCCATGGTTACCGCCGGCGGCGTAAGCGCCGTATCGATTGCAGTGTCGGAACCGATTATGCTTGACGGCGGGCAAGCCGTCGACGGGGCGGAATTGGTCGCGAACATCGACGCCATGTTTATGACGGAATACAAAGAATACGCGGTCAACGATGCGCTGCGCGCGGCCGCAAGCGCGGCGACGAAATTGGCGATGCAGGGCACGGCGAACCATTACGGCGGAACGCTTGGCGGAATCGCGGCGGTCGCGGCCGGCATGGCTATGACCAGCGCCGAAATCCGAACATGGGCCACATTGCCAAAGAAAATATACGTGCTGCGGATTGACAAGGATGCAAAGTGCAAAAGCAATGATTGCTTGATTACATTAAAATCCGGTGGTACAGTTGTTACAGAATTCAAAATTGAAAGACACGGAAACCATCTTGTCTACATAAGATTGCCGAACGAAGAAATTAAACCAAAAATAATAAAACTAAAAGGATAAACTATGAACAAAATAAAATGCCTTATGCCTTATGCCTTATGCCTTATGCTCTGCGCCTGCGGCGGAACGAAAGTAATCGACACGAACGATTCGAAAGCGGTATCGGGGATGAGCCATGTGATGGAATTGGAATATAGGGATTGGACGAACACGGCCGAAGAAATGGTTAATTCCATGTTCAAATCCGGCGGATTCGCGCGAATCAAAGACCCGGTTATCGCAATGGGCCCGATGATTAACGACACCCAGCAGCGTTTCGACACGGACATACTGACCAAGAAAATCCGCAGCGACCTGGTCAATTCCGGCCGCGCACAGATTGCCACTAATTTCGGCGGCGAAGACACGACCAGCAACACAATGCGCGATATGCGCGGCAATTCGGAATACGCCGCCAATTCATTCGCGGGCAAGGGAACATTGGTCGCGCCGAACATGTCCTTGTCGGGCAAGATGTTGCAGCGTAATCTGAAACTGGACAGCGGATGGTTCGACAGCAAAAACGAACGCGTGGAATATTATCTGCAGCTGACACTGACGGATTTGAAGACGGGCCTGTCGGTTTGGGAAAACGAACAGCCGATACTTAAAGAAGGCAAACGCGCCCCGCGCTGGTAATTACCTCGTCCGAAACCGCATTGCGGGCGCTTTTGGGTGTTCATGTATCATCTATACACTTCACACCCAAAAACACCCGCAAGCCGGCCTAACGAATGCGAATAATTTATTTTTAACGCCGCTTGCGCGGCGTTTTATATTTCTAATCGTACGGGTTTTCTGTTTTCGCGTATTCGATTACGACGGGCAGCGATTCCCAGCGCAGCGCCTTTGCAATCCCCTTGCGCAGATATCGGGTATATGATTCGGGAATATCGGATGTGCCGCCGACATTGACGGTTATTCGCATCGGGCGTTTTCCGGTCTGGCTGGCGAATTTTATTTTCATCGGACGTTTCAGGCGCGACATAGGCGGCTGGCGCGCGGCCATCAGTTTTTCAAGCGTGCGATTTACGAAACTTGTCGCGGCGTGTTCGTTGGAAAGGTCCCACAATTCGTACACGCGCTTTATCATGTTTTTAACGCCGCGCCCCTGTTCCGCGCTGATGGGCAGTATCAGCGGTTTTATAATCTGGTGAAAGCTGTCCGCAAACTGGTGCTTTAATTTCAACAGCTTGTCTTCGCGTATTTCTTCCGGCACCAGGTCCCATTTGTTCAAAGCGACCGCCAGGATTTTTCCGGCGTCGTACACTCTCCCTGCGATGCCCAGCGCCTGGTTTTCGATATTTTTCGTCGCGTCGACTATCAGGATGACGGCATCGGATTTGGAAATGGCGTCAAGTGATTTCAGCGCGGCCAAAGTTTCGACATCGTCCGTGATTCCGGCCTTGCGCCGCAGACCGGCGGTGTCGACAATCGTCATATCGCGGCCCAGGAATTTTGTTTTTATCGCGATGGTATCGCGGGTGACGCCGGGTTCGTCGCGGACGATTACGCGGTCTTCGCCCAGAATTTTATTCACCAATGTGGACTTGCCGACATTCGGCTGTCCCATAATCGCGACGCGAATCGCGTCGCTTGATTTCTGATTTTCGATTTCTGATTTCTGATTTGGTTTTTCAAGTTTCGATATAAATTCGGAAATCGCATCGAACCCCTGTTTGTGTTCCGCCGAAACCGGCACCGGCTCGCCCAGGCCCAGTTTGTAAAATTCGGACAAATCGCCTGTGCGTTTGCCCTCGGTTTTATTAACCAGCAACAATACGGGCTTTCCCGCCTTTTTTACAATGCGCGTCCATTCCGTATCGCCCGGCACCAGCCCCGCCTTGCCGTCGACCACGAACAGGACCGCGTCCGCGCCCTTTATCGCGGCCAACGATTTGTCTGTTGAAATTTTACCAATTTCGTCGGTTTTCGTTTCCAATCCCGCGGTGTCGAACAGTTCTATATCCGTGTCTTCGGCCATGCGCAGCATGCCGGAAACCACGTCGCGGGTAACGCCCGGCCTGTTGTGGACGATGGCGTCGCGCGAACGCGTCAACTGGTTGAACAGCGTTGATTTTCCCGTATTGGGTCGCCCTGCGATTGCGATTTTCATATTTCCGTTTTCCGTTTTCCGTTTTCCGTTCACCGCGCAATGCGGAACAAATAACGAAAATTTTGTGATTGTTTTTTTGTTTATTCGTGTTTATTATACAGTGGAATTTAACAAAGTGCAAATTCCGTGATTCATTTGCCGAAAGTCGCGAAAGGCGGTAAACGGTAAACGGTAAACGGTAAACGGAGTATAAAATGGCCAAACGTAATTCATACAAACGCATGTTCGCAATCTGGTTCTCGCACATAGTGCAGATAATCATGAACCCAAAACAGTTCTTTTCGAAAATCGTCGCGGACGGGAATATGGACGAATCCATGATGAAGGCGTTCCTGTACGGTCTGCTGGGCGGGATAATGGTTCTGGTGATACAGAAAATCGGCGGGGCGGAATTGACGCTGCAATTGATATTTTCAAAACTGGTAATCGTTCCGGTTATGGCGGTCGCGATACTGTTCGTTTTGGGCGGCATGCTGATGATGGTGTCGGAAATAACGGGCGGCGAACGCGATTGGGAAATCGCGATAAAGGGTCTGGCGTCGGTGTTCTTTATATATCCGGTGATACTGGTTTTGAATTCGCTGGCCTGGGGCTGCGTGTCGTTATGGGTCATCAGCGCGATTGTCGACATATACGTGCTGTTCCTGCTTTACAACATCGCGGTGTATTGCATGAAGGGAAACAGGACGCGCGTCCTTATCGTCATCGGCGCGTTTGCTTTCTTTATGCTGACGGTGTATGCGACGGATTATCGGTTCGGCTGGCTTTCCCTTAAAAACTATGCCGCCGCGCTGGAATGTTACAGATAACTTATTACCTTGTCCGAAACCGCATTGCGCGCGGTTTTGGCCCCTCATGTATATCTTATACACTACGGGACCAAAACCACACGCAAGCCGGTCTAACAAATGTGAATGATTTAATTTTTTACGCCGCTTTCGCGGCGTTTATATTTTTCAAATTTCAAAACTTTCCATGCAGTCCGGCGGCAACAAACGGTTGTACGTCACCCGGGGATGACACCGCGCCGCCCGACCCGAACATTTCGAAATATTCGTCGATTTTGTAACGCAGCGACACAATGCCGGTATGGGTGGTCGTCGAATTCGGATAGTCCGGATGGTTGCCCCATATACCGACGTTGGACAATATGTACGATACCGACGCGGACCAGGCAAGGAAGTCGTAACTGGCGCCGACGCCGGTCTGCAATCCGTCCGACGGGCGCGTTATCGCGTTATGGTCGTAAATCCCGCGAACGGTCGCTCCGAAATTCCAACTGGTGTATTGAACATTCGCACCCAACGCGGCCTGCATGCGCGAATCAGCGGTGACGGGCGCTGTATAAATATCCGCGTTCAAATCGCGGGGGCTGTCCACAAATCCGGCGGCGGCGGACAGCGCCAGTTTTGTCTTGCCGTGCGGCTGTCGGAATTTTATTCCGACGTCGGTCGCAGAATTAAAATGCGTATCGAACGGCGAAACCGACATGCCGGCCTGAACAACATTGGTGGGCAGCGACACGGCGGTTGCGCGGAAAGAATATCTGGTCCCTGTTAATGTTGAATTTGAAATAACGTCCGACGTATCGGTCACCTTGTATAAAATCGGCGTGTTGTTCATTCGCAGGGCGCCGACATCGGGCAGCCCCAGCCCCAGTTTCGCCGCAACCGATTCGGTCCAACCCAATTCCGTGCGGCCGTACGGGCTTTCCGCGAATATGAACGCGTCGGAATAATATCTGTCGAATTCATAGGCCAGCCGGTCAAAAGAATAAACGGCGCCCAATGTCCAGCCGCCTCGCACGGCGTAATTCGCCTGGCCGCGAACGCGGTAATCGTAAATCAGCGGTTCAGGGAAAGCGGCGCCCGCAGTCCCGTATCCGTTCAGGCGCAGCCCGACGCCGTCCCTGTTGTATGTGTATGCCGCCGCAGGCGACGCAAGGCATAAGGCATAGGGCATAAGGCATATCAGTTTTGTGCTTATTGAAACTAGTTTAATCAATCTCATATTATTTATGCCTTATGCCCTATGCCTTATGACTTGTTGGCATCCGCCAGAATCGCGTCCCGCAGTTTTGCAAACGCCCGCTCTTCTATCTGCCGGACGCGTTCGCGCGAAATCTTGTGCCGTTCGGATAATTGCTCCAGGGTCGGCGCCGGGTCGGACAGGCGCCTTGCGATTAAAATTTCGCGGTCGCGTTCCGGCATCGCCGCCAGATGTTTTTGCAACAGCTCGCGCCCGAAATTTCTGAATTGCGATTGTTCTAATTTGTCTTCGATTGAATTTTCGTCATCCGCCAGATTGGAAAGCATGTCCGGCGAATCGGACTCGTCGCGCGCCGGCCGGTTCAGCGACAAATCGCGCGCGGCGATGCGTTTTTGCATGCGCGACACGTCCAGTTCCGGAACTTCCAAATATTCCGCGATTTGCTTTGTCTGGTCGTCGGAAAGATTGTTGTCCATTATGCCCAGCGCGCGTTTGGCCCGCGCCAGGTTAAAGAACACGCGCTTTTGATTCGCCGACGTTCCGATTTTTACCAAAGACCAGTTGTTCAGAACGGTGTCGTAAATCTCCGCCTTTATCCAGAACATGGCGTACGTTGAAAACCGGAATCCGCGTTCCGGGTCGAATTTGGAAAGCGCCTGCATCAGTCCCAAATTGCCGCTGGCAATCAAATCCGCGACGGGAATTCCGTAATTCTTGAAATCGTACGCGACGGAAACGACCATGCGCAGATGGCTGGACACCAGTTTTTCGGCCGCGAACTTGTCGCCCGCCCGGCGCCAGCTTTGCGCGTATTCGTATTCCTCTTCGGCGGAAAGCATGGGAAAATTCTGGACGGACCGGATATACCGTTCCAGATTGGCGTCGTCGGACGTCACAATGGGCAAGGGGTTGCAGACGGCCGGCAGGGCGGCTTCGTCCCTTGTATCGTTGTCTTGTCTCTTTTCGCTTTTGACTTTCATGCCAACCAGTATAGTGCAAATTAAAAAGATTGCAAATGGGATGAAAACAATAGTATCATTGCCAAAGATGAAAAAGGAGCAACCGATGGCATCAATGCTGACAAGATTTGCAAAAAAACCGGCCGCGCCGAAAAAGACGCTGCAAGACCACGCCGAAGACGCGCTGTACAGGGAAGTAAATGAAGAGGTTCATGCGGAAGCCGCGTACGATTTCGTAAAAAAACATTCCCGCATTCTTATCGCGGCCGCCGCGCTGGCGATTGTCGTTGTTTCGGGGCTGCAGCTTTTGCGGATGCACAACGCGCGGACCCTGCGCCAATCTGCCGCCGCGTATGAATCGGCCGTCATGATGATGGAATCCGGGAACACGGCCGCCGCGCGCGAGGCGCTTGTCCGCGCCGCAAGACAGTCCGGCGGCGGCATGGCGGACCTGGCGCTGTTTTCCGCGGCGAAACTGGATTTGCAAACCGGCAATATAGAAGACGGGCTGGTGCGGCTGGAACAATTGGCCAAAGACGGCAACACGCGCGATTTTCGGGATTTGGCGCTTATCAACCTGGCGGTCATAAAGGCGACCGACATGACGGCGGGGCAGTTTGCGCGCCATTTGGCGCCCGTCCAGACGAAACGGTCGCCGTTCTATTACACCGGCATGCTTTTGATTGCGCAAAAATATCTGGCATCCGGCGACGATGCGTCCGCGCGCAAATGGCTGGACCGCATAACGTCGGACAAGGACGCGCCCGCATCCATTTCCGCCCAGGCAGAGATGTTGAAGTAACAAGGCATAGGGCATAAGGCATAAAAGTATGAGATTGATGAAAATACTTTCAATGATTACAAAGCGCATATGCCCTATGCCTTATGCCCTATGCCTTATAGCGCTTTGCGCCTGCGCCACCAAGGACCCGGTACTTCCGGGCGAACGGCATTCCGTGTTCGATACCGGCGGAATCGTGGTTCTGGACAAACCGGTACCGGAAAACGCGCTGAAAGAAATATCGCGGCCGGGGGTGCGGACCGCGGAATACATACAGGATTCCAACAATGTAGTATGGCGGATATCCGGGGACGAACGGATTCGGATATTTTCCGGTTTTCCGACGACCGCCCATGTTTCCGGCGAAAGACGGCCGACGGTGACGGACAAATACATATTCGCCGGACTGTCCACCGGCGAAGTCGTAAAGATAGATAGGGCTACGCGCAACCTGGTGTGGGTCGCGGACATTTTCAAATCCAGCGCGATGACCGGCGGGTCCAGCATACTTGACGTCGTCGCGCCCGTAATGACGGACGGCGACCGGTTTGTCTATGCGGGGGGATTGGGCGGTTCTTTCTGCAAACTCAACTCGGACACGGGCGCGAAAGTTTGGTGTTCGGGCGTCGGCACCGGCACGCCGTTCATTGTCCGGACGGGCGTTTCTTATGTGGTCGGCACGGACGGTTACTTGTATGCGATAGCGGGCGGCACCGGGGACGTCTTTTGGCGGACGGAAATCAAAACCCAGGCAAGGCCGGAATTTTCCGATGGAACGATTATCGTCGGCAAAGAAAAATTCGACTCGATAACAGGCGATATGCGATAGGTAATAGGTAATAAGTAGTGGTTGCCCAATATATTGGACACTTACATGTTGTCTATTATAATAGACAGTCTATTAACTCGAACTACCTATTACCTATTACCTGTTACCTATTTTTTCCTTGCTCTTGCCCCGCAAATCCCATAGAATTGTTTATAGAGATGACAGGGGGGAAGGAAATGGTTTTCAAAAAAGATTCAAAAAAACGCGCAAAGACAAAAAAACCGGCGGCAAAATCGCCGCGCATCGCGGCCGCGTACGTGCCCGCGACCCGCGCAATGCCCGCGCCATGCGGCAGACGGCTGGCCCGGAACATATATTTCGGCATAATTTTATTCTTTGCATCCGCGACGTTCTATATAATGGGGCGCAGCTATTCCATACTGAATCCCGGGGACGATCACGGGATGGCCGCCGCGATAATCGACATGACGGCCATGTCGCACGAAGAACGCGCCGTACTTGCGAACGAATATTTCGCGTATGGCCGGGGCAAACTGGTTTCCGGAAACGGGGTCGGCGCCATTTTGGACTTTTCCATCGCCATAGAGGCGAATCCGGACGACGTCATGTCGCATATCTACAGGGGCGAGGCGCATCTGCAAGTGGGCGACCTGTCCAAAGCCGTTTACGATTTCACCAGCGCGATAAATCTTGACGACGAAAATCCCGTCGCCTGGTACGACCGCGCCCTTGCATATATCCGGCAGGAAAATTTCAAAGCGGCCATGCGCGACCTTGACGCGGCGCTGGAAAGAAATACTTTGAACAAAAGCGACATGCTTTCAAACCGCGACATATATTCGCGCCGCGCCCAGCTGCGCCTTTGGGCCAAAGATTTCGACGCGTCGGCGGAAGATTATACCGTGGCGATTGCGGAAAGCGCGCTGGACCCGGTGTCCGACGATTATGCGGGCCGGGCAGAGGCATATACGGGCGCGGGCGCGTATGCGCCGGCCGCACGCGATTATGTTTCCGCGATAACCATAATATCCGAAAAGATACAGACCGCCCAGACATCCGAAGAACGCGAACAGATGTCGCGCGACGCGATGTCGTATTTTGAAAAATCCGCCGCATTGAACGTTGTGACCAGCGATTTTATCGCGGCGCGCGGGGATTTGGAATCGGCATTGACCATTGCAACCGCGCTTAAAGACGCGGACGCGATGGAAAGATTGGGGACATTGCTGAACGGAATGTAAAAACGGGCTTTGGGCCCGTTTTTAATTATCAATTGGCAATTAGCAATTAATGTGTTCGCTTCGCTTACAATCTATATTAAATAACTGTCGGCGAATATCGGCACAATAATTGATAATTGCTAATTGCCCATTGCTAATTTCTTTACTTCGTCTTCTGCCAACTCCCTCCACTCTCCCGGCTTCAAATCCCCCAATTCCACGGGGCCGTATGATTCGCGGTGCAGTTTGGATACCGGAAGGCCGATATGTTCGAACGCTATGCGGATTTCATTCTTTTTGCCTTCTGTTAATTTAATTTGAACGGACAGCGGATAACGCGACAGCAATTCTATATCCATCGGCGCATATTTTACCCCGTCAATCGTCGCGCCGCGCCGCAAAGTGTCAAATATGGAATCGTCCGCGGACAGGGGCGATAAAAATTCGCGTAATTTTCGCGCAAACGCGGACGCCTTCAAATCCGGGCGCAGTTTCGCGACATACGTCCGCACCAAGCCGGTTTCCGGCAATGTCAGCCGGCGGGCCAGCGCACCGTCGTCGGTCAGCAATAAAAGACCGGTCGTTTTGAAATCCAGCCGCCCGATATATTTTAATCCGCGCATTTCGGGCGCCAGACAATCGTAAACGGTCTTGCGGCCATCCGGGTCGCGCGTGCTGGTGACGACGCTCACAGGCTTGTTGAATGCGATTACGCGCGTTCCGCGACGTTGTAAAACCTGTTTGCCGCGAAAGACGACATTATCGTCCGGCCCGACAAAAAATACAGGCGTCGTCACGCGTTCGCCGTTCACCGAAACGGCGCCGGATTCGATAATCCGTTCCGCATCGCGGCGCGAAGCGATTCCGGAATCCGCAATAAATTTGGCAAGGCGGGTTTTCATGGATTACGACTTTAATTCTCTGGTCGTCTTTGTTTTATTGTCATAAATCTTCGGCGTGCCCGGATATCCCATCGCCGCATGATGCGCCGGGATAAGTGATTCCGGCAACGCCGACGCGCGCGGTATCTTCGAAAGACCGGTCAGTTCCGGGTCCTTGAAATAATACGGTACGTCGGCCTCTATTGGACGGTTGGGCCAACCCTGCATGATGACAAGTACTTTGTTCGAATCCATTTTCATTATATCCATCGGAGTAAACAGCGGCTCTGCGGCTTCTTTTTCTTCCTTTATAACGCCTTTGTCGTCCTTTTTTTCTTTTACTTTTTTCTTGTCGCCCATTATAACGCTGAATTTCTGGGCGGTTTCGTAATTGTTCTGGCGGAACACTATTTTCGCGGCGGTGGTGGACATTATGGCCTCGGACGCGTCGGGACCGTATTTTTCCCGTATTTGGGCCAAATCCTGTCCGATTATCAGATACGACACCTGTTGTCCGCGGCCCAGGTCGGGTCCTTTTATGACCGCCTCCATCTTCTGCATTTTCGGCATTTCGTCAAGGACGAACAGGGTCGGCGTCGGCCCCAATGTCTGGCCGGCGTGTACAGAGTTCGGTTTGTTGGTAAGCAAAAACGACGACATCAGTTCGACGAATATCGCGGTTATGGGATTCAAAGCTTCCGCATCGACCAGGTTTATGGACAGGTACACGGTCACGGGTTCGAATTTGCCCGTTTTCGGATTCTTCATTCCGCGCAGGTCGGAAAAATGGAAATCGGAATGGCTGGTGCGGTTTCGCACGGCCGCGTTTCGGAAAATGCCAAGTCCGGCCATAACCGTCGAAAGTATCGACCCGCGTTCCTTGTCCGGGGTATTGGCCAATTGCGTCAGTTCAAGTATGGAACGGTGCGCGTATCCGTATTGCCTTGCCTCTTCGACGGCATCCTGGAACAGGTCTTTCATGGGGTCGGCCATCATTACCATCTGGTCGCCCTGTTTCCGCCTTGTCTCCAATTCTTCGGCGATTCTGATTTGGCTGGTGTTCAACCAGTCCAGAATCATGGACAGCGACGCCTCTTTGCCCAGCCAGCTGGGCGGAATATTGGCCCAGGTTCCGACGGGAACATAATTATTGGCGGACAGCGCCCCGGTTTGCAGCATGTGCCGCGCCGCATCCGCGTTCGGGTCGCCCCCCATCATCGCGTACCGTTCGTCAAGCAGCGCCGCGTCCGTCCGGTCGAAAGTCCCGGCGGAAAGGCGCGCCTTGAAATAATCGTTCCATTTCGCCCGCTCTATTTTGGACACTATGAATTGGATCAGGCCGGACAACGCCGCGCGACCGGATATGGTCCAGTGCGGGTCGGCGGTGCTTGACGCCTTGTCCGCGACCAGCGTCGCGCAGATGGAATCTATGTACAAATCGCGCTTTTCCTGTAAAAACGGAACGTGTTCCGGCGACAAAGGATTCCAAGACGGAAAATATACGCCCTTGTCCGGTTCGTCCTGGCCGGCCCAGTTCATGATGAACACCGGTCCCAAAGTCGCGCGGTATCCGGACGTCAAATCGTCCAGTTCCGGCTTCGGGTCGTTGATAATCATGGACACGGTGTTGCATTTATAGATTGTGGGCTGGACAATTCCGGTCGTCTTACCGATTCCGGGGGGCGCCACGCACAGCGCGGACAAAGTTTCGTCCAGCATCAGGTACTTCTTTTTGAATTTGCCCAGAACGATTATAAAGCCTTTGAACAGACCGCCGTACCGGCCCATTTTCGCCACGTCCGCCTCGTTCGCTTTGCGTGAAGAACTGCTGTCCCACATATCTTCGCCGTGCGGGTTGAATTTTTCGGTGAACAGCGGAATGGTGACCAGGTTGTACGCGATTATCACAACCAGCGGAAACACGACCGGAAAATCCGGACGCAAAGCGGCCCTTGAAAACCATGCCGGAATTTCCGCGAACACGCGCAGGCCGAACGTATGAATAATCTGGTCGAAATAAACCGACAGCCATTTGATTGTGGCGGGATTCCAACCGTACCGGAATATGTGTTCGGCGGCGAACGCGGCCCCGAACGCAAGTATGGCGAACACCCAGGCGAAAAACAGCCAGCGGTATTTCCAGAACACCAGCTGCATTTTCAGAAATTCATGGTCTTTGGACGCGTACGATTTGGACCTGAAAATACCAAAGCCCTTGCCTTTGCCGGATACGGATAAAATATTGAACTTTGCAGCCATGATGGTATTATTATATCATAATAAGGGCATAAGGCATAGGGCATAAGGCATAAAATTATGAAAAATATACCAAGAATTTATTTGAATGAAAACCTGGAAACCGGGAAAAGTTTTTCAATATCGAAAGACACCGAACATTATTTATCGCGGGTCATGCGCACGGACGAATTTTTGGTTTTCAATAATGGGCAAGAATTTCACGCCAAACTTGCCACACAAGATAATATGCCTTATGCCCTGTGCCTTATGCCTTCCGGCCGCCTTGACCCGTCGAACGACTTGACGCTTGCGTTCGCGCCGATAAAACAATCGCGGCTGGAAGAGATGCTGTCGATGGCGACGCAGACGGGCGTCCGGAAATTACAGCCGGTGATAACGGAACGGGTAAACGAACATCGCGTCAAATGGGACCGGGTCCGAAAAATCATAATAGAATCGGCGGAACAATCCGGCCGGAATAGCGTGCCGGAATTGGCGGAACCGGTAAAGTTTGATGAATTCTTATCGAAAACCGAAAGCCGTGAACCGAAAGCCGAATTGTTTTTCGCCGACGAACGAACGGTTGATAATAACGCTTCACGTCTTACGCCTTACGTCTCACGCCAAAACGACACAGTCGTTTTGATAGGCCCCGAAGGCGGTTTTTCGGAAAGGGAATTCGCCGCGCTGGACAACGCCGACGCGACCGGCATATCATTGGGCCCGACAGTCCTTCGCGCCGAAACCGCCGCCGTCGCGGCTATCGCCGCTCTAAGTCATAAGGCATAGGGCATAAGGCATATTAGTTTTGCGATTGTTGAAATTTATTTCAGCAATCTCTGACTTTGTTATGCCTTATGCCCTATGCCTTATGACTTATAATGTTGCCTTAATATTCTCGACTTCATAGCATTCGACGCGATCCCCTTCGCGCAGGTCGTTGTACTTGTCGAACGACATACCGAATTCCGTGCCGACGCCGACTTCCTTTACTTCGTTCTTTTCGCGTTTCAGTACGCCGATTTTGCCGTCGTATATGACGACGTTGTCGCGAAGCAAGCGGACAAAGGCGTCGCGTTTTATCACGCCCTCGGTCACGCGGCATCCCGCCACACGCACGCCCTTGCCCACTGTGAACAATGCGATAATGTCGGCGTATCCGATAAAGTTTTCGCGGCGTTCCGGCGCCAGCTTTCCGGTCAGAACGTCTTTCAGTTCGTCCGTAATGCGATATACGATGGAATGATAGCGAATATCCGCGCCCAATGATTTGGCCACCTCGCGCACTGCGGAATCGGCGCGGACATTGAATGCGATTATGATTGCGTTAGACGCGGCGGCCAGCCGTACGTCGCCTTCGGTAATCTGGCCGACGCCTGCGGAAATCAAATCTATTGCGGCCTTGTCGCTTTGGACGCCTTTCAGCATGTCGCGTATGGCTTCGACCGAACCCTGGACATCCGCGCGCAGAACGACCGGCAGGGTCAGTTTTTTCGTCTCGTCTCTTTTTGCGAACAATTCTTCCAAGGACGACCGTTTGACGGCGTTGGCTTCCGTTTGTTTTTTATGCTGTCTGTACGACACCACTTCGCGCGCTTGGGATTCGGATTCCAGACCGCGCAATTCGTCGCCCGCGTTCGGAACCGTTTCCAGACCCAAAACTATGACGGGTTGCGAAGGCCCCGCGGATTTCACCCGCACGCCGTTCGAATTTACCAGTCCGCGCACGCGGCCCCATGTTTCGCCAACGACGAACACGTCGCCGACGGAAAGCCGTCCCTGTTGAACCAGCACTGTCGCCGTCGGCCCCAGGCCTTTTTCCATTTTTGCCTCCACGACGGTGGCAACGGCCGGCATGTCCGGGTCGGCCTTTAAATCCATCAGTTCGGCCTGGACCAGAATCGCGTCTTCCAGTTTGTCCAGGTTGATTTTTTTGGTCGCGGAAATCTCGACCGATTGAACGTCGCCGCCCATTTGCTCTACCTGAACCTCGTGCCGCAACAGGTCGGTTTTGACGCGCTGCGCGTCGGCATCAAACAAATCTATTTTATTAATCGCGACAATGAACGGAACCTTTGCGGCGCGGATATGACTGATTGCTTCGACAGTCTGCGGCATTATGGAATCGTTCGCGGCGACGACCAGGACGACGATGTCGGCCATATTTGCGCCGCGCGCGCGCATTGCGGAAAAGGTTTCGTGCCCGGGTGTGTCCAGGAAAGTTATCATTTTTCCGGATGCCGATTTTTCTTCGTACGCGGCGATATGCTGTGTTATTCCGCCGGCTTCCTTTGCGACCACGTTCGCGCCGCGAAATGCGTCCAAAAGGGAAGTCTTTCCATGGTCGACATGGCCCACGACGGTAACGACCGGCGCGCGGGGTTTCATATTGTCCGGGTTTGCCGCGCGGGAAAGCAATTCGGCGTGCGGCGCTGTTACGACGCGTTTGACAGCCGCGCCGAATTCGGTTGCGACAAGTTCCGCGGTATCCGCGTCCAGCGACTGGTTCTGCGACGCCATCATTCCCATTTCCATCAGTTTTTTGACAACCGCGCCGACCTTTTCGGCCATGGCGGCGGCCAGTTCCTTGACCGTGATGGAATCGCCGATAACGACTTCGCGCGATACTTTTTGCGGGGCCGCGAACATCTGGCGCGCCTTGTCGCGGAATCGTTTCAAGGACGCGTCGCTGCGGCGGTGCCCGCCCGCGCGGATTCCCATTTCAGAATCGCCCTCGTCGTCCGAAGACATGACTATGTCGCGTATGGAAATCTTGCCTTTGGAAAAATCTTTTTTAACGCTTCCCTTTTTGCCTTTGTTTTTCCGCGCATCGTTTTCATCGTCGTCGGCCGCTTTGGGCGCGGCGAAAGACGGGCGGCCGAACGACTGATTCCTGGTTCCCGATTCCTGATTCCTGTCATCTTCTTCCACGGCGGCTTTCGCGTTCAGTTTTTCCTTTACGGCGGCATATTCCTCCTCTTCGCGGGCGATTTCCGCATCGCGGCGCGCGCGCAGGGCGTCGTCTTCGGCCTGTTGTTTCTGGCGCTGGGCTTCGCGTTCTTTGTTCGCCTCTAATATGGCGCGCAGCTTTTCGTCCGCGGCGCTTTGGGGGGCGGGGGATTTCGGCTCTTCCCGCAGGGTGCGCGCGCCCGGGATTTCGATTTTGCGCCGGCGCTCTACGGATATGACCGCGCCCTTTGCGCTTTGAACCGCGCCCGTGTCGACAGATTTTTTAAGTGTTAATGTTGCCATATTCGCTCACTTCGTTCGCCGTAACCCGTTATCCGTTATCCGTTATCCGTAATTTATTTACGGACTACGGGTTACGGTTCACGGGTAACGAATTATTCCTGTTCTTCTTCCTCTTCCCCGCTATCCCCTATTCCGTACGCGACTTCGCGCGCCTTCATGACTATGCGGCCGGCCAGGCGTTCGGACATATTGTCTTCGCCCAGTATTTCGACCAGCTCGTCTGACGCCAAATCGGCCAGGTCGGATAAAGAGCGCACGCCCGCGCGCCCCAGCGCAAGTATTGTCGGACGCTTTACGAAATCAAAGAACAGCAAATCGTCCGCCATGCCAAGCGCATGCCCGGTATCCTTGTATTCCTGTTCCATCTTTTCGATATGGGCTTTGGCGCGGCCCTGCAATTCGGCGGCCAAATCGGCGTCGAACCCTTCGATTCTGGAAAGTTCGGCCGAATCGACGTACGCGATTTCTTCGATTGTCCTGAACCCTTCGGTGATAAGCAGGTGCGCAATCATTTCGTCGACGTCCAGCCCTTTGGTGAACAGTTCGGTCTTTTCCTTGAATTCTTTGGCGCGTTTTTCCTGTTCTTCCATTTCGTTCATGACGTCGATGTTCCATCCGGTCAGCTGGGACGCCAGACGCACGTTCTGTCCGCGGCGGCCGATAGCCAAAGACTGCTGGTCTTCGTTCACGACGACTGCGGCGGTTCGCGTGTCTTCGTCGACGATTATCTTCTGAACCTTTGCCGGCTGCATGGAATTGACGATGAATACGGCGGGGTCTTCGGAATAAAGTATCACGTCGATTTTTTCACCGTGGCATTCGTTGATGACCGGCTGTATGCGGGTGCCTTTCATGCCGACCGTCATGCCGACGGCGTCGATTGACGGGTCGTCTGTGGTGACGGCAATCTTTGCGTGGCTGCCCGGCGCGCGGGCGACGGACTTGATTTTTATTATGCCTTCGTATATTTCCGGCACTTCCTGCATGAACAGTTTTTCCATGAACATCGGATGCGTGCGGGTCAGGAAAATCTGCGGGCCGCTGTTGGAACGCGCGACGTCCATGACCAGGGCGCGCACGCGGTCGCCCGGCTGCAGTTTTTCGCCGGGGATAAGTTCGGACGATTTTATATAACCTTCGGCTTTGCCGTTTATGTCGACGAACACGTTTCCGAATTCTATGCGTTTGACCATGCCGCTGACTATGTCGCCGATATTGTCTTTGAATTCTTCGAACTGGCGTCCTTTTTCCGCGTCGCGGACGCGCGCGGTCATGATTTGCTTTGCGGTTTGGAAAGCCATGCGGCCGAATTCCGGTTCCGGCAGCGGGTCGGACACGACGTCGCCGATTTTCGGGTCTTTCGAATATTTTTTCGCCTCTGTTACGGTCAGCATGGTGTCGCTGTTGAATTGCACCGGCTCGCCCAGCTCGTCTTCGCCCAGATCCGCGGGGTCGACAACGTCGAACAGGCGCTTTACGTGAATTGCGCCGTTTTTGCGGTCGATATCCGCCACTATGTTGAATTCGGCCCCGTATTTTTGTCCGGCGATTTTGGCGATTGCCGCTTCCAGCGATTCTATGACGATTTCGCGGTCGATTATCTTTTCGGCGGCAAGTGATTCGATTGCAAGCAGCAAGTCCTGTCTGGGCATGGATTCGAATGACACGTTATAACTCCTTTTTACTTAAAAGAGCGGGTTCTTATGAACCCGCTCTCTAATTTATTTATTAAAGAACAACGGCATTATGAATCACGAATCGGCGGATTGCAAGGAAAATCGTGGTTGGTGGTTCGTGCTGGTGGCTCGTGGTCGTGGTTCATGGTTTGGGTCAAGAAAAAAAGTTTGATATTGCAATCCATTGTACTAGAATACCCCGGACCACGACCACGAACCACGAACACGGACCACGAATGAAAACCCTGTCGATTTATTTTGCGCGCCAAATTTTGGTATTTTTCATAATGCTTTTGCTGGTGCTGGCCGGCCTGGCGTGGATGATGCACATACTTACCATGCTGAAATTCCTTATACAGTACGGCATCGGCATTTTCGGATTTCTGGGGCTGACGGCGATGATGCTGCCGCTTATAATTTCAATCATCATGCCGTTTTCGGTATTTATATCCGTGGTGTTCCTGTACAGCAGGCTTATATCCGACCGCGAAATAACGGTCGCGGCGGCGGCGGGCCTGTCCCCTATGCAGATTGCGCGGCCGGCGCTTTGGTTTGCGGGCGCCGTTACGGCCATACATTTCGCGATGAACATGTTTGTTGTGCCTATAACCCAGGTAAAGTTTTACGACACCCAGTGGGAGATGCGGTACGGTCTGGCGCATTTGAAACTGCAAGAGGCGACGTTCACCCAAATGGCGCGCGGTCTTGTGGTGTTTGTCGAAAACGTGGCCGGCAACGATTTGTCCAAACTGATGCTGTACGACAACCGCGACCAAAGGAACCAGATGACAATTTCTGCGGATAATGGAAAATTGATTCATACCAGCCGCGGGCTATCCATGGTCATGACCCTTGGCAGCGTCCAGTTCCGCGACGACAATTTTGCGGTCGGCACGTTCGATTCCATGGATATGGACATGAATCTGGCGGACAGGGAGCAGGGAAACGTCTTCCGCGTAAGCAGACTTTCAAGCGCGCATCTGGTCCATGACGCGACGCATCTTGAAACGTTCAGCGATAACAACCGCAAGCGTATTATTACCGAATTATCGACGCGGTTTTTGGGTCCTTTTATGAATTTGATTTTGGCGCTTATCGCCATGACCATGCTTTTGAAATCGTCGCTGCTTCGCCGGTCCGGGTTTAATATGGCGGCGCCTATGGCGACTTTTGGCATGGCCGCCGCGATGGCCGCGTTTATGATTTTGTCCGACCTGGCCGTCACGCTTTCCGGTTTTTTCGCGATTGCCGGCGGCCAGGCCGCAATCGTCATAGTTCTGTTTTTCATACTTTCGGATAAAAAACTAATAACTAAAAACTAAGAACTGAACATGAAATACCATTTTCCGATTTTCTTTCGTATGACGCTGGTTCTTGGTTCTTCGTTATTAGTTTTCAGTTCGGCTCACGCTCTCTCTCTTGACACTAGCTCCGACAAAACCATCACGGCCGACAGGATAGAATTCGACCGCAAAACGCAATCCATAAAGACGGCCGGCGACACAAAAATGGAAACGTCGGACGGCAAGCGCATGACCCTGCTTGACGCGTATATGGACAATCGCGGCGCGCATGCGGGCGGACAGCGTGTCGAAGTATGGCTGGGGACCCGCACGCACTTTTCGGCCGCATCCGTCGAAAAACAGGATAACATAACGCTTGCCCAAAGCGTCGTGTACACGGCGTGCGGCGACTGCGACACCAATGTGAACGCGTGGGAGGTGTCGGCCGACCGCATGCGCCACGACGCCGACGCGCGCATGATGGAATTCTATAACGCGGTGTTCTGGGCCTATGATGTTCCGATATTCTGGTCGCCGTACCTGTCGTATCCGGACCCCAGCATAAAGCGCAAATCCGGATTCCTGATTCCCTATGTGAACACGACGAACAACATGGGGACCCAGGTTAACCTGCCGCTTTACATTGTGGTTTCGGACACTCACGATTTTACCTTTACGCCCGGGTATCTTACCGCGGAAAATCCGATATGGCAGTTGGAGCACCGGCTGAACGCGCATCATTCCAGTTTCCGGACGACGGGGTCGTACACCAGCAACCGGGCGGGCAACGACCGCTGGCACGTGTTCAACGAAGATTTGATTGAACTGGGCGAACACGCCCGCGCGAAATTATTTTTACAGCGTGCGTCCGACAAGACTTATTTGCAGCATTACGGGTTCTATGACGCCCAGCCGTTTCTTGATTCGGGCGCCCGGATGGAAGTTTTTGCGGACAGCGGATACGTCCGCACAGACGCGCACGTGTTCCAGGAACTGCGCGTAATGCCCGGCGTCCAATCGTCCAGCATTTCCGGCGACATACTGCCGAATATTCACGGCGTGTATCAAACCGCGCCCGTATACGGCGATACGTACGTGTCCTTTATGGGCGATATGATTGGCATATACAATTCCGAAACGGCGGGCAATATGCAAAGAATGCTGGGGTCTGCTACCGTCACATCGCCGTGGACGATATGGGGCGGCCAGCGGGTTACTCTCGCGGCGTCGTCGCGGTACGATTTTTATTATTTCAACAACACGGACATGCTGGACGGAGAGGTTGGATTTTCCGGGTCCCGGGCGCGCTTTCTGCCGTCGGGATACGCCCAGTGGGCGCTGCCCCTGGTAAATAACGAACGACGGGACTGGACCCATGTCATAGAACCGCGGGTGCGGTACACGGCCATGCGCGTTTTGGAAACGCCGGCCTTTGCGAACATAGATTCTTCCGGTTCGGTCTTGTCGGACGCGACGCTTTTTTCGGACAACCGGCTTTCCGGATACGACCTTTGGGTGAACGGCGATTATGCGGATTACGGGCTTGGCTGGTCCGCTTTTTCGCGCGGCGGCATATCCGTATCCGGGTTTGCCGGACAGACTTACGACTTTTCCAAACCGAAAGATTTGGACCCGAATTCCGGATACCATAACGGCGGGTCGGACTTTGTCGGGCGGCTGTCGGCCGAGTATAAGGATTGGTTTATGATAAACAACCGCGCGCGTTTCGCGAATTCCAACCTGGCACTGCGCCATATTGAATCCACGGCCCGCCTGGGCAAAAGAAATTATGTCGAAGCGGGATATATAATCGCGGTCCAGCTGGACGACGCGCTTACGGAAAACAGCCGCAACAACGAAATAGTCGGCGGATTCGGCCTGGGGCTTACGGAACGGTGGAATCTTCGCACGCGCACGATTTACAATATCACCGACGAACGGATACAGCGTCAGAATGCAGGGCTTTATTACGAACATCCGTGCTATATGATAGGGTTCGAATATCTGCGCGACGGCGCGATAAGGACCAACCTGGACGACGAAAGCGAAAATTACGTCGGAAACACGACTTTCAAACTGTCGTTCAGCCTTAAATTAGTAGAGGGAAAAAAATAATGAAAACAATTTGCAAATTTCTTATGCCTTATGCCTTATGCCTTATGCCTTGTGTTGCGCAATGCGCATCGGTTATAGCAAGCGTCAACGGCGCGCCGATAACGGACCGCGATATAACCGCGCGGGTGAAACTGATGAATATACAGGGCGATTCGGGAACGGACAACCGTCTGCGCGCCCTTTCCAATATCATAGACGACAACATAAAGCTGGGCTTTGCGGCCCAGATACAAATCAACCCGTCCGACGCCGAAGTTAAGAAGGAAATCGACAATATGAAATCGCGCGGGTTTGATGTTTCGGGCCTTGATTCTGTTGGAATGGAAATGTTGCGCTTTGCGACGAAATCGCATATCGCATGGCAGATGATTATCGGCCGCACGATAATGCCGGCGGTGAATGTGACCGACCGGGATATAAAGGACGAAATCGCGGAACTTTCGCGCAGCCGCGGCCTTCCCATAGACGTGACTCTTGTGCGGCTTGCGGATATTCCGGAATCGGTCGCCGAAAAATTAACCCCGGCCAAAGATTGCGATACGGCCGAAAAGATTGCGTGGAATTTGGGCGGCGCGCCGACGCGCATCACTGCGCCGGAATTCGAATTGTCTGTGGAAACGCGCGGACGGATTGCGGACCTGCCGCTGCTTGCCTGGTCGTCGCGCGGGCCCGACCGGTCGGTCTTGCTGGTATGCAAACGGCAAAAGATGAAGGAATACGGCGAACTGGACGATATAATAAAACAGAACGCGGTGTTCAAGCGGGCGATGTTCATCGGCGACCAGCAATTGAAACAACTGCGCCGCAAAGCGGTGATTGTGATAAATGACCAGAATTACAAGGGGGCAATTTAGGTATTAGGTATTAGGTAATAGGTATGAAGTATGTTACCTAATACCTAATACCTATTACCTAATACCTATTACCTATTATGACAACCAAGCCAATTCTCTTTAACATGACTCTGCCTGAACTGGAACAGTTTGTCGTCGGCATGGGCCAGCCGAAATTCCGGGCGAAACAAATTCTGGAATGGCTTTGGCGCGGCGCGCCTGATTTTTCGGTTATGAAAAACCTGCCCGAAAATCTGCGGGGCGACTTGGATGGACTTGCGCAAACCCTGCCCTGCACTATTGAACAAAAGTTGGAATCGGCCGACGGCCAGACAACTAAATTCCTGTTGCGAACCACGAACACGAATCACGAACACGATATTATCGAAACCGTCCTTATGCGCACCAGTTACGGCAACAGCGTGTGCGTATCGTCCCAGGCCGGGTGCGCAATGGGCTGTAAATTCTGCGCATCGACGTTGCTGGGCCTGAAAAGAAACCTGACATCAAACGAAATGATTTCCCAAGTATTGGTTGCGCAATGGACACTTCACGCTTCACGCCTTACGCCTTACGCTTCACGTCCTAATGGCGACGTGTCGCATATTGTGGTTATGGGCACGGGCGAACCTTTGCAGAATACAGGAGCCCTGCGCGGATTTTTGGAAACGGCGAATGAAAAGCTTGGCATTTCATGGCGCCGCATGACGGTATCGACTTGCGGCATTGTTCCCGGAATTAATGAATTAATCGAATGGGGCCGGCCGGTGAATCTGGCGATTTCGTTGCACGCGCCAAACGACGAATTACGCGGACGCCTGATGCCTGTCAACAATCGCTATCCGATTACTGACGTTCTGGACGCGGCATTCGCGCACAGCGATAAAACCGGCCGCCAGTTGATGATTGAATATATATTATTGGCCGGCACGAACGATTCGCCGGAACAAGCCGCCGAACTTTCCGCGCTGTTAAAAGACAAGAATGTTATGGTAAATCTAATCCCATGGAATGCGGTTGCGGAAAGGGGGGAATTCGCCGCGCCGTCAAACAATGCGGTGCACAGGTTCCAAGATATATTGAAAGAAAATGGAATTCATACGCGCATCCGGCGGACGCGCGGCGCGGATATCGGTTCCGCATGCGGTCAATTGCGCCTTGGCCAAAAATAAATCCCGGCAATGCCGGGTTTTATATTACGCCATTTATCAGATTCAAATCGCTGGGCACTATGCAATCGATATTCGCGCGGCGGAATACTGCCAGGGGCAGAACGGCGCCGGCGCGCGCGCCGCTCATCCAATTGGGATTTTTGGGCATCAGTTCGCGCAGCTGGGTGTACGTCAATTCGTAAAATATATGTTCCGTCCCGCGAATAAAGTCGGAAAGCGATTGTTGCACCGGATGATTGGCATCCTTAAAGGATTTGTTCTTTGAATGCGGATAATCGGTCAGTTTCTGGAACCGCAGTTCCCCGGTTAAAATCGCGAAATCATAATCCGTGTCGAATACTTCATCGGCCAGTTTTTCGTCGACGAATTTTTCCATGTCTTCCAGTTTTGCGGCCGAAATTTCTTCGTTTTGTTCGGGGAACGCGTTAAGCAAGTCCGCAACGCCGACTTTTATGGTTTTTATTTCCGCCGTATCGCCTTTGCGCGAAACGATTTCCGTCGTCTTGCCGCCCATATTTATAATCATGACCTTTTTGCCGCCAAAATCCAAATCGGCCGCGCGTTTCAGATATTCGGCCTCTTGTTCGTGCGAAATTATATTAAAACCCATGGGCGCAAATACGGAATCCAGATATTCGGCCTGGGCCGCGGGAATTTCGCGCCAGATTCCGGTCGCGAAAGTTTTTGCCGGGGGAATGTCCAAAGACAAAAGATGGCGCAGCATAAGCTGGACGTTTTCATCGTCTACGCCCAATTCCGGGGTAAATCCGTTTTTGAACAGAATGGATTTTTCGTCGATTAAATCCAGCTTTCCTTTTTCTTCGCAATAGGTCTTTACGGTGCTGCTGCCGACGTCGATGTAATAGTTTTTCATTGTGTCCGCCTTTTGCACAAAATCTAGCACGGAATATGGCGGTTTTCAAGAATAAATTGCCTTACCGTTCTGTTTGTTCCACCAGAAAAGACATCAGACCCACCATCTGCCGGGCCTGTTCCGGCGTGAATTTGAACGTCAGATTTTCCGACTTATCCGTCAAAAAACCCGATTGGCATTGAATCGTATCCGTCGGGCCTTTTATATAAACCCTTTCGTTTACACAAACCAACACGGCCCGGTTTTCGATGGAATATTCTTCATTTGTAACGGATATGCCGGAATAATTGTCGGACGGGGCGAAAAAAGGCCAGCTTTCGGCATCGGTTGATTTTATATACAGGATATCGTCACCGGATATATTCCGCACGAACCAGTCCTTAAACCTTCCAAAATTCAAAGTTTTTGTATGCATTGTTAAAGACTAGCAACCAATACCACAAATTTCCAGAAAAATAGTTCACTTTTGTAATACAAATATGAACAATTTACATAAAACAGTTCACTTTATACTTGAAATTATGAACTGTTTATAGTACTGTTAATATAAAGAGGTCGAAAAATGTCAAAAAAAGACAAAATTATCATTGGCGATTACGTCCGTCAACCCCATGGATACAACGCATTTATTCCGCGTCCTTTTCCACCGCATGTGCCATTCGAGTTCAGTAACGCGTTGCAACTGAAACACACCGCCGCGATTCATGTTATCGGCAAACTGGACGGTATTACCGAACGTCTGCCGGACAAGGACTGTTTTTTGAAGATGTTCGTTTTGAAAGACGCTTCGTCGTCAAGCAACATAGAAGGCACAAATGCTACAATGATGGATGCGATTGAACATGAAAACGAAGAACCTGGTTCAAATATCCCGGCGGATGTCAACGATATCGTATATTATATAGACGCCCTTAATTATGGTCTGAAACGCGCGAAAGAATTCCCGTTTTCTTTACGATTTGTTTGCGAGCTACATAAAGAGTTAATGATTGGCGCGCGCGCGACCCAGCATGCGTATCCCGGTGAATTCAGAAAATCGCAAAATTGGATTGCCGGCACTAAACCGGAAGACGCGCAATTCGTTCCACCGCCACCGACAGAGGTAATCCCGGCGCTTGGCGATTTAGAAAAATTTGTTCATTACAGCAATGAATACCAACCTTTGGTCAAAGCGGGATTATTGCACGCACAATTTGAAACAATCCATCCGTTCAATGATGGAAACGGACGTACCGGACGCATGCTTATAACCATGTTCTTGTGGCAAAACAAACTACTGAATATGCCAGTATTGTATTTGTCATCGTTTTTCAACAAACACAAGAAATTGTACTATGAAAAATTAGATGGTTACCACGAAGGCAAAGTTGAAGAATGGTTGGATTTTTTCTTGGAAGGTGTTGTACAAACCGCAGGGTCTGCAATACAAACTTGCGCTGGAATAACAAGCTTGCACGAACGCGATATTGCAAAGATAGCAAAGCTGGGCAAAACATCAGCCGCATCCACAATGACGGTGCTTGAAAAACTATACGGCGTTCCAATAGCCGGGATTGCCGACATCATCAAATGGACGCGGATGACACCGAAAGGCGCCTATAAATTGATAGAGCGTATGGTTGGTATGGGGATATTATATCCAATAAAATTAGGTGATTCGGTCTATGGACAAAAATGGGTTTACAAGGACTATCTTGATTTGTTTGAAACAAACCAATAGGCTTTTGCATCTACTATTTCAAATTAAACAAACCTATCTCTGCTTTTGCGCGATAAATTTATCCGGACCGTACAGGTTGTCCAGCGCCCATTTGCCATGCGGCAGCTTAAGCGTGCTGAAAGCAAATATTTCTTGCGGCCGCTTGCCGCCGGTGTCCAAGTAAGTCCGAAGCCTGGCGGCAAATCCAAAAATCGTCGTTATATCCGACATGGAAACAACCAGGTTTTTGTCGATAAAATCCGCAAAGCCGTTGTCGCGCAACCACGCCTCTTCTTCTTCCGGGCTTCTTTTATTCATTTTGGCCAACAGCCCCAGCAGTATCAGGGCGCGTTCGGCGCGCGTGGCGGCAAGAACTTCCGGGGACAGCAGCGCCGCCTCGTTATACACATAAAAACGCAGAATCAAATGTTCCGGACTTGCGTTCTTTGCCAGGTCGGTTATATCGGGGGAGTTAGGTTTCATATCCAACCGCAATGCGGGCGGCACCTGTCCTTTGGTAAGGACGGAAGCGTTGTATCCCGGCCCCAGCATTTCTATCGAAATCTGGTTTTTTCCGATAACCCGGACGCACGCGGCGGCCTGCGTTTCGGCGCGGTGATTGTTCGCAAATCCGGCCAGCATGGGCAGAAAGCCGTCGGAAAGACCGGACGACACTTCCTTTTCCATTGCATCCGGATTGTTCAGTTTATGCGACACGCCGGAAGATTTGCCGTTGCCGCCCGGACCGCCGTCATACCGCACCGTCGCCACTATGCTTTTCATGGAGATTTCGGCGCGGCAAAAATTTTCTATCTTTTCCCGCACCAGACCCGGACTGTCCGAATGTTCAAACAGAACCGCATTATTTGACGGCAGACCGGTCTGATACAATTCAATCAGTCCGTTTCGCCGCGGCGAATTCGGGGTTTTCAGCAATTCCAACGCCGGGGCGGCGGCATCGTATCTGGAAAGAATAGAGAGTTGTTTCATCAGGCGCAGTTTAGCGAATAAAATAAAGAGTTTCAAATAAAAATCTGATATACTGAATCCATAAAAGGGTGTCGAATGAAAAAACATGTGTTGCTTTTGGCGGTGTTTCTGTGCGCTTGCTCGGGCGGCGGCGCGCACAATGATTTTCCGGTAAAGGCGGTTGATTTGGCATGCGGTGAGCATGAATATATTTTTGTTTATACGGATTCTTGGGCAAGCGCGGCGGGCGGCGCGGGCTTTACGCTTGATTACGAAAGGGTCGCGTCGGAACGCGGCGCCAGATACGAAGGCGATCACAGCGGCGCATTTTGGAACAATGGCAAACAGTGGTTTCATTACAAAAATAAACATTTGGGCAACGGAGAATGGGGCCCGTCCGACACGCCGACACCGTGTAAATTGACGCATACATATTCAAAAGACGAGATTTTGAAACTGGGCGATCCGTATTTCACGGTTACGGAAAGCGGCGAAATCATTCCCGGCGAGTTTGACTAGAATTTGTCCATTATAACGATAATAATAAACCAAAAATAAAACGGCCGCAGGGGCCGTTTGATTTTTGGTGGACGATGACGGGCTCGAACCGCCGACCTGCTGGATGTAAACCAGACGCTCTACCAACTGAGCTAATCGTCCTATAAAATTTCGGCTCGCCCGTCTCCGCTTCGCTGCGCCGTGGCGCTCCGTCTCGTGTTCGCCGTGGTTTTCAACCTCGGCTCGCACAAATTTACGCTTTGCGTAAATTTGCGAGACGGGCGAACCGCCGACCTGCTGGATGTAAACCAGACGCTCTACCAACTGAGCTAATCACCCGAACTGATGCATATTATCAAGTATACGGAAAAAATCAAATTAAAGATAATGATGCAGATGCGCTGCGATTTGCGGCGGGAGTGTATTTGATATACATGACCAAAGCAAATCGCAAGCAGATGCGTTATTAGATTTAATTTGGCATCGGCATTCCGGCGGTGGCCGCCGACATTACCTTGTCTATCGTCGCGTCGGCCTTGGCTTTTGCGTCGCCGAACGCCGCGGCGATGATTCCGGTCGCGGTGTCGACGTCCTCTTTCATCAAATCCGGCGACAAAGTCAGTTTGACCAGGTCGTATTTGCCGGACATTTCGACAATGGCCAGCCCACCCGCGGCGATGCCCTTTACCGTCGTCTGGCCCAACGATTCCTGGGCCGCGGCGACTTTCGCTTGCAGACCCTTTGCCTGCTCCATCAATGCTTTCATGTCCATCGCTTGCTCCTTTCGGTCGCTTCACAGGGACTAGGCACTAGTTACTAGTGCCCAGTGCCTTTATTTTTTTTCAACACCCGTCTTCTGGTCAATCCCAACCATCGACATGCGGGTTTTGCCGCGTTTGTCCAACCCTAAGTATTTCACGAACACCTTGTCGCCCTCTTTCAATTTGGCGTCTTCGATGGTGTTCAGTCTTTCGCCGGTAATTTCGGAAATATGAACCATGGATTCGAACGTTCCGTTCATGACTTTCACGAACAGCCCGAAATCCTTTTTGCCGGATACCACGCCTTCGTATATCACGCCGACTTCGGGTTCCGCCGTTATGGCTTTGATTCGTTCGACGGCCGCGTCGCGGTCGGCGACGTCCGTGTACATGATTTTAACGGTGCCGTCGTCGGCCAGGTCGATACCGGTATTCGTATCTGCGGTGATGGATTTGATGACGCTGCCGCCTTTTCCAATCACTTCGCGGATTTTATCCGGATGGATTTTCATCACGAACGCCTGGGGCGCGAATTCGGACAATTCTTTGCGCGGCGCCTTTATGGCTTTCGACATCACGTCAAGGATGTGTATGCGTCCGTCTTTCGCCTGGGCCAAAGCCTTTTCCATGATTTCAAACGTTATGGAAGTGATTTTGATATCCATCTGCAACGAAGTAATTCCGTCTTTGGTTCCTGCGACTTTGAAATCCATGTCGCCCAGATGGTCTTCGTCGCCCAATATGTCGGTCAAGACCGCATATTGCGCGCCCTCTTTAATCAGACCCATGGCAATACCCGCGACCGGTTTGGTCATCGGCACACCGCCGTCCATCATGGCAAGCGTTCCGCCGCATACCGTCGCCATAGATGACGAGCCGTTGGATTCCAATATGTCGGATACGATGCGGATTGTGTAATCAAACTTGTCCTTGGCCGGCAGCATGGGGCGCAGTGCCCGCAGCGCCAGGTTACCGTGCCCTATTTCGCGACGACCCGGTCCGCGCAGCATTTTGGCTTCGCCAACCGAGAATCCCGGGAAGTTATAGTTCATGATAAACGGCTCTTCGGATTTGCCGTCCATGCTTTCAATCGGCAAAGCGTCCGACGCGCCGCCCAGTGTCAGTGTCACCAGCCCCTGCGTTTCGCCGCGTGTGAACAAAGCGGAACCATGCGCGCGCGGCAGTATGCCGACTTCGCATTCGATGGGACGCACGGTCTTGTTGTCGCGGCCGTCGATACGGGGATTTCCGGCCAATATATTTCCGCGCATAATGCGTCCGGTCAGATTGTCCATTATTTCCGCGCCCCATGATTTCAATGTGGTCGCAGATACGGTCGTTTCCGGAAACAGTTCGGGTATGCGGGAAAGTGCCTTGTCCCTGATTTGCGCGATGGTATCCAGACGCAACAGCTTTTCGGATATGCCCAATGCGGATTCCGTTTCGCCGGCGAATTGTTCAAAATCCTTTTGCATGGCTTTGTATTCCGGCGCGTGTTCTTCGGCAGCCCACGGTTCTTTGCCGGCTTTTTCTTTCAATTCCTGGATTAATTTGATGACGGGCTGAAACGCGTCAAAGCCGAATTTAACGGCGCCAAGCGTCGTTTTTTCGTCCAATTCGCCGATTTCCGATTCAACCATAAGGACGCCTTCGCTTGTTCCCGCAACGACCATATCCAATTCCAGATTGTCGCGTTCGCGAACGGCCGGGTTCAGCATATATTTGCCATCTTCATATCCCACGCGCGCGGCGCCGATGGGGCCCGAAAACGGAATGCCGGAAATGGCCAGCGCGGCCGACGACGCAACCATCGCCAGAATGTCCGGGCTGTTTTTCTTGTCATACGAAAACACGGTCGCGGTGATTTGAACTTTGTTTTTGAAAGTTTCGGGAAACAGCGGGCGGATGGGCCGGTCAATCAGGCGCGCGGTCAATGTTTCGGCCGTGGTTGTGCGTCCTTCGCGGCGGTCGCGGGAGCCCGGAATACGTCCGGCGGACGCGAATTTTTCCTGGTAATCGACGGTCAGGGGAAAGAAATCTTGCCCTTCGACGGCGGTCTTTTCGCCGACCACGGACACCAATACCATCGTCTGGCCCATTGTCGCCATAACGCTGTGCGCCTGTTTGGCAAAGCGGCCGGTTTCAAGGGTCAATGTTTCGCCGCCCCATTCCATGGATACGGCAACCGGGTTGTTTAATGTTGTTTTTTCATCTTTTTTGAATAATTTACCAAATACCATAATAGTATCTCCTGTGTTTTAATGTTGTTATTTAACACAAAGAGATAATCATTCAATTCTATGCAAATCTCGCATAAAACAGAATAATCGCCCCTTGTGCGAAACGCATTATAAACAGTATATTTTCGATATGCAAGCGGCAAGGATTAAAAAACTAACAACTAAGAACTAACAGCTAACAACTAACAACTTGCATATGAATATATTTCGGTATATAATACCGCCGATGTCCGGGTATTCCGGCATTGAGGTGTAGAAACCTCGTAACTCGCTGGGACTTGCGTCAAAGCCTCCTGTCATCAGGCAGGAGGGCGGTGAATATATCGAATAAGCCGCACAATTAGTTACATTGTTTCTAACCTCCTGCCATCTTTTTCAAGATGGCTTTTTTGTTGATTCGTAGGGGCGTATTGCATACGCTCCGGGGCGGGCACAGCACGTCCCTACAAGACAGGAGAAAATCATGACCGAAACAGAAAAAGACGAAATAATAACACGGGCGGTTTCGTATATTATAAAAAACAAAAAAATCCGGGACGATATATGGCGATTGCTGGCCGAAGAAATGTTCCGCATTATGGTGAAAATCGACGCGTTGGAAAAGAAAGCCGAATTAAAAGAAATCGACGATAAAATAAATGCCCGAAAACATCAAAAAAGTTGTTAGTTGCTAGCTGTTAGTTGAAAAAACCGGCCAAAGGCCGGCTTTTTTATCTGCGTCCGCCGCCGCCCATACCACCGCCGCCACCGCCCATGCCGCCGCGCTGCCCAATCTGGCCGCCGGTCGCGTTACCGCGCGCGACGCCGACCTTGCCGGTTATGATTTTATCGCCCTCTTTCAGCATGTCCTGATTTTCCACAACTATTTCGGTTTCGGTCGCCGTGACCAGGCCGCGTTTGTACGGCACCAGAACGACATTTCCACCGCGTTCAATCAATAACGTATTGCGCGGTGTGCAATCGCCGGATTTTATGCAAGGGTCATCGTATACACCGTTGAAATTGCGGACCAGGAACGCGGAATTAAGCGCTTTCCAAACGTCTTCCTTTTCGGCAACCGCAATGGTCACAAAGGCGGTCATCCCCGGCATCAGGCGTAAATCGCTGTTGTCCACGTCGATGATTGTTGTGTATATAACAACGTTTGATACAGTGGATGGCGACAGGCGGATTTGTCGCACGATTCCGTCGAACACCTGGGACGGATATGCGTCGACGGTGAACGTCACGTTCTGTCCTTCTTTTATCACGCCTATGTCAGCCTCGGACACCGATGTTTCGATACGCATCTGGGACAGGTCTTCGGCGATTTCAAACAGGTCGGGCGCCTGGAACGAAGCGGCGACGGTCTGGCCGCGGTCCACGCGTCGCGAAATCACGGTGCCGTCGACCGGCGACGTTATGGTCGCAAAGTTCAAATTGGTTACGGCGCGGTCGTATTGCGACTGTGCGCGGCGGACAGATTCTTCGGATGTTTTGAATCTTGTTTCGGCCTGTTCCATTTCGGAACGCGCGATGAATCCCTGTTTGAACAATGTCTGCGACCGGCCCATTTCCGCGCGGTCAAAATTACGCGTGACAATGGCGGAATCCAGCGCGGCCTTTGATTCGTTGACCGTAGCCTGTAAAACGGATGGGTCGATGCGCAACAGAACCTGGTCTTTTTTAACCTTGTCGTTGAAATCGACGTAAATCTCTTCGATTATTCCGGAAACCTGGGACCCGACTTTGATGGTGTTCAGCGGGCGGATTTCACCGGTCGCGGTAACGACCTGTTTCAGGTTGCCGCGGGTAATCGGCGTTGTTATAAAATTGTCGTTATTTGTCCTGGGCCGGTGAGTAAAATAGAACGCGCCGCCGATGATGACCAGCAGCAAAAACGTCTTCCATTTGTTCCGCCATATAAAACGGAAAGGTCTTTTTATAAATTCCAAAAACCTGTTCGGTCTGGTTTGTTTAATCTTTTTCATGTCTTACCCCGGTTTTTAATTTTTCAGATTTTCTCGCAATTCGCCCAATGCCAGGGCCATGCTGGCACGCTTTACATATAAATCGTACCGCGCCGTGATATCCTGGCGGCGCGCGCTGGCCAAATCCGCCTGGGCCGTCTGCCAATCCAGCATGGTCGCCCGGCCGACTTTGTACATTCCGGCGACAACGCGTTCGGATTCCGTCGCGGATTTCAAAAGAGCGCCCGTCTGGACCAAAACTTTCTGCGCGGTCTGGTAATTCTGGTATGCCGTCCATATATCCATAGCGACGGTATCTTCGCGGGCACGCGCCAATTCGTTCGCGCGTTCATACGCCGCCTGGGTCGCGCGGATGTTGTTCATATTCGCGAATCCTGCGAATATAGGCATGCTGGCGCGGATGCCGATAGTGCTGCCGTCGAATTTATAATCCGGGCCCGCGCCGTATTGGTCGTAATTCTTTGTCGGGTCGTACGAAAGGTTGCCGTTGGCGGATATGGACGGCAGATTACGAAGGAAAGCGGCATTGCGCCGATGCCATGCGGCGGATGCCGACGCTTCGGCGGACAGCAAGTCCGGCCGCTGGCGCTTTGCCCTTTCGATTAATTCTTCGACATTTTTCATTTCGGCCGCGCTGCCGAATTCTATGGGCATGTCTGTTATTTGCAGTTCCTGGTCCTGGGGGAACGATAACAGGAACAATATCCGTCCGCGCGCGATTTGTCCGTTTCCGGTCGCGCGCTGTAATTCCAATTCGCGGGCCGCCATATTGGTGTCCGCGCGCAGGACGTCCGCGCGCGCCACGGTTCCGGCCTTGAATTTCGTATCCGCCGTCTGCTTTGCGCCGCGGGCGACGGTGACCAGTTCTTTCGCCGCCGTAATTTCGGCATCGGACGACAGCATTCCGTAATACGCCGCGACCAGTTCGTATATGTAATTCTGAACGGTATTGTTGTAATCAAGATTGGCCGCGCGAAAAGAAGCGTTCAGATTGCCGAAATCCGATTCGCGCTTTCCGAAATCGAATATCAGCCAGGACGCCGAAAGGCCGGTCGACGTCATATTGTCGGACCAGGTCTCCGTCGCATATCTTCGCGACACCGACGCCGATGCGGATACATCGGGCAGATAGGGGGCGAATCCTGCGTTTCTATTCATGCGCGATTGCTTGGCCGCCAAATATGACGCCGCCGTGTTCGGATTGCGGCACAGGCCCATCTCTACGATTTCCTGTAAAGTCTGGGGGTCGGATGGCACGGTTTTGCGCGTATTGCAATCATCCGCGGCATTTGCGGCGAACGGCATAAAAAGCAATGCAATGATTAATTTTTTCAACGGTTCTCTCTCTCTCGGGTCTTCATATTATATCATAAAAACCAAAAGTAAATACAAAATTTGCACTTGGCATTTTTTCTGATACCATTCAGCGTATGAGAACGGTTATAAAAAAATACAAAGATTTCGAATTGTCCGACAACGACCCCACGTTTCGGACGGAATTCTTTATCGCGCGCGCGCGACCGACGCGCTGGCCGGGCGACGCGAAATACGGAATAAAATCCACAAAAAAGACCCTTCGCCGCGCGGTGGACCGCAATCGCGGCAAGCGCATGCTGCGCGTATGGATACGCGGATGCGAAAAATACATGTCGCCGGATTTGGATTACATATTCATCGTCCGCGCGCGGATTCTGGACGCCGATTTTACATTGGCGCAAAATCTGATGCGAACGGCGATGAAGAAATTGAAAACTGAGAACTGAAAGCTGATAACCAGTTCTCAGATATCAGTTCTCAGCTCTCAGTTAAAATGAAACACTTCGCCCTTTATCTTATCCGCGCTTACCAGAATTTAATCTCTCCCATCATCGGCGGGCGGGCGGCGTGCCGGTTTACCCCGACGTGCAGCGAATATGCAAAGGGGGCGATTGAAAAATACGGGGCCCTTCGCGGCGGCGCCATGGCTTTGCGCCGGATTGCAAGATGCCGCCCGGGCGGGGGCGGGGGATACGACCCCGTGCCATAGGCGCTTGACAACCCATATTTCCATGATACAATCTTTCACATTCGGCGAAAAAGCGCCAGAGAGAATACAAAAAGGAACCTTTATGTCATCTTATAGTAAGATAGAGCAAATGTCCCACATGATGGATAAAATGGGATTGACGGAATTCAAGGTTGAAACATCCTTCCTGTTCGGAATATTCCGCAAGGAAATACACCTTTCAAAACAAAAAAATATCGTTTCCGCGGGCGCGTCCGCGCATTATTCGCCTGGCAATTCCGCCGGCATGCCGACCGAATGCGCGGTGCCGTTGGATTTTGCGAACGCGGTTAAATCTCCAATGGTCGGCGTTGCGTATCTTGCGCCGGAACCGGGCGCGGCGGTGTTTGTAAAGGTCGGCCAGACTGTGGGCGCCGGCGACACGCTTGCGCTTATCGAAGCGATGAAGACGTTCAATCCGGTAAAGGCCGAAAAAAGCGGCACGGTCAAAGAGATATACATCAAAGACGGCCAGGCGGTCGAATTCGACCAGCCGCTTATGTTGGTAGAATAATAGAGGAAGGTATGAGGTATTAGGTATTAGGTAAAAGGTATAGAGCAAATCAACTCTAAATACTTCTTACCTCATACCTCTTACCTCATACCTCTAAAACCATGCCATCCATAAAAAAGATTTTAATTGCCAACCGCGGGGAAATCGCCCTGCGCATAATACGCGCGTGCCGCGACATGGGAATACGTTCGGTCGCCGTGTATTCGACCGCGGACAAAGATTCTTTGCATGTGAAATTGGCGGACGAATCGGTATGCATAGGGCCGGCGCCGGCGCGCGAATCGTACCTTAACGAATCGGCGATACTTACCGCCGCGCTGCTTACCAATGCGGACGCTATTCACCCGGGTTACGGATTCCTGTCCGAACGCGCCGATTTTGTCGACAAGGTCGTCATACACAAACTGATATGGATTGGTCCGGACGCCGATACGATACGCCGCATGGGCGATAAAGTCGCCGCGAAAAAAACGGCCGAACAATGCGGTCTGCCCGTGGTTCCGGGGTCAAGCGGTTCCGTTGATTCGGTCGAATCCGCGTTGGAATGGGCGGAAAAAACCGGGTATCCCGTGATATTAAAGGCATCCGCCGGCGGCGGCGGCAAGGGCATGCGGCGGGTTTATGCGGCGGCGGAAATGGCGGACGCGTTCCAAATGACCCGGGCAGAGGCGGCAAACGGTTTCGGCGACGACACGCTGTATATGGAAAAGCTGCTTGAAACACCGCAACATATAGAGTTTCAGGTTCTGGGCGACACCCACGGCAACGTCGTGATATTCGGCGAACGCGACTGCACTTTGCAGCGCAAGCACCAGAAAGTCATGGAAGAATGCCCCGCCGCGTCGATTGAACCCGGCACGCGCAAGGAAATGATTGATATATGCCAAAAGGCCGCGAAACAAATGGGATACGTGAACGCGGGAACGATGGAATTCATGTTCCAGGACGGCCTGTTTTATTTCCTGGAAATGAACACCCGGCTGCAAGTCGAACACCCCGTCACCGAAATGGTGTACAATGTTGATTTGGTGCACGAACAGATACGCATAGCAATGGGCGAAAAATTGGGATATACGCAAAAGGATTTGAAACCGGTGGGGCATGCGATGGAATTCCGGATAAACGCCGAAGACCCGGAAACCTTTGTCCCGAACGCCGGAACGATTACCGCGTATTCACCGCCGGGGGGGCTGGGCGTGCGGGTTGATTCCGCGGCGTACGACGGTTGGCGCATTCCGCCGACCTATGATTCCATGATTGCAAAGCTGATTGTGTGGGCGCCGACGCGCGCGGCGTGCATATTGCGTTCCGCGCGGGCGCTGGACGAATTTTCAATCGAAGGCGTTAAAACGACGATTCCGCTGCACAAGAAATTATTGGCCAATAAAGACGTCAAATCGTTAAAAATCGACAACCATTGGCTGGAAAGGTTTTTGGAAAAGAAGTAAAAACGCCGCGAAAGCGGCGTTTTCTTATTTCACAATCTTTGGCAATACAAAGTATCCGCCGGCAATTCCGACCAGAATACCCGCCATCGCGGAAAACATCGCATCCAGGCTTGTGTGTTCGGCAACCAGTTGGCCAAAGAAATATCCGGCGAACAGGATAACCGCAATCACACCCAGCGTAATAATCAAATTTACAAGTTTGTTCATACTTTTCTCCTTTTTTTGCAGGTTTCATTATACCATATGCAGGATACGTCCGGCTATTTTTTATTTTTCTTGAAATCTTCCAGGCTGACCACCCTGCCCTTGTCTTCGGCCGGCGTCTGCGCCAGGGGAAGCTCTAAATCATTGCTGGAATCGTTATGCCCGCGGTTTTGGAATTGCAGCATGAAATCAACGGACGGGTCCTTGAATTCGACCAGCGCATCGTACGGTATATGTATATAGAACGGCCGGCCGTCGAATGTCAGCGTCACGCCGAATTCCTTGTCCGTGACGTTCAGATTGGAAAACGAATACTGCAAAACGATTGTCATAACTTCGGGATAGCGCAGGCGCAGAAAATCGGGGATATTCACACCCGGCTCTCTTGTGCGGAACGTTATGTAAAAATGGGTATTTTCGCCCAGGCCATTGAACTGCGCATGGGTCAGCGCGTCTTTCACGACGGTGCGCAGCGCGTTTTCCAAAAGCTGTTGATAGTCAATGTTCTTTGCCATGATTCTATTGTTCAACAATTCGTCCGTTTTCGCAAGCGACAAATACCGCACCGTCGATTCCGTTGAACAGGCCTTTGTCGATTCCCGTCGCCCAGACTTGGGAATCCGCGGCGGCAAGTTCGGCAAACAAATTTTCCCGCGCGGCGACATCCAGATGCGCCGCCGCTTCGTCCAGCAATATGACGGGTCGCGCGCCCGTGCGCGCCCGCACCAGTTTCGCATGCGCGATGACCAGCGATAACAGCGCGGATTTCTGCTGGCCCGTGCTGGTCATTTGGACGTTCATGCCCAGCATGCCGTTAAACATCACAAAATCGGATTTGTGCGCGCCGTCTATGGTCATCTTGTCGCCGCAAAGCGTCCGCGCGCCCGACAAGTATTCCAGATATTCGCGTTCCGCATCCGCGGCCGCCATACCCGCCGCCAGTTTTTCTTCCAAACATCCGGCAATGGTTAAAGAATATCGCGCGTCTTGCAGAAAATAATTTATTTCGCCGATGTATTTTATACGGGCGGCGGCGACCGATACCGCCGTTTGCGCAATCTGTTTGTCGATTCCATCCATCCACACTTCGCCCTGCGGGCTACGTGCGGCAAGCCACGACTTCAACGCAAACGCCCGTTCGGACAACAGTTTGGAAAGCCGCGCCGCACGCCCCATGTGCGACGGGTCGAAATTCGCGGCCAGGCGGTCGAAAAACGCCCGCCGGTCGGACGCGCCGTCGCAAAACAATCGGTCTTCCCGCGGCGTCACCCATACCATCCGCAAAACCTTTGCCAAATCGGAAAGCGGCGCGCCGTCGCCGTCAATGGTCGCCCGCCTGTAAGTATCGCCATCGCGCCACGATACGGATACATTCGTATCGTCGTCCAGTTCCGCAACAACGCCCCATTCTCTGCTCTCTGCTCTCTGCTCTATGCTCTGCGTCGGCGAGTTGCGCAGCAACTCGCCGACGCTTGCCCCGCGCAGTCCCGCCCCTGCGGATAATGTTGAAATCGCTTCCAAAATACTTGTCTTGCCGCTGCCGTTGGGCCCAGTGATTATAACGGCTTTGGCCACGTTCGCCATAATCCGGCTGGATTCGTGATTGCGGAAATCGGAAATGGTAAGGGTTTTTATCATACCGAAAAGTATAATTTGTTTTTCGCTTGAAAACAACGAATATATCTGATAGAAATCTGTGGCGATGGCCTGGTGGCAGAATGGTTATGCTACCTTCCTGCAAATCCGTTTATGCCGGTTCGTATACGAGTAAGCGAGGCAAGCCATAGGCGCAGACGAGCGCAGCGACCAAAGGTCGCGATAACGAGTAGTGAGCGAAAGCGAACAATCCGACCCCCGATTTTCACCAAGCGAAGCGCGGGCTGAAAATCGAGAGTTGTTTATTTTGAAAAATGGCCTGGTGGCAGAATGGTTATGCACCGGACTGCAAATCCGTTTATGCCGGTTCGATTCCGACCCAGGCCTCCATTTTTTCAAAAACTCCCTACTATTTTTCCAGTTATCTGTTCCCGGTTTTTATGCTATAATCCAATTTATGAAACCCGTGAATGTCGTAAGCCTTAAAAAAGTCAACAAAGATTTCCCCGAAGAAATGGGCGGCGTGACGCGCGTCCTGTTCGACGTGTCGTTCGACATAAAGCCCGGCGAATTCGTGTCAATCATGGGGCCGTCCGGGTCCGGCAAATCCACCTGTATGAACATAATCGGCGCGTTGGACGTGCCGACGACGGGCGTATACGAACTTTACGGCAACAACGTCATGCATATGACGGCGGACGAACTTGCCACCGCGCGGAACGAATACATCGGGTTTGTGTTCCAGAATTTTAATCTGCTTACCAAGCGCACGGTTCTGGACAATGTCATGCTGCCCCTGATGTACCGCGGAATGTCGACCGAAGAGCGGGCGAGCCGGGCGCGGCACATGCTGAAATCCGTGGGACTGGAAAAATTCGAAAGGTATGTTCCGACGCAATTGTCCGGCGGCATGCGCCAGCGCGTCGCGATTGCGCGCGCATTGGCGGGCGGACCCCAAAAAAACCTGGGCGGCGAGCCGCCCGGC
>Ga0082212_10000707_pt1 | contig 48621 bp, 38 predicted proteins | sample TergutNt197P3_FD_71548 | JGI IMG/M metagenome (GOLD analysis project Ga0082212, IMG submission 71548) | Neocapritermes taracua P3 segment gut microbial communities from Petit-Saut dam, French Guiana - Nt197 P3 | ecosystem: Host-associated > Arthropoda: Insects > Digestive system > Gut ... | reverse complement strand
GCGCCCGAGGAGCCCCCGCTGGAGGCCCCGGCGGCCGGGGCCCCGGAGGTGGAGGCCGGGGCGGACACGAAGTCCGAGTGAGACGGCGCGGGCGGGGGTCACCGACCCCGGCCCGCGCCCACGCCGCTGCCACCCCTCAAGCACGGAGGACCGCCCACCATGGCGAACTACACCATCCAGGACATCAAGGACCTGCGCGCTCTGACCGGCGCCGGCATGACCGACGTCAAGAAGGCGCTCGACGAGGCCGACGGCGACCAGCAGAAGGCCGTCGAGCTCATCCGCAAGCGCGGCCTCGCCAAGGCTGCCAAGCGTGAGGGCAACGCGACCTCCGAGGGCCTCGTGGCCGTCAAGGTCGAGGACACCGCTGCGGGCCAGGTCGCCACGCTCATCGAGCTGAACGCCGAGACCGACTTCGTCGTCAAGAACGACAAGTTCGTCGCGCTGGCCGAGGAGATCCTCGCTGCTGCGGCCGCCTCGGGCGCCACCGACGCCGACGCCGCCCTCGCCGCCCCGCTGGGCACCGAGACGGTCGCCGACGTCATCGCCACGTCGGCCGGCACCATGGGCGAGAAGATCGTCCTGCGCCGTGTCGCTCGCGTCGAGGGCCCGAAGGTCACGACCTACCTGCACCGCACCGCCAAGGACCTGCCGCCGAGCATCGGCGTCGTCGTCGTGACGGACGCTGCCGGCGAGGCCGTCGCCAAGGACGTCGCGCAGCACATCGCCGCGATGGCCCCGAAGTACCTCACCCGTGAGGACGTCCCGGCCGAGGTCGTCGAGAAGGAGCGCGAGATCGCCCGCGAGGTGTCGATCGCCGAGGGCAAGCCCGAGGCCGCGCTGCCGAAGATCGTCGAGGGTCGCCTCAACGGCTTCTTCAAGGAGAACGTCCTCGTCGAGCAGCCGCTCGCCAAGGACACCAAGACGACGGTCGCCAAGCACGTCGAGGCTGCGGGCGGCACGCTCGACGCCTTCGTCCGCTTCCGCGTCGGCAACTGACGCACCCAGCGGCCCGGCCCCCGATACGGTGGGCCGGGCCGCTTCGCACATCCGCACGACGACAGGACCGGTGGCAATGACCGAGCACACGAACCCGACGAAGACCCGCGCCCGCCGCGTCCTGCTGAAGCTCTCCGGCGAGGCCTTCGGCGGTGGCGCCGTCGGGCTCGACGCGATCGTCGTGCGCCGCATCGCCCAGGAGATCGGCGAGGCCGTCCGCCAGGGCGTCCAGGTGGCCGTCGTCGTCGGCGGTGGCAACTTCTTCCGCGGGGCCGAGCTCTCGCAGGCCGGGATGGACCGGTCGCGTGCCGACTACATGGGCATGCTCGGCACCGTCATGAACTGCCTCGCGCTGCAGGACTTCCTGGAGCAGGACGGCACCAAGACGCGCGTGCAGACCGCCATCACGATGGGCCAGGTCGCCGAGTCGTACATCCCGCTGCGCGCCATCCGCCACCTGGAGAAGGGGCGCGTCGTCATCTTCGGCGCCGGTGCGGGCATGCCGTACTTCTCCACCGACACCGTGTCGGTCCAGCGCGCCCTCGAGGTGCACTGCATCGAGGTGCTCATGGGCAAGAACGGCGTCGACGGCGTCTACAACGCCGACCCCCGCAAGGACCCGGACGCGGTCCGCTACGACACCCTGACCTACGACACGGCCCTGCGAGACAACCTGCAGGTCATGGACAACACCGCGATCGCCATGTGCCGCGACAACGACGTGCAGATGCGCGTCTTCGGCCTGGAGGGTGCGGGTAACGTGACCCGCGCGCTGCTGGGAGAGAAGATCGGCACACTGATGACGGCACGCGCGTGACACCCCCGGCCACGACAACCTCTGAGGAGCACCAGTGATCGACGAGACCCTCTTCGAGGCCGAAGAGAAGATGGACAAGGCGATCGAGGTCGCCATGGAGGACTTCGCGGGCATCCGCACGGGCCGTGCGAACGCCGGGATGTTCAGCAAGATCACCGTGGACTACTACGGCGCTCCGACGCCGCTGCAGCAGCTCGCCTCGTTCAACATCCCCGAGGCCCGCACCGTGCTGATCACGCCTTTCGACAAGAGCTCGATGCCCGCGATCGAGAAGGCCCTGCGCGACTCCAACCTGGGCGTGAACCCGTCGAACGACGGCAACGCGATCCGCATCATCCTGCCCGCCCTGACCGAGGAGCGCCGCCGCGACTACGTCAAGCTGGCGAAGTCGAAGGCGGAGGACGCCCGCATCACGGTGCGCAACATCCGCCGCAAGGCCAAGGACACGCTCGACAAGCTCGTCAAGGACGGCGAGGCCGGCGAGGACGAGGTCGCGCGCGCCGAGAAGGAGCTCGAGGCCCTGACGAAGAAGCACGTCGACCAGGTCGACCAGCTCCTCGCGGGCAAGGAGAGCGAGCTGCTCGAGGTCTGATGACCGCCACATCCGAACCCGCCGGGCCCGCGTCGAGCGAGCCCGCCATGCCTGGACCGTCAGGGCCCGCGTCGCGCGCGGGGCGCAACCTCCCGGTGGCGATCGCCGTCGGCCTCGTGCTGCTGGTCGCCGTCGGCGCGTCGCTCTGGTTCCGGCCGGAGCCGTTCGTCGGCGTCGTCGCCGTGGCCGTCACGGCCGGCCTGTGGGAGCTGCGCTCGGCGTTCGCGCGCCGCGGCATCGCGCTGCCGATCTGGCCGCTCATCGTGGGCGGCATCGGCATGGCGGTGTCGGCGTACCTCGGCGGGCCCGAGGCGCTCCTCATCGCCTACGTGCTCACGCTGGCCGCGGTCGCGCTGTGGCGCGTGCTCGACGGCCCGGGCCCGCAGGCGCTGCGCGACGTCGCGGCGAGCATCTTCGCGGCGACGTACGTGCCGTTCCTGGCCGGGTTCGTGGTGCTGCTGCTCGGGCAGCAGGACGGCCGCTGGCGCGTCGCCCTTTTCGTGCTGCTGGGCGTCGCGAACGACACGGGCGGGTACATCGCGGGCGTCCTGTTCGGCCGTCACCCGCTCGCCCCGACGGTCAGCCCCAAGAAGAGCTGGGAGGGCCTGGCCGGGTCGGTGGTGCTGACCACGCTCGTGGGCCTCGTGGGCTCGCACCTGGTCATGAACCTGCCGTTCCTGCCGAGCAGCGGGCAGCCGCTGCTCGGGTCGTCGCTGGTGCTGGGCCTGGCGCTCGGCCTCATGACCGCGATCACAGCGACGGTGGGCGACCTGGCGGAGTCGCTGCTCAAGCGCGACCTAGACTTGAAGGACATGGGCTCACTGCTCCCCGGCCACGGGGGCGTGCTCGACCGGGTGGACTCCCTCCTGGTCACGGCCCCGTTCGTGTACCTGGTCCTCTCGGTCGCCGCCTCGGGACCCGCGCTCTAAGGAAGGACCTTCATGGCCAAGATCGAGGTCCGCCCCGGGGACGAGACGAAGCCCGTCGCGCTGCAGATGGCGCCGCGCCGGGTGGTCAAGCCGCCCCGCCACTTCGCCGACCTCACACCGGCCGAGCGGGCCGCCGTCGTCGAGGAGCTGGGGCACAAGCCGTTCCGGGCCAAGCAGCTCGCGACGCACTACTTCGAGCACTTCACCGCCGACCCCGCGGACTGGACGGACATCCCCGGCGCCGCGCGCGAGGCGTTCGCCTCCGCCCTGTTCCCGACCCTTCTGACGCCGCGCAAGACGCTCCAGGCCGACAAGGGCACGACGGTCAAGACGCTGTGGGGACTGCACGACGGCAACCGCATCGAGTCGGTGCTCATGCGCTACCCGCGCCGCGCCACGCTGTGCATCTCGAGCCAGGTGGGCTGCGGCATGGCCTGCCCGTTCTGCGCGACGGGCCAGCTGGGCTTCACGCGCAACCTGTCGACGTCGGAGATGCTCGAGCAGGTGCGGATGGCCATGCGGTCGCTCGCGCTGGGCGAGATCCCGGGCGGCCCCACGCGCCTCAACAACCTCGTGTTCATGGGCGAGGGCGAGGGCCTCATCAACTACAAGGCGATCATGGCGTGCATCCGCGCGCTGGTCGCCGACCAGCCCGAGGGCTTCGGGATGAGCGCCCGCAACATCACGGTCTCCACGGTGGGCCTGGTCCCGGGCATCAAGAAGCTCGCCGCCGAGGGCCTGCCGCTCACGCTCGCACTGAGCCTGCACGCGCCCGACGACGACCTGCGCTCCGAGCTGGTGCCGATCAACACGCGGTTCTCCGTGGACGAGGCGCTCGACGCCGCACGCGGCTACTTCGACGCCACCGGCCGCCGCGTGTCCATCGAGTACGCGCTCATCAAGGACATGAACGACCACGCCTGGCGCGCGGACCTGCTGGGCAAGAAGCTCAACGCCCGGGGCCGCGGCTGGGTGCACGTCAACCCGATCCCGCTCAACCCGACGCCCGGGTCCATCTGGACGGCGTCGGACCGCGACGTGGAGAACGAGTTCGTCGACCGTCTGCGCGGCCACGGCATCCCGACGACGATCCGCGACACCCGCGGGTCGGACATCGACGGCGCCTGCGGCCAGCTCGCCGCCGAGGACGACGAGTAGCCACGTGAAGATCGACCCCGACGGCCGCACCATCCAGGGCGTCACCACCCTCATCCTCTTCGTGGTGCTCAACGTGCTGTACCTGGTCACGTGCGTGCCGCTCGTGACGATCGGCGCCGCGACCAGCTCGCTGCTCGAGGTGACCACGCGGTACGCCGACCACGAGCGCGGCGACCTGGTGCGCGGCTACCTCGCGGCGTTCCGGCGCAACTTCGCGCGCGGCACGGCCGTGTACCTCGCGCTGCTGGTGCCGTGCGCGATGCTCATGTTCGCGGGCGTGTTCTGGCTGTCGATGGCCGGCATCCCGACGGCCGTGCTGGGGCTGCTGTGCCTCGTGGGCGCGGTGTACCTGGCGACGGCGCTGGCCTGCGGGCTGGGCATCGTCGGCACGCACACCGCCCCGATCCGCCAGACCCTGCGCAGCGCCGTGCTGCTCCCGCTGGCCGAGCCCGTGCGCGCCGGCGTGCTGCTGCTGATCCCCGTCGCCGGCGGCCTGCTGCTCTACGCCTGGCCGGCATCCGTGGTGCTCGCCGCGACGATCGGGTGCTCGGTCGCCGCGTACGGTGCCGCGTTCGTGCTGCGCAGCATGACCACGCGCGCGGCCGCCGGATCCGACGGCCGCGACGCGATCAGCCCGCACTCGGGGCAGTAGGCCCGGGCACGACCTCGACCCAGTCCACGGCGACGTCGCCCTCGACGGCGTACGGCCCGACGATCCGCCCGGTGAACCCGCCCGCGACCTCGGTCGACAGGTAGCGCCCGTCCAGTGCGGCGAGCTCGACGAGATCGCCGTCGGCGGCCTCGACCCCCAGCGTGACGACGTCGGGGCCCTGGCGTGGGTCCCACCCGTCGGTCGGGGTGATGCCGATCCGCACCACGACGGGCCCGTCGCCCACCGGGTGCGAGCCCACGACGGTGCGCAGCGGCCCGATCCGGGCCACGGCCATGGCGACGCCGTCGGCGACGTCGACCTCGTAGTGGTGCTCCTCGTCGAGGCGTAGGGCCAGCCCACCGCGGGCGCCGTCGGCGACGTCGAGCGACGCGCGCACCGTGAGGGCGCGGTGGCGCTGGCGCACGCCCACGAACGCGACGTCGGGGTCGTCGAGCGTCGCGCCGGTGCCGGTGACCGTCAGGTGGCCGGCGCGCGACGTCGTGCTTGCGACCTCGGCGGGCAGGCGCCGGGGCGTGACCCAGGCCGGGTCGAGCGCTGCGGCGTCGAAGTCGTCGCGGAACCGCTCGTCGGCCGCGGGCGCCACGGGCCACGGCACCTCGACCTGCTCGGTCACGCGGGCCGGACGGGGCCAGCCGTCCTCCCAGGTCACGGGCGTCAGGAAGGTCTCGCGGCCCAGCACGTGCCACCCGGGGGTGCCGCCGCCGGGGCGCACGCCCAGCAGCACCATCCACCAGGAGCCGTCGGGCGCTTGGACCAGGTCGGCGTGGCCGGTGTTCTGCACCGGCAGGTGGGTGCCGCGGTGCGTGAGCACGGGGTTGTCGGGGCAAGGCTCGAAGGGCCCGGTGGGGCTGGTGGACCGGGCCACCGAGACGGCGTGGCCGCGCTCCGTGCCGCCCTCGGCGATGAGCAGGTACCAGTGGTCGCCCACGTGGTAGAGGTGCGGGGCCTCAGGCGCCTGCGCGTCTGCGCCGCCCGACCACAGGGGCCGCAGCGCGCCCGACGTCTCGCCCGTGGCCGGGTCGATGCGCACCTGGGAGACGCCGGCGACGGTGCACCAGCACGTGCCGTCGTCGTCCCACGCGAGGTCGGGGTCGATGCCCGGCACGCCCGGCAGCGGGATGGGGTCCGACCACGGGCCCGCCGGGTCGGTGGCGGTGAACACGACGTTCCCGACCGCACCCACCACGGTCACGATGAGCCGGAAGCGCCCGTCGTGGTGCCGCAGCGTCGGCGCGTACACGCCCGCCGACGACGGCATGTCGGCCGGGAACACGACCTGCCCGGGTCGGTCGATCACGTTGCCGACCTGCTCCCAGCGCACCAGGTCGGTGCTGCGGAACACGGGGATCGCGGGGAGGTACTCGAAGCTCGAGCACGCCAGGTAGTACGTGTCGCCGACCCGGCACACGGACGGGTCCGGGAAGAAGCCGGGGATCACGGGGTTGGCGGCGAGGGACAACGGGACCTTCTCTCGGGGGCGGCCCGGCGAGCGGGGCGGGCGGGGGCGGGGCAAAGGGGTGAGGGGGAGGCTCCGGGTGGAGCCTCCCCCTCGGGGTGTCGCGGCGACGGCGACCGGGGTCACGGAGCCGCCGTCGTCACGTCTGTGGTCAGGCCGTCATCACTTGAACGCGGCCGTGACGTCGAGGCGGGCCTGGTTCTGCGCCTTCGCGTTCGCCATGTCGAAGTCGAGCACCTTCTGGTAGCCGAGGCCCTTGACCGTGTCCTGCATCTGCTTGAGCAGCGAGGAGAAGTCGGCGTCGTTCTTCGCGAAGACCATCTTCCACGAGTACTCGACGATGGACGCCTTGACCTGGTTGCGGATGGTCTGGATCTCCGAGGAGTCCGCCGGGGCGGCGTAGCCGGAGCCGGGGGCCACGAGGACCTCGTGGTTCTTCTGGAGGTAGTCCATGGTCGACGTGGCGTTGCCCATGTGCGACGACCAGTCCTTCGACAGCGGCGTCGACGTGAGCGCCTGCACCTGCGGCCAGTACTTGTAGTTGTACGGCATCTTGGTGTTCGGGTCGGTGTCGATCGGCAGCACCGTGGTCACGTTGAGCGCCGAGACGCCCTTGGCGTACTGGCCGCCGCCCCAGCTGGCCGGGACCTCAGCCGTGCCGTCGCCCAGGATGGCCTTCTGGCCGAAGTCGGTGAGCTCGGGCTTGCCGTTCTTCATGTCCCAGGTGAGGCCCTGCGGGCCGGCGCCGCCCATCGTCTGCGACGACGAGGCGAGGATGCCCTCAGGGGAGTACAGCCAGTCGATGAACGCGGCGATGCGGGCCGGGTCCTTCGCCTTGGAGCCGATGGCCATGACCTGCGTGGCGCCGTAGACGGCGGCACCGTAGGAGAAGATGTTCTGGTCCTTCATGGGCACGAGCTCGAAGCCCTTGCCGGCCTGGGTGTTCGCCGTCGTGTTGTACGCCGACTGGCCCAGCCACGGCCACCAGGACAGCAGCACCTGGCCGTTCTGGTACTTCGAGAACATCGTGTCGTAGTTCTGCGTGGTCGACTCAGGGTCGACCAGGCCCATCTGGTTGGCCTGGTAGTAGAACTTCAGCGCACGGACGTACTGCGAGTCCGAGTCGACGATGCTCTGGTAGTCGGAGCCGTCGGCCTTGGCCAGGACGAAGCCCATCTCGTCGTAGCCGTAGAGGGTGGTGGGCTGCTTGCCCATCACCATCATGTTGCCGTCCCAGTCCTTGAAGAGGTCGACCGCGTAGACCTTCTTGCCGTTGTCGGCGGTGGGGTGGGCGTCCTGCATCTGCTTGAGGACGGGCAGCAGGTCCTCGAGCGTGTTGATCTTGGGGTAGCCGAGCTGGGCGTAGTAGTCCCAGCGGAGGAACGGGCCGAACGTCGGGTCGAGGCCCTCGGACGACACGGTCGGCTTCTGCGCCGAGACCTGCGTCGGGAAGGCGTACACGCCCTTCTTGCCGTCGTTGAGCTTCTGGACGGCGGCGTCGTACGTCTTCATGCTCTTCATGGAGCCGTAGTACGACGAGTCGTCCTGGAGCAGACCGCCCTGGATCAGCTCGTCCATCTTCTGGCCCTTGTCGGTGATGATGAGGTCACCGAGGTTCCCGCCGGCCACGCGCGTGTTGTAGAGCGTGTCACCGCCGCCCGCCACGTTGGGGGCGATGATGTTGAGCTTCATGTTGAACTTGTCCTGGACGATCTTGCCGAACCACCCGGACTGGATGCCCTGGTAGTTGGCGAGGCCGTCGAACACGTCGATCGTGATCGGTGCGGCCTTGGACCAGTCCTTGTCGACGTTGACAGTCTGGGACTTGTCGGTGGCAGCGCTGCCGCCGCTCGAGCACGCAGTCAGGGCGAGGACCCCGACGAGCGGTGCCACCAGCAGCGCGATGGCCTTCCTGGAACGCATGGGTTGCCTTTCTCGGTGAGAGGTGATGGCGCGGTCAGCCCTTGACGGCGCCGAGCATGATCCCCTTGACGAAGTAACGCTGGAACATCGGGTAGACGAAGATGATCGGCAGGACGACGATCACCGCGACGGTCATGCGGATCGACGTGGGGGTCTGTTTCGATGCTGCCGACGCGAGGGCGCCAAGGTTCCCTTGGGCGTTCTGCGCGGCCTGAGCCAGGCTGCTGGCCTGGTTGATGAACATGTAGAGCAGGTACTGCAGCGAGTAGAGCTTCTGGTCCGTGATGTAGAGCAGGGTGTCCTGGAACGAGTTCCACTGGGCGACGGCGCTGAAGATCGCGACCGTGGCGAGGATGGGCGTCGTGTTCGGCAGGATGATCGAGAAGAAGATCCGCAGCGTGCTGGCCCCGTCGACCTCCGCCGCCTCCTGGAGCGAGGAGGGCAGCGACTCGATGTACGTCTTGACGAGGATGATGTTGAAGGGCTGCACGATCGCCGGGAGGATGTAGACCCAGAACGAGTTGGTCAGGCCCAGCGTCTTCATCGTCACGTACACCGGGATCAGGCCGGCGTTGAAGTACATGGTGATGACCACGAGCCGGTACCACAGGGCCCGCTTCCACATGCGCTCCTGGGTGAACATGAACCCGAGGAACGCGGACGCCAGCACCGTGAACGCCGTACCGATGACGGTGCGGGCCAGCGAGATGAGCGCGGCGCCCGTGAGGCCGTCCAGGTGCAGGATCTGGGTGTAGTTCGACAGGTGGAAGCCCTGCGGCCAGACGCGCACCTGGCCCAGCGCGCTGACGTCGTTGGCGCTGACCGAGTTCACGATCAGGTACCAGAACGGGTAGGCGCACACGAGCGCGAAGATGGCGAACCACAGGTAGTTCCACGCGGAGAACGGGACGTCCCCGCGCTCGCGCTTCAGGCGAGTCGGCTTGGCTGCGAGCGCAGCGGCGGTGATGGCAGTCATGTCCGGCCCCTCAGATGATCGACGTGCCGCGCACGCGCTTGGCGACCCAGTTGACGAAAAGCAGCAGGAGCACCGACACCACGCTCTTGAGCATGCTCAGCGCCGCGGCCATCGACAGGCTGTTGCCCGTGAGGCCGATGTTGTAGACGTACAGGTCGAGCACCTGGATGTGGTCGCGGTTGAACGCGTTCTGGAACACGTAGTACTGCTCCATGCCGTTGTTCAGCAGGTTCGCGACCGACAGCATCAGCAGCACGACGTACGTCGGCATGAGCTGCGGGAAGGTGATGTACCGCATGAGCTGGAAGCGGTTGGCGCCGTCGATCCGCGCCGACTCGTAGAGCGTGGGGTCGATGCCCGCGATCGCGGCGAGGTACATGATGGCGCCCCACCCGAGGCCCTTCCACAGGCTCCAGGCGAGCATCGTCAGCCACACGTGGTTGTCGGAGTCGAGGAAGTGGATCGGGGTGGTGATCAGGCCCCAGTCGTGCAGGGTGGTGTTGACGAGGCCGCTCGTGGAGAACAGCGAGAACGCGATCGCGTAGACGAGCACCCACGAGATGAAGTTCGGCAGGGTGGTGAGCGTCTGCACCATGTTGCGGAACCACTTGGCCCGCACCTCGTTGAGCAGGATCGCGAAGAACACCGGGAACAGCGAGGTCAGGATGCCCAGGCCGCTCATGGCGAAGGTGTTCGCCATGACCTGCCCGATCTGCTCGAGCTGGGTGCGCGAGCCGACGAGCATGCGGAACCACTGGAGCCCCACGAACTGGCTGCCGCCCAGGCCGAGCGCCGGCTTGTAGTCGTAGAGCGCCGTGACCCAGCCGGCCAGGGGCAGGTAGCTGAACGCGAAGACGAGCACCAGGAACGGCAGCAGCAGAAGGAACATCGTGCGCGACGTGCGCGGCCCCTTGCGCCGCGGCTCGGTGCGCGGTGCCGAGGCGCGGCGCGTCGAGACGTCGTCGAGGAGCACCTCGGCAGAGGTCACCTGATGGACGGTCACGAGTCACTCCTTCGTGCGGAAACCACCCCACGGTGCGCCGCCGTCGGCTCACCGTTGCGCTCATCGTCGAAGCGCTTCGACGTTTATAGCAGCGCGTTCGACGCCACCGCAAGGGGTTCCTCGCGACTTTCTCGTCTCGTGGGCGAGAAGGAGTGCTAGCGCGCGCCCCGGGGTGCGCGGGTGCTCGCCCGTTCCGTGAGGGTGGGCGCGATGAGGCGCGTCTCGGCCGGGTAGGCCGCGTCGGCGAGCCGGGACATGACCATGTCGACCGCGAGCGAGCCGATGGTCGTGGCGGGCAGGTCGATGCTGGTGAGCGGCACCTGCTGCGACAGCGCGACGTCCTCGGGGCAGAGCGCGATCAGCGAGACGTCCTTGGGCACGGAGCGCCGGCGCTCGCGCAGGGCGTGCAGCACGTGCGGAAGCGCGCGCTCGTTGTGCACGAACAGGCCCGTGAGCCCGGGGGAGTCGGCCAGGAGCCGTTCGACCACGGCGTCGACCTCCGGCGGGCTCACGGGGCAGCTCACGGCGCGGGCCGTGACGCCCTCGTCGTCGGCCGTGCCGAGGAACCCGCGTGTCACGCGGTCCGCGTACGACGTGTGCCGCTCCAGCACCTCCGGCGGCGAGCCCACCATCGCGATCTCCTGGTGGCCCAGCCTCGCGAGCTCGTGGGCGGCCAGCCGGCCGGCGGCCTCGAAGTCGAGGTCGATGCACGACAGGCCCGCGGCCATCCGCGGCAGACCGATGAGCACCGACGGCTGCCGGGTGCGCTGGAGGATCGGCACGCGGGCGTCGTCGGCCTCCACGTCCATGACCACCAGGGCGTCGACCATCGAGCCGTCGGTGACGCGCTCGAGGCCGTCCAGGTCGTCCTTGGTGAGCAGCAGGACGTCGTGCTGGTGCTCCCGCGCGCGCAGCACCACGCCGCCCGCGAACTGCATGATCACGGTGACGTCGATGCCCGCGCGCAGCGGCACCATGAGCCCGATGACGTCGCTGCGGGCCGAGGCGAGCGCCTTCGCGCCTGCGTGCGGGCGGTAGCCCAGCTCGGCCACCGCCGCCTCGATGCGCCGCCGCGTGGTCGCCGAGATCGGCCGCTTGCCCGACAGGGCGTACGAGACGGTCGACGTCGAGACCTCGGCGAGGCGGGCGACGTCCTCGATGGTCGTCATGAGGCTCCTAGGGATTGCTCGGGCGTGAGCGCGAGGCTCGACGCCGGGGGGATCGTGATGCGCCGGTCGGCAGTCTGCGGCCCGACGGCGACGGCGAGCGTCGCCGGGCGTGGCGTGTCGTTGTGGACGTGCGCCCTGGTCAGGGCCCCGCCGGCCCACGCGAGGTCGACCCGCAGGCCACCCCGGGCCCGGAGCCCGCGCACGGCGCCGTCGGGCCACGCGGTGGGCAGGGCGGGCAGCAGGCGCAGCAGGCGCTCGCCGCCGGACGTCTCGTGGCTCTGCAGCAGCGCCTCGGCGACCGCGGCCGTGAGGCCCAGGTTGCCGTCGACCTGGAAGGGCGGGTGCGCGGAGAACAGGTTGGGGTAGAGGCCGCCGCGGTGGGCACCGGCGTCGTCGCGGGCGGGGCGCAGGGCCTTGCGGAGCTCGCCGTGCACGCGGTCTCCGTCGCCGAGCCGCGCCCACAGGGCGGCGCGCCACGCCAGCGACCAGCCCGTCGACTCCGGGCCGCGCGCCTCGATGCTGCGCGCCGTGGCGGCGGCGAGGTCCGGCGTCGTCGCGGGCGTGACGGACGCGAGCGGGAACGTGCCGACCAGGTGGGACAGGTGCCGATGCTCGGGCTCGGCCTCGGGGAGGTCGTCGGCCCACTCGAGCAGCGTGCCGCGCGGCCCCACACGGGCGGGGGGCAGCAGCGCGACGACGTCGGCGAGCTCGCCGCCCACCACGGACGCGAGCCAGCGCAGCAGCTCGGCGTCCATCGTGGCGGTCGTCGCGACGCCCGTGGGCGTGCCGTCCGGGGCGAGCACGTGGTTCTCGGGTGACGTCGACGGGCTGGTCCAGGCGGTGCGGCCGTCGCTCTGGACCCAGTCCAGCGCGAAGTCCGCGGCACCCTGGAGTGCGGGCAGCGCCCGCTCGCGCCAGAACTCCTCGTCGCCGCCGAACTGGTGGTGCTCCCACAGGTGGTGGGCCAGCCAGATGCCGCCGAACACCCAGGACGCCCAGGCGGGGTCGCCGTGACCTGCGCCGACGGGCCCGGCGGCCCCCCAGGCGTCGGAGTTGTGGTGTGCCGTCCAGCCCCGCGCCCCGTACAGGCGCTGCGCGGCCTCGGCACCCGTGGTCGCCGCGAGGCGCTCCACGAAGCGCAGCAGCGGCTCGTGGCACTCGGGCAGCGCCGTCGTCTCGGCCGCCCAGTAGGCCATCTGCAGGTTGATGTTGGTGGTGTACGCGCTGGACCAGGGCCCGGGGAGCTCCGCGTTCCAGATGCCCTGGAGCGTGGCCGGCAGGCCGCCCGGGCGGGAGGACGCCAGCAGCAGGTAGCGCCCGTAGTGGAAGGCGAGGGCGGCGAGGGCGGGGTCGTCGGCGTCGGCCGAGGCGAGGACGCGTGCGTCCGTGGGGCGGTCCGGCGCGGCGGCGGGCAGGGTCAGCTCGACGCGGTCGTAGAGCTCGCGGTGCGCGGCGACGTGCGCGTCCCAGCGGTCGGCGGCGCCCTCGCCGTCGGCGACCAGCGCGAGCGCCGCGGCGACGGCGTCCGCGGGTGCCACGACCGTTCCGGCGGCCTGGTCGTGCGTCACGGCGGTGCCGACCAGCAGCAGGTGGATGGCCGCCGTGCCGGTCCGCAGGGTGCCATCGACGACGACGGCGTCCGGGTCGCCGACCGCGCGCACGGCGACCGCGAACCGGGAGTCGGTGGGGGCGTAGCGCGCCGGCTCGGGCACCACCTCGTGGCCCGGGGCGACGTCGACGGGCGGGACGAGCACGTGGACCAGCGCGCCTTCAGGCGCTGCCGTGGCCGCGGCGTCCGCGCGCAGCGGGCTGGTGAACCGCACCGTCAGGCGCACCGGCCGGTCGGACTCCACGAGGTGGACGACGGCTCCGCCCCGCGAGTCCGCCCAGGTCTGGTGGCGCACGCGGGCGCCATCGGACGTATAGGTGTGCCAGGCGGTGGCGTCGCGCAGGTCGAGGCCGCGGGCGTAGTCGCCGTCGTCGGCGGGGGCGGTGCCGACCGCCACCTCGAGCTCGCCGAGCGGCAGGTAGGCCTGCACCCACGGCGTCTGAAGCTGCATGAGGAGCCGCTCCGCCTCGCGCGCGTCGCCGCGGGCGACCGCCGCGCGGACGGCCGCGAGCTGCTGGGGCCCGGGCGACTCGACGGCGTCGAGCGGGTCGCGGTCCACGGGGCCGGACCAGGCGCGCAGGTCGTTGAGCCAGAGCCGCTCGCCGCCCGGCCGCCCCTCGCACATCGCGGCACGCACGCCGTTGCCGACCGGCAGCGCCTCCACCCAGCGGGTCGCCGGCGAGTCGTAGCGCAGGTGGTGCATGGGGTCCTCACGTCGTCGTGGGAAGCGGTGATGCGGGAGCTGGACGTAGACATCATGCGCTCCCGATGCTTAGGTTAGCGAAGCGCTTCGACAAAGTCATCGATGGAGATCTTCGAGTGCAGCCTATTTTCGACCAGGTCACGGACGACCTGGGCATCCTCTACGGGGGCGACTACAACCCCGAGCAGTGGGACCCCGCCGTGTGGCGCGAGGACGCCCGCCTCATGCGTGAGGCGGGGGTGAACCTCGTGACCGTCGGCGTGTTCTCGTGGGCCCGCTACGAGCCCGAGCCGGGCGTGCGCGACTTCGCCTGGATGGACGAGGTGCTCGACCTGCTGCACGCCCACGGCATCGCCGTCGACCTGGCGACCCCGACCGCGTCGCCGCCCCCGTGGCTCGGCGTCGACCACCCCGACACGCTGCCGGTCGACCGCGACGGCGTGCGCCTGGTGCCCGGGTCGCGCAACCAGTTCAGCCCGTCGTCGCGGGTCTACCGCGCCGCGGCCCTGGCCATCACGCGCGACCTCGCGGCCCGCTACGCCACTCACCCCGCCGTGCGCATGTGGCACGTGGGCAACGAGTACGGGCAGGTGGACCACGGCGAGGAGGCCGCGCGGGAGTTCCGCCGCTGGCTGCGCGAGCGGTACGGCACGGTCGACGGCCTCAACGCCGCCTGGGGCACCACCTTCTGGTCGCAGCGCTACCGGAGCTTCGACGACGTGCTGCCGCCGCGCCGCACCCCGTACCTGGTCAACCCGACGCAGTCGCTCGACTTCCGCCGGTTCACGTCCGACGAGCTGCTCGCCTGCTACCGCGAGCAGCGCGACGCGATCCGCGCCGCCGGCGTCACGGTGCCGGTCACCACCAACTTCATGGGCTTCTTCGCGCTCGCGGACTACTGGGCCTGGGCCGGCGAGGTCGACGTCGTCGCCGACGACCAGTACCCGGACCTCGCCGACCCGCGCTCGCCCGCCGACTCGGCCCTGGTCCAGGACCTGATGCGCGGGCTGGGGGACGGCGCGCCCTGGATGCTCATGGAGCAGGCCGCGGGCGCGACGTCGTGGCGCGAGCACAACCTGCCCCGCACCCCCGAGCGCCTGCGGCTCGACTCGCTCCAGGCGGTGGCCCGCGGCGCGGACGGCGTCTGCTTCTTCCAGTGGCGGGCCTCCACGGTGGGCGCCGAGCGCTTCCACTCGGCGATGCTGCCGCACGCCGGCGTGGACACCCGCGTGCACCGTGGGGTGCAGCGGCTGGGCGCCGACCTCGCGCGCCTGCGCCCCGTGGCTGGGACGCGCGTGCCCGCCCGCACGGCGCTGCTGTTCGACTGGGAGTCGTGGTGGGCGGCCGAGGAGCCGGGCCGCGTCACCGAGCGCCTGCGCACGCTCGACCAGGTGCGCGCCTTCTACCGCCCGCTCTGGGACCGGGGCGTCGCGGTCGACGTCGTGCGGCCCGGGGCGTCGCTCGACGCGTACGACCTGGTGGTCGTGCCGCAGACGTACGTGCTCGACGACGCGGCCGAGGCCGCCCTGCGCAAGGCCGCCGCGCGCGGGGCCGGCGTGGTCGTCGGCCCGATGACGGGCGTGGCCGACGGCAACGCCCACGTGGTGCCCGGCCGGTTCCCCGCCCGGGTCGCCGACCTGGCCGGGGCGAGCGGCGAGGAGTGGGTGGCGCTGCCCGACGCCGGGGTCGCCGTCGCGGCCGAGCCCGGCCCGTGGGCCGAGCTCCCCGGCGGGGGCCGCGCCACGGTCCACGGCGAGCTGCTGCGGGCCGACGACGCCACCGTGCTCGCCACGTTCGCCGAGGGCTACCTCGCCGGCCTGCCCGCCGTGACGCGCCGCGACCCGGAGGGCCCGGGTGGGTCCGTCTGGTACGTCGGCACGGTGCTCGACGAGCCGCTGCTGGGCGCCGTCCTGGCCGACGCCCTCGCGCGCTGCGCGATCGAGCCGGCGGTGCCGGGCGCCGTCGCGGCCGGGGGCGTCGAGGCCGTCGTCCGCGGCGACGCGGTGTTCCTGCTCAACCGCAGCGACACGGCCCGCACCGTCGCGGTGCCCGGCCGCTGGACCGACCTGCTCACGGGCCGCGACGTCGCCGACGCCGTGACGCTGCCCGCCCACGACGCCGCCGTGCTGACCCCGGCGAAGAGCTCCTGAGACCACGAGACACGAGACGCAAGGAACCGGTGACGATGAAGTTCACTGACGGCTACTGGAAGGCCCGCCGCGGCGTGGCGCCGCTGTACGCGGTGGAGGTCGACGACGTGCGCGCCGACGAGGCCGCAGGCACCCTCACGGCCTACGCGCCGACGGCGCGGATCGCCCACCGCGGTGACACGCTCAACCGGCCCATGCTCACGGTCGAGCTCGGCGCGCCCGCACCCGGCGTCGTCCGCGTGCGGATCACGCACCACGCGGGCGCCGCCTCGCACGGCCCGTCCTTCCCCGTGGCGGGGCAGGACGGCTACACCCCGATCCTCAAGGTCGACGACGAGGAGGCGCTGCTCGACGCCGACGGCCTCACCGTCCGGGTGCGGCGCAGCGGTCCATGGCGCATCGAGTTCGAGCAGGACGGCCGCCCGCTCACGTCGAGCCTGCCGAAGTCCGTGGGCTACATGACGTCCGACGGCTCCGGCCCGCTGCCCGTGGGCACGTGGGTGCACGAGCAGCTGTCCCTCGAGCCGGGCGAGAGCGTCTACGGCCTGGGCGAGCGGTTCGGTGCGTTCGTGAAGAACGGCCAGGAGGTCGACGTCTGGAACGAGGACGGCGGCACGTCGTCCGAGCAGGCGTACAAGAACGTGCCGTTCTACCTGTCGTCCCACGGGTACGGCGTGTTCGTCGCCCACACCGAGCGCGTGTCGTTCGAGGTGGGCGCCGAGGTGAACACGCGCACGCAGTTCTCGGTGGCGGGCGAGTCGCTCGAGTACTACGTCATCGCCGGGCCCACGCCCAAGGACGTGCTGCGCCGCTACACGGCCCTGACCGGCCGGCCCGCGCGGGTCCCGGCCTGGTCGTTCGGCCTGTGGCTGTCGACGTCGTTCACGACGTCGTACGACGAGGCCACCGTGACCAGCTTCATCGACGGGATGCGCGAGCGGGAGATCCCGCTGTCGGTGTTCCACTTCGACTGCTTCTGGATGCGCGAGTACCAGTGGTGCGACTTCGAGTGGGACCCGCGCGTGTTCCCCGACCCGGTCGGCATGCTGGAGCGCCTGCACGAGCGCGGCCTCAAGGTGTGCGTCTGGATCAACCCGTACATCGGTCAGCGCTCGCCCCTGTTCGCCGAGGCGGCCGAGCGCGGGTACCTGCTGCGCACCACCGACGGCGGCGTCTGGCAGTGGGACATGTGGCAGGCAGGCATGGGCCTGGTGGACTTCACCAACCCCGAGGCGGCCGCGTGGTTCGCGGGGAAGCTCGAGACGCTGATCGACCAGGGCGTCGACACGTTCAAGACCGACTTCGGCGAGCGGATCCCCGTCGACGAGGTCGTCTGGCACGACGGCTCCGACCCGCAGCGGATGCACAACTACTACACGCAGCTCTACAACGAGACGGTCTTCCGCCTGCTGGAGCGCCGCCGCGGCGAGGGCGAGGCCGTGCTGTTCGCGCGCTCGGCCACGGCCGGCGGGCAGCAGCTGCCCGTCCACTGGGGCGGCGACAACGACTCCACCTACGCCTCGATGGCCGAGACCCTGCGCGGCGGGCTGTCGCTCGCGCTGTCCGGGTTCGGGTACTGGTCGCACGACATCGGCGGCTTCGAGGGCACCCCGGACGCCGGGGTGTTCAAGCGCTGGCTGCCGTTCGGGCTCCTGTCCTCCCACTCGCGGCTGCACGGCAACACGAGCTACCGCGTGCCGTGGGCCTTCGACGACGAGGCCGTGGACGTGGCCCGCCGCTTCACGCGCCTCAAGATGTCGCTCATGCCGTACCTCGGGCGCCTGGCCGACGAGGCCCACACCCAGGGCCTGCCGATGCTGCGGCCCATGGTGCTGGAGTTCCCCGAGGACCGCGGCGCCCACCCCGTGGACACCCAGTTCATGCTGGGCGACACGCTGGTCGTGGCCCCCGTGTTCAGCGCGACCGGGTCCGTGGACGTCTACGTGCCGGAGGGCACGTGGACGTCCCTCCTGGACGGCAGCACGGTGACCGGCCCGGGCTGGGTGCGCGAGCAGCACGGCTTCGGCTCGCTGCCGCTGTACGTGCGCCCGGGCACGGTGCTGCCCGTCGGCGCGCACGACGACGCCCCCGAGTACGCGTGGGCCGACGGCGTCACGCTGCACGCCCACGAGCTGCCGGACGGGTTCGACCAGGCGGTCACGGTGCCCGGCGGCACCGGAGCGCCCGCGACGTTCCGCGTCCGGCGCGACGGCGACCGCGTCACCGCGACCGCCGACGAGGCGCCCGGGACCTGGACCCTGAAGGCCGGCGCCCGCGAGGCGAGCACCCGCGGCGCCGGCACCGTGACCATCACCCTCGACGAGGAGGCCGCCCGATGAGCGCCGACGACCTGACCACAGCACCGTTCCGCGACCCGTCGCTCCCCGCGATCGACCGCGCCAAGGACCTGCTGTCCCGCCTGACCCCGCAGGAGCGGGTGGCCATGCTCCACCAGCACTCCCCGGCCGTCGAGCGGCTGGGCCTGGCCCCGTTCCACACGGGTGCCGAGGCGCTGCACGGCGTCGCCTGGCTGGGCCGCGCCACGGTGCTGCCGCAGGCCGTGGGCCTGGGCGCCACATGGGACCCGGAGCTGCTGGAGCGGCTGGGGGAGATGGTCGCCACGGAGCAGCGGGCCAAGCACGCCGAGAACCCGCACGTGAGCCTCAACGTGTGGGCCCCGGTCGTCAACACGCTGCGGCACCCGGGCTGGGGCCGCAACGAGGAGGGCTACTCCGAGGACCCGCACCTGACCGCCCACCTGGCCACGGCGTACTCGCGCGGCCTGCGCGGCTCCCACCCGACGGTGTGGAAGACGGTGCCCACCCTCAAGCACTTCCTCGGGTACAACAACGAGGTCGACCGCTCGTCGACCAGCTCCGAGCTGTCCCAGCGGACGCTGCACGAGGAGGAGCTCGCCGCGTTCCGCGAGCCGGTCGAGCAGGGCGTGGCCGGGGCGGTCATGCCGTCGTACAACCGCGTCAACGGCGAGCCCGCGCACACCAGCGGCGCGCTGTTCGACGAGCTGCGCTCCTGGGCGCCCGACGAGATCGCCCTGGTCTCCGACGCGTGGGCGCCGACGGCGCTCGTCACCGTGCAGCGGGCGTTCGCCGACCACGTCGAGTCGCACGCGGCCGCCCTCAAGGCCGGCCTCGACTCGTTCACCGACGGCGACGCCGCGTCCCAGCACACGGTCGAGCGCCTCACGGAGGCGCTCGAGCGGGGCCTGGTCACGGAGGCCGACGTCGACCGCGCCGTGCTGCGGCTGCTGCACCTGCGCATCCGCACGGGCGAGCTCGACCTCGATGTGAACGGCGGCCCGGCGGATCCGTACGCGGGCATCGGCGCCGACGCCATCGACCTGCCCGAGCACCGCGCCCTCGCCCGCGAGGCGGCGGCGAGGTCGGTGGTCGTGCTGGCGAACGACGGCGTGCTGCCGCTCGCCGCGCCGCGCCGCGTGGCGGTCGTGGGGCCGCTCGCCGACGCCGTGCTCACGGACTGGTACTCGGGCACGCCGCCGTACGCGGTGTCGCTGCAGGCGGCGCTGTGCGAGCGGTTCGGGGACGCGGCCGTCACGGGCGTGACCGGGGCCGACACCGTGGCCCTGCGCGCCGTGAGCACCGACGCCTACCTGGTCGCGAGCGAGGACGGCGCCGTCGTCTCCGCCGACGGCGAGAGCGCGGGCGGCGCCGCCCTGTGGGACGTCACCGACTGGGGCGACGGCATCGTGACCCTGCGCTCCCAGGCGTCGGGCCGCGTGCTGACCGGCGCCGCCTGGCCCGCGCACGCCGACGCCGACCGCGTGGGCGGCTGGGTGGTCCAGGAGTCGTTCCGCCGCCACCTGCACCCCGACGGCACCGTGTCGTTCCAGCACCTCGGGTCCAACAAGTGGCTGCGCGTCACGCGCGGCACCCTGCTCGCCGGTGCGGACGGGCTGTCGGTCGAGGAGGCCGAGCGGTTCGTCCAGCGCACCGTGGTCTCGGGTCACGAGGCCGTGCGGGACGCGGCGGCCGGGGCGGACGTCGTCGTCGTCGCCGTCGGCAACGACCCGCACCTCGCGGGCCGCGAGACGCAGGACCGGCCGCACCTGCGGCTGCCCGAGTGCGCCGCCGAGCTGCTGCGCGTCGCCCAGGAGGCCAACCCGACGACGGTGCTGACGATCGTGTCGAGCTTCCCGTACGTGCTGCCGCCCGTGGCGGCGCGTGCCCGCGCCGTCGTCTGGTCGAGCCACGGCGGGCAGGAGCTCGGGCACGGGCTCGTGGACGTGCTCGCGGGCGACGCCGAGCCGGCCGGCCGGCTGGCCCAGCAGTGGCCCGTCGACGAGGCCCAGGCCGGCGACATCCTCGACTACGACACGGCCCGGCAGAAGGCCACCTACCGGCACACCGACCGGGAGCCGGCGTTCGCGTTCGGGCACGGCCTCACGTACACGCGCGTCGAGTACCAAGGCCTCGAGCTCTCGGAAGGGAGCGTCCCGGCGCCCGCGCCGTCGCTGCGGCACGTGCCGCTCGGGGTCGCGTCCGACGACGACGCCGCCGGCCTCGCCGCCACGGTGCGCGTCGCCAACACGGGCGAGCGCCCCGCGCACGAGCTGGTCCAGGTCTACGCGCTGCCGCCCCAGGACCTGCCGCTCGGCACGCCGCGCCGCCTGCTGCTGGGCTTCGCGCGCGTCGTGCTGGCGCCGGGGGAGACGCGTGACGTCGTCGTGCCGTTCGACGTGCGGCGCCTGGCCGTGTGGGACGCGGGGTCCCGCGGGGCGACGTCGGGCGAAGACTGGCTGCACGCCGGGGCGTTGCGGGTGCAGCCCGCGACCTACCGGCTGGCCGCGGGGACGTCGAGCGCCGACCTGCCCGTGACGGCCGACCTGGCGGTCGCGGGCTGACCCCGGAGGCCGGTGGTGACGGGCCAGCAGGCAGGCCACCAGGAGGACGGGGGGTGCTCGGCCCCAGGAGTTCGTGGCACGATGGCGGGCGCACGGTACCCGGACGGGGAACCGCGCGCCCGCTGGACGGTTGAGGAGGACGTGTGAGCAGCGCTCTGTTCGGCACCGTGTCGGTGCTGCGGACCGGGTACGACAAGGACGAGGTCGACGAGTTCTTCGACCACGCACGCCAGGCGTACGAGGGGCGCACCGCCCAGCCGCTCACCGCTGCGGACATCCAGGAGGCGACGTTCGACCTGGTGCGCGGCGGGTACGACACCCACGAGGTCGACGCCGCCCTCGACCGCCTCGAGGCGGCGTTCATCGCCCGCCAGCGCGCCGAGTTCGTCGGCTCGCAGGGGCAGGACGCGTGGATGGCCGCGCTCGCCGAGCGCGCCCGCACGCTCTACGGCCGCCTGGGCCGGCCCGACGGCGAGAAGTTCGCCCCGGCCGACCGCGGCCAGCAGGGCTACGACATCGACGACGTCGACGCGCTGTGCGACCGCCTGGTCGGGTACTTCGACCGGCAGGAGCCGCTGACCTCCGCCGAGCTGCGGTCGGTCACGTTCACCGCCGCCCGCGGCCAGGACGCCTACGCAGAGGGTCCCGTCGACGCGTTCTTCTCGCGCGCGGTCGAGGTTCTGCTCGGCGTCGAGTGACGGCCGCCCGATGCCCTGGGACAGGCGCGTGATCGGCGCACGCCTGCCCCGCATCGTCGTGGCGATCGACCGGGCCAACGCCCGGTTCCCGTGGAGCCACAACGACCACTTCCACGGCTGGCTGCTGCGCCGCCTGCCGGCCGCGCGCGGCACCGCCGTCGACGTCGGCTGCGGCCGGGGCGAGCTCGTGGCGGCGCTGCGCGGCCGCGGGCGGTTCGCGCGCGTGGTCGGCGTCGACCCCGACGAGCGCATGGCCCGGGAGGCCGCCGGGCGGTTCGCCGCCGACCCCGGCGTGCACGTCGCGCAGGTCGCGTTCGGCGACCTCGCCCCGGGCGACGGCGTCGTCCCCGACGGCGGGGCCGACGCCCTGACGATGGTCGCCTCCCTGCACCACCTGTCGCACGAGACCAGCCTCACCGAGGCGCTCCGCCGCTCCCGGGGGCTGCTCGCCCCGGGTGGGCGGCTGCTCGTGGTCGGCCTGTCGCGCCCCAGCACTCCGCGCGACTTCGCCGTCGACGCCGTCTCGGTCGCGCTCAACCCGCTCGTGGGCATGGTCAAGCGGGCCTTCGGGCGCGGTGCGCACGCGGGGGAGGACGGGATGCCCGTGCGCGACCCCGACGAGACGTTCACCGCCGTCGTCGGGGCGGCCGCCGCCGAGCTGCCGGGCGCCCGCGTGCGCCGGCGGCTGTTCTTCCGCTACTCGCTCGAGTGGACGGCCCCCGCGGCCGCGCTCAGCAGTGCGGAGCCACGGGCAGACCGGTCCCGGTGACCAGGTAGGCGTCCGACACCCAGTTCTGCGCGCCGATGTGGTACCAGAGGTTCGTGGTGCCGCGCGTGCCGGACACGGTGGTGCCGCGCAGGTAGCACAGCAGGGGCACGCGGGCGGTGTTGGCGGCCAGGCCGACGGCCCGGTAGCCCGTGCCGGGACCCGAGCGCACGTTGAGCGGCGCGTCGGGCGACGCGACCACGCCGGTCCGCGCGTTGCCCTGCCACAGGAACGTCACGTTGACGTACCCGTTGGACACCAGGTGCAGGCCCTGCGTGAACACCCCGTCCGCCAGGTCGATCCCGGCCGGGTTGGTGACGTGGCGCCCGAACTGGTCGTTCCCGCCGTTGTACTTGCGGGTGTACGCGGCGGTCGCCTCGGGAAGGCCCCGCGGCAGGTTGGTGAACGCGTGGCGGGTCGCGCTCCAGTAGTCGTCGGTCGTGTTCCACGGCCCGACGTCCCAGACCGGCGCGTACTCGCACCGGGCGGTGGCCGGCGCGCACACCCGCACGGTGTACGCCCCGGAGGCGCTGCCCGAGAGCGCGCGGGTCGAGGGCAGCGCGACGAAGTGGTCGTTCGGCGCGACCACGTGGTGGTTGGCCGTCGTGCGGCCGACGAGGCCCTCGCGCGTCGCGTAGACGCGGAACGTGGACCCGTCCGACGGGTCCGCGGAGGCGGGGGCCGCCAGCAGCACGGTGGCGGTGCCCGCGGCCAGCAGCGAGACGACGCCGGCGAGCACCCTGCGGCCCGCGCGGTGTCGGGACCCCCAGCGGGGTCGCTTGTCCGGTGTGAGCATGACATGAACGTAATTCGGGCCCTCTAGGGCCGCGACCTGGGACGTTATCGGCGCGAGCCAAAGTCAAGCACCGACGCGGGTGAAGTTCGCGGCCACCGTGCACCTGGGAGGATGGCCGTCATGCAGGTTCACACGCCCCGCAGCGTCACCCTTCTCGGCTCCACGGGGTCCATCGGCACCCAGGCGATCGACGTCGTCCGGCGGCACCCCGAGCGGTTCCGCGTCGAGGCGATCAGCGCCGGCGGGGGCGACGTCGGGCTGCTGGCCGCGCAGGCCGCGGAGCTTGAGGTCGGGGCCGTCGCCGTGGCCGACCACGACCGCGCGAAGCCCCTGCGCGAGGCCCTCGCCGCGGCGGGCGTGACCGGCGTCGAGGTGCTCGCAGGCCCCGACGCGGCCGCCGAGCTTGCGGGGCGCGGCAGCGACGTCGTGCTGAACGGCATCACCGGCAGCGTGGGGCTGCGGCCCACGCTCGCGGCGCTCGCGGCGGGGTCCACGCTGGCCCTGGCGAACAAGGAGTCGCTCGTGGTGGGCGGGGCGCTGGTCAAGGCTGCCCAGCGCCGGCCGGACCAGATCGTGCCCGTCGACTCGGAGCACTCGGCGATCGCCCAGGCGCTGCGGTCGGGCACGCACGCCGAGGTGCGCCGACTGGTGCTCACCGCGAGCGGCGGCCCGTTCCGGGGCCGCACCCGCGACGACATCAAGGCGGTGACGCCGGACCAGGCGCTCGCACACCCCACGTGGAGCATGGGCCCGGTCGTCACCATCAACAGCGCGAGCCTCATGAACAAGGGCCTCGAGCTCATCGAGGCGCACCTGCTGTTCGACATCCCGGTGGAGCGCATCGCCGTGGTGGTGCACCCGCAGTCCGTGGTGCACTCGATGGTCGAGTTCGTCGACGGGTCGACCATCGCGCAGGCGTCCCCGCCCGACATGCGGCTGCCCATCGCGCTCGGCCTGTCGTGGCCCGACCGTCTCGACCCGGTCGCCACGCCGTGCGACTGGACGCAGGCGACCGCGTGGACGTTCGAGCCGCTCGACGGGGCGACGTTCCCCGCCGTCGGGCTGGCCCGGGCCGCCGCGGCCGCGAGCGCCACGCACCCCGCCGTCTACAACGCGGCCAACGAGCAGGGCGTCGCCGCGTTCCTCGTGGGCCGGATCGGCTTCCTGGACATCGTGGCGACGGTCGAGCGCGTGCTGGCGGAGCACGACGGCGTCGCCGCGGGGGTGGTCACGCTGGCCGACGTCGAGGGCGCGGAGGCGTGGGCCCGGGCCCGCGCCGACGAGCTCCTCGCCCGGCGGTAGGGGTTACGGGCGCGCCTCGTCCCGGATCTCCGCACACCGTCCCCAGTACACCTCCAGACCGTCCCCCTAGGCTGGGCCCGTGAGCGTGGTCGTCGGAATCCTGGTCGTCGTCGTGGGCATCGTCGTGTCCATCGGCCTGCACGAGGTCGGCCACATGGTGCCTGCCAAGAAGTTCGGCGTGCGGGTGTCGCAGTACATGATCGGGTTCGGCCCGACGCTCTGGTCCAAGGTCAAGGGCGAGACGGAGTACGGCGTCAAGGCGTTCCCGCTGGGCGGGTACGTGCGCATGGTCGGCATGATGCCGGGCGCCCCGGCGGGCAAGCGGGCCGGCAACGGGTTCTTCTCGCAGGTCATCGCCGACGCGCGCGACCAGTCGGTCGAGGAGATCCGCCCGGGCGAGGAGCACCGCGCGTTCTACCACCTGTCCACGCCCAAGAAGCTCGTCGTGATGCTGGGCGGCCCGGTGATGAACCTGCTGCTCGCCGTCGTCTTCATGGCCGGCTCGTTCGCCATCCCCACGTACCAGCCGAGCACCACGCTGGCCGGCGTCAGCGCGTGCGTCCCGACGGAGAGCGGCGAGCCGTGCGACGCCGCGACGGCGCCGTCGCCCGCCGCGCTCGCGGGCCTCAAGGCCGGCGACCGCATCGTGTCGTACGACGGCGTCGCCGTGAGCACGTGGGACGACGTGCTCGCCCAGATCTCGCACGCCGGCGAGCGGACCGTGCCGATGGTGGTCGAGCGCGACGGGCAGCGGGTCTCCCTGACGGTGACCCCGGTCGACGCGACGCGCGCCGTGCTCGGCAACGACGGCAAGCCCGTCAAGGACACCGACGGCACCGTGGAGACGGTGAGCGGCACGTTCCTGGGCGTCTCGTCACAGGCGCTGCGCCAGCCGCTGCCCCTGGGCCAGCTCCCGAGCGTGGTCGGCGAGACGTTCACCGGCACGGCGTCGATGGTCGCGACGTTCCCGTACCGCGTCTACCAGGCCGCCGAGCAGACCTTCACGAGCACGCCCCGCTCGTCCGACAGCGCGATGTCCGTGGTGGGCGTCGGCCGCATCGCCGTCGAGGTCGCGGGCGCCGACGCCGGCATCCCCGAGCGGGTGGCGTTCCTGCTGAGCCTGCTCGGCTCGCTCAACATGGCCCTGTTCGTCTTCAACCTCATCCCGCTGCTGCCGCTCGACGGCGGTCACGTGGTCAACGCCCTGTACGAGGGCGCGAAGCGGCAGGTGGCGCGCTTCCGCGGCACCCACCCGCTGCCCGGACCGGCCGACGTCGCGCGCATGATGCCGGTCGCGTACGTCATGTTCGTGGTGCTGCTGGGCTCCGGCGTGCTGCTCATGCTCGCCGACGTGATCGACCCCGTGAAGATCTTCTGACGACGTCTCGACGACCCCGTGCGCGCTTCCCGCAGGGCGGGGGCGAGTGGTGCCAACCGGGGGATACTGGGCCGGTGAGCACAGTCAACTTGGGGATGCCGAGCGCATCCACCCCGGGCGCCGCACCCGTGCTGGCGCCGCGCCGCCCCACCCGCAGGATCCAGGTCGGCAAGGTGGCGATGGGTGGGGACGCCCCCATCAGCGTCCAGTCCATGACGACGACGCCGACCACGGACGTCAACGCCACCCTCCAGCAGATCGCCGAGCTGACCGCCGCCGGCTGCGACATCGTGCGCGTCGCCGTGCCCACCGCCGACGACGCCGCCGCCCTGGGGGAGATCGCCCGCCACTCGCAGATCCCCGTCGTGGCCGACATCCACTTCCAGCCGAAGTACGTGTTCCAGGCCATCGAGGCCGGCTGTGCGGGCGTGCGCGTCAACCCGGGGAACATCCGCAAGTTCGACGACCAGGTCAAGGACATCGCGCAGGCCGCCAAGGACCACGGCACCGCCCTGCGCATCGGCGTCAACGCCGGCTCCCTCGACCCGCGCCTGTTCGCCAAGTACGGCAAGGCGACGCCCGAGGCCATGGTCGAGTCCGCGATCTGGGAGGCGTCCCTCTTCGAGGAGCACGACTTCCACGACTTCGCGATCTCGGTGAAGCACAACGACCCGGTCGTGATGGTGCGCGCCTACGAGCTGCTCTCCGCGGCCGGTGACTGGCCGCTGCACCTCGGCGTCACCGAGGCCGGCCCGGCGTTCCAGGGCACCATCAAGTCCGCGACGGCGTTCGGCGCCTTGCTCAGCAAGGGCATCGGCGACACCATCCGCGTGTCCCTGTCCGCGCCTCCCGTCGAGGAGGTCAAGGTCGGCATCCAGATCCTGCAGGCGCTCAACCTCAAGGAGCGCAAGCTCGAGATCGTGTCTTGCCCGTCCTGCGGCCGCGCCCAGGTGGACGTCTACACCCTCGCCGAGCGCGTGACCGCCGGCCTCGAGGGCCTCGAGGTGCCGCTGCGCGTCGCCGTCATGGGCTGCGTCGTCAACGGCCCGGGGGAGGCCCGCGAGGCCGACCTCGGTGTCGCGTCCGGCAACGGCAAGGGCCAGATCTTCGTGAAGGGCGAGGTCATCAAGACCGTCCCCGAGGCAGAGATCGTCGAGACGCTCATCGAGGAGGCGATGCGCATCGCCGACTCGATGCCCGCCGCCGAGGGCAGCGGCCCCGTCGTGTCGGTCGGCTGAGAGCCGCCGTGGGCGTCAGGGACCAGGTCGCCTCCGGGCTGGGTCGCGCCGCGTCGCGCGTGCTCGGCCCCACCGACCTGCCCGCGGCGCTCGCCGTCTGCACGCTCGACCCGGTCGCGTCCGTGCTCGCGGCGACGCGCATCGAGGTGGCCCAGCGGGTGGGCCCCGGCCTGGCGGGCGGCCAGGTCTGGGGCTGGCCCGTGGACGGGCCGCTGCTCGCCGTCTGCTGGGCGGGCGCCAACCTGGTCCCCGTCGTGCCGCCCACGCTCGGCGCCGACGACGCCCACGCCGCCGTCGACGCGTTCGTGCGGACGGCGCGGGCGCACGGGCGGCGCTCGTCGTCGATCGTGGGGGACTCGCGCGTGGCGCTCGAGCTGTGGCGGGGGCTGGAGCGGTTCTGGCCGCGGGCCCGCGAGGTGCGCTCCGCCCAGCCGTCGCTGGCGATCGCGCGCGACCCGGACGTCGAGCCCGACCCGCGCGTGCGGCTCGCGCAGCCGCACGAGCTGGCCACCCTGCTCCCGGCGTGCATCGCGATGTTCACCGAAGAGGTCGGCTACTCGCCCGTGGCCGGCGGCGGCACCGCCTACCGGGAGCGCGTGCGCTCCCTCGTGGAGTCCGAGCGGGCGTACGTGCGCTGGTCGGCGACCGGCGACCCGTACGCCGGCCCGCCGCAGCCGGAGTTCAAGGCGGAGCTGGGCGCCGTCGCGCTGGGCGTGGCGCAGGTGCAGGGCGTGTGGGTGGACCCGGTGCTGCGCGGGCGGGGACTGTCCGAGCCGGGCATGGCGGCCGTCGTCGTCGAGGCCCGGCGGCGCGTCGCACCCGTCGTCTCGCTGTACGTCAACGCGTACAACACGCGCGCCCTGCGGGCCTACCGCCGGGTGGGCTTCGAGCAGGTCGGCACCTTCGCCACCGTGCTCTTCTGAGCGGCCCCCGACCGATCGGATCGCGTCAGGGACAGGTTCGCAGCGCGCCGCTCGCGTCCAATGGCCCTATGGACGACGTGCTCCGCAAGCTGACGCTCCCCCCGTACCTCGCGGCGTGCCTGGAGGCTGCCCGCAGCATCACGATCCCCGCCAGCAGGGCCGAGCTGTACGAGCTCTCCCTGGGCGCCGAGGTGGGCGGCGAGGGGCGCGACACGTTCGACATCGCGTTCGACGTGCCGGGCCGCGGCCTGGTCAAGGAGGGCGACGTCGTCCGCTGCCGCAACGGCATCTCGGTCAACTACGTCGAGGACTACATCCGGCGCCGCGACCCCGACTGCATGCGCATCGGCGACGAGCTGCCCTCCGACAAGCGCCGCTTCAAGGACGACTACGGCCCGTTCGCCCCGGTCAAGGCCGAGACGCTCGCGTGGCTGGCCGGCCAGGACCTCATCGTGGTCCCGTTCAAAGCCGGCGGTCCGGTGTACGGCAGCCCGTCGCTCGCCGTCGTCCCGCGCAACTGCGGGTTCTTCGGCACCGCGCTGGTGGACCTCCAAGGTTTCGTGACGTTCGACGAGCTGGGGCCCTTCGCGCCGCGCTCGATCGTGTACCTGGCCCCGCCGTTCCGGCACACGCACTTCGCCGGCAAGCAGGTGGTGGTGCACGACCGCACCGAGACCCTGCACGAGATCTGGGCCTACAACCTGTACCCGGGGCCCAGCGCCAAGAAGGGCGTGTTCTCGGCCCTGCTCGACATCGGCACGCACGAGGGCTGGCTCACCGCCCACGCCTCGTCCGTGCGCGTGACGACGCCGTACGAGAACGAGACCGTGATCATGCACGAGGGCGCGTCGGGCGGCGGCAAGTCCGAGATGTGCCAGGACGTGCGCCGCACCGAGGACGGCCGGGTGCTGCTGGGCGTCAACATCGTCTCGGGCGACGAGTACGCCATCACGTTGTCGGAGTCGTCGCGCCTGGAGCCCGTCACCGACGACATGACGCTGTGCCACCCGTCGATCCAGCGCCCCAGCAGCGGCAAGATGGCGATCGCCGACGCCGAGGACGGCTGGTTCGTGCGCGTCGACAACCTGACCCACTACGGCGAGGACCCGCACCTCGAGCGCGCCATCATCCACCCCGACCAGCCGCTGGTGTTCCTCAACATCGACGGCCACGTGGGCGCCACCGCGCTGCCCTGGGAGCACATCAAGGACGACGCCGGCAAGCCCTGCTCCAACCCGCGCGTGATCATCCCGCGCAACCAGATCAAGGGCATCGTCAACGAGCCGCAGGAGGTCGACGTCCGCACGTTCGGCGTGCGCATGCCCGCCTGCACGGCCGACAACCCGACCTACGGGATCATGGGCCTGATGCACTACATCCCGCCGGCGCTGGCGTGGCTGTGGCGGCTGGTCACCCCGCGCGGCGACAAGAACCCGTCGATCGCCGCGACGGCGGCCGAGTCGGAGACCATCGCCCACGGCGGCATGGTGGCCGAGGGGGTCGGGTCGTTCTGGCCGTTCTCCACCAACACCAAGGTGGGTGGCGCCAACCTGCTGCTGCGGCAGATCCTGGCGGCGCCGCGGACGCGGTTCGTGCTCACCCCCAACCAGCACGTCGGCGCCTACCAGGTGGGCTTCGCGGCCGAGTGGATCACGCGCGAGTGGCTGGCCCGCCGCGGCCAGGGCCAGGTGCGCCCGGAGTCGCTGGTCCCGGCCCGCTGCCCCCTGTTCGGGTACGCGCTGCGGGAGATGAAGATCGACGGCCAGCAGATGCGCCCCACGCTGCTGCGCCCCGAGCTGCAGTCCCGGGTCGGCCTCGCGGCGTACGACGCGGGCGCCGCGATCATCACGGACTTCTTCAAGACGGAGCTCCAGCAGTTCCTCACCGACGAGCTCGACCCGCTGGGCCGGGCCATCATCGAGGTCTGCCTGGCCGACGGCACCCTGGACGACTACCTGGCGCTCACGCCCATGGACCCGGAGCCGTACCCGGTCACGGGGGCGATCCCGCTGGTGTCACTTCAGCAGGCGTGACATCCGCCGGTCGGCCAGCGGCTGGCCGCCGGTCTGGCACGTCGCGCAGTACTGCAGCGACCGGTCCGCGAACGACACCTCGCGGACCGTGTCGCCGCACACCGGGCACGCCAGGCCGGTGCGGCCGTGCACGCGCATGCCCGCGCGCTTGGCGTCCTTGAGCTCCTTGGCGGGCTTGCCCGACGCGGCCGCCACGGCCTCGGTGAGCGTGCCGACGATCGCGGCGTGCAGCGTGGCGACGTCGTCGTCGGTGAAGCCCCGCGTGAGCTTGAACGGGGACATGCGCGCCACGTGCAGGATCTCGTCGGAGTAGGCGTTGCCGATGCCCGCGATGGCGGACTGGTCGCGCAGCAGGCCCTTGACCTGCTGGTTCTTCGCCTGGAGCAGCGCCTTGAGCGTGTCGGCGGTGAAGGCCTCGTCGAGCGGCTCGGGGCCCAGCGTCGCCACCTGGGGCACGTCGAGCGGGTCGCGCACCACGTGCACGGCCAGGCGCTTCTGGGTGCCGGCCTCGGTGAGGTCGAAGCCGGAGCCGTCGTCGAGACGGATGCGCAGGGCGATCACGGCGCCGCGGGCGGAGCCGCCCAGACGCGGGCGCACGGTCGCCGTCGGCACGGTGTCGTACCAGCGCAGCCACCCCGCGCGGGAGAGGTGGAACAGCAGGTGGGGGTCGGCGTCGTCATCGAACGTGAACGTCTCCAGGTCCAGCCACTTGCCGTGGCGGGCCCACCCCCGGACGGTCGCGCCGACCAGCGCGGCGAGCGGCGGGTCGAACGTCTTGAGCGCGGCGATGTTCCCCACCTCGGCCGCGGCGACCGTGCGCCCGCGCGTGCGCTCGCCGAGGAACGTCCGCAACCCCTCCACCTCGGGCAGCTCAGGCATGCCCCCATCTTGACGGGGGAGCGGGGCGGGCGCCGATCGAGACGTGCGTCCGGGACCGGAGCGTGCGACCCACCGCACGTCCCGATCCCGCAGGCACGCTCCGAACGGGCGCTGCCGCGCCGGTAACCTTGGGCCCATGTCTGCTCTCGCCCGCCGCGGTGACCTGTTGCGCCTCTCGTCCCTGTTCGTCCGCACGCTGCGCGAGGACCCGGCCGACGCCGAGGTCGCCAGCCACAAGCTGCTCGTCCGCGCGGGCTACATCCGCCGCGCCGCCCCGGGCATCTACACCTGGCTGCCGCTGGGCCTGCGGGTGCTCGCCAAGATCGAGGCGGTCGTGCGCGAGGAGATGGACGCCATCGGCGGCCAGGAGGTGCACTTCCCGGCGCTGCTGCCCCGCGAGCCCTACGAGGCGACCGGCCGGTGGGAGGAGTACGGGCCCAACCTGTTCCGCCTCCAGGACCGCAAGCAGGCCGACTACCTGCTGGCGCCGACGCACGAGGAGATGTTCACCCTCCTGGTCAAGGACCTGTACTCGTCGTACAAGGACCTGCCCCTGACCCTGTACCAGATCCAGACCAAGTACCGCGACGAGGCCCGCCCCCGCGCCGGCCTGATCCGCGGCCGCGAGTTCGTCATGAAGGACTCCTACTCCTTCGACGCCACGGACGGGGGCCTGGACGAGGCGTACCAGCGCCACCGCGGCGCGTACGAGCGGATCTTCCAGCGCCTGGGCCTGGAGTACGTCATCGTCTCGGCCATGTCCGGCGCCATGGGCGGCTCGCGCTCCGAGGAGTTCCTCTCGCCCTCGCCCATCGGCGAGGACACGTTCGTCCGCTCGGCCGGCGGGTACGCCGCGAACGTCGAGGCCGTGGTCACGCCCGTGCCGGCCGCGCTCCCGTACGACGACGCCCCCGCCGCGCACGTCGAGGACACCCCGGACACCCCCACGATCGAGTCGCTCGTGGCTCTCGCGAACGCGAAGTACCCGCGCCCCGACCGTGAGTGGACCGCCGCCGACACCCTCAAGAACGTCGTGCTCGCCGTGACGCACCCGGACGGCGCGCGAGAGCTCCTGGTCGTGGGCCTGCCCGGCGACCGCGAGGTGGACCTCAAGCGCCTCGAGGCCGCGCTCGCCCCGGCCGAGGCCGAGCCCGCTTCCGACGCCGACTTCGCCAAGCACCCCGAGCTGGTCAAGGGCTACATCGGCCCGCGCGCGCTCGGCCCGCAGGGCGCCCAGGTGACGCAGCAGGACGGCAGCGCCGTCAGCGCCGTCCGCTACGTGCTCGACCCGCGCGTGGTCGACGGCACCCGCTGGATCACCGGCGCCGACGAGGCTGGCAAGCACGTGTTCGACCTGGTCAAGGGCCGCGACTTCGAGGCCGACGGCACCATCGAGGCCGCCGAGGTGCACGCCGGCGACGAGGCGCCCGACGGCTCGGGCCCGCTGGAGCTCGCCCGCGGCATCGAGATGGGGCACATCTTCCAGCTCGGCCGCAAGTACGCGCAGGCGCTGGGCCTGCAGGTGCTCGACGTCAACGGCAAGCAGGTCACCGTGACCATGGGCTCCTACGGCATCGGCGTGACGCGCGCGCTCGCGGCGCTCGCGGAGGCCAACCACGACGACCGCGGCCTGGCCTGGCCGGCGCACGTCGCCCCGGCGCACGTCCACCTGGTCGCCACGGGCAAGGGCACCGAGGTGTTCGAGGCGGCCGAGGCGATCGCCCAGGGCCTGTCCGCGAACGGCGTCGAGGTCGTCTACGACGATCGCCCCAAGGTGTCGCCGGGCGTGAAGTTCGCCGACGCCGAGCTGCTGGGCGTCCCGCTGCTGCTCGTGGTGGGCCGCGGCCTGGCCGACGGCGTCGTGGAGCTGCGCCCGCGCGCCGGCGAGGCGCGCCAGGTGCCGGTGGCCGAGGCGGTGGCCGAGGCCACGGCCGAGGTCGAGGCGCTGCTCGCCTGAGCCGCGTCGGTGGTCGAGCCTGTCGGGACCGGCGGGCTCGACCACCGCGAGGCGTGCCTCAGCCGGCCGCCTTGGCCCGTTCCGGCAGGCCCGGGAACGTCAGCGGGACCCCGCCCCACGCGTTGCGCGTGAGGGCGGCGTCCACGAGCAGGTCCACGAGCACGCCGCGCGTGCCCGCCTCCGTGGTGCCCACCAGGCTCGCGTAGTCGGTCGCCAGGCCCTCTTCGATCGCCTGGACCAGGGCCTTGGCGTCCTTGCCGGGCGGGAGCACGTAGGCGATGCGCCGCGGGTCCTGGTCGGTGTCGGCGATGCGCGCGAGCTCGGCCCACGCCTGGGCGCGGGTGCCGTGCACGACGGACCGGGCGAGCAGCCGCTCCCGCTCGGCGCCCGACGAGCGCGCCGCCCACACCTCCAGCCCGTAGCGGGCGCCGTCCTCCGCGACCACGAGCGCCTGGTAGTCCGACGCCGTCAGGCCGGCCGGCGGCACCGTGGGCTCGTCGCCGGGGGCCGTCGTCGCGACGGCTCCGGGCGTGGGGGATCCGGTGGGCTCGGGCGAGGGGCTCGCGGTGGCCGCGCCGGGCGGCGGCACCGCGACGGGCACCGCCTTGGGCGCCTCCAGCCCCGCGGCGGTCGCGAGCCGGGTCGCGGACACGGTCTGCGAGGCCCCGATCGAGGCGACCAGGCGCGCGAGGTCGCCGTCGGTCGTCGTGGACGCCGCGGTGCGGCTGCGGCCGGCGGCGTCGACCAGCGCACGGACCACCTCGGCGGGCGTGGCGTGCACGGGCTTGGGCAACACCGACGGGTCGGACGGCAGCCCGGACACGTAGGGGCCGCCGAGCGCCTCGGCCTGGGCGTGGCTGTCCTTCGAGACGCGCTCCAGCTCGGTGGTCACCGCCGACGCCTCGCCCTTGGTCTGGCGTGCGGCGTCGGCCAGCGTGGCGACGCCCAGCGCGTCGGTGACGGCGGTGCGCCGCAGCAGCTCGGTGGCGTCCGGGACGGGCTCCGTGGGCGGCGCCGTCTCGAGCCGCAGCCCGCAGCCGGAGAGCACGCCGAGCAGCAGCACGGCGACGAGTCCGGCGAGCAGGCGGCTGGTCCGGCGGGTGCGCGCGAGCGGCTGAGGTGTCATCACCACCGATCCTCCCATCGCCGCGCGTGTCCGGGTGTGTGCCACGTCGCGTCCTGGCCCTGCCTGCGACGTGCTGTTTCGGGTCGTGCGAGGCCACGCGGCCGTTAGGCTTGTCCGCGCACAACAACACACCGGTCGACCGACCCGGAGTGGGCCGACGGGAGGCAGACGATGGCAGGGTCGAGGGAATCGGCGATCGCCGACGCGGTGCGTCGCGTGGTCGGCCCCGCGGTCGACGAGGCGGGCCTGTGGCTGGAGGACGTCCACGTCACCCGCGCCGGCTCCCGCTCCGTGGTCCGCGTGACGGTCGACCTCCCCGAGGACCAGGTCGGCGCCCTGGGCTCCGACGCCCTCGGCGAGGCGTCGCGCGCCGTCTCGGCCGCGCTCGACGCGGACGACGTCGTGCCCGGTGTGTACGTGCTCGAGGTCTCCACGCCCGGCACCAGCCGCCCGCTGACCGAGCTGCGCCACTTCAGGCGCGCTCGCACGCGGCTGGTGACGCTCCAGCTGCACGACGGCGGCGAGGCCGCCGGCCGCCTCGAGGACTTGGTCGACGGTGCCGAGGGCCCAGAGCTCGTGCTCGACGACGGCGCGCGCGTGCCCGTCTCCGCGGTGCGCCGCGGCCGCGTCGAGGTGGAGCTCAAGCGCCTCGAGGAGCTCGGGGACGACGACGCAGCAGACGACTCTGACGACGATGACGACGCGGGCGACGCCCGCACCCAGGAGGGCTGACATGGAGATCGACATGACCACGCTGCGACTGCTCGAGCGCGAGCGGGACATCAGCCTGGACGTCCTGGTCGAGGCGATCGAGCAGGCCCTCCTGTCGGCGTACCACCGCACGCCCGACGCCTTCGCGAAGGCGCGCGTCGAGGTCGACCGCCGCTCGGGCCGCGTCACCGTGTGGGCGCGCGAGGAGATCCGCACGCCCGACCCGTCGGACCCCGAGGCGCGCCCCACGATCGACTTCGGCCCGGAGTTCGACGACACGCCCAAGGACTTCGGCCGCATCGCCACCGCGACCGCCCGCCAGGTCATCGTCCAGCGCCTGCGCGACGCCGAGGACGACCAGGTGCTCGGACTGTTCCGCGGCAAGGAGGGCGAGGTCATCGCCGGCGTCATCCAGCAGGGCCGCGACCCGCGCGTGGTCATGGTCGACGTCGGCGGCACGGAGGCCGTGCTGCCCCCGCACGAGCAGGTGCCCACCGAGGAGTACGTGCACGGCGAGCGCCTGCGCGCCTACGTGGTCGAGGTCGCACGCGGCCCCAAGGGCGCCCAGGTGACGCTGAGCCGCACGCACCCCGGCCTGGTCCGCAAGCTCTTCGAGCTCGAGGTGCCCGAGGTCGCCGACGGCTCCGTCGAGATCACCGCGATCGCTCGCGAGGCGGGCCACCGCTCGAAGGTCGCCGTCCGCTCCAAGGTGCCCGGCCTCAACGCCAAGGGCGCCTGCATCGGCCCGATGGGCGCGCGCGTGCGGGCGGTCATGGCCGAGCTGCACGGCGAGAAGATCGACATCGTCGACCACTCCGACGACCCGGCCCGGTTCGTCGCGAACGCGTTGTCCCCGGCCCGGGTGACGTCGGTCACCGTCGTGGACGAGGACGCGCGTGCGGCCCGCGCCGTCGTGCCGGACTACCAGCTCTCGCTCGCGATCGGCAAGGAGGGCCAGAACGCCCGCCTGGCCGCGAAGCTCACCGGCTGGCGCATCGACATCCGCTCGGACGAGGCGGCCGCCCCGGCCGCGGCCGCGGGCGCCGACCAGTCGTGACCGACGGCGCGGAGGGCCGCGGGATGCTGGCGCCCGGCGGCCCGCGCGCTAGACTGTCCGCGACCGGGCCGCGCGCCCAGGGTCCGACACGCCTCCGCACCCCCTCACCGGCATCCCTTGCCGGGCCGGTGCGCACCTGTGTCGGGTGCCGGGAGCGTGACCTGCGGTCGGCACTCCTGAGGCTGGTCCTCGTGCCGGACGCCACGGCAGGGGCTAGCCCTCGTGTCGTGGTGGACGTGCGCAAGGCCCTGCCGGGTCGCGGCGCCTGGGTCCATCCCTCCACCGCGTGCCTGGACCTCGCCGCCCGGCGGCGGGCCGTGCCGCGCGCGCTGCGCGTGACCGTCCCGCTCGACCTCGCGGAGGTCAGGGAGTCAATCGTTCGTCGACAAGGAAGCGGGTCAGAAGCCGATGGGCACCCGATGAGTCCCCAGCGATGAGTACTCAGTACTAACGACGGTCCACCCTGTCCCGGGGAGGGCCGAGACAGGAGAGAAGTGGCGAAGGTCCGCGTGCACGAGCTCGCCAAGGAGCTCGGCGTGACTAGCAAGGCCCTGCTGGATGATCTGAAGGCAGCAGGCGAATTCGTCCGGTCGGCGTCCTCGACGCTCGAGGCGCCGGTCGAGCGCGCGATGCGCGAGAAGCACAAGGGCGCCGCGGGTGCGGCCGCCCCGGCCGCAGCCCCCAAGGCTGCCCCGACCCCCAAGGCTCCGGCGCCCGCCGCGGCCAAGCCCGCTGCTGCGGCCCCGGCTCCGGCCGCCGCCCCGGCTCCGGCTCCGGCCCCTGCCGCGGCCGCTCCGGCCCCGGCCGCTGCGCCCGCCCCCAAGGCGGCGCCTGCGCCGCGTCCGGCTGCCTCGGCCCCGGCCGCCCCGGCCGCATCCGCTGCCCCGGCGCCCGCCGAGACGACGGCGCGCCCGGCTCAGCCCCGTCCCGCCGCCGGCCCGCGCCCCGGTGCGCCGCGTCCGGCCGCGTCCGGCGGCGAGCGCGGTGGCGCCCGTCCGGGTGCCCCGCGTCCGGGCAACAACCCGTTCGCCTCGTCGCAGGGCATGCCCCGCCAGGGCGGTCGCCCCGGCGCCGGTGGCGGTGCCCCGCGTCCGGGCAACAACCCCTTCGCGTCCTCGCAGGGGATGCCGCGCCCGGGCCAGCGGCCCGAGCGCAACGAGAACGCCCCCGCCGCCGCGTCGGCGGGCGAGCGTCCCGGTGGGCCGCGTCCCGGCGGTCCCCGTCCGGGTGGCCCGCGTCCCGCGGCGCCGCGTCCCGGCGGCGGCCCCCGCCCCAACCCGGGCATGATGCCCGGCCGCACGTCGATGCCGCGTCCGGGCGAGCGCCCGGCGGGTGCCGGCGCAGGCGGCGGCCGCGGTCGTCCCGGCGGTGGCGGCGGCTTCGGCGGTCGCCCTGGCGGTGCCGGTGGTCCCGGTGGCGCCCCGGGTGGCGGCGGCGGTTTCGCCGGCCGTCCCGGTGGCGGCGGCGGTGGTCGCGGTGGCGCCGGTCGTGGCTCCACGCAGGGTGCGTTCGGCCGCGCAGGCGGTCGTCCGGTCCGTGGGCGGAAGTCGAAGCGCGCGAAGCGCCAGGAGTTCGAGGCGATGCAGGCACCGTCGCTGGGCGGCGTGTCCGTCCCGCGCGGCAACGGCGACACGATCGTCCGCCTGCGTCAGGGTGCCTCGCTCAACGACTTCGCCGACAAGATCGACGCGAACCCCGCGTCGCTCGTCACGGTGCTGTTCCACCTCGGTGAGATGGCCACGGCGACGCAGTCGCTCGACGAGGCGACGTTCGGCGTCCTCGGCGAGGAGCTCGGCTACAAGATCGAGATGGTGTCGGCGGAGGAGGAGGACCGCGAGCTGCTCGGGTCGTTCTCCATCGACCTCGACGCCGAGCTCGAGGCCGAGTCCGACGAGGACCTCGCGCCGCGCCCGCCGGTCGTCACCGTCATGGGTCACGTCGACCACGGCAAGACCAAGCTCCTCGACGCCATCCGCCAGACGGACGTCGTCGCGGGCGAGGCCGGCGGCATCACCCAGCACATCGGTGCGTACCAGGTCCGCACGGAGCACGAGGGCCTCGAGCGCGCCATCACGTTCATCGACACCCCGGGTCACGAGGCGTTCACCGCCATGCGTGCCCGTGGTGCCCAGGTCACGGACATCGCGATCCTCGTGGTCGCGGCCGACGACGGCGTGATGCCGCAGACCATCGAGGCGCTGAACCACGCCCAGGCGGCCGGTGTGCCGATCGTGGTCGCGGTCAACAAGGTGGACAAGGAGGCCGCGAACCCGGCCAAGATCCGCCAGCAGCTCACCGAGTACAACCTGGTGGCCGAGGAGTACGGCGGCGACACCATGTTCGTCGACGTGTCGGCGAAGAACCGCATGGGCATCGACAGCCTCCTCGAGGCGGTCCTGCTCACCGCGGACGCCGCGCTCGACCTGCGCGCCAACCCGGACAAGGACGCGCGCGGCGTCGCGATCGAGGCCAACCTCGACCGCGGCCGCGGTGCCGTGGCCACCGTCCTGGTGCAGTCCGGCACGCTCCACGTCGGCGACGCGATCGTCGCGGGCACGGCCCACGGCCGCGTCCGTGCGATGTTCGACGAGCACGGCAACACGGTCGAGGCCGCCGAGCCGGCGCGCCCCGTCCAGGTGCTGGGCCTGTCGTCCGTGCCGAGCGCCGGTGACACGTTCCTCGTGGCACCGGACGAGCGCACCGCCCGTCAGATCGCCGAGAAGCGCGAGGCCGCCGAGCGTGCCGCCCTCCTGGCCAAGCGCCGCAAGCGCATCAGCCTCGAGGACTTCACCAAGGCTCTCGAGCAGGGCAAGGTCGAGACCCTCAACCTGGTCATCAAGGGTGACGTGTCCGGTGCCGTCGAGGCACTCGAGGACGCGCTGCTCAAGATCGACGTGGGCGACGAGGTCGAGCTGCGCGTCATCCACCGCGGCGTCGGCGCCATCACGCAGAACGACGTGAACCTGGCCACGGTCGACTCGGCCGTGATCATCGGCTTCAACGTGAAGTTCGGCGAGCGCGTCGAGGAGCTGGCGGACCGCGAGGGCGTCGAGGTCAAGTTCTACTCGGTCATCTACCAGGCGATCGAGGACGTCGAGGCCGCCCTCAAGGGCATGCTCAAGCCGGAGTACGAGGAGGTCCAGCTCGGGACCGCGGAGATCCGCCAGGTCTTCCGCTCCTCGAAGTTCGGCAACATCGCCGGTTCGATCATCCGCTCGGGCTCGATCCGACGGAACGCAAAGGCCCGCGTGCTGCGCGGCGGCAAGGTCATCGGGGACAACCTCACGATCGAGTCGCTGCGTCGCGAGAAGGACGACGTCACCGAGGTCCGCGAGGGCTTCGAGTGCGGTATCGGCCTCGGGTCGTACAACGACATCACCGAGGGCGACATCATCGAGACCTTCGAGATGCGCGAGAAGCCGCGTTCCTGACATCGACAGGTGAACGGCGGCTGCCTGGGGGTCCTTCGGGACGCCCAGGCCGCCGCCGTCGTACCGCAGAAAGGACCTCTCCATGACCGAGAACCCGCGCTCCAAGCGCCTGGCCGACCGCATCAAGGTCATCGTCTCGACGATGCTCGACACCCGGATCAAGGACCCGCGCCTCGGGTTCGTCACCGTCACCGACGTGCGCGTCACCGGCGACCTCCAGATGGCGTCGGTCTTCTACACCGTCTACGGCTCCGACGAGGAGCGCGCCGGCACGGCCGCGGCGCTGAACAGCGCCAAGGGCCTCATCCGCTCCGAGGTCGGCAAGCAGACGGGCATCCGCCTGACCCCGACCATCGAGTTCCACCTCGACACCGTCCCCGAGACGTCGGCCCACCTCACGGCGGCCCTCGACGAGGCGCGGCGCCGCGACGAGGAGCTCGCCGCCTTGCGCGCCGGCAAGGCGTTCGCCGGCGAGGAGGACCCGTACAAGAAGCCGCGGGAGGACGACGAGGACCTCGACGAGGACGAGGACTGACGCCCGCGTGAGCGAGCAGCAGCAGCGCCCGCCGCGCCGCCCGACGGCGCCCGACGGCTTCGTCGTCGTCGACAAGCCGGCGGGGTGGACCAGCCACGACGTCGTCGGGCGGGTGCGCCGGCTGGCCGGCACCCGCAAGGTGGGCCACGCCGGCACGCTCGACCCGATGGCCACGGGCGTGCTCGTGGTCGGCATCGGGCGCGCCACCCGGCTGCTCACGTACGTCGTCGGGGCGGACAAGGCGTACGACGCCACGATCCGCCTCGGCGTCGGCACCACCACGGACGACGCCGAGGGCGAGGTCGTGGCCTCGCCGGGCTTCACCGGCACGGCCGACGACGACGCCCTGCGCGCCGCCCTCCGCGACCTGACCGGCGACATCCTCCAGGTGCCCACCACCGTCTCGGCGATCAAGGTCGACGGGAAGCGCGCGTACGCGCTGGCCCGGGCGGGGGAGCAGGTCGAGCTGCAGGCGCGGCCGGTGACGGTCTCGGCGTTCGACGTCCTCGCGGCGCGGCCCGCGGACGCCGACGGCGTGCCCGTCCTGGACCTCGACGTGAGCGTCACGGTGTCGTCGGGCACCTATGTCCGCGCCCTCGCACGCGACCTCGGCGCGGCCCTCGGCTCCGCCGGGCACCTGACCGCGCTGCGCCGCACCCGCGTGGGCGGCCACACGCTCGTGCAAGCCCGCACCCTCGAGGCGATGGAGGCCCAGGCCGACGCCGACGGCGTGCTCGCCACGATCCCGCTCGCGCAGGCCGCCGCCGCCGACCTCCCGGTGCGGGACCTCACGGCCGACGAGGCCCGCGACCTGGGCTTCGGCCGCTGGGTGGCCCCCACGGGGCGCCCGGGCACGGTCGCGGCGGTGGGCCCGGAAGGCCAGCTGGTCGCCCTGCTGGAGGACACGCGCCGCCAGGGCCAGCCGCTGGCGAAGCCGGTGCTGGTGGTGGCGCCGGCGCAGTGAGTTGCGGGCTGCGCGGCATCAGGTCGGTGGTTCGGGATCGGGTCGGCGGTTCGCAACGACCGACCTGATCCCGAACCACCGACCTGACCCAGCCCGCGCGAAGTCGCCCGCCGCGCGAACCCGGCCCGCCGCGCAGCCGTACCCTCAGGCGCGGCCCGCCCCGCGCGGCACGAACGCCGCCGCCGCGGCCCCGACCGCCACGAGCACGGCCCCCACCGCCATCGCCGGCACGAGCCCGCTGACGAACGCCGTCGGGGTGAGCGCGCCGTCGGACGCGAGGAACACCGCCGTGAGCACGGCGACGCCCGTGGCGACGCCCACCTCGCGCAGCGTCGCGTTGACGCTGCTGGCCGTGGCGTGGTCCTCCTGGACCAGCCCGTGCAGCACCGCCGTGGAGATCGGCGCGAAGATCAGCCCGGACCCCAGCCCCGCCAGCACGAGCGCGGGGACCAGCACGGCGTAGCCGTCGGGGTTCGTGTTGAGCACCAGGGCCATCCAGCCGAACGCCGCCGCGAGCGTCACGAGCCCGGAGACGACCAGCGGCCGGACGCCGATCCGCGCCACGAGCAGCCCCGCGATCGGGGCCACGATCATCGGCGCGGCCGTCCAGGGGAGCGTCCGCACGCCGGCCGCGAGCGGGCTGTACCCCTGCCCGATCTGCAGGTACTGCGTCAGCAGGAACACGACGCCGAACATCCCGGCCGAGAACACGACGCTGGTCACGGACGACGCGCTGAACGACCGCGACCGGAAGAGCCGCAGCGGCACCAGGGGGTCGGCCGTGCGCCGCTGCCGCACCACGAAGGCGACCAGCAGCACGGCCGCCGCCGTGAGCATCGTGACGATCCGGGCGGAGCCCCACCCGTCGGCGTTGGCGTCGATGATCGCCCAGACGGCGGCGAGCACGCCGCCGCCGGCGAGCAGCAGCCCGGGGATGTCGATGCGCCCGGCCCGCCCGCGCGACTCACGGAGCCCGGCCAGCACGAGCGGCACGGCCACGACGGCCACCGGCGCGTTGAGCCAGAAGATGGTCTGCCAGCTCACGCCCTGGACGACGGCGCCACCGACGACGGGCCCGAGCGCGACGCCGAGCCCCGTGACGCCGCCCCAGGCGCCGATCGCGGCGGCGCGCCGCTGGGGCGAGACGGCGGAGGACAGCAGCGCGAGCGAGAGCGGCAGGATCGCGGCCGCGCCGATGCCCTGGACGGTACGCGTGGTGATGAGCTCGGCCGCCGTGGTCGACAGCGCGCCGCCGATCGACCCGGCGGCGAACACGACGATGCCGAGCAGGAACACGAGCCGGCGGCCGATCCGGTCGCCGAGGGCTGCCGCGGGCAGCATGAACGTGGCGAACGCGAGCGTGTAGGCGTCCATGAACCACTGCAGCTGCGCGACGGTGGGGTGCAGGTCGCGGGCCATCACGGGCAGGGCGCTGGTGACCACGAGGTTGTCGAGGGTGGCCATGAAGGCGGGCAGCGAGGCCGCCAGGAGCACGAGCCAGAGCGCGCGGGTGCGCGGTGGCGCGTCGGGCGCTCTGGTGAGGGAGGTGGGGGGTGCGACGGTGGACATGGCAGGCGCTCCAGGATGTTGTAAGCATCGAGTGATTACTAACACTCCCGACGCTAAGCATCGACTGATAACCTGTCAAGGGTGAGCACCGAACCGACCCGCCGGATGACCCGCGACGCCCGGCGTGAGCAGATCCTCGCCACCGCGACCAAGGCGTTCGCCGCCGGGGGCTACGCCGGCACCACGACCGACGAGGTCGCGCAGGCCGCGGGCGTCAGCCAGCCCTACGTGGTGCGGCTCTTCGGCTCCAAGGAGCAGCTCTTCCGCGCCGTGTTCGACGGTGTCTCGGGGCAGATCCTCGAGATCTTCGAGGCGATCGAGCCGGGGCCCGACGCCCGTGGCCAGATGGCCGCGGCGTACGCCCACCTGGTGGCCGACCCCGACCGGCTGCGGGTGCTGCTGCACGGGTTCAACCACGGCGCCGACCCCGTCGTCGGCGCTCGGGCCCGCTCCGTGCTGGCCCAGGCCTTCGAGCTGTACCGGTCGCGCACCGGCGGCACGGTGGAGGAGGCGCGCGACTTCGTCGCCTACGGGATGCTCATCAACGTGCTCCTCGCGGTCCAGGGCCAGCGGCACCTGGGGGAGGACCCGTCGTTCGACGCCCTCGTCACGTCGTGCATCGGCATCGGCCCGGGCGACTGACCGCGCGGAAGACACCGGGCACCAGCCGCGGTTGCGTACCCTGGAGCGGCGTCGGCCGCCGTCGGCGCCCATCACGACCCGAGGAGCAGCACGCGTGCAGGTGTGGCATGACCTGGAGCAGGTGAGCGTCGAGTCGTCGGTCGTGACGATCGGCAACTTCGACGGCGTGCACCGCGGCCACCGCGCCGTGCTGGACCGCGTCGTGGGCCTCGCGCGCGCCGACCACCGCTCGGCCGTCGCCGTGACGTTCGACCCGCACCCCGCGCTGGTGCACCGCCCCGACGAGGCTCCCGAGCTGCTCACGGGCCTGGACGACAAGCTCGACCTGCTCGCCGCGGCCGGCCTCGACGCCGTGCTCGTGGTGCCGTACACGCTCGACCTCGCCGCGCTGAGCCCGGAGGAGTTCGTCACGCGCTACCTGGTCGACGCGCTGCACGCGCGCACCGTCGTCGTCGGGCACGACGTGCGGTTCGGCAAGGCCAACTCCGGCTCGCTCGCCACGATGGTGGAGCTGGGCGGCGTGCACGGCTTCGAGGTCGTCGCGGTCGACGACGTCGGCCGGTGCACTCCCCGCACCGCCGGCGGCAGCGCCCGCTGGTCGAGTTCCGCCGCCCGTGCCCTGCTCGCGGAGGGCGACGTCGCCGCGGCCGCCGGCGTGCTGGGCCGCGCGCACCGCCTGCGGGGCGTCGTGGTGCACGGCGACGCCCGCGGCCGCCAGCTCGGCTTCCCCACCGCGAACCTCGGTCACATCCAGGGCATGGTCCCCGCCGACGGCGTGTACGCCGGCTGGGTGCGCCGCCCGGCGCTCGCCGAGGGCGCGCCGGACCGGGTGCTCCCGGCCGCCGTCTCCGTCGGCACCAACCCCACGTTCGACGGCGTCGACCGCCGCGTGGAGGCCTACGTGCTCGACCGCGACGACCTCGACCTGTACGACGAGGAGGTCGTCGTGGAGCTCGTCGAGCGGCTGCGCCCCACGCTGCGCTTCGACAGCGTCGACGCGCTGATCGAGCAGATGCACGCCGACGTGGACCGGGCGAGGGGGATCCTGCGCTGACGCGCTGGTAGGATGACCGGGCCGTACGAACGGCCGCGGATCCAGAGCGCCCGGTGGACAAGCCCCGGTGCACCGCGCAACGACACCGAGGAGAGCCCTATGCCGCTCGACACCGCCACCAAGAAGGCGATCATGACCGAGTACGCCACCCACGAGGGTGACACCGGCTCGCCCGAGGTGCAGATCGCGCTGCTGACGCAGCGCATCAAGGACCTGACCGAGCACCTGAAGGCGCACAAGCACGACCACCACTCGCGTCGTGGCCTGCTCCTCCTGGTCGGCCAGCGCCGTCGTCTCCTGGGCTACCTCCAGAAGATCGACATCGAGCGCTACCGCTCGCTCATCGAGCGTCTCGGTCTGCGCCGCTGACAATCCACGCCACCCCGGCCCGGTCCCTCTCGCAGGGGCCGGGCCGGTCTGGTGAGATGTACCGGTAACCAGTACGCAGTAGAACCACTCGCGCCGGGCCTCCGTCCGGTCCTCGGTAGTGGCCTCCCGACCTTCAGCCCGCCAGGCGCTGGGCACCGTCGGTGGGTCTCGATCGAAGACCGCCGGGGTCGGCGCCGTCGCAGAACGGAGGGCACCCGTGGAGGGTCCCGAGATCCAGTTCGCCGAGGCCGTCATCGACAACGGCCGCTTCGGCACCCGCACCGTCCGCTTCGAGACGGGCCGCCTGGCCCGCCAGGCCGCCGGCTCCGTCGCCGCCTACCTCGACGGCGAGACGATGCTGCTGTCGGCCACGACGGCCGGCAAGCACCCCAAGGACCAGTTCGACTTCTTCCCCCTGACGGTGGACGTCGAGGAGCGCATGTACGCCGCGGGCCGCATCCCCGGCTCGTTCTTCCGTCGCGAGGGCCGTCCCTCGACCGAGGCCATCCTGGCCTGCCGTCTCATCGACCGCCCGCTGCGCCCCCTGTTCGTCAAGGGCCTGCGCAACGAGGTCCAGGTCGTCGTGACCGTCCTGGCGATCCACCCGGACGACGCCTACGACGTCCTGGCGATCAACGCCGCGTCGCTCTCGACGCAGATCTCCGGCCTGCCGTTCTCCGGCCCGGTCGCGGGCGTGCGCGTCGCGCTCATCGACGGCCAGTGGGTCGCCTTCCCGAAGTACTCGGACAAGGAGCGCGCCGTCTTCGAGATGGTCGTCGCCGGCCGCGTCGTCGGCGACGACGTCGCCATCGCGATGATCGAGGCCGAGGCCACCGACGACGCGTGGAAGCTCATCAAGGAGGACGGCGTCCAGGCCCCGACCGAGGAGGTCGTGGCGCAGGGCATCGAGGCGTCCAAGCCGTTCCTCAAGGCGCTGTGCGAGGCCCAGGCCGCCCTGGCCGCGCAGTCGGCCAAGGAGGTCCAGGAGTTCCCGCTGTTCCCGGACTACCAGCCCGACGCGTACGCCGCCGTCGAGGCCGCCGTCTCCGGCCCCACGGCCGAGGCGCTGACCATCGCCGACAAGCAGGACCGCGAGAACCGTCTCGACGAGCTCAAGGCCCAGGTCGTGTCCGACCTCGCCGGCCAGTTCGAGGGTCGCGAGAAGGAGCTGTCGGCCGCGTTCCGCAGCCTGCAGAAGCAGCTCGTGCGCAAGCGCGTGCTCACCGACGGCGTCCGCATCGACGGCCGTGGCCTCGCGGACATCCGCACGCTCTCGGCCGAGGTCGAGGTCATCCCGCGCGTGCACGGCTCCGCGCTGTTCGAGCGCGGCGAGACCCAGATCCTGGGCGTCACCACGCTGAACATGCTGCGCATGGAGCAGCAGATCGACTCGCTCGGGCCGGTCACGCGCAAGCGCTACATGCACAACTACAACTTCCCGCCGTTCTCCACGGGCGAGACGGGCCGCGTCGGCTCGCCGAAGCGCCGCGAGATCGGCCACGGCGCCCTCGCCGAGCGCGCCCTCGTGCCCGTGCTCCCGTCGCGCGAGGAGTTCCCCTACGCGATCCGTCAGGTGTCCGAGGCCCTCGGCTCCAACGGGTCGACGTCGATGGGCTCCGTCTGCGCCTCGACCCTGTCGATGCTCAACGCCGGTGTGCCGCTCAAGGCCCCCGTCGCCGGCATCGCGATGGGCCTCATCTCCGACACGGTGAACGGCGAGACCCGCTACGCGGCGCTCACCGACATCCTCGGTGCGGAGGACGCCTTCGGCGACATGGACTTCAAGGTCGCCGGCACGCGCGAGTTCGTCACGGCCATCCAGCTCGACACCAAGCTCGACGGCATCCCCGCCTCGGTGCTGGCCGGCGCGCTGACCCAGGCCCGCGACGCCCGCCTGACGATCCTCGACGTGATCAACGAGGCCATCGACGTCCCGGACGAGATGTCCCCGAACGCCCCGCGCGTCATCACGGTGAAGGTGCCGGTCGACAAGATCGGCGAGGTCATCGGCCCGAAGGGCAAGATGATCAACCAGATCCAGGAGGAGACCGGCGCCGACATCTCGATCGAGGACGACGGCACGGTCTACATCGGCGCCACCGACGGCCCGTCGGCGGAGGCCGCGCGTGCGGCGATCAACGCGATCGCGAACCCGCACGTCCCCGAGGTGGGCGAGCGCTTCGTCGGCACCGTCGTCAAGACGACGTCGTTCGGCGCGTTCATCTCCCTCTCCCCGGGCAAGGACGGCCTGCTGCACATCTCGCAGATCCGCAAGCTCGTGGGCGGCAAGCGCGTCGAGAACGTCGACGACGTGCTGTCCGTGGGCCAGAAGGTCCAGGTCGAGATCGGCGAGATCGACCCGCGCGGCAAGCTGTCGCTCGTGGCCGTGACCGACGAGGACGAGGCGAAGTCGGAGGCGGCTCCGGCCGCGTCCGAGGTCGCCGAGGGCGCCGAGGCCTGAGCATGACCTGGCACCTTCCGCTCGTCGCCGCAGGCGAGCCGGGTGCCGAGCTGACCGCCGGGCAGGACGGTGCGACGATCCGTCGCTCCGTCCTGCCCGGCGGCGTCCGCGTGCTCACCGAGCACATGCCGGGCCAGCGCTCGGCGACCGTGGGCGCCTGGGTCGGCGTCGGCTCCCGCGACGAGGTCGACGGGCACTTCGGCTCGACGCACTTCCTCGAGCACCTGCTGTTCAAGGGCACCACGCGCCGGTCCGCGATGGACATCGCCGAGGCGTTCGACGCCGTCGGCGGCGAGGCCAACGCCGCGACCGGCAAGGAGCACACGTGCTACTACGCGCGCGTGCTCGACACCGACCTGCCGATGGCGGTCGACGTCATCAGCGACATGGTCACCTCCGCGCGCCTCGACGCCGACGAGCTCGAGACCGAGCGCGGCGTGATCCTCGAAGAGCTCGCGATGAACGACGACGACCCGTCGGACGTCGTGCACGAGGAGTTCTCGCAGGCCGTGCTGGGCGCGCACCCGCTGGGGCGCCCCATCGGCGGCACGCCCGACACGATCCGCGCCGTCCCGCGCGACGCCGTCTGGGAGCACTACCGCTGGCACTACCGCCCCGAGACCCTCGTGGTCGCGGCGGCGGGCGGCGTGGACCACGACGTGGTCGTGGCGCAGGTGACCGAGGCGCTCGTGCGCGGCGGCTGGTCGCTCGAGGAGGCCGTCGCGCCGCGCGACCGGCGCGCCACCACGGAGGAGTCCGAGGGCGTGCCCGTCGAGGGCGTCGAGCTGGCGATCCGCCGGCCCGTCGAGCAGGCCAACGTCATCGTCGGGTCCACGGGCCTGACCGCCACCGACGACCGCCGCTTCGCCTTGTCCGTGCTCAACGCGGTGCTGGGCGGCGGCATGAGCTCGCGCCTGTTCCAGGAGATCCGCGAGAAGCGGGGCCTGGCGTACTCGACGTACTCGTTCGCCGCCGGCCACGGCGGGCTCGGCACGTTCGGGCTGTATGCGGGCTGCGCGCCGGCCAAGGTCGACGTCGTCGAGAAGCTGCTGCACGCCGAGCTCGACCGGCTCGCCGCCGACGGCATCACGGTCGCCGAGCTCGAGCGCTCGATCGGCCAGCTCTCCGGCGGCCTGGTGCTGGGCCTGGAGGACTCGGGCTCGCGCATGAGCCGGCTCGGCAAGGCCGAGCTCGTGTTCGGCGAGATCCTCAGCCTCGAGGAGTCCCTCGAGCGCATCCGCGCCGTGACCGTCGACGACGTCCGCGACCTGGCCGTCGACCTCGCCGCGCGCCCGCGCTCCGTGGTCCGCGTGGGCCCGTTCGGCGACTGACAAGGAGAACCGTTGACTGACAAGATCCGCGTCGCCGTGCTCGGCGCCGCCGGCCGCATGGGCGCCACCACGTGCGCCGCCGTCGAGGCCGCCCCCGACCTCGAGCTCGTGGCCCGCGTCGACGTGGGCGACGACATCGCCGCCGTCGTGGGCGCCGCGCAGGCGCAGGTGGCGATTGACTTCACCGTCCCGGCGGTCACCGAGGCGAACGTGCACGCGCTGCTCGACGCCGGGGTGCACGCCGTCGTCGGCGCGACGGGGTGGACCGAGGAGTCGCTGACCCGCGTGGCCGAGCACGCCGCCGCCGCGAACGCGGGCCGGGCCGACGGCCTGGGCGTGGTCGTGGCGCCGAACTTCGGGCTCTC
>Ga0082212_10000506_pt2 | contig 48628 bp, 41 predicted proteins | sample TergutNt197P3_FD_71548 | JGI IMG/M metagenome (GOLD analysis project Ga0082212, IMG submission 71548) | Neocapritermes taracua P3 segment gut microbial communities from Petit-Saut dam, French Guiana - Nt197 P3 | ecosystem: Host-associated > Arthropoda: Insects > Digestive system > Gut ... | reverse complement strand
TAATAAATATATTGCTGGGCAACGCCGGCATAGGGGCTGAACATGCCCGGATCGAAACCGGGGCCGTAAAACTCGGCGACGGCGCGATTCATCCAAACATCGAGCGGGAAGGCATCCAGCATATTGAGCCCGTACAACACAACGCAGTCGGCAACCTTGTCGCCGACGCCGCGCAGCTTCTTCAGCGACGCGCGTGCGTTCTCGATAGAGCCATGCGACAGCGCGTCGAGATCAAGAACACCGGAGGCGACCGCTCTGGCTGCTCCGACAATATAAGCAGCCCTGTAACCGCAACGTATCAACGCTAAATCTTCTTCGCTGAGCGCTGCGAGCCTCAGGGCTGATGGGAATGTAAAATGAACCCTGCCTTCGAAAATAAAGCTTTCGCCAAACTCCCTGCATAGCGCGTTTATTATTTTCTTTATACGTGGGATGTTATTGCATTGGGAAATAATATACGAACAGAGAGCCTCCCATTTGTCCTGCCGGAGAATGCGTATGCCGGCTCCGAACTCCGTGGTTTTCTCCATTGTGTCGTCAATGCATAGCCTTTTGCGTATTTCCGAATAATCACGATCGAGGTCAAAATAATCGCGCCATATCATTTCAAAGTCCTCGATTGTGCCTGAAATGAAAACGCTGTCCCCTACGCGGCGCAGCTTGGCAGCGCGGCCATAAGCTACGCCGGTGTAATGCCCGCGTTCGTCGACATCCCATCGGAAGCACTGCCCGCATTCAAATACCTTGGCAAGATCAAAATCAGGAATTTCCGTTATTTCTATCTCGCCGCCACGATCGTAATATCTCATAATTCGTTGCCCGCAACACATTTATATATAGGCAGCCCCTGGCTGTGGAATTTTTGCTCGTAGTCCGTCATTATGCCGACAGGGCCGTTCCTGTGCAAATCGCGCTCTGTTTCAAGCAGTTTTAGGCCACAAAACTCGAACTCGTTGAGCGAAAACTCAAATAGCGGGAGGTTGTCGGTCTTAAAGTGTATTTCACCGCCCGGGCGGAGCGCCTGCTTATATAATTCCAGGAAGCGACGTCCTGTTAAGCGGTGCTTTTTATGCCTGTTCGACGGCCAGGGGTCGCAGAAGTTGATATATATCTTCGAAACTTCACCCACAGCGAAATAGTCCGTTATATTTTCAACAAGAGCGTTCACAAAACGAACATTATGCAAATCTTCCGCTGCGGCGCGCTCAAGCGCGGTTACTAGCACATTTGACGTCTTTTCGAACGCCGCGAAAAATACCCCCGGTTCCGCCTTTGCCGATTCGATCGTGAACAGGCCTTTGCCGCAACCGAGCTCAACATGCATTTCGTCATATTGGTATTCTTGAAGCCATCTGCCGCGCACAGGCTCAGGTTTTGATACCAGAAGATGCGCGCACTGCTCCAACCTCGCGCCGAGATTATGTTTTCTTCTCATCCGCATGGTTTATTCACACCGCCCGATAATGAAATCCTGTGTACAAAACCGAAAATACAGGCAAAGAATGCTAGCGCTCTGCAAGCATTCTAGTCTTTTGACGATACATTTGCAATAGATATCAGCGAAGGCGGTTTGCATTGACGCATTGTAACAGGATGTGCTATTATCCTTCACATAGATAAAGCTTATGGATTGGTGGGTGTGGATAGTGCGAAAGACCTTTTTAGCGGCAACTGTGGCGATAGCTGCGCTGGCCGTCGCGCTGTGCGCGGTGCAGCCGGTCGGCTCCACAGAAGCATCCGCGCCCATGGCGGCCGCCGCTATGCCGGATATGCAGTATCCACACTTTTTGAGAGATAACATGCAAAGGTATGAGTCATATTATGAACGCAATCCGGAACTGCAATTCAGCAAAGTCATAGCCTATGTCAACGCGAATATTGACTTGGGAGGCTACAACGGAATTCAGACCGTTGACGATCCGGAAAGCATAGCCGTGCTGGTGAATAAGAATTTTGAGCTGCCTTTGGGATATGAGCCGGGTCTGGTTGACGCCGGTTATGGGGTCAGACTGCGCGAAGAGGCGCTGGAGCAGTATACGAGAATGAAGGAGGATATGGCGGATCTTGGGCTCCGGATATATGTGATAGCCGCATACCGCCCATATAGGACCCAAGCATCCAAATTCAACGCAGCTCTTGCAAGCTCCGGCAGAGCGTCCGCCGAGAGGCAGTTCGCCCGTCCGGGCCATTCCGAGCACCAGACAGGATTAGCGGTCGATGTCCTGCAGAGAACTATAAGCCGTGAAGAAGCCATGTCCGCCCTCAGATTTGAGAATACGGATCAATATGCATGGATGAGGGAAAACGCTCACAATTACGGGTTTATCCTGCGATACCCCAGGGAATACAGGGATGTCCACGGTTTTATTTTTGAACCATGGCATTGGCGCTATGTCGGCGTTGACATAGCAACGGCAATGTTCGACGAAGGAATAGTTTTATTTGAAGAGTATTATGGCATGTATCTCGTGCCCGGCGTCACGGCAAGAAGCGAATACGGACAAGCGGCGAGATCATGGGCGCTGGGATATGAATAAGGGTATTGACCCCGGGGCAAGCCCCGGTCCCACCCCAGCAGCAGAGACTGCGGGGTCTTATACCCCTTGATGCCTTCACTCGCTCGGTCATGCCCCGCAAGCGCGGCACGACGCTCGCTTCGTTTGACAATAAACGTTAAATATTGTCTGTCCAGACTGATTTTAAGCAGACGGGAGCCAAACCGGCAAGGGTTCGACTTACGTCTGCTTATCCAAGCCATTCCAGTGTCTCTTCTACTGTAAACTCAGCAAAGACAGTTTCTTTGGCTATATAAATGGGCCCACCCCATTCTGTTGTTTCAGGACTTTCAAGGTCTAGTTCCTTTGTAAGGCGATAATGCCCTGCGGGCATAATCCCGACAGCAAAAACAGGGTAGATGATGTGCGAACGATTGCTGATTTCCGTATCCGGATCAATGAAATAACTTATTGATGTAAATGCACCGTGGGCAAATGGAACACAATACCAGACGCCATCAAGCATTACGTCAATTCCATATTGCTCGCCATATGAGTAGTTGTCACCCGCGGCAAGCACAAACTCAAGCTCCATTTTTTCTTTATTGAGGATGGAAGAGCCCAAAGCTATCGTCACTCCCGCGCTCTGTGGCGCTGTGCCGTATGGCGACACGCGCAGCCGCGATACCTCCCATTCGGGCTCAGGAACTTCGTTGTTGCGATAAACAGTGAACTCGTATTCAGGTTCGATTTCGCTTTGCGTTCCGAAAACGCTCATTGCCAGCCTCAAACGGTAATCCCCGGCTGCAAGAGGCTCTTCCAGAAAGAGAACATCGCGGTTTTTCATCCAGCTTTGCAGCAACCCAAGATTGGCATGCCGATAGGCGACCTCTACCCATTGCCGGCCCTGCTTCATCTCCAGAAAGGCATTTGATTCGATATACTGTCTGCCGGAGAGATTCTCGATATTCATGGCAAGCATTGTATCCGCGTCTGTAATGACCCGCCGCGCTTCGTACAGCGAGTCAACAAAGAAAACTATATCTTCCGGACGCGCCGTCCCGCCTGTCACGGATTCCGGCGGTCTGTCCTCTCCTGGCGCAACAACCCAAAAGTATGCAAGAGCATGCATTTCGAGTTGAAGCCTTTCGAGAAATAGCGTCTCGACAAATCTATATCTCCCCGGAGGCAGTTGCCCAAACGTTGATAAGTCCACTGTTCGTTCGGTTTTCTCCGCTTCTTCGATAGGCATTGAAAATGGAGGCAGTATCAATGGATATTCTCTCTGCGACAGATTGATACTCTGTATTCCCGAATCCTCCGAACTGGACGCAAGCGTATACCAGTTGCCGTCCAGGTTTACTTGTACTACCTCGACAACTCCGTATTCCAGATTATCGCTTCCGAAACCGGACAAAAAAAACACAGTCAGCGTCTGATCCTCTGTAGTCAGAACGTTTTCCGGCAAAAAAACATCCTCTGATCTGCCGTAATAATCCTCGCGGATCAGGGCAAACCCGTTCCATGTCAGAACGCCGTCAGATCTCGCGACAATCGCTTCCGGCGCGTCGCCGGGCGTCGTTCCGCAAGCCGCTGACAGCATCAAAAAGACAACCGCTACTAATGCTGATATATTTTTTCTATTCATTTACTGCACCTCGCCATGAATATGACGATGGTTTGGCGCGGTTTGTTCCGCTTGCACGTGCAGTTGGTCAGAGAAGAACGGAATCACGACTCATCAGATAGCGCTTATCTACCTGCGCGATATTGCCTTCAATAGCGATTGGCGGATTATTCCAAACTCGTTTTCCGTAAAATAGGAGTGCAGCGAATCAGATAAAAGAACCTGTTCAAAGGGCGCTTCGCTCAACCCTGAAGAAAAAATGCCAAGGCTTTCTATCGATGTCAGCTCGTCGGAAGACGAGTATACAGCAGTCACCGGTACGCTGACTCTTAGCAAATTGTTATTTGCGGCAGCCATGAGTGCCTTCAATTCGGCTTTTGGCTTAAGAATGCGCCACATAAGGCTAATTGACGGATTAATGCTGCTATTTGAAATATAGGCGATTTTTGCCGGGTCGTCTTTTTTGCCGAAAAGCTGCTTAAGCCTGATTTTCAATGCGTAGGAAGAAAATAAAGTAAGCTTGAAAGGGCAAGCTATCGTAAAAATGCCGCGCACAATCCCGGGATATTTGACCGCTGCGTTTATGGCGAGCAGACCGCCCATCGAGTGCCCGACAAGCCGGATATTATCGTAATCATGGGAAAACCGCTCAACTTCTGCATTTACATGTTCCTGCCATTGCTTGAACGTGCCGGACGCGAATTCTCTGGCTGTACAGCCATGCCCGGGAAGAAGCAGCGCCGCAGCGGAGTAACCTTGCTCCGCAGCTGCTTCGGCCAGCTTATCAAACTGGCGCGGGCTGCCCATAAAGCCGTGGATGAATATCACAAGATTACCGCCGGCCGGATTTTCAAGAAAAAATGGTTCGTGCGTGCTATCCATCAGCATAACCCCCCGTATCCCGCAATTCTTTGAAGAATCCCGAAAGCAGCGCTGAGCATTCTTCTTCTAGAATACCTCCGGCAATTTGTGCCCGGCAGCCGTATGGCTCCATGAAAAGATTGATAATGCTTCCGCATGAGCCTGTCAAATCATCGCGCGCTCCGTAAAACACTTTGCTTATTCGCGACATTATTATGGCGCCGGCGCACATGGGGCAAGGCTCGAGCGTGACATAGATCGTGCAGTCCGGCAGACGCCAGTCGCCGAGCGTCTCGCTGGCGTGGTTTATTGCCTCGATTTCCGCATGCGCTGTCGCTCTTTTTTGCTTTTCGCGGCGATTTCGCCCCCGGCCAACAACTGTACCGCCGGCGTCGACGATTACGCACCCTACCGGGGCTTCCCCGTCCTCGCCCGCTTCCCGCGCGAGTTCAAGGGCTATTGACATATAGAATTCGTGATTCATAGCGAGTCCGTAAATCCTCCGGAGCTCTTTTCGAGAAAACGCAGTATTTCCAAAAAATACTCCGGCAAGTCTGTATTAATTTCCATCGGCTCATTTGTCGAAGGATGTATAAACTTCAGTTTTCGTGCGTGCAGGCACTGGCCCGAAAGCCCAAGCGCAGTCTTTTTTCGCCCATAGACAGCGTCGCCGGCAATAGGGTGGCCAATATGCGCCATATGCACGCGAATCTGATGCGTCCGCCCTGTCTCAAGACGGCATTGCAAATATGTGTAACCGTCGTATCGCGCAAAGACTGAATAATGAGTTATCGCGGGACGGGCATTTTTGCTGTTTCGGGCAAATTGCGCGTAGCGCGTGGCGTATACAGACTGCTTTTTGCGGTCTGTGGGGTGGCGGCCTATGGGCGCGTCTATTGTGCCGGAATCCAACTTGAGGATGCCATGTACGACAGCGTCGTATTCCCTGGTAAGGGTCCGCGAGGATAGCTGGTTTGAAAGAAAGATATGAGCATGGTCGTTTTTTGCCGCAATCACAAGCCCGGAAGTATCCTTATCGATCCGGTGAACTATGCCGGGCCTCTTAACGCCGCCAATTCCGGAGAGGCTGCCGCCGCAATGGTTCAACAAAGCATTTACTAAAGTTCCGTCCGGGTGTCCCGGAGCGGGGTGCACTACCATTCCGCGAGGTTTGTTCACTACAATGACGTCCGCATCTTCATAAGAAATATCCAAAGGTATATTCTGCGGCAATGCGACGGGATCTTCAGGTTCGTCCTGTACTACAACAAAAACCTCGCCGGGCGAAGTTCTGTGATTTTTGCGTACAGGCAGGCCGTCAAGAGTCACCCTACCGTCTTCGAGCAGCTTCTGCACGGCGCTTCTGGTAATACTGCCCATACTTGCGGCTAGAAACACATCCAAACGTTCCGGGCCTTCATTGCTATTGATTTTTGTTACTATCATCCTCAAAGCCATATTTCCGCAACAGCTCGTCTACATCGTAGTCACCAAGCAGATCGGCTTCAGATAGCTCGGATTCGAGAGCGCCAAGCGCATCCAAAGCAGATGGTCTGCCATCGGGCAATTCCTGTTCCTGCCCGTAGTGTTCCTGCTGCTCCGGTATGTAATATTCCCGCGTGTCGTCGCCGCATTCATAATAATCTTGAATATCGTCGTCGGAATCGTAATAATACTGTTCAATCTGTTCAGGTTCATTGAGGTCCTGCTGCTCTTGTTCGGGCTCGCTTGTTGCCGGCGGAGACGCCGAAGACAGCGAACTGCGGCGTCGAGAGGATAATACCCTGGTGTCGGATAGGCGATCGAAGTCATCATCGTCAGCCTCGTCGTCAAAATTATATGCTTCGGTTGCTTCCGCGCTGAAATCAGCTTCCGAATCATCAGCGCCCGCCTCACTTTTTCCGGATCGAAACGACGTTGCGATAAAGAAAACGCAGAAAGTAATGCCTCCGAGCGTTATAAAGATATCTGCAATGTTAAAAATCGCAAAATTGATGAACAAAGGTTCAAACATATCGACGACGTACCCGTAGAAAAGGCGATCGATTAGGTTGCCGGCTGCCCCGCCAAGCAGGGCGGCAAGGCCCAGAGTGCCCCAGAAGCCCTCGTTGTATCTGAGCAGGATCGTGACGAGCAAAATACAGGCGACAAACGCTATGCCAACGAGTATCCATCGCTGGTCGGAAAGAATGCTGAATGCCGCCCCTGTATTCTTGACATGCGTAATACCGATAACGCCATCAATAAGCGTTATATTCTCATGTACCGCCAGCGTAATAACTATCCAGCGTTTGAATAACTGGTCCAGCAGGACTACAAGCGCTGCAAAAACAAAGCAAAGCATATCGGGTTACCTCCCTCCGCTAACGCTCTTGTAAAACATCAAGGCATCGCGGACACAGTTGCGGATGCACGGCATCCTTGCCAACTTCCTTATCATGGGTCCAGCATCGCGCGCATTTAGGCTCTTCGCTCGGCCTGATAGCAACGGTCACGCCCTGAAACTCCGTTCCGTTGTATCCGCTCCCGTTGCCTTTTGCTATATCTACGCCCGATACGATGAACAGCGTTTTCAGATCCAGTCCGGCAATTTCGCTGAAAGCTGCGGCCGCTGCGTCGCTGACATATAGCGTTACCTCGGCGTCCAGCGGTTTTCCGATTATTTTTTCAGCGCGGGCAAGCTCGAGCGCTTTATTCACATCAGCGCGCAGCCTGAGGAGCTTTTCCCACATTATCTCATGTTCAGGGGGGAAGTCAAGCGAAGAAACAGATTCAGGCATTGAGTTGAACAGTACGCTGTCGCGCTCTGTGCATGTTCCATGCGGCATCTCCTCCCATATTTCCTCAGCTGTGAAAGCAAGTATCGGAGCTAACATGCGGACAAGCGCATCGAGAATAATATAAATTGTGGTTTGCGCGGAGCGTCGGGACAGACCATTCGTTTTATCGCAATACAGCCTGTCTTTTATTATATCGAGATAAAAATTGGACATATCGACAGTACAGAAATTATGGATGCCGTGATAGATGGTGTGAAATTCATATTTATCGTAAGACTTTTCAACATTTGCTATAAGTTTGTTCAAACGCGCAAGGGCCCAGCGATCAAGCCCGGTCATATCTTTCGGGGCGACAAGGCTGTTTGGGTCAAAGCCGTTCAGGTTCCCGAGTATAAAACGCGCAGTATTGCGTATCTTCAGATATATTTCAGAGAGCTGCTTGAGGATATCCTTTGATATGCGGCTGTCGACCTTATAGTCGGTAGACGCTACCCAAAGACGCAGGATATCAGCGCCGTAATCCTTGATGACTTCCTCAGGCGCCACGGTATTGCCAAGCGACTTATGCATAGCTTTGCCCTCGCCATCGACCGTCCAACCGTGAGTGATGATTGTTTTATATGGCGCGACGCCGTTTACTGCGATGCTTGTGAGCATAGACGACTGGAACCAGCCGCGGTACTGGTCGCCGCCCTCGAGATACATATCCGCAGGAAAATGAAGGTTCGGGAAATTGCCGGAACTTAAGACGTCGGCATGCGTCGAACCTGAATCAAACCAGCAATCAAGAGAGTCGGAGCCCTTCGTAAAACTGACGCCGCCGCAATGCGGGCAGCTAAATCCGCCGGGCAGTATATCCCCTGCTTCCATTTCGTACCATGCGTTTGACCCTTTGTCTCCGAACAACCGCGATACCGTATCGATCGTTTCGGGCGTGCATACCGGCTTCTCGCAGCTATCGCAATAGAAGACAGGTATCGGCAGCCCCCAGTGCCGCTGACGCGATATGCACCAATCCGAGCGCTCGACTATCATCGCTATCATACGCTCCTTGCCCCATTCAGGGAACCATCTGATGCTATGGCACGCTTCGACTGCCGTATCTTTCATCGCGTCCACCGAGGCGAACCACTGTTCGGTAGCCCGGAAAATTACGGGGTTTTTGCAACGCCAGCAATGCGGGTACGAGTGGACAAGCTGTTCCGAATTGAATAGCGCGCCGCTGGTTTTCAAATCTTCTATTATTATATCGCTTGCCTTTGAGTAGTATTGTCCCGCATATTGCAATGCATCCGCTGTCATGACGCCGTGCGGGTCGACGGGGGTTATCATGGGAAGCTGCGCATACTTGCGGCAAACATTAAAGTCGTCGACGCCATGGCCCGGCGCCGTATGGACACACCCGGTGCCGGTCTCTATGGTAACATGGTCTCCGAGGATGACAAGCGACTCGCGATCATAGAACGGGTGCTGCGCGGTAATCAGCTCAAATGACTTGCCGGGCAGCTTTTTCACCACTTCAAATTTCTCTATGCCTGCTTTTCGAAAAACTGTGTCAGCAAGAGCAGCCGCGACAACGTATACTTCGCCGCCGGCGGAGCATATGGCATACTCGATGTCCGGGCCGAGGCAAATAGCAAGGTTTCCGGGCAGAGTCCAGGCGGTTGTGGTCCATATCAGGATATTCGCATTTTCGGCGCCCGGAACGCCGTCGAGCACGCCTCTAGAATCTTTGATTTTAAACTTAACGTAAATGGCGGTACAAGGCACGTCGGCGTATTCTATCTCAGCTTCAGCAAGCGCCGTCTCGTCCGCCGGGCACCAGTACACAGGCTTGAGGCCTTTGTAAATGAAGCCTTTTTCATACATTTTGCCGAAGACGCGTACTTCCTCGGCTTCAAACGAAGGGACCATCGTAAGATATGGGTTTTCCCAGTCGCCGATAACGCCAAGCCTCTTGAACTGCTCGCGCTGCCTGTTTACATACTCGGCTGCGAATGACTGGCAGGCGTCCCGGAATTCCGGAATAGACATCTTCTTTCTGTCCAGTTTATTCTTTTTTATTATGGCGCTCTCGATTGGCATGCCGTGGTTGTCCCAACCAGGCGTATATGGCGCGAAATAGCCGGACATGTTTTTATGCTTGAGAATGATATCCTTAATGATTTTATTCATTGCCGTGCCGATATGGATATCGCCGTTTGAGAACGGCGGACCATCGTGCAGAATAAAGGCTGGCTTTCCGGCGTTTCTTTTCATAAGTGTTTCATAGAACCTTTTTTCATAGAAGGCCTTCAGCAGCTCGGGTTCGCGCTTGGGGAGTCCCGCGCGCATTGGAAAATCAGTTTTTGGAAGGTTTATGGTTTCGTTATAATCCATGGGCATAGAGCGTCTCCTTCTGCCGCCGGCAAGTCAAAGATGGTAAGAAACAGGTGACAAGCAATAAGGACCAGATCCCAAGCGCCAGCTCCCAGCCCCTGGCTCCCGAGCCCCAGCCCCAAATGCTCCGTCCCTCGGAGCGTCACTCCCGCTTTGCGTTGGAACCAAATTTAAGATCGTCAAAATCGAATTTCGGCCTCGGGGTGACCGAATCATCATCTTCCTTTACGTTGTATAGCCTGGTCGGTTCGCCCTCGTCGTCATATTCCGGCTCCGGCGGGTCATCGGTGACTTCTTCATAGTCGTATGAAGGCTTGTTTTCAGGTGCGGATCCAACGGAGCTTGTTATCCTCTCGACCGCCTGGTCTATTTGCTCCGCAGCGTCGGCCACGCGCTCTTCAAAAGTCGGCTCAGGCGGCGGCGGCGGTTCGGGAGCAGGCTGCACTGCGCGGCGGGCTGTTTCGAGCTTTGATAAGAATTCCATGTGCTTGCGCATTATCGCTTGGGAAAGCTCGATGAATTTGCCGGTTTCCTTTGCGGCCACTTTCAGGCGCAATTCTTCATCGGCAATGCGCTTTGAAGTCTCTGAGATCCTGGCTTGAGCTTCCAATTCAGCGCTATGGATCGTTTCTTCCTTTTTCTTATTGGCTTCGGTCGTTATCTCTTCGCCCATGCGCTGCGCTGTCAGAAGAGCCATTCTCATGGCGTCTTCAGTCGAGCGGTATTCTTCGACCTTTTCAACAAGAACCTTTAGCTTTCCCTTAAGTATGGCGTTCTCTTTGTACAAAGCGGCATAGTCGGCAGACAGCTCCTCCAGGAAATCGTCTACCCCGGTCATGTCGTACCCACCGAATACAGCCTTAACAAATGCTTTTTCTGTTATTTCCTGCGGCGTAAGCATCAATACTCAATCCTTTCGACGTCTCTCAACTTAGAAATAAAGCCCGTTATTCTCCAACTCATCGATCAAATCGCCTAGCAGGTCAACATTATATGGCGTGATAAGATAAGTATTCACAGCGACTTTTTTGATTTTGCCGTCCTGGGCATAAGCCACGCCGCTTAAGAAGTCTACGAGCCGACGGGCGATGTCCTTATTCGTTTGCTCAAGATTCAATACTACCGTGCGCCGTTCGCGAAGATGGTCCGCTATTTCTGCGGCAGCTTCAAAACGTTCCGGCTTGACAAGGACGACCTGGAGCTGGGCGGTTGCGTGAATATTGACTACCTTATTGCCGCTGCGCGTCTCATCAAAGCCGCCGTAAGTACTGCGGGCCTGCGCTGTTGTTTTTGGCGGTTGAGGCAGATCATCCGTATTCCTTGGCTGGAAATCATCAAAATCATCCTCTTCATCATAAGGGTTGGTCAACTTTTTTAGTTCATTAAACAGTCCCAATTATTGAATCCTCCTTCTCCGGTTTGCGGGCGTGCTCAGCGCGCGCCGAATATAGCGGAACCAATCCTGACCATGTTTGACCCGGCCCGGATCGCCTCGGTATAGCTGTCGCTCATGCCCATAGATAGAAATTTCATGAGGACATTATCGTATTTTTTTCCGCTCATGTCAACAAAAAGGTTCATCATAGCGTCAAAAAAGTAACAATTATTTTCATTTTTTTCATATATTGGCGGAATTGCCATCAAACCAAGCACGTTGACGCCCTTAGTTTTTGAGGCAAGTTCCAGAACGTCCGCAGTCTGCTCCGGCATAACCCCGGACTTTTGAGGCTCCTTGCCTATATTCACTTCGATAAGCACATTTTGCGTAATTTCCATTGAAACGGCTCTCTTCCCGATGAGTTCCAGAAGAGCCGCCGAACTGACGGATTCGATAAGGCTGCAAATTCCGACTACTTTTGAGACCTTGTTGGTCTGCAGATGCCCGATGAAATGCAGCGGCGCGCCGAGATATGCTTTCTGTGCGTGTTTATCCGTCATTTCCTGAACGCGGTTTTCACCCACGGCGTCTACGCCCGCTGCTATAGCTCGCCTGACATGATCGGCGGGCTGCGTTTTTGCCGCCGCGACAAGCGTAATATCCCCGGCGCTGCGGCCGCTTGCTGAGGCCGCCTCGGCAATGGAGTCGCGTATGCGCTTTATATTGTCTGATATGGCAGTATTGGCAATATCCATTGAAACACCTCCAACCGCTGTTTGTTTCATTATAGCCGTTTAAGCGGCCGGTGTTCGGCTCCCGACGCTCTAGCCGACGATTTTTCCGTCGAACAAACCGTTTGCCCGGACTATTATCGTCGTGCCCGATCGCAGCGGGGACCCGGTTGCTGCACCGTCGCGCACGATATAGCTATCGCCCGCTTCGTGAAGGATTTCGACGTCTACCCGCTCGGCGCGCACCCCTGTTTGCAGATATACGAAGACTGTACCGTCGTCGTCCAGGCGAATTGCTTCTTTAGGCACGCGGATGCCGGAAACCACGCTAAAAACAATATCGGCGCGGATGCCGCGCAATGAGACTATGTCATGGACGCTTCTGTCTGACGAAAAGAGCACGACGCACAAGCCTTCCTCGCGCCTGCCGATGCTCTCGACCAGCATTTGGGAGCTCTCATTATAAGCTCCTGAGAACTGTACCGTGATCGGCCGTCCCAACGGCAGCCGGACAGCATCCTCGCCGTCCATGATAACAGCATAGTACCACCTGAAATCAGTCACCAGCCTGCCGGCGCCGTGGGCGACGGACGGGGAGCTGAACATATCAGTCAGTTCTTCAGGCGATATTTCCGTCAGATCGCCGGGCCTTATGTGTTCAAAACCATCGATCACATGCGTAAAGACGCCGCTGGCCGGAGCGTAAACTGTCCTAACGCCCGTGCTGCTGCGTTCAAGCATTTCAAGCCGCGCTAGCAGGGCGGGCAGTTGCGCGGCGGTTTCGGAAGCGCTCGTGAATATATACGACTCGATATCAAGAGACAGCTCGTCAAGCATGCTTAAATCACTGCGGTGCACTGCTGCGGAAAGCGCTATAACGCTATTGCGGCGCATATCTTCGACTACTTCTCCTGATGCTTCAAGTTTTGAAATCCTCATTCGAAGCTCGTGGATTTCGCTTGCTGTTTCAAGCGCTTCGCGATTCGTATATTCGACCGCGACAGCACGTCCCGCCGCTACGCGAACCCCGTCGCTTACGGTCGGCATGACCGCGTCGCCGCCATCTGTTATGACTATTTCAGAGCGGATAATATACCCTTGAGCGGAAAACGTCTCTTCAAAATCATAGCTGATCGCAACTGTTGTCACATAGGTGTTCATCACAGAGCTATATATTTTAATGCCTACATAACAGGCGACAGCAATGAATAGTACCCCTGTTGTGAGCCTTATAAAGAAATCGCTTCTCTTCATGGCAGTGTTTCCTCAAATATTGTCCGGGCGCATTCCTCGATGTTAGGTTCGCCATCCCATGTGAGCCATTTTATGCTATTGTCGCGCCGCAGCCATGTAATCTGGCGTTTCGCGTAATGGCGGGATTGGGTTTTTATCATGTTTGCCGCGTCGTCCATGCTATGCTGGCCAAGGATCGCGCCAATGGTCTCTTTGTAGCCGATGGCCTGCATCGAAGTACTGTCGGGCCGGACTCCCATTTCCAGGAGCTGCCTTGCCTCGTCCTCGAGCCCTTTGGAAAACATCGTGTCGACGCGCTGTTCTATTCGTCTATAAAGCTCCGCCCTGTCTGAATATGTAAGAGCAAACTTCACGGCGCTGTACCGGGGGGGGAGCTCCTTCGTATCCAAATCATGCTGAAAGATTGTTTGGCCTGTAGTGGCATGAGCCTCAAATGCCCTGACTATCCGTTTCTTGTCGTTCGCGTGCAGCTTATCGGCGCTGTCGGGATCAAACTCGCGGAGCTTCAACAGCATGGCCTCGCCGCCTATATCGTCATAATCATCCTCCAGCCCGCGCCGCAGCGACGCATCGCCGCGCGCCGAAAACTCGCGGCCGGAAAGAAGAGAATCAATATACAAACCTGTTCCGCCTACAATTATTGGGAGCTTTCCGCGCTGCTGAATAGCGTCTATGCACCGCGCAGCGTCAGAAACATATCGCGATACGGAATAGTCTTCCCAAGGCGGGATGATATCGATCATGTGATGCGGGACGCCGAGCTTTTCCTCTTCTGACGGTTTTGCCGTGCCGATATCCATGTATTTGTATATTTGCATCGAGTCGGCGGATACGACCTCGCCGTTCGCCTTTTTTGCGAGAAGAGCGCCCAGCGCGGTCTTTCCCGTTGCGGTCGGTCCCGTTATGACTATGATTCTACTTCCCTGAAACACCTGATAACTCACTATCCTTGAGGTTGCTTCGCAGAAGGATATGCCATTTTGCAAAGAAACCTCGCACGTTGCTCATATCCGTTTAAATTCTTTGTCCAGCGTGGTTTTTTTCAGCTCAAAGGCTACGGGGCGCCCGTGGGGGCACTGAGATATCTCGCCCGACATGACTCGCGCCGCAAGCGTCTCGAGTTCGCGCATATCAGACGATTTTCCCGCTTTTATCGCAGCCTTGCAGGCAACCGTTTTAAAAATATTATCACGGCGCACAGGCTCCGCTGTCCCGCCGCGCCCGAGTTCCGCGCATATCTCCGCCAAAGCCGGCTCGGCGTCGCCAATATCAATTTCTGCCGGAATCCGGCGAACCGCGATAGCATCGTCTCCGAAACTCTCAACATTGAAGCCCAGGTTTTCAAGCATTTCCGAGTTTTCGAGGAGAATCGATACACCATCGTGACCAAGCCGGCAGACGACAGGCGTTATCAAAGATTGCGACATCGGCTCATACGCGCCTGTTTTCAGCGCGTCGAATCGTATCCTTTCGTGGGCGGCGTGTTTGTCGATAAACCATATGCTTTTTTGATATTCGACTATGATGTATGTATTCATTGCTTCGCCGATGACGCGAAGCGAGGCCTCAAAAGGAGAATCCGGAGAAAAAATAGGAGATTGAGAGGCTGGCGATGTGAAATTCCTTCTGTATTCGCCTACTTGCATGGATTTAAAGCCGCCCTCGCTGTTTTGCGTCCGGCTGCTTTTTGGTCCTGACTTTGCATTTTGTATTCTTGATCCTAAATCCGCAGCGGCCTCAGCGCCGGGGCCCGGCTCTTGCGTAGCTGCTCTTCCTCGCTCCAGCGCGCCAAGCACGGCGTAATAAACACTATCGAAAACCTGTTTGTCCGAAACGAATTTGACCTCAGTCTTTGCCGGATGCACGTTGACGTCGACATTTCCGAGGCCTGTTGTGATATACAGTACGCATGAGGGAAACCGGCCGGATGCGAGATTGTTTGCGAAGGCCTGTTCCAGCGCCGCCTGAAGCGTCGCCGATCGTATGGGCCTGCCGTTGACAAAGAAAAACTGGTAGCTTCTATTCCCCCGCGCCGCCGACGGCGACGAGACGTACCCTGCTGCTGCGATGCTTTCTTCGGTAGAAGCGGCAGCTAAAAGCCCGGAAAAGAACTCCCTGCCGAAAAGGCTGTATATACAAGAATCTATGCGCGAGTCGCCCGGAGTGTGATACTCTGTTTTGCCGTCCCTTATGAAGCGAATCGATACCTCGGGGTGCGACAATGCGCACCGCAATACAGCGGAAGCGACTGCGGAACTCTCCGCGCGATCGGATTTCATAAATTTCAGCCTTGCGGGAGTATTAAAAAAAAGGTCGCGCACTATTATAGTCGTCCCCTCGGGGCAGCCGGCCGGAGAGGCGTCGATGACTTCCCCGGCGTCAAGCGAAAGATTGACGCCTTCGCGGGCGCCGGCTTCGCGCGTAAGCAGCCCAATTCTGGATACAGCCGCGATTGCGGCAAGCGCCTCGCCGCGAAAACCGAGTGTGCCGATGGCTTCGAGCCCTTCCGCGCCGCGCAGCTTGCTTGTGGCATGCCGCAGGAACGCTGTCCCGGCGTCCTCCGGGGCCATTCCGCAGCCGTTATCGGTAACGCGGATGTAGTTCATGCCGCCTGCGTTTATCTCTATGGTTATGATCCCCGCGCCCGCGTCGATAGAGTTTTCCACCAGTTCCTTGACTACGGACGCAGGTCGCTCTACGACCTCGCCGGCCGCTATAAGATCCGCCACATGCGGATCAAGCTTTTCTATTCTTGGCATACAGCCTCTCTCTGCGGTTGCTATAACGCATAAAAAAATTACTACCTGTAAACGATAGGCAACCCTTTGACATTGACCGGGTCGACGTCGAGCAGGGCAATATCGCCGACGGTACAATCGATATTTGTCACGTCGACCATCGTATGAAGCAAGCCGACGCTTCCCAGGACACGGGCCTTCTGCCCATTTATCCTTATGTAAGTCTTTCTGCGGCGATATCTTGCAATGTCGAATAAGCTGCGATCGACTATATAGCGATCGACGCCGAATCCATGATAATAACCGACCGACAGTATTGCTATCTTCGTGGGCGCTTTTGTGACAAACCCATGTTCCATGCCTATTGTGTGGCCTTTTGGATACCAATTGACCTCTTCAAGTCCCGCTTCTATGTATCCGACGCGCGACAATCCGGGGATAGCCTTGCCGGGGATCCTGCCCGACAGGGCCGTATCGACGCGCACCGCGTCCATCAACTCAAAATTATACCTGAACAATGCGGCGGAATCGCAAGCGTGCGCGGAGCCCGGCTCGAGGCCCATATTAATTATCCTGTCAAGAGCGTTGTTGAACACATCGAGTTGAGCAAGAGTATGTTTCTTATTGCGCCACGATGCTGAAAGCGTCGTAAATGTGCCAACGACCCGAAGGCTTGACATGTACTTGTATATCGCCGCGACTTTATCGAGCTCTGACGGCTTAAAACCGTAACGACCAAGTCCTGTATCGATTTTTACTTGGACTTCGGCCAGAGTTTTGCGCGATTCGGCGATGCCGTTGATAGCAACGGCAGAGTCGTATGAACCTGCGGTGCAAATAACGCCTTGTGACAAAAGCTCGGATATTTCATTCGGATCCGCTGTGCTTCGGAGCATCATGATTCGTTCCTTGCCAAAACCGTTCTGGCGCAAAATCCTGGCGTCGTCCGGGTCTGATACCGCGAAGTTGCCGATTCCTTCATCGCGCAGGAACTGCGCGACTTGCAGCAGCCCCATTCCCCCGGAATTGGCGCTGAGATCGGCAATTACCGATACGCCTTCCGCCCGGTTTTTTATTGCTTGAAGATTATTCCTGACCACGCGCAGGTCGATCACCAGGTTTTTCATTCTTATGACCAGTCCTTTCGCTTTGCTCGCGATACCCTAAGCAATCGGCAAGGGTTCGACTCCCGGCTGCTTGACAACATCCCTGAATGCAAAGCAATCGTAACACGTTTGGGGAGGATAATCAAGGCAAATCGCAAAGCAAATCGATAATTGTTTGCCAAACAGTTACTGTTTACTACTAGCCGTGAATTGTAGCGCCAAACAGAATTGCATTGGCTATTGTATATCCTCCTAAAAATGATACAATAACGAGAAAGCACAACTATATTCTGATGGAGGAAAACGTGGTCAGAACCGAGATATCGGCGGACGAGATCGAAAAGCAGAAAGTGATAATGAGGAAAATACGCGACTCATCACAAGAATTGATGTCCCGGCCCTTGGCGTATGTAGATACATACGGATGCCAGCAGAACGAAGCCGACAGCGAAAAACTGCGCGGAATGCTCGCGGAGATGGGCTATGAAGATACAAACGATGAGTTTGAAGCCGACATTATTGTGATCAACACCTGCGCAATCCGTGAAAACGCGGAAAACCGAGTTCTGGGAAACGTAGGCGCGCTGATACATGCAAAAAAAGCAAAACCATCGCAGATAATTGTTTTTTGCGGCTGCCTCGCTGCGGTTCCGGAAAGCGTCGAAAAGGTACGCAAGTCGTATCGCCAGGTCGATCTCGTTTTTTCTCCGAACGCGTTATGGCGGTTCCCTGAGCTGCTTTATCGCGCGCTCACCGCAAAGGGGCGGGTATTCGACACAGAGCATGATATCGGGTCGATAGCCGAGGGTATTCCCGTCAAACGCGACGGAACGATAAAAGCATGGCTTCCCATAATGTACGGCTGCGATAACTACTGCTCATACTGTATTGTGCCATATGTACGGGGAAGGGAGAGGAGCCGCGCGCCGGAAATCATAATTGGCGAAGCAAGAATGCTGATCGCAGAGGGGTATAGGGATATCACCCTGCTGGGACAAAATGTCAACTCATATGGCGCCGGGCTCGATGAAAGCATAGACTTCGCGACGCTCATACGCAAAATCAACGAAATCGACGGCGATTTTCTTATCCGCTTCATGACAAGCCACCCGAAGGATGCATCGATTGAACTTTTCCGGGCGATGGCGCAGTGCGAAAAAGCGGCGAAACATATACATCTGCCGTTTCAGTCAGGCAATGACCGCATACTGGGCCTGATGAACCGCGGATATACGCATGGCGGATACCTTGAGAAAATTGCCGTCGCAAGGGAACTCATGCCCGAAATAGTGATTACAAGCGACGTTATCGTCGGGTTCCCCGGCGAGACCGACGAAGAATTTGAGGATACTTTGCGTCTTGTCGAAAAAGCGCAGTTTGACGCGATGTTTACGTTTATCTACTCAAAACGCCCCGGGACGCCGGCTGCGGAATTGCCCGATACTTCTACGCGAGGAGCGAAACAGGCCAGGTTCGACAGGCTTTTGGAAATTCACAACGCGATTGCTGAGAAAAAGCACATGCAAAACGTCGGAAAAACAGTCCGCGTGCTGGTCGACAGCGAATCGCATGACGATCGTTATCCACTGAAAGCGCGCACGAATGGCGGACGTCTCGTGCATTTGCTTGGGAGCGGCGACTTGGTAGGGAGCTTTATAGATGCGAAGATAACGCATTGCAATTCATGGTCGCTATTTGGTGAAATTGAAAACAGAGAACTATAAACTATTGGAGAAAAAAATGGTCCCAAAAATAAGGATTCTCCGCTCAGGACAACTTATCTGCGAAACAACGGGCGTTTCCGGCGAAATGCTGCTGGCGCGCATAAGCGCCGCAGGAGCTTTTATCGACGCGCCGTGCGGCGGCAACGGACGCTGCGGGAAATGCCTGGTCCGATTGAGCCCTGGTGGCGAACAAGTCCTTGCGTGCCAAACGCCGGTCGACGGCGATATTGACGTCTATATACCCGGAGAGGCTGAAATGGATATCGCCGACTCGGGAGTCATTGCCGACCGCGCCCCCGCCGTTGAGCCGCCGCGAAATATGAAACTCGGAGTCGCCATCGATATCGGAACAACGACTGTCGTCGCGCATCTGACCGATTTGACTACAGGCCAACGCATTGCCACAGCGAGCGGAGCCAACGCCCAACGATCATACGGAGCCGATGTAATCAGCCGCATACAGCATTGCGCGGACAACGGACACGATACGCTGACCCGGCTCATCAGGGAACAGATATCTTCGCTTATACGCCGGGCGTGCGCCATCTCCGGACAACGAGCGCGTGATATCGGATATTTATCGATTGCCGCTAACACTATAATGGAACATCTGGCCGCGGGGTATTCGCCGGTCGGAATGGGCGCCGCCCCTTTTCTGCCGATTACCTTATTCGGCGGCGAATTTCCGGCCTGGGAAGGTTTAGCCGCTTCAAAGTCGGCAAAGGTTTACTATGCGCCGGCTATCTCTTCATATGTCGGCGGAGACATAACAGCGGGAATGCTTGCATCGGGGCTTAAGGACGCCGGCGGCCCGGCCATATATCTGGATATCGGTACAAATGGCGAGATAGTCCTGAAATACGGAGATACGTATTATTGCTGCGCGGCCGCCGCAGGGCCGGCCTTTGAGGGCGCGGAAATTACGATGGGCATGGCGGCTGTTAGCGGCGCTATCAACCACGTCGAATGGGACAACGGGTTGAAAATATCGGTCATAGGCAACGGAATGCCGTACGGGGCGTGCGGTTCGGGGCTGCTGGACGCGCTTGCATTATTGGTCCAAAGCGGAGCTGTCGATGAAACCGGGCGGCTGCTCGACGCCGGCGGGATAGACGGTGAAATCGCGGGGCATATTGACAAAATCGAAGGCAACAACGTATTTTGGCTGACAAGGGACGGCGGCGGCGTATATATCTCGGCTTCGGACGTCAGGAAACTCCAACTGGCCAAATCAGCAATAGCGGCGGGGATACAGACGCTGCTGAGCCATGTCGGGATTACCGAAGAGCAAGTGAAATTGTTTGTTCTGGCGGGTGGCTTTGGCAGCTTCATGAACCAGTACAGCGCCGCGCAGATAGGAATGTTTCCGACGTGCTTTTTGCCAGTAACGCAAACGTTGGGCAATACAGCAGGGGAAGGCGCCGCGCTTGCGTTGCTCTCCGAATCCGCCCGCGCAAAGCTCGAGGATATTCGTAATCGGTGCGTATATATAGAACTGTCAACGAACCCTGTGTTCAGAGATCAGTTTGTGGAGCAAATGACGTTTGATATCACATAGTATGTCGGGAATCGAACCCTGCGTTGGGCTCGATCCCCTACATACTATGTTTCAATTCAATTGGATTATGGAGGCTGCATATGCCGAACCATGAAAAGCCGGACTATGAAAAACTCGCGAAGCTTGCCGATGAATGCGGGTTCTCATATAGCGCGCCGCTCAACATTTCAACGCTGGAATTTATGCAGGATGTACGCGATATGTGCAACGCGGACAAATGCGACAAGTATAACACGTCATGGTCCTGCCCGCCCGCGTGCGCGTCGCTCGAAGAAATGCGCGAGCGGGTTTTGAGCTATTCCGGCGGCTTGCTCGTGCAGACGGTCGGAGAGCTTGAAGATAGCTATGACTGGGAAGGCATAATGGAAACCGGGGCGCGACACAAAGAAAACTTCATAAAACTCTGGGACGCGCTCGAAAAGCGCAATGCATCGGTTTGCGCTATGGGGGCCGGCGTATGCAGATTATGCGAAACCTGCACATATCCTGACGAAGCCTGCCGTTTTCCGGGCAGGATGGCCGCATCGATGGAAGCATGCGGTTTGTTCGTCAGCAAAGTATGTACGGACAATGGACTCGCCTACAACTACGGCGGGGGCAAAATAGCTTTTACATCCTGTTTTTTGGTTAGGTAAGAAAAATCCTTGCAAAGGCTGCGCTCCGTATATCCCGAAGAATCTTGCAAAATAAAATTGGGGCACATTACGTGCCCCTTGGATCGTTTCGTATGTTTTGCGCCGCATAGCGCTATATAGCAAGGATTTGCATCTCCCCATTTATTGCCGTCAGGCCGACCTGTTTTACAGGGCGCGAGAAGTTAATGATCATCTCCGAGGCGATCCTGTCCTCGATCTCCTTTTGGATCAATCGGCGGAGGTTTCGCGCGCCGTATGCATGAGAGAAAGATTTTTCGGTCAGGTAATCAACAAGGCTGTCGTCGTAACGCAGCTCGATCTGCTTATCGGCCATCGATTCGCGCAGCTCGTCGAGCATAAGCCGCGCAATCGCTTTGAAGTTTTCCTCAGACAGATAATTGAAGTAGACGATCTCATCGACGCGGTTGATAAACTCGGGCCTCAAGAAATCCTTGAGGGCTTTTTCCGCTTTTGTTTTCCCCTGCTCGTCAACCGTGCGGTTGAAACCGACCGTGCCGTCTTTTTTGTCGCTGCCGGCGTTAGTGGTCATGATTATAACAGTATTCTCAAAATTGATTGTACGCCCGTGCGCGTCGGTTATATGCCCGTCGTCGAGGATTTGCAGCAGGATATTCATCACATCCGGGTGCGCTTTTTCAATTTCGTCAAATAGAACGACGCTGTAAGGTTTTCGACGAATCTTCTCGGTCAATTGTCCCGCATCGTCATAACCGACATATCCGGGAGGGGAGCCGATAATGCGCGAAACCGCGTGTTTTTCCATAAATTCCGACATATCGAGCCGGATCAGCGATTCCGGGGAATCGAATAGATCCGACGCGAGCCTCTTTACAAGCTCTGTTTTTCCGACGCCGGTAGAACCGATAAAAATGAAAGACACAGGTTTGCGCTTTGGCGATATGCCGACGCGGTTGCGCTTTATCGCTGAGCAAACATTATCGACCGCATCGTCTTGCCCGATGATATGTTCTTTCAGCCTCTTATCGAGTTCGGAAAGGCGTTTGAATTCGTCCTCGCGTATGCTTGAAGCCGGGATTTTTGTCCACAGTTCGATAACACGCGCCAGATTGTCAAGGGTTAATTTCGGCGCGCCTTTAAGTTCGAGGTCGTCGAGCTCGCTTGAAAGCTGCATATCGAGGCTGCGGATAGAGGCAAGACGTTCGTAATCGTCCCTATTCGGCTCGGCGATGATCAACTCGCGTTCCTTTTGCAGGTCGGCCCTTTCCTTGCGGATTGCGTCCTTTCGCGCGATTATCTTGCTTTTGAGGTTCATATCGGAGCAGGCTTCGTCTATAAGGTCGATAGCTTTATCCGGCAGAAACCTGTCGGTTATATACCGCTCCGACAAAATGACTGATTGACGCGCCATTTCATCAGATATCGAAACGCCGTGAAACGCCTCGTAATAATGTTTGACGCCCATGATTATGTCTATGGACTCGCCGATCGACGGCTCGTTGATGACGACCGGCTGGAACCTGCGTTCAAGCGCGGCGTCTTTTTCAATGTGCTTCCTATATTCTGTGAACGTTGTCGCGCCGATAACCTGTATCTCGCCCCGGGAAAGCGCGGGCTTGAGTATATTGGCCGCGTTCATCGAACCCTCGGCGTCGCCGGCGCCGACGAGGCTGTGAACTTCGTCGATGACCAGGATTACGTTGCCGTGGTTCCTTATTTCCTCGACAAGCCCCTTCATGCGGCTTTCAAACTGCCCTCGGAATTGCGTCCCTGCGACAAGCGCAGTCAAATCCAGGAGAAATACCTCTTTGTCGCACAGCTTGTACGGGACATTGCCATCGCAAATTCGCTGAGCGAGGCCTTCGGCTATCGCTGTTTTTCCGACGCCGGGCTCGCCTATGAGGCATGGGTTGTTCTTTTGTCTGCGATTGAGTATCTGTACGACGCGCTCTGTTTCCATCTCGCGTCCTACTATCTTGTCAAGCTTGCCGTCGACAGCCTTGCGCGACAGCGAGATGCAATAGCTCTCGAGGTACTTGCGCTTCTTCCCGCCTTGCGCAACGTGCTCTTTTTCTTTGGGCTCGCGATTCGGCCGAGGCAAGTCGCGCGGCTGGGCGTCGTCAGGGCTGCTGAAAAGCCTGTTGAGGAACGGGAATATTGCCGTTTTGCCGTCATCGGGGTTGTTCTCTTGCTCGGCATAGTTATCGAGACCCCCCATAACCTCCATCATTTCTTCGGTAAGGTTGTCAAGGTCTTCGTCTGTCAGGCCCATCCTCTTTATTATATCCTCAACTGGCTTAATATTCATTTCACGAGCGCATTTCAGGCATATGCCCTCGTTCGAGGACTTGCCGTTTTCGATTTTCGTTATAAAAATCACGGCCGCATTCCTCTTGCATCTGGAACAAATCGTTGGTTGCATAGCTATTACCCACCTTTTTTTGACACCCTATGCGTTCTTTTTTTCCCTGTTCTTCATTACTATCGAGTATGTTCTTATGTAGCTTGCGAATGTCAATAACGCAAGACCGACGGCAACTGAGATCATCATGATGACGGCGGTATCCGGAAGGTCAAATAGCATTACTGTCACGCAAACAAGGAAAAACATTACGGTAGACGCTTTACCGATGATATTCGACGGAGGGATCTCGACCTGCGCGACTTTGTGCACCACGAACCCGCCTATTGCCATGAGTATTTCCTTGACGCCCGCAATCAGAACGGCCCAGACAGGCAAAAGCCCGTCGATCGTAATGCACGCCATGACAGAAATAGTCATCAGCTTATCCCCGAGCGGATCGAGGAACTTGCCCAGATTAGATGATGCCTTAAAACGGCGCGCCAAAAAACCGTCGAGAAAATCACTGAAAGAAGCTACTGCATAGACGAGGATGGCATAGAACTTTGTTTCGTTCGCGTCTGAAAAATATACTGCTATGAATACAGGTACAAGACAAATTCTGAATATTGAAATCAAGTTTGGAACAACCTTCATCCGCGTCACCTCCTTCAAGTATTTGCAGAATGGAATACTAGTAATCAGCGTCCTATATTCCAAGCTTGTCCGCTATTATATTATTGTTTATCAAATAGTTTAGAACCGACGTGCTTCCGATAGTATCATACGCCACTATTCCAAAGTACCTCAATACAGCCGTCAGAGCAAGAACAATAATAAGCCCCTTTGCAATGCCGAAAACAGTTCCCGCGATGGCGTCTACAAGCCTCAAGCCGGGCAGTGAGAACACAAAATTGATTAGGTTCCCGATAACTGCGAATATGATCGCTAGCAGTACGAACGCGACTCCGAAAACAGCTACGTAAGCCAGTTTATCTGATAGATTGTCTGCGATCAAACGCGGCAGCCTGACTCTGGTTATGCCTTCTCTTTCTTCAACGGCATCATTCGCGCCGCCGTCCTCATCGCTTTCAGGACTCGCTACTGCCCCTGCGATGCGCACCGCCACGGACTTGGGCAAACCGATCGACCTTAGAACTTTATATGTCGTGACAAACTCTTCCGGTTCATTCTCGAATTCATCATCCTCATTATCTTCGAGCGTTTCCGGACCATCCTCGTTTTCTTCGTCGCTCAGATCTGTTATCGCAGACTCGACGATTCCGCCAACGAACGGTTTGAGCATTCCGACGAATTCTTCCGAATATGCCTTTGCCGCTATATTTGCGATAAATAATGATGCGATAAGCGCCGCAATGCCGAAAACACCGCGAATAAGCCCGTTCTTATATCCACGCCATCCGCAAAACGCAACAATGGCTATAGTGGCAAAATCAATTACGAAAATCGTCACTACTTAGGCTCCTATTCTGAATACCACAGCGAAATGATCGCTGGCTGCGAAAACCGACCTGTCGCCAAGTGATATGACCTGGGTCGCGCCCGCTGCGGTTGCAGATTCTTCAACCGGTTGGAATTCATTTAGTTCAGCGTCAAAGAACATTGAGTCGTCACTTTTGAGTACCGCAAGATACCCTCCGCCGGACGACATCGAGACGATCTCCCTGTCTGTGACTATGCCGCCAAGCAGCCTCCCCGCATCATCAAGAGTAACAATGCGCCCGCGGTAACCGACGCCATAATCGAACAGGTGCAATGTAATAAAGTCTTCGCCAAGTATATACCCGCCGAGGCGGCTGCCTTCAAAACCGAAGAATTCTGTGCCGGAGCCATTAGTATCGACAATAATCAACGAATCTGTCGCAACGGCGAGTATTTTGCCGTCCGGGAGATTCCGGAGATCCAGTATCAGTCCGTCTTCATAGTTATACTCGCTGTCGGGAGCCTCGCTGTTCAGGCTGTAGAGCGTTATCCTGCTGCCATCCCCCGTCAAGTTCAGCACGGCTAGCTTTCTGTTGTCGGACGAAAGCACGGCGGACAGGGCATAGCCTGTGGCCAGGCTTATTTTATATACCTCGCGCCCTCTGTTGTCGTATGCGGTCACGATGCTCTTGAACGCTTTGCTCTCCTGCGTGCATATGACAAACCAGCCATTTTTGTTAATCGTGGCGGAGACTATCGCGCCGCCGGCTTCCAACGATGCGGTCACCCGCGTTGCAGTAAATGCCCGGACAGCAGTTCCTCCTATGTCAAAAGCTATTGCCCAACCTTCCGCAGCTTTGATAGCAGGCGAGGATAAACGAAATAAATCCCTTAGAGTTTCGTTGTCGCTATTGTCAAGCACCTGGATGCCAAGCGTGCCGGCGGCTGCTAGCGAACCTCCCAGATCCGCAAAAACCCTGTTTCTGCCGACGTCAAAATGGTATTCGCCCACAGGATCGGCTGCCGATCTTTTATCAAACAAACCCGCTAATCCCGGAAAGCCCTGTCTTTGTCCGAATATCAGAGTTATCGCGATAAATGCAAGTATTGCGACAGATGCGAGTGAAAGCACGAGACCCAACAATCTATGCTTTTTTTTCATATTTCTCCCATAAGCAACCGGGAGACGAACCCGCACCGGGGTCGAATCCCGACGCCTTAACTGCCATAGATCAGGCTAAATCACAGGCTATTATCGGTTCAACCGCAATTAAATATTATAACATCTATTTTCTTAAAAAGAAATAAAAATTACGTGAACATTTTACCGACTTCGCCATCGTACCATATCCCTGTCATATACAGCCCTCCCGGAGGGACAGTCGGACCGGTCAAGCTGCGATCCTTCTGCTCGAGCAAACGGGGGATGTCGACCGGCATAATTTTCCCCTCGGACACATATAGGAGCGTTCCCGCCATAGCTCTGGCCATGTTGTACAGAAACCCGTCCGCGCAAATGCGCAGCTCGATGATTTGGCCTTTTTCCTCGATATCGAACCAATACACAGTCCTGACAGTTGTTTTTGTCTCTGTGCCGACGGAGCGGACGGCGGCGAAATCGTGCTTGCCGATGAAATGCTTCGCGGCTTGCTTCATAGCGCTGATATCAAGCTTCTGCGGATAAAAATACGCTCTGTTCGAATAAAACGGATCGCGGATACGTGAATTATATATCCTGTATGTGTACTCTTTCCTGATGCATGAAAGGTTTGCGTCAAAATCGTCGGGTACGCATATAGCGCTCCTGATCGCAATATCCGGCGGCAACAGCGAATTTGCGGCCAGAGGGAAACGATCCGGCGGGATGCCCGACGACGTCCGGAAATTCGCGCAGTACAGCTCCGCGTGTACGCCGGCGTCTGTCCGCCCGCAGCCATGGACTTTCACGCTATGCCCGCAAAGACGCGACAGCGCGGTTTCGACCGTCCCGGCAACGGTCGTATCAGACTTCTGGATCTGCCAGCCGTGATACCGGGATCCATCAAACATCAGTCGCGCCGCGATGTTTCTCATATGCTTATTCGCCCCAGGAATACGACCGCAGTTATAACGACGGCGCCATACAACAAACCGAGAAAATCCCTTGCGGCCATTTTCAATACCTTCATCCGCGTCCTTCCCTCGCCGCCGTGATAGCAACGGCTCTCCATAGCGATCGCGAGTTCGTCCGCTCTGCGGAAAGCGCTTATGAAAAGCGGTATGATCAGCGGCAAAATGGCTTTCGCCCGTTTGATGAGCCCGCCGGTCTCAAAATCCGCGCCCCTCGCTTTCTGCGCGCTCATTATCTTGTCGGTTTCCTCGATCAGCGTTGGGATGAACCGGAGCGCGATGCTCATCATCATCGACAATTCGTGGATTGGGAGCCTGATTTTTTTCAGCGGGCTGAGCAGGGTTTCAAGCCCGTCGGTCAATGCGATAGGCGACGTCGTGTATGTCAGAAGGAACGTGCCCACGATCAGCATTACGAGCCTCGAAGCCATGTAAGCGGCGGTTATCAGGCCCTCTTTCGTTATAACGATGAACCTGAACTCAAATAATACTGTTTCCCCTCTGATGAAAAAGATATTGAGAACTGCCGTGATTGCGATAATGATTATCACAGGCCGCAGCCCGCGTACCGCTGTTTTTAGCTTGATCTTAGACAGGAAAATGCAAGTGAGCAGGACCGCGAGCATCAGTATATAGGCAAACAGGCCTTTTGACATGAAAAGCGCGGTGATGTAGACAAGCGTGAGAACAAGCTTCGCGCGCGGATCCAGCTTGTGCACGATGGTATTTCCCGGGAAGAACTGACCAAGCGTTATATCTTTAAGCATCTACGCCCCTCCGCCCCCCGTCGCTGCTCCAGCCTCTCTCAGCTTGCCTAATTCATGCCGCAACTGAGCTATTGTGTATAAATCGCCTTTCAGCGGCAGGCCCAACGCGCGCAAACGCGCGGCGACCATCGTTACCTTTGGCGCGGCGAGTCCCATCTCCGCGAGCCGCTCATTGGAGGAAAAGATTTGAGCGGGTGTCCCGGACATTGCGACGCCGCCCTTTTCAAAAAGGATGATCCGGTCTACTGATCTCGCTATTTCCTCCATGTTGTGCGTCACCATTATTATCGTCGCGTCGTGGGCGCGTTTATAGCTCATGATGTTGCCGATTATTTCATCGCGCCCGCGGGGATCCAGGCCGGCCGTTGGCTCATCGAGGATGAGCGCCTCCGGGCGCATCGCGATGACGCCCGCGATCGCCGCGCGCCTCTTCTCCCCGCCGGACAGCTCGAACGGCGACTTTTCCATAAGCGAATCGTCAAGACCGACAAAACCGGCTGCCTCACGGACGCGTTCTCGCACCTCTGTTTCCTTGAGGCCCATGTTCTTAGGCCCGAAAGCGATATCTTCAAAAACCGTCGACTCAAATAGCTGATACTCAGGGTACTGAAAAACAAGCCCGACTTTAAAGCGTGTTTTGCGCGTATACTCCTTCGATTCATGCAAATCGCGTTCGTCAAAGTAGATGCTGCCGGACGTTGGCGACAAGAGGCCGTTCAAGTGCTGGATAAATGTCGATTTACCCGAACCTGTGGCCCCGATGACGCCGATATACTCTCCCTTTTCCGCCGCGAAATCGATATCGTGGATCGCGACGCGTTCAAACGGCGTGCCGGCGCTGTAAACATGCGTTAGTTTTTCCGTCCTGAGCAAAGGCAATGGCTGTTCTTCCTTTATTAACTATTCTTTTATTCGCTTACCGCCGCAAAAATCGCGTCCGCGCATTCATCTACAGTCAGCGCATCAAGCGGAAGGTCAAACCCGTCATTTTTCAGCGTATAAAGCAAAGCGGTAGTTTCCGGGACGTCAAGGCCCGCTCTGCGCAGCGTTTCAATGTCCATAAAGACTTCGCGCGGCCTCCCGTCCATTATGATATCGCCGTCCGACATAACGACGACCCTGTCTGCGTCGATAACCTCATCCATATGGTGCGTTATGAGCACGACCGTGACCCCGTGGTTATCGCGCAGACTGCGTATCACTTTTATTATGCTTTCTCTGCCTCGGGGGTCAAGCATCGCGGTAGGCTCGTCGAATACCACGCACTCGGGCCCCATAGCCAGCACTCCGGCAATTGCCACGCGCTGCTTCTGCCCGCCTGACAATAAATGCGGCGCGTGCTCGCGATACTCGTACATGCCGACCATTTCAAGCGCGTCGTCCACGCGCTTGCGTATTTCGTCAGTCGGAAACCCCAGGTTCTCAGGCGCGAACGCGACGTCCTCTTCGACGACGGTCGCGACAAGCTGGTTGTCGGGATTCTGGAAGACCATTCCGACGCGGCGGCGTATCTCAAGCGTAAGTTTCTCATTTGCCGTATCGGTTCCGCCCACCAGGACGCGCCCGCCCTGCGGGAGAAGGATAGCGTTGAAGTGTTTTGCCAGAGTCGATTTTCCCGAACCGTTGTGGCCAATAATCGCGACAAACGTTCCTGCCTCTATTTCGAGGTCAAACCCATGCAAAACCATCTTCGGCGCTTCATCTTCCGCCGAAGAATACGAATAAACAAGTTGTTCGGTTTTGATGATACTGTCCATAGTATTTTTCCCCGGATACTCCGGATACTCGCTTTCTACGGCGCTTGCCCGGGCGTCCACCTGCATGCTGCGCCGCACGGCAGCGCCAGCCCGCTGGAAGTCACGGGAAGCCCAAGCTCGCGGCTCTCCGCGCAGCCCCCAAGGAGCGATTGCACGATATACGAGAGCACAGAGGGCGACAGTCCTGTCGTATATGAATTTATAAGAACAAAAAGAGGATCGTCGCTTATTATCCCCGCGCACAGCCTGACAAAATCGTACAGCCTGTCTTCGAGCTTCCAAACTTCGCCGGACGGCCCCCTGCCATACGAGGGCGGATCCATGATAAGCGCGTCGTACCTGTGTCCGCGCCTCATCTCTCGTTCAACGAACTTCGCGCAATCGTCCACGATCCAGCGTACAGGTTTTTCATCCAGGCCCGACGCACTCGCATTTTCTTTCGCGCGCAATACCATGCCTCTCGCAGCGTCCACATGGCAGACAATTGCGCCTGAGGCGGCAGCGGCCAATGTCGCGCCTCCTGTGTAGGCAAAAAGATTAAGGACGTTTACCTCACGTCCGGCGGAGCTTATTTTTTCGGTAATATAATCCCAGTTTGCAGCCTGCTCCGGGAATATGCCGGTGTGCTTGAAATTCATCAGGCTGATGTTGAAATTTAGGTTTTCATACCCGATCCGCCATCTGTCGGGCAAATTGCTTTTATGCCACCGCCCGCCGCCCGATTTAGAACGGATATAGCGCGCATCGGGGTCTCGCCAGCGGGGATGCTCTTTAGGCGTCTGCCAAATAACCTGCGGATCCGGCCTTACAAGGACATACTGCCCCCACCGCTCAAGCTTTTCGCCGCCCGAACAATCCAACAGCTCATAATCAGCCCACTTATCGGCAAGCCACATAGCGGCGCCCCCCGGAATCATTGTGCTAAACCAAGTAATTATAACAGCACATGTAGGTAAAGTCAAACTCCGGTTCTTACGATAATACGATTAGGAGCCGGTAAGAGTTTTGCCGGATCCTGTTGGCGGCATGGGGCCGACACGGGATTGCGAAAAAGCGCGCGTCAATTGGCAGGATGCCGATCGCAAGACCAAAGGAGGGAACCACCATGCGTATTCAAGCTATCACAGAGGTCAATACCAGAAAACAACAAAACCCGTATCTAACGCAAAACGCCGATTATGTGACAATCGGCAAGGACGCCTCTCTGGTTTCTTTTGAAGAATGCCTGAGAACGCAGATGCAAAGTTCGCAACACCCCGCGGTTTCCCGTAGGGCGGAATGGATGGCAACGAGTTCAATATGGGGTTACTTCATGACGCAAGAGGCGTCTCGCAAATCGGAACTCAGGCTCAAGGAACGCGCTTACGAATCCATGTCGGATCTGTAACATGCTTACAGAAACTATGACGCCAGCAAGGCAACCGGTCCATAAGATCCTCAATAGGATGTTTGGACCGGTTGTTTGCAGCGTAACAAGAAGCAGCGATCAAAAAGGATTATTTGAAATACCGTTCCAGCAATCCTTTGAAAGCCTTGCCGTGGCGCGCTTCGTCTCTTGCCATTTCATGCACAGTGTCGTGAATCGCGTCCAGGTTCAGCTCTTTGGCGCGTTTTGCAAGATCGACTTTTCCGGCAGTCGCGCCGTTTTCGGCGTCCACCCTCATTTTAAGGTTTTCTTTTGTGCTGTCGGTAATCACTTCGCCTAAAAGCTCGGCAAACTTAGCCGCGTGTTCGGCTTCTTCCCAAGCGGCCTTTTCCCAATACAGGCCGATTTCGGGATACCCCTCGCGGTGCGCGACGCGAGCCATGGCCAGATACATGCCGACTTCAGTGCACTCGCCGTTGAAATTCATGCGCAGCCCGTCTATTATTTCCCCGGGCGCGTCTTTTGCGACGCCGACTACATGCTCTGCAGCCCAAGTCATGCCACCGCCCTGCTCCTTGAATTTGTCAGCGGTAGCTTTGCATAATGGGCAGCTCTCAGGAGGGGCGTCCCCTTCGTGGACATAGCCGCAGATAACACAAACAAATTTCTTCATGACAGATCCTCCTCGTTTATTAGATTTTTGTAACGCCTTCATACGAAATGAAGGTTGAAATCCGGTTATTGCAACTGGCTATGCAGCATAGTCCGCCTGCCGCCGAGCCGTCGCGCGGCTTCGGGCGCCGCGGCTATTGCTTGTCTGCAGTAACACGGTTTTTTCCGTTTTGCTTGCTTTGATACATCAGCGCGTCCGCTCTCTTGACAACAGTGTCAATCGTATCCTCGCCGAGAGCTACGGTTACCCCGACCGAAACCGTTACCGAAAGAGACAGATCCTCGTGCACGATTTTGGCTGCCACGGCCGAAGCCAGGATCTTTTCGCCAATGAGCAGTGCGTCGCTGTCCTCCTTTATTGTGTAGACCCCTACGAACTCCTCGCCGCCCCATCTGCCGAACAGATCGGTATTCCTGGTCATGCGCGTAATTTCGTTTGATACGGTTTTCAGAACGGTGTCTCCGGCGTCATGCCCATATATATTATTGAAATCCCGGAAATTATCGATGTCCAAAAAGACAACGCACACCTTGTATTTATACATAGACATTTCCCTCAGGCGCAAGTCCAGGAAGTTCTCTATCCTCCGCCTGTTCGGAATGCCTGTGAGTTTGTCGTTCGTAGCCGAATTTGCCAATTGGAGAATCAATTCATCATCGTAGATAACAAGCGAATTCGGCACGAAAATCTCTATGGCGCCGATTATTTTCCCTTCTCTTTCGACCGGAAAAGTATTTACCGAAATGGAAATGCGGTGGCCATCCTTGTGCTTGACAAAAACGTCGTGTTTCCGCTGCTGTCCGTCAGTGAGCGCCAGATGGAGCGGGCAGCCCGCAACGCAAATCAAGTTTCCGTCGCTGTCAATATGATTGAGCAGTGTGCATTGGCAATGCTTTCCCAGTATTTCATCCCTATTGAACCCGGTTATGTTCTCAGCCGCCCTATTCCAATACACGATTCGCTTGTCCGTGTCGGTAAAATAGGCGCCTTCCCGCATATTTTCCAGGATTTCGATATACATGTCCACATGATTCATTTGGCGCGTCTCCTCGACAGTGTCTATTAGTTTGCCGCTTTCAAAAAATGGCTTGCATCGCTCCGGCAGATTGGGCAAGTAAAATCTTCCGGCAAATCATCGCCCTCGTGGAAATAGCCGCAAACATCGCAGCGATAGCCGTCCGAAGTTATTCTTTTGCCGCTCTTTCGCACCTCGGACACTTCGTCAAATGCCTCGTCCGCGTTATCGTCAAGCGGTGAAGGGACTGTCTTCAGCGAGTATTTCGCCATAACGGAGTCGAGATCTTCAGCGATTTTTGCGTCTACAAAACCATTGGAAGACATGTCGTAAAGGATTTCCATCGTTTCTTCGTGGGATCTGGCGCCGTGATAGGGGCGGGGCTCGCAGACAGCCTCATAGATATCAATGCACGCCATCAGGCGGGAATTGAAGTCAAGATCTTCTCCGCATAATCCGCGGGAATAGCCGACTCCCGGTATTTTTTCGTGGTGGTTTGCCGCCCAATTCTTGATATGCGCAAAATCTTCGGGCATTTCGCCGAGCCAGTCAAAAGTGTTTTTTACATGCCCTTTTATCGTATTGAATTCCTCATCGTCGAGCTTGCCGGGTTTTTCCAATATTGCGGTGGGTACCCCTATTTTCCCAAGGTCGTGCAGAGACGCCGCGAGAAACAGCGCGTGGCGCTCCGCCGTATCGTATCCGTAGTGATCGGCCATTATCCAGGCGCGGTTTGCTATTTGGCTTGTGTGCATATGGGTGAATTCCGATTTATAATCGATGACGCACGCGATAAACTCGCCTACCCGGATAATTCTGGGATCTTCGATATCTACTTCCCAGGGCGGCAGTTCGCGCGCCAAGACCTGCATTACGTTTTCATCCCTTAGTTTTTCGAGCAGGTCTTCGTCCAGCACGTCGAGCAGGACGTCGATCGCCGCGCGGGTGGAGTATATTTCCGCGCGGGATGCTATTCTTTCACGCAAAGCAGGCAATTCGCCGGGCGTGATGCGCTGCAGATGGTAGACTGCGTCAACTGCGTCCGCTGCGGCTATAATAGCGGCTTCCATCGGTATTTCATCTTCTGTTCTATGGAACGGCCCCTGACCGTCGCCCCTCTCGTGATGATATAATACAAGCTTTTCTATGTCTGCGTTAAACGGAAGCCATGATACGTTCTCCTGTCCCTTTTTGCAGTGTAGGAGCATATTGCGCTCCTGCTGCGTACCTTCTTCCTGCGAAAGATGATACTCGGTCAGCGCGCTGTCATGGAACATCCCGCAAACGGTGATCGCCGATATGGAATCGTCGTCATATCCCAGGCTCCGCCCCATTGTGATGCACATGACGGCAACGCGCAAGCTGTGGTTTTCGCTTGCGCCAAGCTGCTCCTCTTCAATAAGGTCAAACGCGCGTGAAAAGATCATGCAGAGTTTATCCATGGCAATTTTCATCTTGACAATCTCCTATTTCCGGGAAAAGCTGTTTAACGGAATATGCAACCGCGCTGCTGTTGAGGGAATCTATCACGGAACCTATTGCAAATTGTCCTCCACGGCTTTTATGACCTCGTCGAAATCGCTGTAGAGCAAATGCTCTGAAATAGTTTTTATCAATTCGTTTGTCGGCTGAGACCATGGTTTTTCTCTCAATTCCGCGATTTCGTCATCCGCCTGGTTCGCATCATATTCCTCGCACGCAGATTTTATGGCAAGGAGTTTTTCACGTAAGAAAGCCTTGTCCTCATCCGCCTCGCTTATGGCGGCCTCGGCCTCCTGCGGCGTGACTTCCTCCACAAATTCCCGAAGGGAATCTAGAAAAGCGGGGGTCTCGGATTCTACGATATCGAGTTTTCCCTCCCTGCCCGCCGCTTCTAACTTCAGCGCTACGGCGGATAAATCCATTTTCCCTATGTTCGCGAGCGCGCTTTTCATTCCATGCACATTGATGATGTAGGACCTAATTTCTTCATCTTTTTCGTAATCATTTTTTTCGGCAATCGCTTCCAGAATCGCAAGGGATTTTTTAGCGTCGCGCACGAATATCTCAGCGAAATGCGGATCGACGCCCTGCTGCGCCCCGCTATCGCCGGGCAACCCGTTTCCGTTTGCTTCTGCGCTTTGCTTCGCTGCCTCGATGACCTCGGGAGGCTGCTTATCGCGTATCTGCCTGTTCAATACGGTGTTGAGCTGACGGACGTCAATGGGCTTGGAAATAAAGTCGTCAAAACCGTTTGCGAGGAATATTTCCGCCTGCCCCGCTACCGCGTTCGCTGTCAGGGCTACTATCGGGCTTGTATATCCCATATCCCGTATTCTTTTCGTAGCTTCCACGCCGTCCATCTTCGGCATCATATGATCCATGAAAATAACGTCGTAGACATTGCCGTCGTTGATTTTCTCAATCGCGGCAAATCCGCTGTCCGCAGAGTCGATCTTTAACCCGTATGGCGCCATGAGCCCTTTCGCCACATATATGTTCGTTTCCACATCGTCCACGATCAGGACGCTGCCGTAGGGCATCGGATCGCGCGTAACCTGCACGCGTTTCATTTGCGACCTGCTGCTTGTGCGGAACTGGCGCAGGTTTTCCGCGACTTCGTTGCCCAGTTTTTCGGAGTTTATATTGCCTTGCGGCAGCTTAACGGTAAATATGGACCCTTTGCCGGGTTCGCTTTCAATTAGTATTTCGCCATTCATCATTCGGATCAGGTTGCGCGTGATGCTCATGCCGAGGCCGGTCCCTTCGGTGGTGCGGTTGGCTTCCAAATTGAACCTGGAGTATTCGTCAAACAGCTTGTCAACCTGCTCCTTCGTCATTCCCTGCCCTGTATCGCTCACACTGGCGACAAAGGTCGTCATGTCTTCTCCAGCAGTTGGTTCTGACGATACGGACAGCTTGACAGTGCCTTCCGCCGTATACTTGAACGCATTGGAGAGGATGTTGTTCAATATTTGTTTCACGCGCAGCTCGTCGCCCGACAAATAGGCCGGCATATTCTCGTCTATAATGAGTTCAAATTCAATGGGTTTGCTGCCGATCCGCATCATGTTTAGCTGCGCGGTGTCGCATACAAGGCTTGCTATCTCGTATTTGTCAATAATGAGTTCCAGCTTGCCTGACTCGATCTTGGAAAGATCAAGAATATCGTTGATGATGCCAAGAAGCATATCGCCGGAACTGTATATCTTGCCCAGAGCTTCTTTTACGTCCATGCTGAGCGAGTCGTTTTGAAGCTGGATTTCAGTGATGCCGAGGATAGCGTTCATCGGCGTCCGTATTTCGTGGCTCATAGTGCTGAGAAAAGCGGATTTCGCTTTGTTGGCCATTTCCGCACGGATGTTCGCATCATGCATCTCGGTATTGTCGTGGATAAGCACCACGACCCCGAAAAGACCGCCGGTTTTATCCAGCGCCGGAGTAATCGTAATGGAGAAAAACAGCTTCTTTTCGCTGCCCGTTTCGACATGGAGTTCATATTTTTTCGCGTCTTCTGACGAATTATTATGATCGTTAACCAGTTTGCAAAGCAGCGATTCAATTTCTCGAGTAAAGTCGTCGCCGAATTTCACGCCGGAAACAGACAGAAACGGCATGCCGGTTATTTCTTCGTCGTGATCTTTCCCTGCGGTTGACGTGCACAATAAAATGTTGAATTCAACGTCCAACAGGAATATTTCATCGGGGCTGTTATCGCGCAGCATCTGGTTATACTGCATTTGGGTTTCTTTTTCTTTTTCGTTGAAATCACGCAATGCCGCCGCCTGTTTATACAAATGCGTGACATTTACGCATTCTTTTTCAAGCCTTGTATATTTGCGCTTCAAGGCGTTCAATTCGCTTTGTACGCTCTGCAGGGTGGGCTCTGCCGGGCTATCCTGCACATCGTTGGGTTGGTTTTCCATTAGAAACTCCCTCGCCGCATCATTTTCTGGTTAACTGGCTAGAACGCGCATATTGTAAATGTCGCATTGTGGAAACGGTTGACCGCTTTGCCGTCGCGCACGCTTGTCGGGGCGATTTCGCCAAACCCGTGCAGCCCTGACAAAGACATGCTCTTTGGCACCAGATTTTTAATATGGTCACCCTCCGCAGACTTCATATCCGCAAGGAACATATTGCGCAGGCTGCATGTGACGATCAACACTGTCGAATATTCATAACCGTTTCCGGCTGCGTTCACGTTAGCTAAAAAATCTTTCAGCCCGGCTTCGGCAGTGTCCGACACATCGCTCCCGACGCAATAGAGCAGGCCGATGTACGAGTTCTCGGGGACGTTCGCAAAACAGGTGATTTCGCCTGTTTCTTTGTCGAAAGAGCTGAGCGCGCGGGATACGGGAATACCGTCGTTGTATGCGTCTTTCGGCATTTCGACAAAGAACTGATAGTTGAACAAAACAGTCGTTTGATCGTCAATAAAGGGGAATTCCTTGATATACTCATATGCCGGTTTCCCTTCGATCTCGCAGATGATGTTGTCGTGCGCTTTTGTGACGAGCCTTTTTTCAAGGGATTTTTTGCCCGCGAGGTTCGCAGTTTGGAATATAGGCCGGATAGCGCCTGACAGCAGAAGGAGGGCAATCCTGTCGCCGCCCACTTCGCCGTCAAGGTAGACCTGCTGCTTGCTGAATTCGAAATCGTCGCCGGCTATATAGCCGAACACGGGCAAACCGCCGCACAGCTCCGAGACAGTTTCCACGAGAATGTCTGAAGCTGTGAGCGGCGCCACGCAGATAACCAATTTCGGTTCTGCAGCGGCGCCCTGTTTTTTCAGATCGTCGTACGCTTTTTTATAAGTGTCGGTTATCGCCTTCGCCGGATCGACCGCCAATGAACTGCTGATAGCGGTGGAAAACAGACAGTCATCGTCGGTAAGGACATGGAGCATAAGGGAGAGCTCATGATAACCTTCGTTTGACAGCATAGCGCCGGCTGCCGTAGTTCCGCCTATTACATGGCAGCCAAGCTCGCGGTTGACAGCGGCAGATAATTCCCCGATCTCCATATCCGGCTGGCCGTGAAGGATTGCGACGGTGTTCTTCCCTAAAGTGAGTTTCTCCCTGATTTGGGCCGCCAATTCCTTTGCCGCGATTTCGATATCATCCAGTTCGTAACTTATAGCCGTTGCTGATTTCATAGTTATGCCTCTTTCCTGTTTAATATGGTTAGAGCAGCCGGTCTTTCACTTTGGATCTTTGGATTCGCGATATATCTTCAACCTACTGCTATACGTTTTCCCCAATATTTTACTCTTTTTAGTATATTATAGGCAATCAGGTTTTCTTGTCAAGACATATTGCCGCGTACGTCAGAAATAGTTCTCCGGGAAAGTGCATAACTCAACACGCGCCTCGGGGTTCATCATGCGTGCGGCGACCACGTATCGTCCTTATAAAAGAAGGCGCTTGCAATTACATCGGATATCCGATATAATTATTGCGAGGTAGACCAGAATGAATATCAACACACTACTCACCCGGAAGGGCATTACAAAATACAGGCTCGCCAAGACGAGCGGCGTTCCGCAGACGAGCATAATTGATATCTGCTCCGGCAAGGCAAAAATAGAGAACTGCTCCGGCGAAACCATATACAAGCTTGCAAAAACGCTCGGAGTCTCTATGGAGTCGCTTGTCGCGGATAGCATAGAATACCGCCCTGCATTTGAAACCTTCAAGAGCAACGTCTGTCATTCGGTCAAGGACATGGGCGATCTGGACTTCCTTATAAACACGCTTGAAACGGGCAGAATCCGGGAGTTGTATGAGCGGGAATGGTACGCCGAAAGTCTGTACCTTCTCGCGATGACAGACTATCTGAGCCGTGAGAATGGCTTTCCGCTATGCGCGGAGTATGACGACATCCGGCGCGCAAGGCTACAGCGGATAGTATATCCCGCAGGCATACTGGCTATGTGCGCGGCGTACAAAAACGATGAGCCGAAATCAAAGAGCCTGGGTGAAGCCATACCCGAATTCTTGAGACATAACATTGTCGAAGCAGAGGTGCGGAATGTCTATTGAAACGCCGATTACACGCGAAAACCTTAATGGGTTCCTGAAAACCCTCGCAAAAGAATTCCGTCGCTTGAACGGGACAAAGATGCCCGCCGAAATAATCCTGATAGGCGGCGCGGCTATACTCGCCAGCTACGGCTTCCGTGAACTCACTTACGACGTGGATGCGGTTATTATCGCGTCAAGCGCGATGAAGGAAGCCATCAATATCACCGGCGACAAGTTGAATCTGCCGCGCGGGTGGCTGAACGCCGACTTTAAGCGCACAGGGTCGTATTCCGACAAGCTGCACACCGTATCGATCTATTACAAGACGTTCTCGAACATCTTGCAAGTCCGCACAGTCGCCGCCGAATACCTTGTCGCGATGAAGCTAATGAGTGGGCGGCGGTATAAAAATGACATCTCAGATATTTACGGCATACTGTGGGAGCATCAGAAAAGCGGTAACCCCATAACAAAGACGGCGGTTGAGCAAGCGGTGACAGCATTATACGGAGAGGTGTCGAAGTTGCCGGAAATATCTGTTGGATTGCTTGAAAAAGCCTTTGAGAACGGTGATTTTGAAAACCTGTACAGGCAGAGCCGCGAGGACGAAAAGGAAGCGAAAGAAATCTTGATCGAGTTTGAGGAACAGTACCCGAATGCGCTGGAAACTGAAAACATCGACACCATTCTCGAACAGATGAAGCGGAAACGCGACGCCGCCAAACCTTGAAAGACCACTAGATAGGCTACCTGCCCGCCGTAATGATAATGCGCCACATCCCTTAGCAATCAGAGGGCGCGGCGCGTCTTTCAATTTAGATATGTCTGTAATTGATATGGGAAATACATTTTCCTTGCCGGGAGCTATACGAAAGCTCCCGGCAAGGCTATGCGCGTCAGATGCTGAATTCTACCCGCGCTTCGGGGTTCATCATGCGGGCGGCCACCACCGCTATCTCGCTGCGCTTGATGTTCGTATCGGGCAGGAAGTACGATAAAGCGGTAAGCAAGATAGAACAATCAATGCGGACCAATAAATCATCGGCATATTTAGATATTGACTTATTTTTCCATGTACTGTATAATCAAACTCATAAGTTGCATACTTATAAGTTTGCTAATCGAAAGGTTGTTGCCCATGTTTATAGGCAGAGACGCAGAACTTAAAAAATTGAACGAAATGTACGGCAGTGATAAATTTGAATGCGCAATTATTTATGGCCGCAGGCGCGTTGGAAAAACCACGCTGATCAGGGAGTTTATTAAGGATAAAAAAGCGGTTTACTTTGTCGCGCGCGAAGCTGACGGCATGTTGAATCTGAATGGGTTCAGCAGCGATGTGTACTACGTTACCGCAAAAGAATTAGCCAAAAACGCGTTCTTTTCTGATTGGGAAAGGGCATTCGATTACATTTATCAAATTTCCAAGGATAGTAGGATCGTATTAGCTATCGACGAATACCCGTTCCTTGCCGGGGGGTACCGCCCTATTTCCTCCATCCTGCAGGCGCATATTGACGCGCAGTTTAAGGATAGCAAGCTATTCCTTATTCTTTGCGGGTCAAGTATGAGTTTCATGGAGCATCAAGTGCTGGGTTATAAAAGCCCCCTGTATGGCAGACGGACAGCACAGTTCAAAATCATGCCGTTTAGTTTTTTTGATGCGCTACCGTTTTTTGAGCAGTTCTCAAAAGAGGATAAGGCTGTTCTTTATGGCATAATGGGCGGCATTCCCGAGTATATGAGTAAAATAAACAAAATGAAATCATTATCGGAAAATGCCATAGACTTGTTTTTTACGGCGTCCGGGCCTCTGTTTGAGGAACCGTCCAACCTTTTAAAGCAGGAATTGCGCGAACCGGCCACATACAATGGCATCATTGAAGCTATCGCCGGCGGTGCGTCACGGCTCAATGAAATCTCCACTAAATGCGGAATTGAGAGCAATAAATGCGCTAAATACCTAAAATCACTGATGTCGCTTGGCATTGTGAAAAAAGAACTGCCCATCACCGATACATCGTCGAAAAAGAGCATTTATCTTCTGGATGACATGATGTTCCGTTTCTGGTATCGCTTTGTGTTCCCAAACATGAGCGGCATTGTGTCCGGTTTGGGCGACGCTTTGTTCGATTCCGAAATTATTGATGAACTCCCTGCATATATGGGGCTGATTTTTGAGGAAATATGCAAACAATATCTCTTTAGAGAAGCTAAGAAGAACGCGCTTCCATTTCTGCCCGGCAAAGTCGGCAGGTGGTGGGGGAACGATCCGCGCAAAAAACGGCAGGAGGAAATCGACATTTTGGCATATCGCAAAGACAGCGCCCTGCTCTGCGAGTGCAAGTGGACAAATACCCCAGTTGATATAGATGTTTTGTATGCTCTGGGAAATAAAGAGGGCTTGTTTCATTACAATCAGACATGGCTCTGGATATTTTCCAAATCAGGATTTACAGACAGGATAATAGCTGAAGCGAATAGACGGGATAATGTCCGGCTTGTGCGGTATGAGGATATGATCTGATAAACTGCGTTATAGTGTGTGCTCATCAATCACTAAGTATCATACAAATACCTCTAAAATCGTCACTGTTATAGGAAATGATGCAAATCTGCGATTATAGTGCATTCGTTTCATTTTTCATTCCTCCAAAACATGACTACAGCGTCCTCGATGGGGTCGCTGTAGTAGTCTTTTCTGGATCGCACGGGCAGAAACCCGTGCTTTTTATATAGAGCAAGCGCTGCTTCGTTGCTTTTTCGCACCTCGAGAAAGATTGACTTTAACGATCTTTCCTCCGCGAATCGCAATGCCGCGCCCATCAGCATGTCTGCGGTTCCGCAGCGCCTTGACGCCTCATCGACGGCGATCTGCAGAAGCTCGCTTTCGTCTTCCGACATTTGCCGCAATATCACAAAACCCGCTATCGGACTTGAACCAATGGTTGAAGTCCGCTCTGAAGCTATTGCGACCGCAAAAAACGAATCGTCCCTGTATATCTCGCCCAGAAGGGCCCCGTGCGTCCACGGCGGCGCTATAGCCTCCTGCTCGATTGCCAATATGCCCGAAATATACTCTTCAGCCGCTGCTTTTATAGTTGTCATTTCGCGTCGTACCAGCTCTTTCCGGCTTTGGTCTCGGCAATCAGGGGGACGGATAATAGTGCCGCTTTTTCCATTTCCTCGCCTAGAATCAGACGTACGGCATTCGCCTCGGCTTCCGGGCACTCAACTATGAGTTCGTCGTGCACCTGCAAAATAAGCTGTCCTGTCAATCCTTCAGCCTTCAGCCTGTTTGACGTCCTGATCATGGCTATTTTCATAATGTCCGCCGCAGTTCCCTGTATCGGCATGTTGAGCGCGACACGTTCGCCGAACGAACGCGTATTGAAATTCGGCGACTTGAGTTCAGGCAGATACCTGCGTCGGCCGAACAGAGTCGAGACATAACCCTGCTGTTTCGCGCTTTCGACTATACTGGTCATATACCCGCGCACCCCTGCGTAGTTTCTCAGGTAGCTGTTGATATATTCCTTCGCTTCGTTTGGCATTACCCCGATATCGTTCGCAAGCGAAAATGCGGATATGCCGTAAACGATGCCGAAGTTTACGGCTTTGGCGCGGAAACGCATAACGGATGTGACCTCGCCGAGCGGTACGCCGAATACCTGCGACGCTGTCACGGCATGTATGTCCTCGCCGCGGGCGAATGCTCCCTGCATCACCCGGTCGTCGGCGATATGCGCGAGAAGGCGAAGCTCGATCTGCGAATAATCCGCGTCCACGAGGACGTTTCCGTCCCCGGCGACGAACATTTTCCGCAGCTCTCCGCCAAGCTCCTTCCTTACCGGGATATTCTGGAGATTCGGCTCGGTCGACGACAGCCTCCCAGTTGCGGTAACTGTCATCTGAAAATGCGTGTGTATGCGCCCGTCTGATCCGATCACTTTCAGCAAGCCGTCGGCATAGGTCGACTTCAGCTTCGCCAGTTCGCGGTAATCCTTTATAAGCGTGATTATCGGGTGCTTGCCGGCGAGATAGTCGAGTACCTCGACGTTAGTCGAATATCCGGTTTTCGTTTTTTTCGGTGCCGGCAGTGCCAGTTTTTCGAATAGTATGGAGCCAAGCTGCTTCGGCGAGTTAATATTGAACGTTTCTCCCGCAAGGTCAAAGATCTGCTTTTCAGTCTCCGCTATGCCTGTTGCCAGAGTTTCGCCAAAACGGGAAAGCGCTTCTTTATCCACCAGAAATCCGGCTTGCTCCATCTCCGCAAGAATTCGGCACAGCGGCATTTCTATCTCATAGTACAGCTTGTCAAGCTCCAATTCCCTGAGCTTGTCGCCCAGCGCGCCTTTTAGCAGGCTGACTGCATAAGCGTTTTCCGCCGATGACTTCCACGCGTCGGCTAGCAGCGTCATCTGGCCGCCTTCCTCGTCGTCGCATCCCGGCGCATAGCCGCAGTACCGCTCCGATATCCGCGCTATTGCATAATTGCTGTCAGTCGGCGAAATAAGATATGCCGCCAGAGCCGTGTCGAACACCCACCCGTCGGTGTATATTCCGCGTCCAAAGCATGCCCGCATGATATCCTTAACATCATTGCCGGCTTTTTTAACGTTCCCGCTCAATAACAATTCCAATGCATCATCGAACCCCTCGGTCGCATCCCGGCGCATGACATATGCTCTATTCCTTTGCGATCCTCCGTTTTTGTCTCCCGAAAGCATAACGGCAACGGCGCTGAAAAACTCTGCGTCGAGCCATAGGGAAACGCATTCGTCGTCTTTCGCCGCGCTTAAAAGCGCGGCACAGTCAGCCGCCGATAATATATCGACTATTTCCGGACCTTCGGCGATTCTGATATCCGGATCTGTCGTCGGCTTGAGTCCGAATTTGCCGATCAGCCGCGCGAAACCGAGCCTGTTGAATATCCTGTACAACTTGTCATTATCCGGTTCGCGGCGCATGTTGTCGAGCGTAGAAAGCTCGATCGGCGCGTCTGTGCGGATCGTCGCAAGTTCATAAGACATCTCCGCGCTTTCCCGGCCCGCCTCGAGCTTTGCGCGGACAGATTCTTTTATATCCAAATCGGTTAGTCCCGCGTATATCGCGCTGATCCCGCCAAACCGCGCGACGAGTTCCATCGCCGTTTTTTCGCCCACGCCCGCGACGCCGGGGATATTGTCCGAAGAATCGCCCATCAGCGCTTTCAGGTCAACTATCGCGGAAGGCACAAAACTATATTCCTCAATAAACGCCTTTGGGTCGTAGTCCTTAGTTTCCGTCTGCCCCATCCGCGTTTTGACGAGCTTGACTCGCGTATGCCCGGATACAAGCTGCAAAGAATCCTTGTCCCCTGTGACGACGACGCACTCGCAACCATCTGCCTCGCATTTTTTCGCTATAGCTCCGAGCAGGTCGTCAGCTTCCCATCCTGGAAGCTCATAACGCGGGATATTCATAGCGTCAAGGACTTCCTTGAGTATCGGCATCTGAACGGCAAGTTCTTCAGGCATACCCTTCCTTTGAGCTTTATATCCTTCGTACTGTTCATGCCTGAATGTGGGCGCGGGCGTATCAAAAGTGACGCATAGCGCGTCCGGGGCTTCTTCTTCGATCAGCCTTTGCAGCGTCGTGACAAAGCCGTACACCGCGTTTGTCGGAGTCCCGTCAGCTGCGTTGAGTGCCCTAATACCGTAAAACGCGCGGTTGATAATGCTATTGCCGTCTATCGCCATAAGTTTCAAACGTGCCATCTCCTGCCTTTGCCCTAGTGGTCTGTAAAGCCAAGTATATACTTTTTTGCCGGAAAAGACAATCGCGGCAACCCGGCAAATAGCAGTGCGGTTATTCTTGTTATTTAGGCAGCGGAGCGTAGATATGTTTATGCTGGCGTAAAAAATCCTCCTTTTATGGGTTAGGCACTGTCCCGCACACCAGAAAAAAGGAGCACTATAAAGCGTTTGCGTCAATTTTTGAGCCAGAATGTAACGCTTTGCTGGGAAGGCAAGCCGCGTTTCAGTAACAGAATGGTGCAAAGTGACTGAATAAAAAAATTGAAATCGCATACAAAATGTGTTACAATGTGACCGAGGTGAAAACAGTATGGCTAAAAATGAAACCCTGCATATCAGGGTCAATGAAAACATAAAAGCAAGCGCGGAGAAAACACTCGAAATTCTTGGCATATCTATATCAGAAGCAGTAAATATGTTTCTTCATCAAATCCCTCTTGTAGGCGGACTTCCCTTTGAGGTCAAAGCGCCTTTAGCACCGGAAAGCGTAATAGTTCGCAGTGCAGAAGATTTATACAGGAACCTTAGCGTCGGCATGGAGCAAATCAATGAGGGCAAGGTTGTTGATGCTGATATAGTCATGTCAAAGCTGAGGGATAAGTATGGCTTTCAAGATTAAGTACTCAGAACAGTCGTCAAAAGACCTAGCTGACATTATGAAATATATCAGCGATGAACTGTGCAACCCGAAAGCTGCCGAACGCTTCTATATGGGTGTGGCGGATAAAATCAAATTACTTCGCGAGAACCCGTATTTGTTTCCTTTGTACCCTGACGAGAAATTAAGCACAGAGGGATTTCACTTCGCTGCTGTTGGTAATTACTTGATGTTTTATATTATAGACGACAGTAAATCTATAGTAAACATTGTAAGGCTCCTGTATGGGCGGCGTAACATACCGGAGATTGTATAGCCTGAACGGTAATCTATAAACGTTTTATAACTTCGAGTATATATGAGGCAGCGGTTTTAGAGAACTGCTGCCATCTCTGCAAGAAATATCCGGCTAAATGCCGGAGTTTTTTATATCTTATTGTCTTTGGTGATGCCATATGAAAAATCTCCCTTCTATACTTGGTATGGGCAGGACCGCATACCCGTTAAAAAGGAGCGCTATAAAGCGTTTGCGTTAATTATTGGGACAGAATGTAACGCTTTGTTTCGACTGATACATCATACCACACGGATTAACCGCGTAACAAGTAGGAAAATGCATTTTTTTCATCTTTTCAAGCTAACTTGCAATCTTTACATAAAACGCCCCAACCGCCCTGTTTGCAAGAGCTTTCAGCGTGGGGAAATGTTACCGATGAAACAAAATGTTACTTCGTGATATGACACAAACCACATTACGCGCTTACGGCGCAAATTTAAGGAGGAAACAATTATGCAGAGAAAAACAAAGAAATCATTATCCGTGATCCTCGCGCTGGCGCTTGTAGTCGGCCTGTTCGCTGCTATGCCGCTGATGGCCAGCGCGGTGCCACCTGCACCTAATGCCCAGATTGACTATGTGAATGAAAGATTTACCAATTTAACGCCGGGGACAAATTATTCTATGGGTTTCTCCGCAGACGGATATGGCGGGGGAGGTGGAAACTATGCTGCTGATCTGGCCGGGACCATCGGAATATATGGTCAGTACACTTATTCCGCACCTTCAGCCTCATATTGGTTCGGGAGAACTATCAGGATTACTGAAGCAAACCAATGGGGTGGCGATACAGGCGGCGACACACAAGCTCTGCCTATTCCGGCTCGCCCAGCCGCGCCTGCAGGCATCGGCAAGACGGACGAAACTGCCGCAACCGAAAAAGATGGGACACTCACAGGCGTTACGGCGGCTATGGAGTACAAGCTGGCCAGCTCCTCTGTCTGGATTTCATGCGTTGGAACAACGGTTTCGGATTTGGCTCCGGGAGACTATCAGGTGCGCTATAAGGCCATAGCCGCTACAGCGTTCGCAAGCGAGTTTTCCGGCATAACGGTGGGCACGGCTGACCTGACAGACTATACGTTTAACACTCCTGCAGCAGTTACAGTAAACGGTGTGACGGCAACGGTGGACTTTGACCCGGTAAGCCCTCAGGCAGCAGGCTCATTAGTTCAGGTATATTATAGCCTTTCCGGGACAACAGTGGCTGAAGGTTACAACACATTTATTATAAGCTCCGAAAAAGCGGGATTTGAATTCATACAAAGTGGGTATATAAGTGATGGTGTCGATACTTCTGGCTGGACATCGGAAGAAAGTGAGACTTACTTCACAATGCCCTCTGAAAACGTAGATGATTTCAATTTCACACTTACATTTACCCCCGGGGAATACACTCATTATACTTTACACCCATTAACAGCAAATGGTACTGATGGCAGTGTTACGACCACAGCATTGACAGTTGAAACAGAAAATCCAACTCTAAGTGCTTCTGATATTTCTGTTCTCGGTGCGACAAAGGGGGCACTGACATACGTAAGTGACGATGGTTATATTTACGTCTACACGCTAAACATCTCCAACATAACAGTTGGTAACGGCGGTCTAGTAGCTGTCGAAATTGATTTTGTATCTCACTCACATTGCAGAAATGTGCAGGTTTGGGTGGCACCGCCCCCGCCATCCAGTGGTGGCGGTAGCCCGACGACCTACACTGTGAGCTTCAACTCCAACGGCGGCAGTGCGGTGGCGAGCCAGAGCGTGGCACAAAACGGCAAGGCGACGCAGCCGGCCAGCCCGACGAGGGACGGATTCGTCTTCGCGGGGTGGTACACAGACGCAGCATTGAGCAACGCCTACGACTTCAACAGGAACGTCACGGCCAGCATCACCCTCTACGCCAAATGGACTGAAGTGCAGGGCGTAATGCCGGAGCTGCCCGTCAACCCGTTCACGGACGTCACGGGCGACGATTGGTTCATCGACGACCTGATATATGTCGTGAGCATAGGGCTTGTCAAAGGGAAGACGCTGACTTCATACGCACCGGACGATAACTTCACCTATGCCGAGGCGGTCACGCTCGCCGCCCGTATGCACCAGCTCTACACGACGGGCGATATCACCCTCGACAACGGCTCCCCGGTATGGTACCAGAGCTACATTGACTACGCGCTGGAAAACGGGATAATCGACAATGCCGACTACGACTGGGACGCCCCGGCGACTCGCGCCGACTATGTCGGGATATTCGCCAACGCGCTGCCCGAAGAGGCTCTGCCGCTGATCAACGAAGTCGCTGACGGGTCTATCCCCGACGTTCCGATGGACCACCCGCAGGCGGCGGCGATATACAAGCTGTACCGCGTCGGCATACTGGAGGGCGTGGACGACGACCACTATTTCCTGCCCGACACGAACATCAAGCGCAGCGAGATAGCGGTGGTGGCCGCCCGCATGATGAACCCCGAAGCGCGGGTAGAATTCAGCATCTAAATCCGCATAATAAGGATAGAGTACCATGTCGCGAAACGCGGTTTGCTGGAAGGCAAGCCGCGTTTCAGTAACAGAATTGTGCGCAGTAAATATGTTTCTTCATCAAATCCCTCTTGTAGGCGGATATTTAATATTTCTCTTGGCATCGGCGAAACATAATGCTATGATTATGACTTGTTAAGCAAGACGCGGGTAAAGAGGAAAGTACGTTTTATGATAATTCTTGCAATCGAGACGTCGTGCGACGAAACGGCGGTCGCGGTCATGAAAGACGGGCGCATAACGCTGTCGAGCGAGGTCTTCTCGCAGGCGGATATGCACGCGATGTACGGCGGCGTCGTGCCTGAGATCGCGTCGCGCAACCATGCGGCGGCTATCGGGCGCCTCGCCGAATTGGCGGTAAAAAACGCCGGTATTGAGAAAAGCGATATTGACGCCGTTGCCGTGACATATGCGCCGGGGCTTATCGGCGCATTGCTTGTAGGCGTGAATTTCGCAAAAGGCCTTGCGATGGCATTGGACGTCCCGCTGATACCTGTGCACCATATCAGAGGGCACATTGCGGCGAACTATATCGCTTACCCGGAGCTTAAGCCGCCGTTTTTGTGCGCTGTAATATCAGGCGGCAACAGTATAATCGCTGACGTCCGCGGGTACACCGATATCAGCATTGTC
>Ga0082212_10000706_pt1 | contig 48647 bp, 60 predicted proteins | sample TergutNt197P3_FD_71548 | JGI IMG/M metagenome (GOLD analysis project Ga0082212, IMG submission 71548) | Neocapritermes taracua P3 segment gut microbial communities from Petit-Saut dam, French Guiana - Nt197 P3 | ecosystem: Host-associated > Arthropoda: Insects > Digestive system > Gut ... | reverse complement strand
CATACCGTAACGACGAAGGCGCGGTGCACTTGAGCGAAATGTTTGCAGACAGCGTACACTGCACGAATTACGGGCACGCCGTATATGCGGAGTTAATTATTTACACACTTAAAACAATCTATGAAAACCTGGACAAAATTAGCGCGGTTCCCTCTGCGATACCCGAACCGATTAACGCTTCTAATTATGCTGGGGTGAACGACCCGAACGAAGTCGTCACGGGCAAAAGCGTCGAAGCGGACTTAAGCGTAGAGCCGATTAGCGATTATAAAGACCCTGTTGAATTTTTGCTATCGATTAAAGGGGAAGGCGTATTAGCGCTCGAACTCGATTTCGAACTCGATTGCGGCGATGCAATTACATTTTCGCGCCTGGAAACGGACTTCGGATTCGCCGTATTAGACGCCGGCGGCGGACCGATCGTCTGGACCGATTTCGGCGGCGGTATATACAAAGGCGCCGCTACGTTTGCAAACGTCGGATATGCAGGAAGTTCCGATGGTTTCAGTTCTGACGAATTGAAAGTCGTTGTTAAATTTATTTATGAAGTTAATAAATCCGGAAAAATCGAAATGACGCTGACAGGCGTTCGTGCATATGCGTTGGAAAGCGAAGGCGGGCCAGTCATAGAAATAGTTTCCGATATTTTACACTCCGGCGCCGCTACGCAAATCGTAAACAAATATGACTTAAACAAAGACGGTAAAGTAGACGCAATAGACTTAGCCATAGCGGCGCTCTATTGCCAGCTTAATAGCGACGACCCGGGATGGGATTCTTTGGTCAAAACAATAGACATTAACGGAAATGGTATAACTGCCAGCAATTGCGATTTTAATAAAGACGGTACAGTCAATATGCTCGACTTAGTAGAATTATTCTTAAACTATACATGATAATTTGGTTGACTAAAAAAGTCCCCGCCGAATATATTAATAATATATATTCAATTGAATATATAGGGATTTAGTCCAAAATTGAGGAATTTGTAGCTAAAAAGTAATTAAACTGTTATTATTATTTAGATATTTAATAATATTTAATAATTTTAATAAATAATTATTTATAAAATGTATTAAAAAATTTAGCTACCAGTATTATAATTGATATGATGCTGAGATGTAGATTTACTTAGTGGTAACTTTCTCAATTAGTAGTAATATTTATATATACATTAAAATAAATATTTATAAATGCATAAAAAACAGGTTTCTGTATTTATTCCAGATTCATTCTTGAGTGAAACCAGCGATTTAAAACTTAAAACATATAAAATTGGTGTTATAGGTCGTGCATTGGCTGTGTTTCAGGTGAATCAAATTGTTATTTACAAAGATCTTTCTTCAAAAGATGATAAATTTGTTGCAGACAGCGACTTTATGGCGAACATACTTGAGTATATGAATACTCCTCAATATCTTCGAAAAAAAGCGTTTCCAATTCAATCGGAGCTAAAACATGTGGGAATTCTCCCACCTCTTAGAACTCCACATCATCCAATAGATTCTGAAGTAAAAGTCGGTGAATTTAGACAGGGTTTTACAGTTAAGAGAAATAAGAAAGGTACCTTTGTTGATATTGGAATGAATCCTTCAGAAAACCTAGCTTTTTGCAAAGAACAACTAAGTGTTAATAAAGTTTTTAGCTTTAGAGTCACTAAAGTTGCAAAAGAGGTAATAATCACTCCTGATGAACCTGATGATGTTTATTGGGGGTATGAGACATTATCTACTCATAAAAGTCTTAAAAATAGTTTAAAATTAGTTAATCCAGATTTTGTTGTTGAAACTACAAGATATGCTGACACAATAGATTCTATTTTTAATGAATTTAAAGATAAATTGGACTCTGTAGATAAACTTGCTATTGTCTTTGGTGGTCCATATTCTTCAATTAATGAAGAATTAAATGGATTTTCCTGGGATCTAATTAAGGTTAATACCATTCCTTCCCAAGGAACTGAAACTGTCAGAACCGAAGAGGCAGTTATTTCCACAATGTCTATTATTAATATGTTGTTGAATTTTTAAATTAGGACATATTAATTATTTGGTTATAGTATTGAACTATAATTTGTAAATTAAGCTTTTAATTGCTATTTGTTAGATTATTTGCTATTAAATTAGTTTATATGCTATCAAATTTCAAGTTTTTATCTAATTAGTGTGTATGCTGTTTATACATAAATGGAATCCTTTATTATTAGATAAATGGCTGAATTGGTTCATGTTTAACAAACTTACAATTAAAACTTTAATAAGTTTTCATGTTTATTTAGCAATATTGCTGTAAGTATACTATAAATATACTTAAACGCATTGTAATGTATACTGCAATGTCTTAAGTGTTAATAAGCTTTATTGTTATTTATTAAATAAATCTAGATTTAATTAATAGTAAAATTGGAATTGGTTTAATTATATTAAATATTTTATTAAAGATTAATATAATTTTAATAATTAGTAAAATTGGAATTGGTTAATTATATTAAATATTTTATTAAAAATTAATATATTTTTAATAATTCAATATTTAAAAAATTATTATTAATTATATATTATATTATAATAATTAAAAATTTATATAAGAATATTATAGTATAATAATAAAAATCCAATGAATATTAATTAAGAAAAATCGAAATAAATTGATGAATACGTATAAAATATAAAAAGATGTAATAAAAGGAGGTTAAATAAATGGTTAGACATCACCAGCCAAGAAAGGGATCAGTTGCATTTAGTCCTAGAAAAAGAGCTGCTAAAGAGACACCAAGAGTTAAGTCTTGGCCTCAAGAAGATGAGCCAAAATTATTGGGACTTGGTGGATATAAAGTTGGCATGACTCATGCTATGATTATTGATAATGATAAAAATTCACCAACAAGTGGAATGGAAATATTCACTCCTGTAACTGTATTGGAAGTGCCCCCGGTTATAATAATGGGTGTACGTGGATATGAAAAAACTACTTATGGATTAAAGGTTATTACTGAAGTTCTTGCAGATAATTTAGATAAGGAACTTTCTAGGAAGATTTCTCTTCCAAAAGAATATGATCAATTTAGAGCTATTGCAAAAATTCAGGAATTTTTAGAAGATATTGAAGAGGTTAAAGTTTTAGTTCATACAAACCCTAAAGCAACATCTGTTCCAAAGAAAAAGCCGGAAATATTTGAATGTGGTATCGGAGGAAAAACCGCAGAAGAGAAATTAAACGCGGCTCTTGAATTATTGGGCAAAGAAGTTAAAGCTACTGACGTATTTAGTGATGGTCAGTATGTTGATTCTATTGCCACTACTAAAGGAAAAGGATTCCAAGGACCTGTTAAAAGATGGGGTATTAGGATACAGTATGGTAAAGCTGCTAGAAGTAGTAAAAAGAGACATATTGGTTCATTGGGACCATGGACTCCATCTAGAACAATGTGGACAGTTCCTCAAGCAGGACAAATGGGTTACCATAAGAGAACAGAATATAATAAAAAAATCTTGAAAATTGGAGATGCAACTGAAGTAGATGCAGTCAATCCAGAAGGAGGATTTATAAAATATGGTTTAGTTAAAAATGACTATATTTTAGTTAAAGGGTCTTTACCTGGTCCAAGTAAAAGATTAATTATTCTTAGGAAAGCTATGAGGGCAAAAGGCAAGTCTAATGATGCACCTCAAATAAACTACATAAGCACAAAGTCTAAACAAGGCGTATAAGATAAGAGTTTAACTATCAAATATTCAAGTAGTGTTTATTAAATGTGTTTATTAAATAGTGTTTATTCAAATATTGTTTATTTATTGTTTATTGAAAGGTGTTTATATGAAAGTTAATGTTTATACAATGGAAGGAGAAATTAAAGAAGAAATTGAACTTCCAGATATTTTTAATGAAGAATTTAGGCCTGATCTCATAAAGAGAGCAGTTATATCTTCACAAACAGCTAGAGTACAACCATGGGGGCCTAATCCAATGGCTGGTAAAAGAACTTCTGCAGAATCATGGGGTTCTGGTAGAGGTGCAGCTATGGTGCCGAGGGTTAAAAATGGTTCTAAAGCAGCATTTATTCCACAAGCAATTGGTGGAAGGAGAGCTCATCCTCCAAGACCTCAAAAGGTTTATCATGAAAAGATAAATATTAAAGAAAGGAGATTTGCAATTAGATCTGCAGTTGCTGCAACTAAAGATTTAAATATTGTAGGAGAAAGAGGGCATCTTATTGAAAATGTTCCACAATTACCTTTAATCGTTGATGATGATTTGGAATCTTTAAAGAAAACTAAAGAGACTAGAGAAATTTTCAAAAAATTAGGAATTTTTGAAGATATTTCTCGTGCAAAGAAAAATACAAAGATTCGAGCAGGAAAAGGTAAACTTAGAGGTAGAAAATATAAAAAAGCTAAAGGGCCTCTGATAGTGGTTGGAGATGATAAAGGCATTAGTTTAGGTGCTAGAAACCATGCTGGTGTCGATGTTGTAAATGTTGAAAATCTTAATGCGGAATTATTAGCTCCAGGTACTCATCCTGGTAGATTAACCGTATTTACTAAATCCGCTATTGAAAAGTTAGGAGGATTATTCCAATAGATTCTAATTAAATTGGAATAATTAAGAAGGTGGATAATATGGATTCATATTCAGTTATTGTTAGACCTCATGTTACTGAAAAAACAATGAACTTAATAGATCAAAATAATGAACTTACATTTGTTGTTTTAAGAGAAAGTAATAAGGCAGACATCAAAAATGCTTTTGAAGAGTTATTTGATGAAAAAGTTAGAAGAGTCAATACTCACATCAATTCAAAAGGATTGAAATTAGCATATATTTCTCTAATAAAAGAAGATGCTGCTGAAGATGTAGCAGTCAAAATGGGAGTATTTTAATTAATCTAGTAACAAAAAAGGTAACAAAGGAGAATAAAAAATGGGAAAACGATTAATACACCAAAGAAGAGGTAGAGGAACTCCTGCTTATCGTAGTGCTTCTCATCGTTTTAAAGATAAAATCCAATATAGGACTTATGATAAGATTGAAAAAGAAGGAAGATTAAGAGGTACAGTTGTAGACATAGTACATGACCCTGGAAGGTCTGCACCTATAGCTCAAATTAAGTTTGAAAATGGTGAAAAGAAATTTATATTAGCTCCTGAAAGTATTCAAGTTGATGATGATATTGAATGTGGTGTTTCAGCTTCAATTAATTTTGGTAATTCATTGCCTTTAGCTGAAATTCCAGAAGGAACTCCTATTTATGATATTGAAAATCGACCAGGAGATGGTGGAAAATTTGTAAGATCTTCTGGAACTTATGCTTCTTTAATCACACATGATGCGGATAAAGCAGTTATTGAACTCCCATCAGGAGAATTAAAATCTTTCAATCCAGCATGTAGGGCAACTATAGGTGTTGTAGCTGGTGGGGGAAGAAAAGACAAACCATTCCTCAAAGCAGGTAAAAGATGGCATGCTTTTAAAGCAAAAGGTAAGAAATCCATGACTGTTAGAGGAGTAGCTATGAATGCTGTAGATCACCCACATGGTGGAGGAAACAGACAACATCCTGGACGACCTACTACAATTTCCAGACATGCGCCTCCAGGAAGAAAAGTTGGTTCAATTGCAGCTAAGAGAACAGGTAAGAGAAGATAAAATTAAGGTGGTGACTGTTTGGCAAGAAAAGTATTTAAATATCAAGGTTACACTCTAGAGGAATTACAAGATATGTCTTTAGAGGATTTAGTGAAAATTTTACCAGCAAGGCAAAGAAGATCTTTAATGAGAGGATTTTTACCTAGACAACAAACTGTGCTGGATAAATTTAGAAGGTTGAAAAAGCAAGAACAAAAAGGTGGAAAACCTTTAGTTATTAAAACTCATTGTCGGGATATGATAGTTTTACCTGAAATGGTAGGAACTATTTTTGGTATATATAATGGTAAAGAATTTATTGAAGTAAAATTTGCTCCAGAAATGATTGGTTGCTACTTTGGTGAATTTGCACCTACTAGACAAAGAGTTCAACATGGAGACCCAGGTATGGGAGCTACCAGATCATCTATGTTTGTACCGCTTAAATAAGGTTGCAAGAAAGATTGACATAAGAGTAAGAAGGAGATTATTGTATGGCTGATATTAAATATGCTTATAATGATGATGATAAAGACTCTAAAACAGCTCGTGCTATGGGTAAAACTCTTAAAATTTCTCCAAAGCATTCTGTTGAAATATGTAGGGCAGTTAGAGGGATGGACGTTGAAAAAGCAAAAAATTACTTAAATGAAGTAATTGAAATGAAAAAAGCAATTCCTTTCAAAAGACATAATAAAAAAGTAGGGCATAGAAAAGGATTAAAAGGTTGGCCTAGTGGAAGATATCCAGTTAAAGCAGCTAAAGAGATTTTGAAAATAATAGAAAATGCTGAAGCTAATGCTGAATACAAAGGTTTAGACACAGAAAATTTGAAAATTGTTCATATTTCTAGCCACAAAGGTTTTGTTATTAAAGGAGGAATTCCAAGAGCATTTGGAAGAGTTACTCCATTTAATACACCAACAACTCATGTGCAAATTGTTTTAGGGGAGGCTTAAATTAATGATTGAAAAAGATTTTGTTACAGAAGGTCTCAAAAGGACTAAAATCGACGAATATTTAGAAAATGAGCTTGAAAGAGCAGGATATGGTGGAATGGATGTTCAAGTCACTCCTCTAGGTACAATGGTTGTTGTATATGCTGAAAGACCGGGAATGGTTATTGGTAGAGGTGGAAAAACTGTAAGGGCTATTACCCAAACTCTTAAAAACGAATTTGGACTTGATAATCCTCAAGTTGAAGTTAAAGAGGTTGATGTACCTGAACTTAATCCAAAAATTATGGCTTATAAAATTGTATCAATGTTACAAAGAGGTATGCACTTTAGAAGAGTAGCTTACTCAACTATACGTAGAATTATGGGTGCAGGTGCTCAAGGTGTAGAAGTAACTATCTCTGGTAAAATTAGAGGTTCAAGATCTGCTGTTGCTAAATTTGTAGAAGGATATATCAAAAAATGTGGTGAACCTTCAACAAAATTTGTTAAAGAAGGTTTTGCTACTGTACAATTAAAACCTGGTGTTTTAGGAATTTTTGTTAGAATAATGCCTCCTGATGCTGTTTTACCAGATAAAGTTGATATTTTACCTCCAAAAGTCGAATCTATTGAAAAAAATGGAGATACAGAGCAAGTTGAGGAAGAAATTACTACAGATGAAACCATTGATTCTGAAATTACAGAAGAAGAAGTAGAACTTGAAGGACTCGAAGAACTTGAAGAACTTGAGGATGTTGAATCTGTGGATGATGAGTCTGAGTTAGCTGAGGTTGTTGAGGATGTTGAATCTGTGGATGATGAGTCTGAGTTAGCTGAGGTTGTTGAGGATGTTGAATCTGTGGATGATGAGTCTGAGTTAGCTGAAGATGTTGAAGATGAAATAGATTCATCTGAAGAAGTTCCTGAAGAAACTTCAGATAAAGAGGATGATTAAGTACATCCTTTTTAAATAATGTTTATTTATAAGAGTTGAAATAAATGGCAATTTTAAGAAGTAAAGAAATTTGGGAAATGGAAATCGAGGATATTCAAGAAAAACTAATTGAACTCAAAGCAGAATTAGCCAAAAATATTTCTAAAAGTTCTGCTGCAGGGGTTAATGAAAATCCTGGTAAAATCCGAGAACTTAAAAAGACTATTGCTCGTGTTCTTACAATTATGAACCAAAAACAGAAGGAGAAATAAATGAAAATCTGTGATGTATGCGGTCTTCCTGAGGAACTTTGTGTTTGTGAAGAAATTGCAAGGGAAGTTCAAACTGTAAAAGTGTATACAGTTAGAAGAAGATTCGGAAAACTAATGACAATTGTAGAAGGTATTGATGAACATGATATTGATATAAAGGAGCTTACAAAAGAACTAAAAGCTAAATGTGCCTGTGGAGGTACAGCTAAAAAAGGTCAAATTGAGCTTCAAGGTGATCATAAAAGAAAAGTTAAAGAAGTTTTATCCAATATGGGCTTTTCTTCAGATACTATTGAAATCAGAGATTCTGATAAAAAATTCAATAGAAGAAGGAGAAATTAGTTTTCTTTAACTATTTATGTTAATATATGTTTAAAAAGATTTTAGGATATTGCAATGTCAATTACCCACTATTCATTTATTAGATAGTATGATAACTTCAAAAAATGTTTTCTATCATGAATTAATTGGATTATATTCTGAAGTTGTCAAAAGTTCTAATAAATTTTTAATTGGAATTAGTGGGAATATCATAGATGAAACTAAAAAAACTATCTCAATAGAAATTGAAAAAAAACTTATAAAAATAATCCCAAAAGATTTTTCAGTTTTTCATATATTGCTTCCAAATGGAGAATGGGTTGAGATAGAAGGGAAAATTTTGGTTAATCGTCCTGAAGATAGAATAAAAAAGAAATATAAAAAGTTATGATTAAAAATTATATTAAAATTTATTGGTGATAATATGGTTGGTCTTAATGTTCAAGAAGTAGAAACTGAATGTGATGATGATAACTGTCCTTTTCACGGAACTTTGCCAGTTAGAGGCCAAATCCTTGAAGGGATTGTAACTAGTGATAAGGCAGAAAGAACCATTACAGTAGAACGTAGTTTCTATAAATTCATACGTAAGTATGAAAGATATGAAAAGAGAAAATCAAGAATTAATGTTCACAAACCTGATTGTTTCAATGTGAAAGTTGGAGATTCAGTCAAAATTGCTGAATGCAGACCTTTAAGTAAAACTAAACATTTTGTTTTAGTAGAAGTAAAAGGAGATAGCTAAATGAAGACGCTTACATCTAATGTATCTAAATCATTACCTGTTGGAGCTCGTCTTCAATGTGTAGACAATACTGGTGCACGTGAAATTGAGATTATATCTGTTAAAGGTTATAAAGGGGTACGAAGAAGACTTGATGTAGCTGGTGTAGGAGATCTTATAGTAGCTTCAGTAAAAAAAGGAACTGCTGATATGCGTCGAGAAATTGTTAATGCAGTAGTTGTAAGGCAGAAAAAAGAATATCGTCGTGCTGATGGTCTTCGTGTGAAATTTGAAGATAATGCTGCTGTTATTATTACTCCTGAAGGAGTTTTAAAAGGGTCTGAAGTAAGAGGTCCAGTTGCTAAAGAAGCAGCAGATAGATGGCCTAGTGTAGGAAGTGCTGCTAGTATTCTGATTTAAAAACTGCTTAATTGTTAAAAATTAATGGTGAAAAAATGTCAAAACAACCAAGAAAACAAAGAAAAGCTCTTTATACTGCACCTTTACATGCTCGCCGTAATATCATGAGTGTCACTTTAAGTGAAACCTTAAAAGAAGATTTTGGAAAAAGATCTTTAGCTATTAAAAGTGGGGATAGTGTACAAATCCTCCGTGGTGAATTTAAAGGGCATGAAGGGAAAGTTGAAAGTGTAGATACTAAAAATTATAAAGTTACTGTTGAAGGAGCTACTTTAAGCAAACCTGATGGAAATGCAGTACTTTTCCCAATTCATCCATCTAATTTAATGATTGTTGATGCGGATTTAAAAGACGATAGACGAAGTAGAATTATTGAGAGGAAGGAATAACATGGCAAAAATGGGATCTAGAAAGCATCTTAAAAGGTTTAAAGCTCCTAGAAATTGGCCTATCAGTCCAAAAGAAAATGTTTGGACTGTTAAACCTGCAGCGGGACCTCATGCTATTGAAGATTCATTATCTTTACTCGTTGTAATTAGGGATATATTAGGTCTAGCTGATAACTCAAGAGAAGCTAAAAGAATTATTAATACTGGGAAAGTATTAGTTGATGGTAGAGTTAGAAAAGATTACAAATTTCCTGTTGGTTTTATGGATGTGGTTCAAATTCCTTTATCTGGAGAAGTTTATAGAGTTCTTCCAGATTTAAAAGGTAGATTAACTCTTCATCCAATTCCAAAAGAAAACGAAGGATTTAAATTATGCAAAATAACAAATAAAACCACTATTAAAGAAGGTAAAACTCAATTAAACCTTCATGATGGTAGGAATCTTATTGTAGAAGACTCTTTTTCTGCTGGAGATGTAGTTAGTTTAACCGTTCCTAATCAAGAAATTACTGACAATTTTAAGTTTGAAGAGGGTTCTCTTGTTCTTATTATTGGTGGTAAGCACATTGGTGAGATTGGAACAATTGACGAGATTATTATTAATAAATCTTCTAAACCTAATACTGTTGTTGTTGAAAATAATAAAAAAGAAAATTTCCGTACATTAAAAGATTATGCTTTTGTTATAGGTAAAGAAAAACCAGCAATTTCACTTCCTGGAGGTAAATAGATGAATCCTATGGAAAAAGTTGTTATTTCAAAAGCCACAATAAACATTGGCGTTGGAGAATCTGGAGAGAGATTATCTCGTGCTATGAATCTTTTATCAATATTAACTGGACAAGAACCTGTTAAAACATTTTCTAAAGTTACAAACCCAGAATTTGGAATTAGGAAACATCAACCTATTGCATGTAAAGTTACTTTACGTGGTGAAAAAGCTGATAAAGCTATTAAAATGGTTTTAGATGGAATTGATAATCGTTTAAAAGAAAAACAATTTGATAATCAAGGTAATGTTTCTTTTGGAATAGCAGAACATATTGATATTCCTGGAATTCGATATGATCCAGATATTGGTATATTTGGAATGAATGTTTCTGTTACTTTTGAAAAACCTGGCTATAGAATAAAAAGAAGGAAAATTCAACAAAAAAAAGTTCCTCAAAGGCATATGGTTAAAAAAGAAGAAACTATTAAATATATGGAAGAAAATTTCCAAGTTAAAATTGGTGAAGAAGAAGATATTTATTAGATAATTAATTGAATTAATTATTAAATGTCTGTAAATACTAATAAAATAGAATTTATTTATAATTAATTATAATCATTTAATAATAATATCAATTCAATTTAATAATATTATTATATTTAAAAATATTAAGGTGATATGTTGCCAAGAAAATATGGAAAAGCAGCAAAAAAATGTAGTCGTTGTGGAGACCATTCTGCTATGGTTAGTCGTTACGGCCTCATGTTATGTAGGCAATGTTTTAGAGAAGTTGCCCCAAAAATTGGATTTAAAAAATATAATTAGAGGTGTTTATTATGACTCTTATGGATCCTCTTGCTGATGCTTTAACTAATATAAGAAATAATGAACTTCAGGTTAATGAATCCTGTTCTATTTCTCCTGCATCTAAATTAATAGGGCAAGTTTTAAGCACAATGCAAAAAGAGAATTATATTGGTGAATTTGAATATATAGATGACAATAAGGCAGGAAAGTTCGAAGTAGAACTTGAAGGTAATATCAATCAATGTGGTGTTATAAAGCCTCGTCATGCTGTAAAAAAAGATGAATTTGAGAAATTTGAAAAAAGATACTTACCAGCAAAAAACTTTGGAATTTTAATCGTAACCACTCCTAAGGGTATTATGACTCATAAGGAAGCTAAAGAAAAAGGTATTGGTGGACGTTTGTTGGCTTATATGTATTAGGTGATAAAATGGTTCTAGCTGCTAGTATTATCGAAGAAATTGATATTCCTGAAGGTGTAGACGTTAACATTAGTGATAATGTAACTGTTAAAGGACCTCAAGGAGAAGTGTCCAGAAGATTTACATATCCTAATATTTCTATGAAAAAAGAAGAAGGCAAAATAGTCTTAGTAACTTCTTTTCCTAAAAAGAAAGATAAATCTATGATTGGAACAACTCGTGCCCATCTTAATAATATGATTACAGGAGTTACTGATGGTTTCACTTATCATATGAAAATTGTTTTTGCTCATTTTCCAATGACTGTTAAAGTTGCTGGAGATAAAGTAAATATTGACAATTTCCTTGGTGAAAGACATCCTAGAGTTGCTAAGATTGTTGGTAGTGCTAAAGTTAATGTTAAAGGTGACGAAGTTACTGTCACAGGTATTAACAAAGAAGATGTCGGTCAAACAATGGCTAACTTAGAACAAGCTACTAAAATCAAAGGAAGAGATCCAAGAGTATTCCAAGATGGAATATATCTTGTAGACAAGGAGTAATTCTTATAAAATTATAAGTTATGTTTGTTGATTAAAATTAATAATTATAATTAAATAATGTATACTAATTATAATTAAATAATAATTATAATGATTTAATAAATTATTATATATAATAATATTATTATAAGAAAATAATAAGAAAATAATAATTTATAAAATTATAATTTAATTATTTATTTTAATCGTTATTATAATTAAAATAATAATTTATTAATTAACAATATTATTAACAAATGATTTTGATATTATAAAAAATATTATTGATACTAATTATCTTAGGATAATAATATTATCTTGAATAATAATTTTGAAATAATAATATTTATTGGTGATTCAATGAAGAAAAAATTCAAAAGACAAGAATATGCCAGATATAAAAAGCTTGGTATAAAATGGAGACGTCCTAGAGGAAAAACCAGTAAAATGAGGAGATATGAAGCAGGAAAACCTGCAATGCCATCTATTGGTTATGGTTCTCCTAAAACTGAAAGAGGTCTTCATCCATCTGGATTTAAAGATATTCTTGTTAGGAATATGTCTGAATTAGAAAATTTAGATCCAAATACTGAAGCTGGTAGAATTAGTGCTAGCATTGGTAGAAAGAAAAAAGAAATGATGTTAACTAAAGCATTAGAATTAGGAATTAAAATATTAAATAAATAAATTTTATTTAATAACTAAATATTTTCAAAATATATTAAAAGTTAAGGAAGCTTAATAAATAAAACCAGTGTTTTATTATTGGGTTAAAAGCTAAATGGAGGTTTATTATGAATCTTACCACTCAAAAGAGATTAGCTGCAAGTATACTTAAAGTTGGGGTTAATAGAGTATGGATTGATCCTGAACAAATTGAAGAAGTATCAAGGGCTATTACAAGAGACGGTGTTAAGCAGCTTATAGATCAAAAAGCTATAAAAGCTAAACCTAAAAAAGGTATTAGTAGCTACAGGTCAAAAAAATTAGCTGAACAAAAGAAAAAAGGAAAAAGAAAAGGTAGAGGTAGTGTTAAAGGAGCTAAAAATGCAAGAAATCCTAAAAAACGTGCTTGGATGACTACCATACGGGCTTTAAGAAGAGATCTTAAGAGTATGCGTGATTCAAAAGAGATTGATCCTACCACTTATCGTAAATTATACAGAATGGCTAAAGGTGGGGCCTTTAGAAGCAAATCTTATATGAAAACCTATGCCCGGGATCATGATTTGATTAAATAAGGAGGAATGAATTTGGCACAAGGATCTAAATATAAAGTAGCATTTAGAAGAAGAAGAGAAGGGAAAACTAATTATGCTGCTAGAATGAAATTAGTAGATTTGGATAAATCTAGATTAGTAGTTAGAGTTTCAAATACTAACATTACAGCTCAAATAATCAATGTTGGAGAAAATGGTGACGAAACTATAGTATCTGCACATAGTAATGAACTGAAAAATATTGGTTGGTTAGGTGGAAATAGTAACACCAGTGCAGCTTATTTAACTGCTTATTTATGTGGTAAAAAAGCATTAGATAAAGGTATAGAAAAAGCTGTTTTGGATATTGGTTTAAGACCTTCTGTTAGGGGGTCTAAAATATTTGCAGCTGTTAAAGGAGCTAATGATGCTGGATTAAATGTTCCTTATGGTGAAACTATTGTACCAGAAGAAAATAGAATATCTGGTGAACATATAGCAGAATATGCTAAATCTTTAGATGATGCTGAACTCAAAAAACAATTTTCAAAGTATATTGAAAGAGGACTTCAACCTATAGATTTACCTAATCATTTTGAAGATATTAAAAATAAAATTGAGAAGACTTGAGGGGTACTATGAGTTTTAATATGGAAGACTGGGAACCTAAAACAAATGTTGGTAGAATGGTCAAAGATGGTACCATTACTGATATCGATGAAATATTTGAAAAAGGTCTCCCAATAATGGAATTAGAAATTATTGATGCTTTAATTCCAGATTTAGAAGAAGAAGTAATGGATGTAAATTTAGTTCAAAGAATGCACAAGTCTGGAAGAAAAGTTAACTTTAGAGTAATTGTTGCTGTAGGTAACAAAAATGGTTATGTTGGTTTAGGTCAAGGTAAAGCTCGTGAAGTTGGTCCAGCTATTAGAAAAGCTGTTGATAATGCTAAATACAATATTATCAAAGTTAGAAGAGGCTGTGGAGACTGGGGTTGTGTATGTGGAAGAGAACATACAGTACCTTTCAAAGTAGAAGGTAAAACTGGAAGTGTTGTTGTTACATTAATGCCTGCTCCTGCAGGACTTGGATTAGCTGTTGGAGATGTTGGTAAAACAATATTGAAACTTGCAGGTATTGGTGATGTGTGGTCTCAAACAAGTGGTCAAACTCAAACTACTGTTAACTTTGCAAATGCAACTTTTGAAGCTTTAAAGCAACTAAGTAAAGTTAAAGCTAGTGAAAAAGATCTTAAAAACATGGGTGTATGCTCTAGCTAAGATGCTAAATATTGTTAAATAGTCATTGAAAATTTGAACCTATTTTTATGTCAAATTGTTTATTTAATATTTGAACATATTTTTATGTCAAATTGTTTATTTAATATTTGAACATATTTTTATGTCAAATTGTTTATTTAATATTTGAAACTGTTTAACTTATATTTAAATTATTTAAAGGTGATTTTATGTTTTTCGTTGTAAGAGTTAGAGGAACAACTGGTGTCAAAAGAGATATTGCAGACACTTTAGATATGTTGAGATTGAATAGAATCAATCATGGAGTTTTAGTAGAAGAAAATCCAAGTTTTCTGGGTATGCTTCAAAAAGCTAAAGATTACATTACTTGGGGAGAAATTAATTCTGAAACTCTATCTGAAATTATTTCTAAAAGAGGAGAATTTGTAGGTGGAGTGAAAGTTACTGATGAATTATTAGCTGAAAAAACAGATTATTCTTCTATTGATAATTTATCAGCTGCTTTAATTAATGGTGATATTAAAGCAACTGAAATTGATATGAAACCTATTTTTAGATTACATCCTCCAAGAAAAGGTTATGAAGGTATAAGATTCTCAATTAAAGAAGGTGGATCTTTAGGTTATAGGGGAGAATCTATTAATGATTTACTCAAAAGAATGAGTTAAGTTACTAATGTTTTAGGTGTTATAATGATTAGAAAAACTCGTAAAATTAATAAAATGAGAGGTTCTAGGTCTATTGGTGGCGGCTGTACCAAAAAAAGAAGAGGTGCAGGTCATAAAGGTGGAAAAGGAAAAGCTGGATTAGGCAAACATCACTGGACTTGGACTGTTAAAAATGATCCAAATCATTTTGGAAAATATGGTTTTAAAAGACCTCTAAAAATGATTAAAAAATCTAAACCTGTTAATGTAGGTTATTTAGATGACAACTCTGAGAAATTATTAGCTAAAGGAATGGCTACTAAAGAAGGAGACTATATTATAATTGATATAACTGATTTAGGTTATAACAAAGTTTTAGGTAAAGGAAAACTTTTAAAACCATTAAAAATTAAATCTCCAATGTTTTCTGCTTCTGCAGAAGATAAAATACAAGAAGCTGGTGGAGAAGCTATAAAATTATAGTTTTTATTATAATTGAAATTCAAGTCTCTTTGTAAAAAACTATTATGAAATGTAAAAAATTATGAAATTATTGTATAATGAATTTTAAAAGCATTAATTATATATTATTAATATAATTTATTGTACTATAATAATTATCAAAGATTATATATCTGATTAGAAAGTAATATAATTTTTATAAATGTTTTTTAATACTAAAAATGTATTAATTAAATTTTATAATAATTTGTAAATATGTCATATTATAATATTTTATTAATAAATATATACTAAAATTTAATTGTTTTAGAATTATTAATAAATATTAAATTATATTATATAAATATTCTATAAATATCTATAAATATCTATAAATAATAAATAATTATAAGATTTTTATTCAATATATTAAATTATAAATAAAACATAATTATTTATTAAAATTTGTAAAATGATAATGAATTGAAATTGATTATATGTTAATATATACTGATAAAGTCTCTAAAACAATTTAGGCTATAAAATAAATATTTACTAAGTACTGAGGAATAAAATGATTTTAAGTTATTTGAAACCACTGTTTTCTATTTTGCCAGAGGTTAAAACACCTATTCATAGGCAAGATTTTAAAGAAAAATTAAAATGGACAGCTATTGTATTGGTGTTATATTTCTTCTTGACCCAAATACCTTTATATGGTTTAAGTGGCCAATCTGTAGATACATTTCAACAAATGAGAGCAGTTATGGCAGGGAGTTTTGGTTCAATTCTTTCTTTAGGGATTGGTCCTATTGTTACTTCATCTATTGTGCTACAATTGTTAGTTGGTGCAAAAATTTTAAATTTGGATTTATCTAAACATGAAGACAAAGCAATGTTTCAAGGTACTCAAAAAATATTAGCTATTGTTTTCACAGTAGTTGAAGCATCAGTTCTTGTTTACACTAGAAGTTTACTTCCAGCTGATCCTACAGATCCTTCATTATATATACTTTTAATAGTTCAACTTATTATTGGGGCTATTTTAGTTTTGTTCCTTGATGAAGTTGTTTCAAAATGGGGTTTTGGAAGTGGTATAGGATTATTCATTGCTGCAGGAGTATCTGAAGCAATTATTGTTGGAACATTTAATTTCTTACCACTTGCATCTAAGCCTGGTGTAATGCCAGGTATGATTCCTAAATTCATACAGTCTATAATGGGAGGTTCACCAGATCCATCTATATTAACTCCACTAATAGCTACTATTGTTGTTTTCTTAATAGCAGTATATGGAGAAAGTATGCGGGTTGAAATACCCATATCTCATGGACAAGTTAAAGGACATGGTAGAATTAGAGGTTCGGTTGCTAAATATCCTTTAAAATTCATATATGCAAGTAATATGCCAGTTATTTTAACTAGTGCATTTCTTGTTAATGTTACATTAATGGCAAATGTCTTCCAAAGTTCGGGATTTCCAATTTTAGGTAAAGTTGCAAATGGTAGGGCTAAGGAAGGTCTTGCTTATTATTTGTCTGCACCAGCTAGCTTAGGTGATGCTTTTATGGATCCATTGAGAGTTTTAATTTATGGTGTCTTTTTTATTGGATTATGTATTCTTTTCTCGTGGTTGTGGGTAGAAATGAGTAATATTAATGCTAAAGCAATATCTAAACAATTATATGATTCGGGAATTCAGATTCCTGGTTTTAGAAGTAGTAAGAGACAGTTATACAAAGTAATGAAAAAGTATATTCCTGCACTTACAATACTTGGAGGGGCATTTGTAGGTTTACTTGCTTTTGGAGCAGACTTAACCGGAGCTGTTGGTGGAGGTACTGGTGTTTTACTTACGGTAGGTATTGTTTATAAGTTGTATGAAGAGATGGCGCAAGAACAACTTATGGATATGCATCCAATGCTTAGAAAATTTTTAGGAGATAATTAATTTAATAATTTAATAATAATTTGATATTTAATAATAATTAATAATTTGATATTGGATTACTAATTGATAATTTGATATTGGATTGTTAATTGTTAATTTGATATTAAATTACTAATAATTATAATTATAATTTGATATTTGAAAATAATTGATAATTTGATATTGGGATAAATAAGTAAATTGAGGGATTAACTTGAAATTAATAGTATTGACTGGAATTCCAGGTTCTGGAAGTACAACTGTATTAAAGAAAACTTTAGAAGAAATTGATTATATTCACTTAAATTATGGGGATGTAATGACTGAAATAGCTATTAGCAGAGATATTGTAAAAGATAGAGATGAACTTAGAAAACTATCTCCTGAAATTCAAAAAGAAATTCAAAAAGAAGCTGCAGTTAAAATAAAAGAAAGATCTAAAGATGATAATGTTGTTCTAGATACTCATTGTACAATATCCACTCCAGCTGGTTTTTTACCAGGACTTCCACAATGGGTTCTTGAAGAATTAAAACCAGATACTTTTGTTTTAGTTGAAGCCAACCCTGATGAAATCATGTTTAGAAGACTTTCTGATGAAACTAGAGATAGAGATACTGAGATGTATGAAGATATCAAACTACATCAAGAAATGAATAGGGCAGCATCAATGGCATATGCAACTATTACTGGTGCTACTGTTAAAATTCTAGAAAACCATAATGATCAATTAGATACAATTGTTAATCAAATGCTTGAAGTATTTAAATAGTTATTATAATAATTTAAATGACTTATTATAATTATTATTATAATAATATCAATTAAATGAATTATATTTAGTTCTTAAATTAATTATTATAATATTATAAAAATTACCTATTTACAAAATGTATAATTAGTAGAAGTTATTGTAATATATAGTATAAAATGTATAATTAGTAGAAGTTATTGTAATATATAGTATAAAATGTATAATTAGTAGAAGTTATTGTAATATTTAGTATAAAATGTATAATTAGTAGAAGTTATTGTAATATTTAGTATAAAATGTATAATTAGTAGAAGTTATTTAATATTTAGTATAAAATGTATAATTAGTAGAAATTATTTAACTTATAGTTAATAATATATAATATAATAAAAATTATTAAGATATAGTAAAAAAAGAGGAATAAAATGGTTTTAGAAGTAATTTTTGATGGTTTAAATTGGATTTTTGCTCCTATATTTGCTTTAGATCCAACACCAAATAATCCAATGCTTACAATTTTCTTAATAGCCACTATAATTGCTTTTGTCACTACTTTAGCAAATAAATTATTAGTGGATCAAGATGAAATGGAAGCTTCAAGAGTAGAAATGAAAGAATTCCAAGAAAAAATGAAAGAAGCTCAAGCGAGTGGAGATTCTAAAGAATTAGCCAAAGCTCAAGCTATGCAACAAGATGTAATGGCAAAACAAGGAGCTGTGATGAAAAATTCTTTCAAACCATTGGTTGTAACATTGATTCCAATCATGTTAATGTTTTGGTGGATGGGTCAAGGAGGTAACCCTATTAATGGGGTTGTAGTTCAACTTCCTCAGTTTGTTTACTATGTATTGTTGGTTCCTCTTTGGCATGCTATTTATGGCATGTTTTATGGTGGAGGAGGTCCTTCTGTACCATTCATTGCAGGATGGTTAGGATGGTATATGATGTGTACTTTTGCTATGACACAAATTCTTAGAAAATTTATGGGCTTTAAATCTGGATTTTAGATAAAGCCAATCATTCTCATGATTTTTAATCTTACATTATTTTAATTAATATTATTTTATAATGTTTTACTTAATAGTATTAAATATTAAAATTTTACATTTATAATATAATATTTTTTAATATTATATTTATATATTTTATAAGGTTTTACTTAATAATATTAATATTAAAACTTTATATTAAAATATTTTTTAATATTTACTTAATAGTATTAAATATTAAAACTTTATATTAAAATATTTTTTAATATTTACTTAATAGTATTAAATATTAAAATTTTATATTTATTATATAATATTTTTTAATATTATATTTATAATTCATATTTAATAATGTTATAAGTAATGTATAGATTATTAATTTTATAACCTCTCATGATAATCTCGCTAAATTATAATATATCATGAAATAAATATTAGAAAAAAATTTAAATACATTTAATTAATCAAATTTAAAATTAGGTGAAATAATGCCTGAGTTAAGATATAGATCTAGATCATATAAAAGAATCAATAAAAAAACACCTGGTGGACGTAATGTTCTAAGGTATAAAAAGAAAAAACCAAGCAAGCATATATGTGCTGAATGTGGTGCAACTTTACATGGTGTTCCAAGAGGAAGACCTTATGAAATAGGAAAGTTGTCAAAATCTAAAAAAAGACCTAATCGGCCATTTGGAGGATATTTATGTTCTAAATGCCTCCGTAAACATTTCAAATCAGAGGCAAGGTCATAATGATTATAACAATCGGTGGCTTAGCAGGCAGTGGGACTACTACTGCAGCTGAAGTATTGTCAAAAAAGTTAGATATTCCTTTTATTTCTGCTGGAGGTATCTTTAGAGATATGGCAAAAGAAAGAGGAATGTCAATTCTTGAATTCAGTAAATTTGCTGAAAATACTGATGCTATCGATATTGAACTTGATGAAAGACAAGCTGAAATAGCTAAAAAATCTGAAAATCTTATTGTAGAAGGAAGACTTTCTGCTCACTTTGTTGAAGCAGATCTTCGAATTTGGTTACTTGCTCCAATAGATATTAGGGCGAATCGTGTTTGTAATCGTGAATCTAAATCTTTGGAAATAGCTAAAGAAGAAATTAACATCCGTGAAAGAAGTGAAGAATTAAGATATTTAGATATTCATAATATAGATATTACTAACTTTGATATCTATGATTTAATTTTAAATACTAACAGATTCAATCCTGAAAGTATTGCAGAAATAGTATTAACAACATTAAAGGTGATATAAATGGCATCCATAGAAGTAGGAAGAGTGTGTATTAAGACAGCAGGTAGAGAAGCTGGAGAAAAATGTGTAATTATTGAACTTATCGATGAAAATTTTGTAGAAATTGTTGGAGGTTCTGTCAAAAACAGAAGATGTAATATAAATCATTTAGAACCTCTTGAAGAAACATTAGATGTTTCTGGTGACGAAGAAACAATTAAAAAAGATTTAGACTCCATAGAAATAAATACTCCAGAACCAGAACCAATTGAAGAAACCATAGACGTTCCAGAAGTTGAAGAAACTGAAGACGGCCTTGAAGTAGAAGAGACAATTGAGGAAGTTGAAGAGGTTCCTGAGGTTGATGAGTCAGTTGATGATGTTGAAGAAGTTTCTGAGGTTGATGAGTCAGTTGATGATGTTGAAGAAGTTTCTGAGGTTGATGAGTCAGTTGATGATGTTGAAGAAGTTTCTGAAGTTGAAGAAACAATAGAAGATGATTTAGAAGATTCTGATATAGACGAAACAGAATCTATTCAAGAAACCTTAGATGTTTCTGATGAAGATGAATCTCTTGAAGAAGATGATGAATCTCCAGATGTTTCTGATGATGATGAAACATCTGAAAAAGAGTAAATATCTTATCAATATTATCTTTTTTCAATTTCTATTCTTTTTTCAATAATTTTTTTATTTTTAAATTTATTTTAATTATAGTTCTCGTTATGAAAAATTTTACTTTAAATATTTCTTTTGAAAACAGTTAAATTAGCTTAAAATTTAATTTCAAGAGACTATATCATTATTTTTTTATAATATAAAATTCAATGTCAAATCAGATAATTTTTATATTTTATTTTTTCTTTTTGAATATATTTTTAATAATTTTTATATCTTTTTCAATAAATTTATTAATAATGATAATAATATTATATTATTATATATGATTGATTTATAATAATTTAATAACATAATTAAATTAAAAATTAATTAACAATTATAATTAAATAAAATTAATTATATTAAAGATTTATTAAATAAAAAATCATTAATTATATATTTTTTATATTTTATTTTAAAAATAGGTTTCTCAATTTTGAGGCAATATTATGAAAAAACTTTTAATAAAATCAGATGGAACTACAAATCCTAAATTTGGTTGTAAACCTCAAGATAGACCTATTGATGAACATATATCTAAAGGTGTTATTAATTTAGACAAACCCTCTGGACCAACTTCTCATGAAATTGATTCATGGATTAGACGTATTCTTAAAGTTGAAAAAACTGGTCATGGTGGAACTCTTGATCCTAAAGTTACAGGGGTTTTACCTATTGGAATAGACTCTGCAACTCGTGTTATCCAACTTCTTTTAGCTGCTCCAAAAGAATATGTTTGTTTAATGACTTTACATCAAGATGTATCAGAAGATACTATTAAATCTATTTTTAATGAATTTCAAGGTAAAATTTATCAAACCCCCCCAGTTAAATCAGCTGTTAAACGCGAATTACGAGTTAGAACGATTTATTATGCAGACATTCTTGAAATTAATAATAGGGATATACTTTTTAAAATTAATTGTGAAGCTGGAACATATGTAAGAACATATTGTCATGATATTGGTGAAGCTTTAGGAACTGGTGCTCATATGGCGGAATTAAGGAGAACTCAGGTGGGCTCATTTACTGAAGATAATAACCTCATAACCTTACAAGATTTAACTGATGCTTTTTATTATCTTGACAAGGAAAATAATGAATCTTATCTTAGAAAATGCATTTTACCAATGGAAACAGCTACTGAACATTTACCTAAAGTTTTTATTAGAGATTCTGCTGTTGAAGCAATTTGTCATGGGGCTAATTTAGCTGCTGGTGGAGTGCTTTCTTTTTCACAAAATATTAAAAAAGATGAGGATGTAGTAATATTCACTCTTAAAGGGGAATTAGTTGCTTCTGCCAAAGCTCTTTTAAATGCTGATGAAATTTTAAACACTTCTTCTGGCATTGTTTTTGACACAAAAAAAGTTTTCATGACCCCAGGGATTTATCCAATGATGTGGAAATAGTTTTATTATTTTTTTTTTATCTTAACAATTTTTGTATAAAATATTATTATTGTTTTTTGTTTGAAAAATTTATTTCTTTTGGAAAAGTTGCTTTTTTACTTAAAAATTGTCACAGTATTGCTTAATTATTTTTATATAGTATAATTGATGTTAATTTTATCAAAAAGTTTATATATGTTGAAAACAAATGATATAATAGTTCAGATAACCTTTGATGTGTTTTTTCATATGTTCCTATACTTCCTAATTTTCTCATAAAGTTTTATCTGAACAGATATCTCAAGGCTGATTTTTCCTTGCCTATATGATATGAGGTATCACCTCCTTGGATTGAAATAAAATAAGAGGTAGCTAGTTAAACTACCTCATTGAGATCCAGAAATATCTGGGTCTCTTATTCTTAAATATTTTTAATCTTTCAAATTTTTTATTATTTTTTAGATTTTTTATTATTTTTTAGCTAGTTAATTATTTTTTAGACATTATTTTTTTCTTATAATTATTATACAATTGATAAAATTATAATATTAAAAAGATTTTGATTTCGAATATTATGTTTTTTCAACCGTAAGGTTTAAATGTATTGAAGATTAAATATTGTTTTATACTCTACAAGTAACTAAATACAATATATTATAATTTTTAAAAAAAGATATTTTCAGTATTATGCTGAAATATTAAGTTACAATGAGTATTTAATTGTTAATACAATGAAATAAATTTTATATTTTAAATTAACAATTATACATACGTTTTTGAAGCTTTTTTCTATTTGAAGTGTGTTTCTTCTTGTGAAAACTATGTTTCAGAGCTTATTATCTTTGCCGAGATAGTCTAGCCTGGTAAGGCGCAAGACTGGAAATCTTGTGGGGATTTCCCCTCCTGGGTTCAAATCCCAGTCTCGGCGTTTATTGGTATATGGTACAATTGTAATTTTTTATTTATTTTATAAATAGGATTTTAATTGTTAATGTATAACTAATATTTGTACTCTTAGAATTAATATGTTAATTAATATATCATTGATATGGATTAATATTTGATTATTATTAAATAGAATATCGTATTTATATGTTGATTTAAAATTAAATAGAAATATTTCAATTAATATTTTTTTTAATATTAACTAAGTTTAAAAATTGTTGAAAAACTGTGTTTTATAAATAATAACTAAATTATTATTTAATAAAGCATTCGAATCCAGATTTTACGTCTCATGGATTCGCTCTACTAATCGGAGGTTATTTAATGGAAGACGATTTCAAGCACTTGGTGCGTATTTCCAGAAAGGATGTTAATGGTAATAAAACTATCCAACATGCTTTAACCGATATTAAAGGTGTGGGATTATCCTTATCAAGGTCTCTTGCTTTAGCTATGGGCTTTGATATAAATCAAAAAATAGGATATATCTCAGATGAAGATGTTATAAAAATAGAAGAAGCTTTAGAAGATCCTAAAAAGTATAACATTCCTGATTGGATGTTAAACAGGCAACGTGACTATACTACTGGTGAAACTAGTCATTTAATTGAATCTGATCTTGATATGACTTTAAGAGATGATTTAAATAGGATGAAAAAGACCAGAAGTTACAAAGGAAGAAGGCATGAAGTTGGTCTCCCTGTAAGGGGTCAACGAACTAAATCCACCTTTAGAAAAGGTTCATCTGTTGGTGTAAGTAGAAGAAGAGGATAATTACACTATCAATACTTTCTTAAACTCATTTTACATAATCATGATTTCATATTAATATTATTATTAATCAATTAATCATGTATAAGTATTGAAGTGTTTTATTAAGTTATTATCAAAATTATCAAATTTTAGAAAATTAAGGAGATTATATAATGGGACATCCAAGAAAAGCAAGAAAAAAATATGATACTCCACCTCATCCTTGGAATGCTGAGAGAATTAAATCAGAAAATAAGTTAATGATTAAATACGGCTTAAAAAATAAAAAAGAAATTTGGAAAGCTGATACATTAGTTAGAAAATACAGTAGGGAAGCAAGGTATTTACTAGGTTTCTCACAAGATCAGGTTGCGGAAGAGAGAAACGAATTAATTGGACATTTAACAAGACAAGGGATTCTTGCAGAAAATGCTCAATTAGAAGATATTCTTAACTTAACTGTTGAAAATGTTTTAAGAAGAAGATTACAAACTATGGTTCATCAAAAAGGTCTTTCTCGAACAGCTAAAGAAGCTAGGATGTTTGTTGTACATGGACATATAGCTATGGACGGGAAAAAGATAGATTCTCCAAGTTATGCGGTTAAAAGAGGAGAAGAAGACCTTATAGGATATTATTCTCCAGCAATAGCTAAACAAATTCAAGAGTATAATGCTGGAAAACAAGGATCTACTAGAAATGATGTGGATAATGGTGAAAAATCTGCAGATAATTCTAGAAAGTCTAAAAATTCTAGAAAATCTAGGGTTTCTAAGAAAGGTAAAGATTTTAAAAAATCTAAAGACCCTAAGAAAAATAAAGATTCTAAAAAGCCTAAAAATTCAGAAAATGAGAAAAATTCAAAAGAGAATTAATAAAATGGTGAAATAATGGCGAAAGATGAAAAATGGGGAATAGCTAATATTTACTCATCATTCAATAATACTATCATCACTGTAACTGATATCACTGGAGCTGAAACCATTTGTCAATGGTCTGGTGGAAAAGTTGTTCGTGCTGATAGGCAAGAAGCATCTCCTTTTGCAGCTATGGAAGCTGCTACTCGTGCAGCTGATGATGCTAAAGAAAAAGGATTTGTTGGTTTACATATAAAAGTAAGAGCTCCTGGTGGAAATGGTCCAAGAAGTCCAGGTCCTGGTGCACAAGCTACTATTCGTGCTTTAGCTAGGGCAGGTATTAGAATTGGTAAAATTGAAGATATTACTCCAATTCCTCATGATGGTACTGGACGACCTGGTGGTAAAAGAGGGAGAAGAGTATAAGAAGGGTATATTATGGAAATTGAAGTCAAAAGTAAAGATGAAAATGAAATTGTTTTCATCCTTCGTGATGCAGAAGTGCCTTTTATCAATGCTATTCGCAGAATTGCTATGATGGAAGTTCCTAAAATAGCTATTGAAGATGTTAACATTGTTCAAAATGATTCAGCAATGTTTAATGAGGTATTAGCTCATAGATTAGGATTAACTCCTTTAATTTCAAATTTAGATGCTATTGAAGGAATGGAAATGGCAGATGAATGTGATTGTGAAGAATATTGTCCTAAATGTAGTGTTTCTTTTACTTTAAATAAAACTGGTCCGGGAATTGTTTATTCTAAGGATTTAGTTTCAACTGACTCAATAATAAAACCTGTATATGATACAATACCACTTTTAAAACTCAAAGAAGATGAAATTGTGGAATTTGAAGCAGTAGCCAAAATTGGTTTAGGTAATCAGCATGCTAAATGGATGCCTACTACTGTTTGTGCTTATAAACAATATCCTAAAATTACTTTTAATGAAAATGCAGAAGTTAACTATGATTTAGCAGATGTTTGTCCAAGAGGAGTATTAAAGTCTGATAAAAGGTCTAAAAAATTAAAAGTATTAGATATTGAAAATTGTTCTATGTGTAAAAGCTGTATGAGAGCAGATGAAAATGATTATATAAATATAGAATTTGAGCCAAATGATTTCATATTTATCATTGAAACTGATGGGTCTATGCCTCCTGAAGAGGTTTTATTAAAATCTTGTGATGTTTTATCAAGTAAAACAGATGAACTTATTACTTTCAGTGAAAAATAATTTGATTATAGAAGTAGGGGAGATAATAAATGGCTAGAAGAGTTATTAAAACAAATCCTAACCTCATAGAACTTATTAGAAATCTTAAAGATAAATCTTATAATGAGGAAGTAGCTATTTGGAAAGATGTTGCAAGCCGATTAGAAAGGTCAGCAAGGAGACAAGCTGAAGTTAACTTATCTGATATTAACAGAGTTTCAAGTGAAAAACAAACTGTACTTGTTCCAGGTAAAGTGTTATCTAATGGTCAACTTGACCATAAGGTTAGTATTGCAGCTTTAAGCTTTTCAAAGGCAGCTCAAGAGAAAATTGAAAAATCTGGTGGAGAATGTATTTCTATCAGTGAAATAATCGAAAAAAATCCTAAAGGTAGTAATATAAAGATTGTAGAATAAAATTTTTTACTATTGCTACACATTAAACAATAAAGGTGTTATTCATGATTATTGATGGAGAAGGACATATTTTAGGAAGACTTGCTAGTGTAATAAGTAAAAAACTTCTTGAAGGTGAAGAAGTTGTTGTTCTCAATAGCGAGAAAATAATGCTTACTGGTTCAAAAGATTGGGCTTATGCTAAGTATAAACAAAGACTTGATAGGGCAAGTATTTCTAATCCAAGAGACTTAGGGCCAAAATATCCAAGAAGGCCTGAAGAAATATTTAGAAGAACTGTAAGAGGAATGTTACCTATTAAAAAATCTAAAGGAAGAACTGCTTTTAAAGGTTTAAAAGCTTATGTAGGAATTCCGAGAGAATTTAAAAATGTAGGTGCATCTAAAGTACTTGATGCAGAATATAAAAATATTAAAAAAGGAATTGAATTAGGAGAAATTTCAAAACTTTTAGGAGCTAAATTCTAATATGTGATTTGAATTTTAAAATTATATATAATGTGGATTTTTTATATAATTAATCAATGATAATATTATATAGTGATTAATAGTTTTAATTAAGGATGTGTTTTAATGAAAAAAGTTGTTCACACTAGTGGAAAGCGTAAAACAGCTATTGCTCGAGGAACTGTTCAAGAAGGTAAAGGTAGGATTAGAATAAACAAACAACCTATCGAATTGTACTCACCAGAGCTTGCTAGACTAAAACTAACTGAACCATTAACTTTAGCTGGAGATTTAGCTAATGATGTTGATATTAATGTTAAAGTTATTGGTGGAGGAGTTATGGGTCAAGCAGAAGCTGCACGTATGGTGATTGCTAAAGGATTAGTTCAATGGACTAACGATATGGATTTAAAAGAAAAATTTGTTCAATATGATAGAACAATGTTAGTAGGAGATCCAAGACGTTCAGAACCTAAAAAATATGGTGGTCCTGGAGCAAGAGCTCGTAAACAAAAAAGTTATCGTTAGAATCGATAAACTTTTTATATTTTTTTAACAGATATAAATATTATATTTTTTCAAAAATAATATGAGGATATTATTATTAATTAAATTAATATAAAATTTATTAAAAAGGTATTTAAAATAATAATTATATTTATATTTAGATAATTGATAAAGGAAATGATGATTTAATATGATTCCTATACGATGTATAAGTTGTGGAAAGCCTGTTTCCGCATATTTCGATGAATATAATAATAGGTTAGCTGATGAAGAAGTTTCAAAAGCTATTCTTGATGATATGGGCCTTAAAAGATATTGTTGTAGGAGAATGTTAATTACTCATGTTGAAACATGGGAATAATGTTTGAATATGGGCTTTTATGTCTTAATATTATGTTTGATATTTAAAATAAATTCAAATTAATAAAATCATAATATTAGTTAATGTACTTGAATTAACGGAGATATAAAATGGTTGCAAAAAAATTAACAAGATTTGAAAAAGCTAGAATTCTTGGAGCAAGAGCTCTTCAACTTTCTATGGGTGCTAAACCATTGGTTAAAGTAACTGGATCTATTGATCCAATAGATATAGCAACTATTGAACTTGAAGAAAAGGTTTTGCCTTTAGATGTTAGAAGAAGAGAATTAAAACAATAGTTAAAAAGATAATTAAAAAGATAATTAAAAAGACAATTAAAAAATAATTAAAAAATAGTTTAATAATAAGATTTTAAAAATTTAATTAATTAATAAAATTGTAAATTATATTTGTATAAAATATATTATTAATAAAATATTTTATTTATAAAAAAATTATTTATATGAATATACATATTTATAAAAATATATTAGAAAAAAATATATAATTATAAAATTAATTAAATATAATTATTAGACTATTTTAAAAATAGTTAGATTATAATTAAAATATTATAAAATATAATTTATTATACTAAAATTTTAAATAAAAAATGTTATGATACAAAAATAAGGGTTTAAATATAAGTGCTTAAAACAAGTTTTTAATAAATCATATTAATCTATAAATCAACTTCTATTTTTTAAGATTTTTAATCCATTATAGACATATGGTTAGAATTAGGAACAATCTAGTAAATTTATTATTAAATGAATTATTTAGTTATTATTATTGAAATAATATTTTCATTTTAATAATTTAATTAATAATTAAAATATATCATATTAATATTATTAATATTATTTACTCAATTAAATTGAAATTAATAATATTATAGATTATAATATAATTAAAATATTTAAAATAATTAAAAATATTACAAATAATTTAAAATAATTAATATAATTAAAATATTTAAAAATATTATAAATAATTTAAAATAATTAATATAATTAAAATATTTAAAAATATTATAAAATATTTAAAATAATTAAAAATATTATAAATAATTTAAAATAATTAATATAATTAAAATTATTTATAATAATTTAAAATAATTAGATAATGGTTGATACTATAATTAAAATTGAATTAAAAAATAATTAATGAATAAATTAAAATTAATAAAAAATTATTAATATTATTAAATAAATTAAACGCTTTTGGGGTGTTTTTTTGGATAGTGTTATAGAAGACGTTCGTGTTAGAAAAATTTTAGATAGTAGGGGAAATCCCACTGTAGAAGTTGATATCCTTACTTGGAATGGTTTTGGACGAGCAGCAGCTCCTAGTGGTGCAAGTACTGGGTCTCGTGAAGTTGTTGCATTTCCAGATGGGGGAGTAAATAAGATCATCACTGAAGTGGAAGACTTAATCTCATCTGAACTTATTGGAATGGATGCTGAAGATCTTAATGATATAGATATAGTATTAAAAGAAATTGATGGAACTGATAATTATGCATCCATTGGTGGAAATACTACAGTAGCTGTATCAATGGCAGTAGCTAAAGCAGCTGCATCATCATACAATTTACCACTTTACAAGTATTTAGGAGGAAATCTTGTTAATGAAATTCCTTATCCTCTTGGAAATATGATGAATGGTGGAGCCCATGCAGGTAAACATGCTCCAGACATTCAAGAATTTTTAATTGTCCCTGTTGGTGCAAAAAATATTACTGATGCTATTTTTGCAAATTCTGCAGTACATAAAAGATTAAAAGAACTTATTCAATCTAAAGATTCCTTATTTACTGGTGGTAAAGGGGACGAAGGTGGATGGGTTCCTAATATACATAATGATGTAGCTTTAGAAATTCAAGCTCAAGCTTGCAGTGAAGTTGGGGATGAATTAGGAATAGCTATTAGACCAGGACTAGATATGGCAGCTTCTGAATTTTGGAATAATCAGGAAGAAAAATATGTTTATTCTCAAGATGATGTTTCTAGAGATACTGGAGATCAAATTGAATTTGTTAAAGATATTATCGAAACTTATGATATGCTTTATGTTGAAGATCCATTTGATGAAGCTGACTTTGAAGGATTTGCACAACTAAATTCTCTTGTAGGTGATAGATGTCTTGTTTGTGGTGATGATTTATTTGTTACAAATAAGGAAATATTAGCTAAAGGTATTGAAATGAATGCAGCTAATGCAATTATCATAAAACCTAATCAAATTGGTTCTTTATCTGAAACTTACGCAACTGTTAAATTAGCTAAAGAAAATGATATTACTCCAGTTGTTTCCCATAGATCTGGTGAAACTACTGATGAAACTATCGCTCATTTAGCTGTAGCATTTGGAGCACCTTTAATAAAAACTGGTGCATTAGGTGGAGAAAGAATAGCTAAGTTAAATGAATTAATTCGTATAGAAGAAGAATTATCTAATCCAGTAATGGCAAAGTTAGATAAATAAAATTAAAGTTGATTTTTAAGGTAAAATTATTTTATTATTTAAGGTAAAATTAAAGTTAATGTTTAAGATAAAATTATTTTAATATTTTTTAAAATAATTTTTCTTATACTAAAATAAAATTTTATATTAAAATATTTTTAAAATAATTTTTTCAATATATTAAATAAAGTTATTATAAAAAAATATTAAAAATGAATTTAATGATTTAAAAAGGAGATATTATGGCAAAAGTAACTATTGACTATGATAAATGTGAAGGTGGCGACTGTGGGGAATGTGCCGATGTTTGCCCAATGGAAGTATTAGTACTTGAAGGAGATAAAATTGTTATACAAAATACTGAAGATTGTAGTTTGTGTGAAGTTTGTATGGATGTTTGTCCTCAAGAATGTGTAGAAGTTGAGGATGATTAATTAAATATAAACATAATAAAAAATTATATTGAGAGAATTAAGGTGATAAATTGTCAGAACTTTTAATACCATTAGAAGAATATTTAGCAGCAGGTTTACATATTGGGACTCAACAGAAAACTCATGACATGGAGAAATATATATTTCGTATACGTTCTGATGGATTGTATGTATTAGATATTAGTAAAACTAATGATAGAATTATGTCTGCAGCTAAATTTTTAGCTAAATATAATCCAGAAGATATTCTTGTAGTAGCTACAAGACAATATGGTCAAGCTCCAGTTAAGAAATTTGGAGAAGTTATTGGTTGTAATTCTATTCCTGGAAGATTTATTCCTGGAACATTAACTAATCCTAACTATGCTAAATTTATTGAACCTAAAGTGATTGTTGTAACTGACCCAAGATCTGATTCACAAGCTATTATTGAATCTAAACAAATCGGTGTTCCGGTTGTTGCTTTATGTGATACTGAAAATTTGCTCAGTACTGTTGATTTAGCTATTCCTGTAAACAACAAAGGAAGAAAAGCTATAGCTTTAGTTTACTGGTTATTAGCTAGACAAATGTTAAGAGAACAAGGAACTATTGGTGAAGATGAAAATCTTGAAATGGATGCAACTGACTTTGAACTTAAATTTTAGATTTTAAAATATTTATTATCTAAATATTTTATTAAATTAAATAATCATTTTATCTAAAAATTTTATTTAATTTATAAAGTTTTTATTCCATCTTTAAAGTTTTTATTTAATTTATAAAGTTTTTATTTAATCTTTAAAGTTTTTATTCAATCTTTAAAGTTTTTATTTAATTTACAAAGTTTTTATTTAATATTTAAAGTTTTTATTTAATATTTAAACTTTTTATTCAGTATTTAAAATTTTTGTAATTTTTTAATTTAAGTCAAAAAAACAATATTTCATTAAGCTTTTAAAAAATTTAATGTTAAATTAGTAGTCATGATAAGAAAACCAGCTGTAGCAGGACTATTTTATGATAGTAAACCTGAAGATTTGAAAAAAAGTATTGAAAACTGTTTCAAACATAGATTGGGACCTGGTAAAATTCCTAAACTTGGAATTCCACGAGATTTTAATGAATTTGAAAATAAAACTTCTGGAAATTACCAAAAGAATATCTATGGTTCAATTATTCCTCATGCAGGATATGTTTATTCTGGACCTATAGCTGCTCATGCTTATTATAAAATAGTTGAAAATGGATATCCTGAAACATTTGTATTGTTATGTCCTAACCATACAGGTTTAGGAACTGGAATATCAATATTCAATGAAGGTAAGTGGAATACTCCATTTGGTGATGTTGAAGTTGATGTGGAATTTGCAAATGAAATGATTTTAAACTCAGATTTCATTAACTGTGATAATTTAGCACATACTAATGAACATAGTTGTGAAGTTCATCTTCCATTTTTACAATACTTCTCTAATGACTTTAAAATAGTTCCAATAGTTATGTGGATTCAAGACATGGAAACTTCGAAGGATATAGCTGAAGCTATTGTTAAAACTACAAAAAAATTAAAAAGACCCGTATCTATAATTGCTAGTACTGATTTAACTCATTATGAATCAAGTTCAGTTGCAGAGAAAAAAGACACACTTATATTAGATGCAATAAAAAATATGGATGAATTTGCTCTTTTAAATTCAGTAGAAAATCATAATATTACAATGTGTGGATATGGTCCGACCATAGCTACGATAAAAGCTTCACGAGCTTTTGGTGCAAAGAAAGGAGAAATATTAAAATATGGAAATAGTGGCGATATCTCTGGGGATTTAAACTCTGTTGTAGGGTATTGTTCAGGTATTTTCCTTTGATTAATTATATTTAAAGATTTGTAGAATTTAAAATTTAAATAAATATAATTTCTAGTTGCTATTGATTTTAGAGTTTTAAACTTTATGAATATGAATTTGGTGTATAAAAATGGAAATTATGGCATCAGCTCCAGGTAAAACAATTTTATTTGGAGAACATGCAGTTGTTTATGGAGAACCTGCTATTGCAGGTGCGGTAAACAAAAGAGCTACAATAAGATTAAGAGAGTCTCCTAGTGATGTTTCTATTTTCAAATCTGATGATTTAGGGTTTGAAGCTGAATTGGATACTGTAGCTAAAAGGTATACATTAAAAAAAGGTAAACCTGGTATAATAAAATATATTCTTGAAATTTTATCCCAATATCATGATCATAGTCCTTTGGAGATTGATTTATCATTAGATATTCCTATAGGTTCTGGACTAGGCTCTTCAGCTGCTGTAACAGTATCTACTCTTGCAGCACTTTTTAAATATCAAGGAAAGAAATTTGATAGGATATCCATTGCTAAAAAAGCTCATGAAATTGAAAGCAATGTTCAAGGAATGGCAAGTCCTCTTGATACAAGAGTTAGTACTTTTGGAGGATTAATTTACCTTTCACGAGATAAAAAAATAGCTAAATTTAATACAGATCTTAAAACTTCTTTTGTTATTGGATATACTTCTAAAAGAGGCAATACTGGTCGTATGGTCAAATATGTAAAGTCTTTAAAACAAAGAAATCCTAAAATTGTAAATTTAATCTTAAGAGCTATAGGTAATATAACTGATGAGGCTAAATTAGCTATTGCTCATAATGAAGAATACAAATTAGGAGAATTGATGAATATAAATCAAGGTTTATTAGATTCTATTGGTGTAAATACTAATGAACTTTCTCGAATGGTTTATCTTGCAAGAAAAGCTGGAGCTTCTGGCTCAAAAATCACAGGTGCTGGTGGTGGAGGAAGTATTATTGCGAGTTGTCCACGTAATCAAGATAGGGTTTTTAAAGCTCTTAATTATTATGATAATGCTATTAAAGTCAATTTTTCCAAAAAAGGAGTTTTTGTAAATTAATAAATGAGGATTAAAATGATAATTCTAAAGCTCGGTGGAAGTGTATTAACTAAAAAGGATTTAAAAGAAAGTGAAGTTAATTATGATAATTTAAATAGAATAGCTAATGAAATTAAATTGGCTTATGATAATAAATCTAATAATATTGAGTTATCTGAAGGATTAATCATTATTCATGGAGCAGGTTCTTTCGGTCACCCTATGGCAAAAAAATACAGTATTGGGGAACCTTTCACTGAAGAAAAATATCCTAAAAAAAGAATAGGGTTTTCAAAAACTCAAAATTGTGTTAAAAAACTTAATACACTTATTTGTGAAGTATTTATTAATCATGAAATACCTTGCATATCTCTTCAAGCTTCATCATTTATTACTACAAAAAATAAGAGAATTAATAAATTTGATTTAGATTTAATAAAAAAATATTTAAATGAAGGTTTTATTCCAGTAATTTATGGAGATGTTGTTCTTGATGATGAGCTAAAAATTGCTGTTTTATCAGGAGATCAAATTCTTCAGTATATAGCTAAAAATTTAAAAATTAATGATTTAAAATTAAAGAAAGAAGTTATTTTAGGTACTGATGTAGAAGGGGTATTTACAAAAAATCCCAAAAAACATGAAGATGCTTGTCATATTCCTAAACTTAGTTCTTTAAACGAAATAGAAAAATTTGATTCAACAACTAATATTGATGTTACTGGAGGAATGGTTGGAAAAATTAAAGAACTTATAGAATTGGCTGATATGGGAATTGAATCAAAAATCATTAATGCTAATGAACCTAATGCAATATGCAATGCTTTAGAAGGTAAAAAAGTCAAAGGAACTATAATAAAGAAAGATAATTAATAAAGCAATTATAAAATAATTACGTCAATAGTTAAATCTAATAATATAATGTTTAATAATTAAATAAAATAATTATAAAAATAATTGAATAAAATAATTATAAAAATAATTGAATAAAATAATTATAAAAATAATTGAATAAAATAATTATAAAAATAATTGAATAAAAAAAATTTCAATTAATCATATAAAAATTAAAGTATAATAATATCTTTTTTATTTATTAAAAATTTGATTATATTTTAAATTAATAATTAAAATATTATATAAATTATTAAATTAAAAAATTTGTTTAATATTTTTATTCAGGAAATTAATTAATAATTAAATTAATTAGCAATAAAAATAATTAATTAAAAAATTAAATAATTAAAATTATTAATTAAAAAGTTTATAATAAAAAATTAATTAAAATAAGGAAATAATATAAAATTAAAATAATTAACATAAAACAATTACTATAAAATAAGGAAAATAAAAATGATTTCAGATAGAAAATTAGAACATCTTTTAATATGTAAACACTATGATGTTCAATATAAGAATAAAAAAACAGGTTTTAATGACATTGAACTCATTCATAAGGCATTACCAGAAATATCCAAGGAGGATATAGATATATCTACTAATGTTTTTGGAAAAAAATTAGAATCTCCTTTATTAATTACTGCTATTACTGGAGGTCATCCATCAGCCTTAGAAGTTAATAAAGAATTAGCTATTGCTGCTGAAAATGAAAAAATTGGCCTTGGTCTTGGAAGTCAAAGAGCAGCTATTGAAAATCCTAATCTTGTAGATACATATAAAGTAGCAAGAGATAATGCTCCAAACACTATTTTAATTGGAAATATTGGCGCTCCTCAAATTATAGGTGCTAGTGATAAATCTGAAGATTTTGCTAAAAAAGCAGTAGATATGATAGATGCAGATATTTTAGCTATTCATTTAAATGCACTTCAAGAATCAATTCAGCCTGAAGGGGATGTTGATGCTAATGGATATGTTTCTGCTATTGAAAATATTACTAATTCAGTTGATTTTCCAATTATGGTAAAAGAAACTGGAACTGGAATTGCTGCAGAAGAAGGTAAAATTTTAGAGAGTGCTGGTGTGGATTTTATAGATGTTGCTGGAGCTGGAGGAACTAGCTGGGCTGGAGTTGAAACTTACCGGGATGATGATCGATATATTGGAGAGCTTTTTTGGGATTGGGGAATTCCAACTGCAGTTAGTACTGTAGAGATTGTAAATTCAGTTAATGTTCCTATTATTTCATCAGGTGGAGTTCGATCTGGATTAGATGCAGCAAAAGCTATTGCACTTGGAGCAGATTCTGTTGGAATAGCTTTACCTATTTTAAAAAATGCATTTATTGGTCACAGCGAAATTATTAATTTTATTAAAAGATTTAATGACTCTTTAAAGATAGCTATGTTTTTAGTTGGTGCGAAAAATTTAAAAGAACTTAAAAATTCTAATTTAATTATTAAAGGCGAAACTAAAGATTGGCTGGAAGAAAGGGATTTTAACACAAAAATATACTCAAGGAGGAATTAGTTTGACTGTAGAAATTATAGCTATTGGTGGATATGAAGAAGTTGGAAAAAATATGACTGCTATAAAGGTAGGTGAAGAAGTAATTATATTTGATATGGGGATTCATCTTGATAGAATAAGCATTCATGAAGATACAGATATAGATAGAATGCATAGTTTAGATTTAATTGAAAGGGGAGTTATTCCTGATGATACTTTAATGAAGGATGTTGATGGAAAAGTAAAAGCTATTGTTTTTTCTCATGGGCATCTTGATCACATAGGTGCTGTAGCTAAATTAGCTCATAGATATGATGCTCCAATCATAGCTACTCCTTATACAATTGCACTTATTGAAAGAACGATTAAAGGAGAACGGAAATTTTCCGTTTCAAACCCTCTTAGAACTCTTAATCCTGGAGGTAAATTAAATCTTTCTAAAGATATAACCTTAGAATTTGTACAATCAACCCATAGTATTCCACAAGCAGTTTTACCAGCACTTCACACTCCAGAGGGAGTAATTGTTTATGCAAATGATTTTAAGTTTGATAATCATCAAAAAATATCTCCACCACCGGATTATAATAGGTTAAGAGAGTTAGGTAAAAAGGGAGTATTATCTCTTATTGTTGAGACAACAAGGGCAAATGAGTTCCATGAAGTTAAAACTTATTCTGAACGAGTAGCTAAAATAATTTTAGAAGATTTAATGAAGCAACCTCTTAAAGAAAAAGCTGGAATGATTGTTACAACCTTTTCTTCTCATGTTGAAAGAATTCAAGCTATTGCAGATATTGCAAAAACTAGTGATAGGAAGATTTTATTTTTAGGAAGGTCTATGGAAAGGTATTGTGGAATAGCTGAAAACTTCGGAATTTTAGATTTGCCAGATAGTGCAAGTGTTTATGGAAGTCCTAAAGCTGTTACTAAAGCACTTACAAGGGCTGAAGATAATAGGGAAGAGTTTTTATTAGTTACAACTGGACATCAAGGAGAAGTGGATGCATTACTTCCAAGGATAGCTAGTGGAAGAACTCCATTTAATGTAAGGCCTGGAGATAATGTTATTATTTCTGCTCCAATTATTCCAAATCCTACTAATAAGGCTAACAGGCACATGATGGAACGGAGACTAATTTTAAGTGGAGCGAGAATTTATTCAAATGCTCATGTATCAGGGCATGCTGGAAGAGAAGATCATAGAGATTTCCTTAGAATGCTCAAACCTATGCATATCCTCCCTGCTCACGGAGAATTAGAGATGCTAACTGCTTATGGTGAATTAGCTGAAGAAGAAGGATATAGAATAGGAAATAATGTTCACATTTTAAGAAATGGTCAAGCCCAAGTATTTAATGGAGGAGTTTCTTAAATTTTTAGATTATATATGATTTTTTTAGATTACATATGATTTTTTTATATTATGGATGATTTTTGGATTATTATGAGAAGATGATTTTTTATATTATGGATGATTTTTGGATTATTATGAGAAGATGATTTTAGGATAATAAGATTTGGAGGCATTTCATGTCAGATATTAATGAAAAAGTAGGTAAATTATTAGAACAATACTCTGAAGATATCAATAAAGAAATTGGAGAGACATTATCATCAATAGGGCCAACAGACCTTCGTGAAGCTTCAATTTATTTAACAACAGCTGGTGGAAAGATGCTAAGGCCTTCTTTAACAGTTTTAGTTAGCGAAGCTGTTGGTGGGACTATTTCAAGTTCTATAAAGCCGGCAGCAGCTATAGAACTGATTCATACATTTTCACTAATTCATGATGATATTATGGATAAAGATGATATGAGGCGTGGAAAACCTTCTGTTCATAAAGTTTGGGGTGAAAGTGTAGCTATATTGGCAGGGGACACTTTATTTTCAAAAGCTTATGAATTAGTTATTAATTCCAAAGACGAAATTAAATCAAACAATCCTGAAGAATGTCTTACTCGGGTTAATCAGACATTATCTACTGTAGCGGATGCTTGTGTAAAGATATGTGAAGGTCAAGCTCAAGATATGGGTTTTGAAGGAAATTTCAATGTTAAAGAAGAAGAATACATGGAAATGATTTTCAAAAAAACCGCAGCGCTTATAGCTGCAGCTACAGAATCTGGAGCTATAATGGGTGGAGCTGACGATGAAACAATTTCTGCTATGTATAATTATGGTAGACTTATTGGTTTAGCTTTCCAAATTCAGGATGACTATCTTGATCTTGTTAGTGATGAAGATTCTCTTGGAAAACCTGTTGGTAGTGATATAGCTGAAGGAAAAATGACTATAATAGTTGTTAACGCTTTATCCAAAGCAAATGAAGAAGATAAAAAGAGACTTGTGGAAATTTTAAAAATTGGTAATGAAACTGGTAGTTGTGAAGAAAAATATATAGAAGAAGCTATGGAAATTTTTGAAAAATATGGTTCTATTCAATATGCTCATGATGTAGCACTTGCAAATGTGCAAGAAGCCAAACAACTACTCGAAATATTACCTGACTCTGAAATTAAACAATCACTTTCTTTAATTGCAGATTTTGTACTTGAAAGACATAGTTAAAAGACTATAATATTTATTAAATTACTTATTAATTATACTTATTAATTATATTTATTAAATTATTAGAAATAGTAATTAAAATTATTTTATATTTTTATAAAATTATTAATTTTATATAAATAAAAAAATGAAATTATTATTAAATATATTAAAAATATTAGATAAATATTATATAAAATTATTATAAATATAAATAAAAATTATTTAAAAATAAATTAAATATTATTAAAAATATTAGATAAATATTATATAAAATTATTATAAATATAAATAAAAATTATTTAAAAATAAAGTTAAATATTATTAAAAATATTAGATAAATATTATATAAAATTATTATAAATATAAATAAAAATTATTTAAAAATAAAGTTAAATATTATTAAAAATATTAAATAAATATTATATAAAATTATTATAAATATAAATAAAAATTATTTAAAAATAATTATTAAAAATAATTAAATTAATATAAGATCTTATTGAAATTAGATTAATAGAATTTTAAATTAATTATTTAAATTATAAAATAAAATTTATTGAATTATTAAATTGTTAAATATTATTTAAGAAGAATAGGTGTTAATTTGACAGAAGAATTAGATATTATTGAAAAAATATTAAAAGTAAATATAGATGATGTTGATAATGGGATTTACAATGCTCAGATTGAAATAATTAAAGATTTAGTAGTAAGTGAACTTTCCACGGGGGATTTAATTGATGTTGTCATTGGAATTCAAATGCAAAGAGTATCATTAGGATTTAAAAAAGAATTAGTTAATGAAAAATTGAATAAAGAGTCTGAATCAGCTGTTGAAAACTTAATTCAGCTATTGACATTAAAAGGAGATAATGAATCTGGACTTTTTGATAATGATGCTGCAATTGAAATAAATCCGTTTAATTTTAATCCTTGATAAGTAAATGTTTTTGATATTTGTCTAATATCTTTTTTTAAGATATTTTTATTATTTATATCATTATTCAATTTATATTTTTTAGCATGTTTTTAAAAGTTATTGTATATCTTTTTTAAGATATTTTAATATTTATTTGGCGGATTAATCATTTTTTCCACCAGATTAAAACCCAATCAGATTTATCATCAGGATTTTCTAGTTTTCCATTTTCATTTTTCCTTAGATTTTTATTTAAATAATCATATAACTGATTTTTTTCATTTTTTGTTAAGTTATCTAAATTCCATCTTCCATTATTAATAGCATCTTCAATTGAATCATATATTCTATTGGTTTTAATTTCAAGATTTTCAAGATTTGGATATATTTTCATATTTATAAGGATGTTAAAAAGATAGCTATAAGAACGAGAATCTAAATGAAGTTTATTAATCTTTTTATTGATACTCCCATAGAAATTTCTTTCAAATTTACTATTATTTGGACCAGTTACAGTAATATATACATATTTTTGAGCAATATTATTAATATTATTCAGTGTTTCTTTTATTGAATAAATTCCATTTATTGATCTAGATAAAAGAACAATATCGTGTTTTCCTACTTTTTCTAATGTTACTTCTTCTAAATTTTCTTTAATAATTTCAATATTTTTTAGATTTTTATCTGTAGCTTTTTTATTTAATATTTCAAGCATTTTTGATGAAGAATCAACAGCTGTAACTTTTTTACCTTTTTCAGCTAATGGAATGGTAATTGATCCTTCTCCACAACCTAAATCAAGTATAGTATCTTTTTTGGAAATTCTCATTTTTGAAAAGAGATTTTCACGATATTCATCTTGTTTAGATCTTTTGGCAAATTTTTCAGCTTCTTTATTCCAGTTTTTAGGCTTTTTTCTTTTTTGACTTAGTTTTTTCTGCCAAAAACTTTCCCAATTAATATCATTGGGAGTATCATTAAAATTACTATTTTTTATTTTATCACGTTCTTTTATTGCTACAGGTTTGGAGTACAATGTGGTCTTTTGTGAGTAGCACCATAAGCTTCTTTTGGACGTTCTTCAATTTTTAAGGTAATTCCATTACTAAAAATTTCATAAGTAATATCTTCATCCTTAATTTTCAGAGATTTTGAAGAAACTTCTATTGTACCATCATCTTTTTGATAAAATTGAGATATAGTTAGATTTAAATTATTTAATATTGTAACTTGTTTGTCATTTTCTGCATATTCATCAATTTTAATTTTTATGTGTTTAAGTTCCTTATTTTCATTTGACATTTTTTCACCATAATTATTCTATAGTTTAATATCTATTTTTTATAGTTATATTTTTTATTATAATAATTCTATTTTAAATATAATTATAAAAAAGTACGTAAATAAATTTATTAAAATAAATTATATAAAAATAAGTTATATAGAAATAAGTTATATAAAAATAAGTTATATAGAAATAAGTTATATAGAAATAAGTTATATAAAAATAAGTTATATAGAAATAAGTTATATAAAAATAAATTATATAAAAATAAGTTATATAGAAATAAGTTATATAGAAATAAGTTATATAAAAATAAATTATATAAAAATAAGTTATATAGAAATAAGTTATATAAAAATAAGTTATATAAAAATAAGTTTAGTAAAATAAATTATAATAATGATTATATAAATTTGATTATATTATAAAAATTATTTTAATTATTTAATAATATTGTAAAAATAATAGTGTAATTTAATAAAGAAATTTATTTAAATATTTATAGCTTGTTATCAATAGATTAATAATATAATAAATTTTTTATATTTTATAGATTAATAAATTTTTTTTATACATGTGATTATAATGGATGAATTGGAAAAAACAATTTATAAATATGCTCTTTTAAATGCAGTTAAACATAAAGGAAATGCTAATCCTGGAGCTGTTATGGGAGCTATTATGAGTAATGAACCAGAGCTTCGAAATGTTGCTAAAAAGATAGGTCCAATGTCTGGTAAAATAGTAGCTAAAGTTAATGGAATGGAACTCGAACAACAAGAAATTGAGATAGCTAATCTAGGAATCGAAGTTGAAGAAGATAAACAATCAAAAGAAAAAGAAAAGGGTTTAACAGACTTACCTGGAAGTCATGATGGAGTTGTAATGAGATTTGCACCTAATCCTAGCGGACCTCTTCATATTGGTCATGGCAGAGCAGCTGTTCCTAATGGGGAGTATGTAGAAAGATATGGTGGAAAATTGATTCTTCGCATTGAAGATACTGATCCAAAACGTATTTATCCTCCTGCTTATGATATGATTCAAGAAGATCTTGAGTGGTTAGGGATAAAAGCTGATGAAATTTATTATCAAAGTGATAGGTTTCCAATTTATTATGAATATGCAGAAAAATTAATTGAAATTGGTGCTGCTTATATGTGTATTTGTGAGGCGAAAGAATTTAAAAAATTAAAAGATAATTGTGAAGCTTGTCCTTGTAGAAATAATTCTCCTGAGGAAAATATTGAACTTTGGAGGGAATTTCCAAAAATGGATGCAGGTCAAGCTGTTCTTCGGGTGAAAACAGATATCAATCATAAAAACCCTGCGATTCGGGATTGGGTGGCTATGCGGATTGTTGAGGAAGAACATCCTAGAATTGACACAAAATATAAAATTTATCCAATGATGAATTTTTCAGTAGCTATTGATGACCATTTAATGGGAATGACCCATGTTTTAAGAGGAAAAGATCATTTAGCGAATAGTGAAAAACAAAAATATCTTTATGAACATATGGGATGGGATATTCCAGAATTTATTCATTATGGTAGATTAAAAATGGAAGATATTGCTCTTAGTACTTCAAAAGCACTAGCTGGAATTGAATCTGGTGAATATGGTGGTTGGGATGATCCGCGTCTTGGAACTCTTCGAGCTATAGCTAGACGAGGAATTCAAGCTAAAACTATTCATGATTTAATGGTTGAAATTGGCGTTAAAATGTCTGATTCAGCTATTAGCTGGAAAAAAATCTATGGCTTAAATAGAAATATTCTAGAAAAAAAAGCTAATCGATACTTCTTTGTTTTAAATCCTAAAAAAATAAAAATAACTAATTTAGAAGAGGATATCTTAGAAGATAATTTGAATCTTCCAAAAACTATTGAAAGGCCGTTACATCCAGATTATTTAGATAGGGGCAATAGAAAACTTGTTTTTAATGGTGAAGTTTATATTCCAAGTGCCGATTATAATAATGGAATCACTCGTTTAATGGATGCTGTAAATGTCACTATCAATTCCAACGAAGTTGCTTTTGATAGTATATCTTTTGAAGAAGCAAGAGAAAAAAATGCAAGGATAATTCAATGGGTTCCTGCTAATGATAATATTAAAGTAAAAATAGTTATGGATGATGCTTCTATAGTTGAAGGACTATGTGAAATTGAGTGCAAAAACCTTAAGATTGGAGATATTGTACAATTTGAAAGATTTGGTTTTGCTAGACTAGATAAAATAGCTGATGAAGAATTAATATTTTATTTTGCCCATAAGTAAAATTTAATCATTTATTTCATTTATAGTGCATTACTTTAAATTTGCAGCATTTTATATAAATACATTCCAACAGTTTTGTAAATAACTATATATATTTGAAAATATTATTTTAAGTTTTAAATATCCTTTAAGTATGTAAAATCAAAGAATTTATAAATTAGAAAATCAAAAATTTACAAAGTTTAAAAAACGAAGTTTCTCATAATTTTAAAAAATAAATTTATTTTTTAAGGGTTGTGTTTTCATAATAATTATTTAGAATACTTTTTTAATATCTGAAAAATTTATCCATTTTTCTTTACCACGATATTTTACTTTTACATTTTGATGTTTGATTTCTAATATTCTGCTAGAGTAAGATTCACCACTATAATTGAATATTACTTCATCTCCAGTTCTTATTGTCTTCTGGTTTCCTCCAATTATAACTTTTTCTTCAGTATTTAAAGTTCTAAGAGTATCTAATGAATCATTTTTATCATATCCAGATAAATTATTGTTTTTTAAAGCATTTTGATTATCATTATTTTCGTAATAATCTTGATTATCACTATTATCTATATTATCGTAATAATCTTGATTATCATTATTTAAGTCATAATAATTTTCATCATCATGATTTATATTATTTTCATCATCATTATTAGGAGAATAATACTTTTTAGGAATAATATATTCACTAGTATGGTTATCCATATGATTAGAATAATCTGAACTTATATTTACTTCGTCTAAATTGTTTGTGTTGTTTAAATCATCAAATTGTTCATTATGGGGCTCATTACTTATTATCTCTTGCTGTCTAGAATGCATAGGTTCTTGAAATATTTTATTTGTAATTTTATTAGTTGTTTTTTCTTTTCTTTCCATTGGTTCTTCCCAAGATTTACTTACAAATCCATACTCATTCATTTCACTATTATCAGTATTGTTCTCATTTAGATTGTCATATTTTTCCTCATGAATTTCATCAAATGGTTCTTGCCAGTGACTAGTGATAATTGCAGGCAATTCATCTGATAAATTTGAATCATCGTTATCTTTATAGAATAATTTAACTAATATAATAGCTATTATTCCAACAACTGCTATAGTAATAAGTATTGGAATTGTTATAGAGCTCATTTTTATCATCAATTGTATTTTTTTTATTAAATATTGTTTCTATGATAATTATAATTTCTATTATAATTTTATATTATTTTTTCTAATAATAATTATTTCTTAATAATTACTTTTATATATTTATAATATTATTTTTTGTAATTGTTATTTATAATTATTTATTTTTTAATTATATTATTGTTATAAATATTATTTTAATAAATATTATTTTATATGATTTAATAATATTTATATTGTTCATTATTTAAAGTTTTTTTATTTTAAGTTTTTAATATTTCCACATAGATACAAAATATAATCAATAAATAATAATTTATTCATAAATTAAATATTTTTATTTTATTTTTCGAATAAATCGGTTAATTAAATTTAATGAATTTTTTACTAGCATTAGACTAAGTTAATAATTTTTAGGGTGTTTTTCATAAACTTGGAAAATAAAGAATTTTTCATACAAATCTTTATATAAATATCATAATATTTTTATAAAAAGATTTGTTATGTTTATTTTAATAGTTTAATAATTTATATTTTAAAGTGTTGAGGATGATATTTTTATTGTTATTGAGTGGAATAGTAGAATTAATTTTATTTTTAGGAATGATTTTTTCATGTTAAAGAATAAAATATTAAAATAAATATATGAATTTTTAATAGATTAATATAAGTTTTTAATTGTTTATTAATGGAATCTTATATCAATAATAAATTCTTTATATTCTCATAGCAATATTTTCAGCTTCTTTAAGTATTTCTTCTTTTTCAAGTAAATCTTCTTTTGAATGTATTCCTGCAGCTACTAATGTGTTCATAACGTCGAAATTCATAAAATTATATAAAAATTCTTTTTGATGTTGGGTGTATGATTCATATGTCTTTGGATTTGGATTTCCTTGAGTGTATATTAATATAGCTTTTTTTCCATCAAAATCTCTTGTTTTACTATTATATACACTAAAAAATCTATCAGTAAATAATTTAGTTTGAGATGAAACTTCACCATAGTAAATTGGAGAACCAATAATAATATAATCTGATTCCTCAATTTCTTTATTTAGTTGGTTCATGTCATCATCTAAATCACACGCTTCATTTTCTTTACAATGACCACAATCTTGACAAGGATTTATATTTAAATCATTCAATGAATAAAATTTTGTGTCATGATTATTTTCATCTGCTGTATTGAGTATTTTGTTAACCAATGTAGCAGTACTTCCATTTCTATTTGGACTTCCTGAAAAACCTGTAATTTTCATAATAATGCCACCAAATGTTTTTTTAATATTGATATGAATATTGTAATTTGTATTACTGTTAATATCATTATTAATATTATTTTGAATATTATTATAATTTATCTTCAATATATTTATTATTTATAATAAATTTTATCATTTTATTTAAAAGTAAATAATTTTTATTTTGAAAATATTATAAAATATTTACCGGAATATTTATAAAATTTTTATAATAATATTTATAAAATATTTACAGGAATATTTATAAAATTTTTATAATAATATTTATAAAATATTTACAGGAATATTTATAAAATTTTTATAAATTTTATAAAATTTTAAATAATATAAATACTCATATTTTTTTTATAGATTTTATATGATAATTATTGGGGTGTTTTAATGGTTTCTGAAAAGGATCTTTACAATGGAATGGATGAAGATAAACAAAAAAAATATAAAAAGGAGATTATTAATAGATATGGGAGGAAATCATTTAAAAAAGTCAATAAAAATATTAAACAGATGAGTTCAGCTGAATGGGAAAATTATCAAGGAAATTTGAACAATTTAATTCAAGAAATAGCTGATTCTATGGTTGACAATAAATTTGATTCAAAAAAAGTTCAAAAATTAATTAAAAAACACTTTAAATTAGTAGGAACCTTGAGCCTAACAACTAAAGAATCTTATATAGAATTAGCTAATCTTTACAGTGAACATGAAGATTTCATTGTATTTTTTGATAATTATAATGAAGGATTAGCTGAATTTTTATCAGCTGCTATGGTTTATTTTGCTAAAAAAGATTCTTAATTTTTTTTAAACTTATTTTATTTTTATTATTATTTTTATTATTTTTATTATTATTTTTATTATTTTTATTATTATTTTTATTATTATTTTTATTATTTTTATTATTATTGATAAAAAATGAGATTTTTTTATATTTCATGGTTTTTTTGCTAAAAAGGTAATTAATTTTTTTTTAACCTTATGATATTTTGTAAAAAAATGGTCTTAAATTTTTTTTTAAATTTATTATTGCGAATAAGTATGAATTACAAATATTAAATTATATATACTATAATCAATACTAAATTATTTATGAAAGAAAAAGAAATAATGATTGAAGATTTAGATTCATTTCAAACAATTTTTACTAAGTACGGTGCATTAGCTTTAGATAAACAAGAAAGCTTAGCTAAACTTATTGGAGATGAAATTGGCAATTTGAACATTGAAAAAGGAACTATATCTTTTGGAGATGAATTAGAATTTCCAATTCAGATAATAGGTACATTATCTAGTGAATCTAATAAATGGAATTGGGCTTGGGACAATGAAAATGTTGGTTTACCTGAAAATCTTATTAAAGAAGCTATTGAAGTTAAAAAAATTGGTGAAAAGCATGACATTGCTCAACTTACAACAAATATCTTTGATGCAGATATTCTTGAAGCTCATATAATAGCTATGGTAGTATCAGGAATTATGGATGATGATGCATATTATGCAGCTGATTTTGATGGAATTGAATTCTTTGTAACTATTAAATCTGATAAAATCCCTCGTGATGACACTATTGAAAGATTTATCAATGTTTACGATAGATTTCATAAAGAATTTGATGTTAAACCAAGACTTGCGTTTGAAACTTATACTAAATTCAGAGGATACGATTATAAAGAAAAAGAAGAGTTTTCAGTAGCCAAAATGGGTGAATCAAGAGTCATTGTTGGTTTTACTGATAGGGGCAATGTAACTCATATACAAACTTTGTTAGAATAGTAGTGGTATTGACTATTTATTTCAATTGTTTAATTTAATTATGTAATAATTATTTAATTATTAATTATTATTTTAATAATATTGAATTTTATTTATTAATTTATTTAATTATTAATTATTATTTTAATAATATTGAATTTTATTTATTAATTTATTTAATTATTTAATTATTTTTTTAATTATTTTAACTATTTTCAATAATTATAATAATTATAATTTTTGTTTATATTTGAATTAATAATTTAATTATTTTAGTGTTATTAATTAATCACTGTTTTATTTTTTTATTAGAAAAATTGTCGTGATTTTATGGATGAGGAATTAATTGAAGAAGTAAATTATGAAATTTCTGTTTTAATAGATTCTGGATTTTATAATTCTAATGAAGTTCTTGAAATTATAGAAGAACAATTTATGGATGAAGAAATTTCTCTTCTTGAAATTGAAAACATTATTTCAGATAAATACAATGAAAAAATAGCTAAAGAAAAAAAATGGGAGAGACCTACTGATTTTGATAGACTTAAAACTAGCTTTATTCAGCTAAATAAAAATAATATATTGGCTATTCATAATGCAGGATATACTGTTAGTGAAGGTGTTGAAGATTCAGTTGAAGTTTTCCATCACCTTAAAACAAAAGATATAGTTCCTGAAGGGTTTTGTTTTTATCATTTTCAAGATATTGAAAGAGCTATTGAATCTAAATTATTAAATATTGCTTTTGGAGATTTTGAAAGTAGTGAAAAAAAAGCATTAGAGATAGGAAAGAAGATTGTTGATGTTTTAGAAAGTAATAATTTTTTAGTTAATTGGAATGAGGATATTGATATGAGAATTGAGATTAATCCATTTTGTTGGGAAAAATTCTTTGATGATGAAGAATATGAAATGGAAGGGGCTTTCAATTCTTTTTTAGATAATTACAAATAAACTTTTTTAGATAGTTATAAATAAATTAAACAAAATAGACATATATTAGATTAATAACATTATATATTTGCTTTAAATAGTATATATTTGCTTTAAATGATTATTATTAGTTTTAATATATATATATATATATATATATATATATATATTATATAAAATGGATATCCAAAGAATGGAAAGGTGAATCCTCGATCTGGATCGGG
>Ga0082212_10000531_pt1 | contig 48650 bp, 43 predicted proteins | sample TergutNt197P3_FD_71548 | JGI IMG/M metagenome (GOLD analysis project Ga0082212, IMG submission 71548) | Neocapritermes taracua P3 segment gut microbial communities from Petit-Saut dam, French Guiana - Nt197 P3 | ecosystem: Host-associated > Arthropoda: Insects > Digestive system > Gut ... | reverse complement strand
TGCGACAGTGAACCCGTTGAAGAACGGCGGGATCTACCAGGCAGTGACCTACACCGCGATCTTCGTAGAGAACGCGAACGTCACGATTACTTACACGACGGACGGCAACGGTTCCGTATCGCTTGACAGCGAGAGCGTAGCCCCGGCGACGGGAACAGCGCAAGGTTCGACGGCGACTGCCAAAGCGGGATACACATTCTCCCACTGGACGACATCGCTGGCAGTAGACGCCACAAGCCTGGGAGCTGCGTATGTAGCGCCGCAGAAAAACGATGGGCTTTATCAGGCAGTGACCTACACCGCGATCTTCACCGAGAACGCAAACGTTACCATCAACTACACGACGGACGGCAACGGCACAGTATCGCTTGACAGCGAGAGCGTAGCCCCGGCGACGGGAACAGCGGCAGGTTCGATGGCGACTGCCAAAGCGGGATATACATTCTCCCATTGGACAACGACGCTGACAGTAGATGCGACAGGCCGGACAGCTGCAACGATTACGCCGCAGAAAAATGGCGGGATATACCAGGCAGTGACCTACACCGCGATCTTCACCGAGAATAATAATGTAGTGATAACTTATACAACAGACGGAAACGGAACAGTATCACGGGCAAATGAGAGCGTAGCTCCTGCTACAGGCACAGCGCTTGGCTCAACGGCGGTTGCTAAACCTGGATATACCTTCTCTCATTGGACAACCACGCTGGCGGCAGACGCCACAACCCTGGGCGCCGCTTATGTAGCGCCGCAGAAGAACGGCGGGATATATGAGGCAGTGACCTACACCGCGATCTTCACAGAGAACGCGAACGTCACAATTACTTACACAACGGACGGAAACGGCACAGTATCGCTGGATAGCGAGAGCGTAGCCCCGGCTACGGGCACAGCGCTTGGCTCGATAGCTAGCGCCAACCCGGGATACACCTTCTCCCACTGGACGACGACGCTGACGGTAGACGCGACAGACCTGAGCGACGCGACGGTAGCGCCGGAGAAGAACGGCGGGATATATGAGACAGTGACCTACACCGCGATCTTCACGGAGAACGACAACATCACCATTACTTACATCGCGAACGAGGGCGGCTATGTATCACGCGACAGCGAGTCATTACCTCCGGCTACCGGCGTAGCAGCAGGATCGGAAGCCTCCGTAGCGGTAGGGTACCATTTCGTGAACTGGACCAACGAAGCAGGCGAAGAAGTCAGCGAAAACGAGATGTTCGTACCGGCTAAAGTCGGCGGGCTGAATGTAGAGGCAACTTACTACGCGAACTTCGAGAAAAATGACCACGCCATCACCTATGCTTACACCGGAACGATTCCTCCTGGAGCGCCCGCGCTGCCTGCCACCGAATCAGAGGTCATATTTGATACACTGAAGACAGTCGCAGACGCACCGGTACTCATGGGATATACATTCAGCGATTGGGTAACCGAAGACGCGGATGTTGTGGACGGTGAGTTCTATATGCCAGACAATGACGTAGAATTCACAGGCTTCTGGGCGATCAACTCTTATGATTACACCGTGGAGTACTACAAGAACGAGATCGACGTCGAAGCGAACCGCATCGAGGCGGCGCCCGGGACGAACACTGGCGGCATCGCGGTATTCGGTACCTTCTTCAGCGATTTGATCAGCGACTTCGACCTGATTGGCAACAGGCCTTCCGGGTTCAAGCCGGGGTCGGTAGTCAACGGCGACCAGACCATCACCATCAGCGGCAACGTGATCAAGGTACTGTACGAAGACAGCTCGGGGTCACTGACGGTGCACAAAGCCCTCCTGGATAAAGAAGGCGACCTGATCGACGAAAGTCACAACCTCTACGAACAGTATCGCAACGAGTTCATCATCCGGGTCACCGACAACACCGGAGAAGACACAGTAGTTAGCACTCAGCCTATCCGTAACGGCGAATCCGTCAAGTTCGAGATCAGCAACATGGACAAGGCTGCGGAAGACGTAGAAATCGAAGAGATCCTTGTCGAGGAAAGCGGATTTGAGCTGGTAGAGATCCTGGACGTCTACTGGACAGAGGATGAAGGCGTCACCACCGTGGTGAACCGGGTATCCGGGGCGCCGGAAATCGAAGACGGAACAATCAAAGTCGTCAAGTACATCGTATATCGCGGCAGGCTCATCAGCAACGAAGAGGTCAACAAAGACTTCGAGATGACGATCGCCACAGACGAAGTAGAAGCCGCCGCCGGAACGGTCATCGTAGACGTAGCTTCCATCTTCTTTGGACTCGAGATGTTCTACGGAGAGACCAACGATGGCATAGGGGAAGCCCTGAACCTCATCGCGGTGCTGGACAGCGACGAGCTGGACGAAGAAATCATCGCAGTCATTGAGAATGAGGATGAAATCAGATTTGAGGGGCTAGCCCTGAATACGATCTACAGCCTGGATATCCTCCTGGCAGTGGGCGAAGGTGAACCCGTATCGATCCAGTTCATTGAAGAAATCCTATTTGACGAGTACCTGACCTACACCCTGAGCTTTGAAGCTCCCCAGTTCGATTACCAGCCTAGGTCTATGCAGACCTTCTCAGAGGAACTCGTAGACGGCGAAGGGCTTACTGCCGGAACGCCCGGGGCGGGCGAGCCAGAGGGCGAAGAGCCCGGGGACGAAGAGCCTGGCGATGAAGAACCCTCTGAGGATGAGAACAATGAAGAACCTACCGCAGAAGAGCCTGCAGCGGAAGATCCCGCCGGGGAAGAGCCTGGGGACGAAAGCCCGGCCGCACCGGAAGTACTGTCCATGAAGGTCGTCAGGGAAATCCTCAGCAACCTGTACTTCGACTTCGAAGCCCTCATCAGCTACTTCAGCGAAGGCTGGAACGGGTCATACTCAGACGAGTACGAGGCGCCGGAAGCCATCGCCATCGAGAATGACAGGATCTGGGTCACCGCGAACCTGGTCGGCGGCAACTCCTTTGAAGGCCTTGCAGAGGCGGAGTACACAGTCACCGAGTCCATACTGCCTGAAGACTTCCGGTTCTACGGCATCAAGCTCAGCGAGACTCCGGATGAGTTAATGCAGCGGGACAACAACGGCCTGAACGCGCAGCCCGGCGACGTGGTCATCGTGTTCAACCGGTTCGCCCCCGACACAGTGGAGATCACCATCACTAAGCAGGTGCAGCTTGCCAACGGTACCTGGGCGTCGACCGCCAACTTTGTTGGATCCCTTAACCGGACGGTCAACTACCGGATCATTGTAAGCGGCACGCCCAGCGTGGAAGGTCTCGTCTGGTCCATCAGCGGAAACATCAACGATGACAAGGTCGAGCTGCCCGAGAACGGATACTTCAGCATCAGCAACGAAAACAGTTCATACACCATATCCTACTCCATGCCTCTCAGCGGCAGAGGCCCCCACGACAACGTGGCTTCCCTGGTTAGGGGATCCCTGGTCAAAGAGGGAGACGATTTCTGGGTACCCGAGGTCAGTTCCTCCACCGCCACAGTCACCATGAGGCCTGGCGACGTTGTAATCGAAGGCGACGGAGACGGCGACACGACTCCTACCTATGACCCCGACCCGACCCCCATCGTGGATATCCCCGACGCTCCCCCCGCCCTGGCGCAGCTTCCCCCGGCCGTAGAACCGGAAGAGGAATTCACCATCGAAGATGAGGAAACGCCTCTGGGCAACCTACCCAAGACCGGCACCAGCGGAGTAAGCGGAATCGGCATGATGGGCATGGGCCTCAGCGGGCTGATCGGCCTGATGGGCACAAGGAAGAAAGGCAAACACGAAGACGAATAAGCAGTAACGCGGAACCTTAACCGTAGCAGACAAGAGTAATGTAAACGAAAAGGCAGCCCCCGGCAGAGCGATTTGCCGGGGGCTGCATCATAGATTTTGCTTTACAAACAGCCGCTTCCTTCATTATAATGGACATACCAGATGGTTTGCGAATTGAACGGTTCGAAGCATCGTTGTCAACGGCAATACTTAGCGGGAGTGAGCAAGATGTGTTTCTCAAATAAATTTGGAATCCGCTTGATATCGGTAGTGGCAGCCGCACTACTGCTGTCTGTGCCTCTGGCGGCAGCGGCCGCTGATGACAGCGCGGGCGCGATCCTGGACTATGAGGGGATCGTAGAGGAATACGGGCTCCTGTTTGCGGGGTATGAAGCGGCACTCGAAGAATTTGAGACCCTTGAAGCCGATTTCATAGCCGCAAAGGCAGCTTATGAAGCCTTAGCCGGAGCTTATCTGGACGACCCGGAAAGCGTCCATTATGAAGATGTGGAAGAAGCTTACGACCTGGCAAAGGCGCTGCTTGAAGCCCTGGAGGCGCTTAAGCTGGAGATCGACGGCATGATAGAGGAGCTGGAGAGCAAGGCAACGCAAGCGGAAGCCCTCTTCGCCGGGATGATGGAAGACTATGGCGATGCTATAGCCGGGTATAAAGCGGAGCTGAAGGCCTACGCCCAGGATGTGGCTTCCTACCTAAAGGCGGAAGCCGGGCTCCTTGCCGGGCATCTAGCTAAGGTGCGGGAATACCGTCAATGGCTGATGATGCACCCGGATTACGACGGAGAGATGGACGAATACCACAGAGCATACGAGCAGTGGGAGGCGGATAAAGCCGACTATGAAGCTTTGCAGAACAAATTCGACTTCGGCGCGGAGTCGTCCTTGCTGTATATCGGCGGAAAAGGCGTTCCCGCTTACCTGCCCGGAAACAACAGCGCTAATGGAGGCAAGAAGGTCAACCCAAACGACGGGCCCGTGGCTTTAGCGCCGGGGCTGACACTGGTAGCGGAGAGAGGCTCGGATCTATGGGATTTCATCGTAACTGAGGAAGCGGTGGGCATCGAATACATCTTTTGGGCTCATGGCAATACGGACGGGGAGTATATCAAGGTCATCTTCCCGGCGGCGGGAGCCTACCCCATCGGCAACAACCGGGGGATGAACCATGTGCGCCTTGTGGATTCGGCGGGCGTGCCCGGGGACGGACCGGTACACCCCGGGGACAGGATATACGACCCGGGCTGCTATGCCCCGGGGGATTTCCCCGGCTTGAATCTGGACGTGCCTGGTAAGCTCCAGAAGGTAGTGCTGCCAACGGGCGATCCCGTACTGGTGACCCTTGGGCTGGATGGCAAGATCGTTAAAATCGTTCCGGACCCCGATCCCGACCCTGACCCTGACCCCGAGCCCGACGAAGGCGATGGCGATGGGGATGGCGACGATGACGGAGACAGTGACGGCCCAGGGCCGGGCACAGGCACAGGTTCCCGCCCGGTATACGACCCCGATCCTTATGATGATTATACGCCTGCATATCCGCCGGGGCCGGTATACGAAAGCACGGTTCCCGCTGCCCCGCCTGTCACGGTGACGATCCCGGATACCCCCGCCCCGCTGGCGCGGACGCCGGACGAGCCGGATGAGGACTTGACCATCGAAGACGACGACGTGCCCCTGGGGCAGCTGCCCAGGACGGGCCATACCGGGACAGGCGCGGCTTTTATGCTGGGCTTGGGTCTGCCCGGCGCGGCTGTGGCATACACGGTAAGGCGGAAGTATGGCAGACATGATCCTATGAAGCGGGAAAAGGTCAAACACTGAGATTTTTCCCCCTTGACAGGCGCCGGGGCGCGTTATAGAATGGAGTTAGATTAAACGATTGTTTAATTAAAGATATGTTGAATGATATGGAGGGATGAGGCGATGAAGAAAGTATTTCCCATGGAAGAGCTGGATTGCGCCAACTGCGCCGCGAAGATAGAAGCCGCCATCGGCAAGCTGGAAGGCGTGGAGAGCGCCAACGTGAACTTCATGACCCAAAAGCTCACCCTGGTCGCTTCCGACGACCTTTTCGACTCCATACTTGAGCAAGCGAAGAGAATCGTGAAGAAAATCGAGCCGGACTGCGCGATACTCACGTAGAGCCATGACGAAAAAGCAAAAAAAGCAGCTTTACAGGATCATCGCCGCGGCGGCGCTCCTGGCGGCGGGTTTACTTATCGGCATGGGGCTCCCGGCAAGCAGCCGGACGGCTGCTTCCTGGCGCTGGGCGGCTTCCACAGCCCTATATCTGGCGGCGTATATAGCCGTCGGCGGTAGCGTCCTGCTCAAGGCCGCGTCAAATATCAGACGCGGTCATATTTTTGATGAAAACTTCCTGATGGCCATTGCCACTGCCGGCGCCATTTGCCTGGGCGAGTACAGGGAGGGCGTGGCTGTCATGTTGTTTTATCAGGTAGGCGCGTTATTTGAGTCCGTAGCCGTGGGCAGATCCCGGAGATCCATCGCGGACCTCATGGACATAAGACCCGACCACGCGAATATCATGGTTGACGGCTTGTGGATCGAAGCGGACCCGGAAGAAGTCCCCGTAGGGGCGGAGATATTAGTCAAGCCGGGCGAGCGCGTGCCCCTGGACGGTACGGTGAGCGGGGGGCAATCGTCCCTGGACGTCTCGTCCCTGACGGGGGAACCCAAACCCCGGGCGGTATCCGCAGGCTCGCTTGTCTACAGCGGTTGCGTCAATCTGGACGGCGCTATCACCGTACGCGTGGACAAAGCCTACGGCCAATCCACCGCCGCCAGGATACTTGACCTGGTGGAGAACGCCGGCGCCAAGAAGGCTTCCATGGAGAGCTTCATCACCCGCTTCGCCCGGTACTACACGCCGGCGGTAGTCGCCTGCGCGGCTTGCCTGGCAGTCCTGCCGCCTTTGCTGCTGCCCGGCGCCGTGTTTGGCGACTGGGTGTACAGGGCGCTGACCTTCCTGGTCATCTCCTGCCCCTGCGCCCTGGTCATCTCCATACCCCTGAGCTTCTTTGGCGGCCTGGGCGGGGCGTCCGGGCGGGGCGTCCTGGTGAAAGGGGGCAACTATCTCGAAGCCCTGGCACGGGCGGAGATCGTGGTATTTGACAAAACAGGCACGCTGACGAAAGGCAGCTTCGACGTGAGCGAAATCGCGCCCATAGGCTTATCGGAGCCTGAGCTCCTGGAGCTGGCAGCGCTGGCGGAGTGCTACTCCGCCCATCCCATCGCCCGCTCCCTGCGGGAAGCCCACGGCAAGGCGCCGGACACGGCCAGGGTAGGCGAAGTTCGGGAGAGGGCGGGCTTTGGCGTGGAAGCGGCTATCGACGGCGAAGCCGTCTATGTGGGGAGCAAGGCTTTCATCGAAGAGAAGTCTGGCGTGGCGCCGGGGGCGGATATGCCGGACGCGGCGGTCCACCTCGCGAGGGGAAATCGTTATCTGGGATACATCGTCGTCGCCGACCAAATCAAAGAAAGCGCCGGGGCGGCTATCGCCGGGCTGAAAGCGCTGGGGATCAAAAAAACGGTGATGCTCACGGGCGATAGCGGGGAAGCCGGCGGGCGCGTGGCTGCCCGGTTGGGCGTCGATGAGGTATACGCGGGCCTCCTACCGGCGGATAAGGTGGACAAAGTCGAAGGGCTGATGAAGGAGAAGTCCGCGAAGGGGAAGCTAGTCTTCGTAGGCGACGGCGTAAACGACGCCCCCGCCCTGGCCCGCTCCGACGTGGGCGTAGCCATGGGCGCCCTGGGGAGCGAAGCCGCCGTAGAAGCCGCCGACGTGGTCATCATGGACGACGACCCGCTCCGGCTGGTGGCGGCGGTCAAAGGCGCTGCCGGGACCGTGGCGATAGCCAGGCAGAACACAGCCTTTGCTTTGGGCGTGAAAGGCTTGATCCTGCTCCTTGGGGCTTTGGGCTTCGCCGGCATGTGGGCGGCGGTGTTTGCGGACGTAGGCGTCGCGGTGCTCGCGGTGGCCAACGCTATGCGGGCGCTGCGCTAACGCGCTTTGCTGTCGCGTTCATTCAGTGGCGACAAGCGCGGCGCGTTGTATCTCAGCGGAAATGCTTGGCGAACAATTCGTCCAACGCCTGCTTCGCTTCCGCGCAATACGCCACATACCTGCGGCCGATATCGGCGCCTTCTTCCGTCACCGTGGAATACCCGCCGCCTTTGCCGCCTTGCCGGCTCAGGATGACCGGGCAGCCCAACTGCTGCTCCATCAGATGTATGATGCCCCGCCCCTTGCTGTAAGACATCCCCATCCGGCGGCAGGCTTCCCGCAGGGAGCCGGTCTCCGACGTCAGGACCAGAAGCTGGTGGGCGCCGGGCCCGTAGAAGGGCTTATCGCCGACGATGCGTATCTTCACCGCGGCTCTCATGGGCCGGCTCCCGGAGCCGGCTTGATCAGCGGCTTCCATGGTAGATCTCCGCCAGCTTCTCATCGCTGAGCTCTACATGGTAGAATAACCGATAGAATTCCCGAACCTCGTCGTCCGCGTCATAATCGAAGTATGCCGGGTAGATTTTCTTCGCCAGCCAGCGTATCCCCACCAGGCGGTTTGGCCCCACGGGCCTGTCTATCCAGCTGAAAGGCGCGTTGGGCGCGCCGAATACCTTTCCGTTTTGCACCGCCTTGAGGGAGGCATAATCCTTATTTGCCAATATGGCTTGCGCCGCCGTCCCTCCGGAAAGGCTGGCCCTGGGCTCGCCATTGACGATGATGACGTCGGGATCCCAAGCCAGGAGCTGCTCCGGGGATATACGGATGCGCGAGCCGTCCCCGGCTTCAAGGTCGGCTGCGTTTACGCCTTTGACCATCTCGATGATCTGGCCGCTGGAGGAGCCGGGGGGCGCCGTCTCCAGGGAATCCTCCCCGTTTCCATAATAGATACGGGCTTTGTCCCCCTCGGGAACCGCCATGCGGTCGATATCCCGGAAGGTCGCCTCGGCGTAGGAGGCAAGGGCTTCCGCCCGCCCCTCCAAGCCCAGCAGCTCGCCCAGGAAGCGATAGGCTTCCGGCGCGTCCTCAAGCCTGGTGCTCACCATGGCTACCGGCGCCCCCAGGCTTGCCGCCATCTTGTCCGACTGGTCGATCGTGCCTTCGTTGATCGCGACGACATTTAACACGAGGGAGGGAGCCGCCGCGATGACGGCTTCATAGTTCACCGCGTCCCCCATGCCGAAGTTAGGCAGGGAGTGGTATTGGGGAAGTATGACGCTGCGCTCGGTTTCGTTGAGATCCACGTTCCACCCCAGGAGCAAGTCCGGCGCCAGAGTGTAGATATAGATAGCCGCTACGGGTAAAGTAGGGAATATCGAAGTTATCTCCCCCGGGACCGTCATGACCCTGCCCGCCATGTCGGTGATCTCCCGCGCGGGGGGCTGAGGGCTACCCGGGGGCGCCGGGGGTTGCGTCCCTTGCATCCCGGCAGGCGCCTCTTGCGCCGCGCCCGGCGCTTGCCCCGCGGCGGCAGGCGCCCCGGCTTGCGGGCTGGACGCGAGCCCCTCTCCTTGAGGCTCCCCAGCCGGGGGAGAGCCGCAGCCGGCTAGCAGCAGCAGAGTCAGCAGAGCCAGCAGAGCGGCGGCCAGCAGGGCAGTGAAGAAGGGATTCAAAGGATGGCTTTTCATATCGCACCTCGTTCTCTCGTTTTCTCAGGATCAAGCGCCTCATTTTTCTGTTGACGGGGGTAGTGAAAAATGATAACGTGTACCAAGGTATTATGATAAACGAATCGCTTTCAAAAAACATTCGATTGAGAAGAGAGTAACATTGTTCAGCAAGAAAGTCAAGGGCCCGGAGAAGGCCCGTAACCACCGTAACCACAGCCGTTTCCTTATGCCGCTTTTATTTGCCGCTTTGGCTTGTGTGGTGTTTCTGTCCTTCGGGGTCGGCTACTACCCCCTGACGCCGGCGCAGGTGGTCAAAGGCTTCGCGGCGGGCTTCGGGTACAAGGGCGATATACTGCCCCAGGCGGTAACGATATTTTGGCATATCCGGCTGCCGCGGATACTTTCCGCCGCGCTGATCGGGGCTTCCCTGTCCGTAGCGGGCTCCGTATATCAGGGCATGTTTCGCAACCCCCTGGTATCGCCGGACATACTTGGCGTGTCTTCCGGCGCGGGCTTAGGTGCAGCTCTCGCCATCCTGTACGGCTTGCCCGGCTTGCTTATCCAGCTTTCGGCCTTCGCCGGAGGGGCGTCCGCCGTGGTGTTTTCCTACCTGATCAGCCGGAGGTCCGTCCACTCCCAAGCCCTGAGCCTGGTTCTGACCGGCTCCATGGTCATGGCCCTATGCAACGCCGGCGTCACGATGATCAAGTATATCGCCGACCCTGGTAATGTACTGCAGCAGCTCGTCTTCTGGCTCATGGGCAGCCTGGCTAAGGCAAACCTGGAGTCATTGGGCTGGAGCGCGGGGCCCATGGCGGCGGGGCTCATCCTCATCTATCTTCTGCGGTGGCGCGTCAACCTGCTTACCCTTGACGACGAGGAGGCGAAAAGCCTGGGCGTCAATATCAGACGGTACCGGGTGATCCTCATCGCCGCTTCAACCATGATGAGCGCCGGAGCGGTCTGCCTCGGCGGCCTTATCGGCTGGGTAGGGCTTATGGCGCCCCACATGTGCCGCGCCCTGGTGGGGCCGGACTACCGGCGGCTGATCCCGGCTTCGGCTATGCTTGGGGCTGCCTACTTAGTGCTCATGGACGACGTCGCCCGCTCGGTGCTGTCCATGGAGCTCCCCCTGGGGGTAGTGGTCAGCGTGATGGGGGCTCCGTTCTTCATCTATCTGATGATCAAGCGGAGGGGGGAATAGGTTATGCCTGACGGCATGGTATCGCGAGATATGGCGCTGGAGATCGACGACCTGTCCGGCGGGTACGGCGGGGCGGACGTGGTAAAGCATATCCATTGCGCGGCGCAAGCCGGGGAGATACTTTGCCTCATCGGCCCAAACGGCTGCGGTAAGACGACTTTGTTCCGGCTGATCCTGGGCATGATCCCCGCTTCAGGCGGGGAGATACGCCTGGGGGGCAAGCCGTCGCTTACCCTCCCGCCCGCGGAGCTTGCGAGGCATATCGCTTATATCCCCCAGTACCACACGCCGGCCTTCGCTTATACCGCGCTGGACGTCGTCATCATGGGCAGGGCGGGACGGATATCCCCCTTCGGCGCGCCGAAGAGGGAAGACCGGGACGCGGCTTTCGCGGCTCTGGACAAGTTGAAGATCAGCCGTTTGGCAAACGCGAAGTATACTTCCCTTAGCGGCGGGCAGCGGCAAATGGTATTGATAGCCAGGGCGATATGCCAATCGGCAAGCATATTCATGATGGACGAGCCGGGGGCCAGCCTGGACTACGCGAATCAGCAGCTTCTGATGAATGTGACTGCCAGCCTCGCGGAACAAGGGTACTGCGTAGTGATGTCCACCCATAGCCCGGAGCATCCACTGGCCATAGGCCACAAGGCGCTGCTGATGCGGGGCGGGGAGGCGGTGGCTTTCGGAAGGCCGACGGAGGTGATCACGCCGGAGATACTGCAAGAGGTCTATGGGATAGAGATCGACGTGGTCACAGCGGAGGACAGATACGGCGCGAAGAGAACGATTTGCCTGCCGGTCAGCGCCGAGCCCTCACCCGTTACTGTTCAGGGGGATGGGCGCCTAAAGCGTGGCGATTTGTAAGCGATGGATTGAACGGCTTCGTTTAACAGATAAGCAATCGCAAATTGAGCAAATCCGTGGGTGCGACATGGACGTCGCACCAGACGGAACGCGACACGACGTCGCGTTGTAGTCGTCAGGATTAGCATCGAACGATTGCTATATCTGGCCGAAGCTGTGAACCATCGCGGCAAATGGACGCGCCTTAGACGCCCATCCCTCTGAATAGTAAAAACGGTGACGCCGAATCAAAAAATTTGACAGATTGGTTAATAAAGGATATTATAGCAGTGACGCCGGCTGAGGCTGGCGCCCCAGAGCCTGAAGACTAACGAGGTGTTAGACATGGAGCAAAACGTATTAGCCGAAGAAACGGGAAAAATGTCGCTGCACAACAGTATGGAAGAGATCGTCTTTGAGAAGACGAAATCCATCATCTCCAAGATGAACATGTGCCAGTGCGAAAAATGCTTTTGGGACGTGTGTTCCCTGGTGCTCAACCAACTGCCGCCGAAGTATGTGACTTCAACCAAAGGCAAGCTGATGGCGAAGCTGCCGTCCATGTCCCATAAGAAGGACGCCGATCTCACGATCCTGATCACCCAATGCGCGAAGATGGTGCAGGAGAAACCCATGCATTAAGTCAGGCTGATTCTTTTTTTAAACATCAAACGAAAGCTACGCCGCCCCCCGGGCTTTGGCGTAGCTTTTCTCAGTCGTGGACGCTACACTAGGATTAGGGGTTCGGCTCCCCTGATCCTAATGGGTAAACAAGGCGGACATGCGCATGAGGGCGTCCGATAAGGTCTCCCTGGAGCAGGCGAGATTCATCCGCTGAAAGCCTTCGCCGTCTTCCCCAAAGGCGGCGCCGTCGTATACCCATAGCTTCCCCTTCTCAGCCAGCCGCTGATTGAGCTCCTTGCTGCTGAACCCGCAAGCCCAGCAGTCCAGCCAGAGCAGATAAGTGCCCTCCCTCTGTACCGGGAAGACGCCGTGTATGTACTGGCGGAGAAATTCCTTGACATAGGCTTCATTATCGTCGATGTACTTCAATAGCTGCTCCAGCCAGGGCCGGCCCTTCTCGTATGCGGCCTGGCAGGCGGCGAGCCCCATCACGTTGGGCTCCTCATACCCGGTGGCCATCCTGGCGCTCCGCCACGCCTGGCGCAGCTCCTCATTGGCGATGAACGCGTGGGAGATCTGAAGGCCCGATAAGTTGAAGGTTTTACTGGGGGAGGTGAGGGTGACGGCGATCTGCTCCAGCTCCGGCGCCAGTCCGGCAAATACCCTATGAGTAAAACCCTGGGCGGTGATGTCGCAATGGATCTCGTCGGAGACGACGATGACGCCGTTGCGCTTGCAGATGTTGCCCAGGCGTTGGAGCTCCATCTGGCTCCAGACGCGGCCCGTGGGGTTGTGGGGGTTGCACAGGATGAAAAGCTTGACGTTTTCCTGCTGGACTTTTTGCTGGAAATCCTCAAAGTTGACCGTGTACTCCCGGGAGGAATACGTGAGGGGGTTTAACACAAGCTTACGCCCGTTGAGGCGGATGGAGCTGTAGAACGGGCTATAGACCGGGGTCTGGATGATGATGCCGTCGCCGGGCCTGGTAAAGGCTTTGATGGCGGTATTGATGGAGAATACCACGCCGGGCGACTCCAGTATCCATTCTCTCTGCACGGGATAGCCGTGCCAGGCGCCCCACCAGTCGATGATGGACTGATAGTAGCTGTCCCAGGGCTCGGCATAACCGAAGACGCCATGGTTCACCCTTTGGCGGAGCGCGTCCAGGATGGGGGGGGCAGCCGGGAAGTCCATGTCGGCTACCCAGAGGGGCAGTACATCCTCAGGATAACCGTGCCGCTTGGCGGAGTCGTATTTCAAGCTGCCCGTGTGGCGGCGGTCTGGCACGGCGTCAAAGTCGGCGTCAGCCTGCTGCTGTGACAAGGCCTGGGGCTGCTGCTCCTGAGGCTGTGGCTGCCGGACTTCGCCGGTCATCCGTATAGTGCGGCCCCGGGGAATCATCGCCATGGGAAACCCTCCTTTATCGATGGTCTGATTTCCCCTCAAGTATACCAGAAAAGCGGGTAGACTGTAACGCCTAAATTTTGCATTTCGTGGACGCTGCACTGGTCTCTATCCAGTGCCCTTAATCTATGCTATACTTGTTCGTGTAAATCATTTCTGAAGCTGGGGGGATATCCTTTGGAAGACCCGTTAATATGGCGGCTTTTGACTTTGGCGGTACTGATCCTGATCAACGCCGTTTTTACCATGGGGGAAATCGCGGTGATTTCCGTCAACGACAATAAAATCAGGCGGATGGCCGACGATGGCGACGAGAAAGCGAAGCGTATCGTCGTGCTCCTGGAGAAGCCGAGCCAGTTCTTCTCCACAACGCAGATCATCGTCACCCTGGCGGGCTTTCTGGCAAGCGCCCTGGCGGCGGACAGCTTCTCCGGCCCCCTGGCCGGATGGTTCGTACGGCAGACCGGCGCCGGAAATGTAGCCTTGGTGGGTAACGTATGCCTGGTGCTGATCACTGTGCTGCTGTCCTATTTCACGCTGATATTCGGCGAGCTCGTGCCAAAGCAGGTGGGTATGCAGAAAGCGGAGCCTGTGGCGTTTGTGTTCGCCGGCTTGCTGCTGCTCATCGGCAAGGCCCTGAAGCCTTTCGTACTGCTGCTCACCGCATCTGCCAATGCCGTGTTGCGCCTCCTGGGCATAGACCCGGCAGGGGAGCCGAGCAATGTGACGGAAGAAGAGATACGGATGATGGTGGATATCGGCGAAGAGAAAGGCTCCATCGCGGCGGATGAAAAGGAACTCATCACCAATGTCTTTGAGTTCAACAACAAGAAAGCCGAGGACGTGATGACCCACCGCACCGACCTGTGCATGCTGTGGATCGACGAGGAGCCGGATGAGATCCGCAAGGTGATACTGGAAAATGGCTTCACACGGTTTCCCGTGTATGACGAGGATGACGACGATATATTAGGCATACTCCATCTGCGGGATTATCTGGCGAATATGCTGTCCCCGGAACCCGCGCCGCTGAAAGACCTCCTGCGGCCGGCATACTTCATCCCGGACAATGTCCCCGCGGACATGCTCTTCCGGGACATGCAGCGGGAGAAGATACATCTGGCGGTGGTGGTGGACGAGTACGGCGGCACCAGGGGCGTCGTGACCATGGAAGACCTGGTAGAGGAGATCGTAGGCAACATCTACGACGAGTACGACGAGGCCCCCGAGGTCATCCAGAAGATAGACGATACGACCTGGCGCGTGCCGGGGTCGGCGGAGCTTGAGCAGCTGGAGGAAATCTTTGACGTCAGGCTGCCCCAGGACGAGTTTGATACCTTGGGCGGGCTTGTATTTAGCCAACTCAGGGCGATACCCGAGGACGGGACCAAGCCGGTGATCGAAGCCTACGGCCTGCGGGTGCAGGTGGAGGAAATACTGGACCACCGGGTGGAGAAAGCCCTGGTCGTCAAGCTGGAGGAGGAGAAGCCCGAGGACGGAAAAGACGCGGAAGGCGATGGCTGATACGAAGCGGGCGCAAAGTCGACATACTTTGCGCCCTTTTTCACACAGGAGACACAATCCCCTTGTATAATGGGCTTATGAACGGCATGAAAATATTGATCGTAGACGACGAAAGCAGAATGAGGAAGCTGCTCCATGACTACCTTGAGGCGTCCGGCGTCCAGATACTGGAAGCCGCCGACGGCCAGGCAGGGCTGGATATATTCCTTGGCGTGAAAGGGATAGACCTGGTCATCCTGGATGTGATGATGCCGAAGATGGACGGCTGGCAGGTGTGCCGGGAGATACGCAAGGTATCCAACGTGCCGGTGATCATGCTTACCGCCAGGGGAGAGGAGCGGGACGAGCTGAAGGGCTTTGACCTGGGCGTGGACGAGTATATATCCAAGCCGTTTAGCCCCAGAATACTTGCCGCCCGTATCGAGGCCCTGATCCGCCGCAGCAAGGGGCAGAAAAATACCCAAGCCATGCTTCTGGGGGATTTGTCCGTGGATCGGGAAGGCAGGAAGGTCACAGCCGCCGGGGTCCCGGTGGAGCTGAGCTTCAAGGAGTACGAGCTACTCAACTTCCTCATCGACAACCGGGGCGTCGCCCTTTCCCGGGAGAAGATACTCAACCAGGTCTGGGACTACGACTACTACGGCGACACGCGCACCATAGACACCCATATCAAGAAGCTCCGCCAGAAGATAGGGGTGTGCGGCGCCTACATCGAGACCGTGCGGAATATCGGGTATAAATTCGAGGTCCCCGCGTGAAAAGCATTCGGAGCAAGCTGCTGACCTTCATGTGCTGCCTGACGGCCTTTGTGCTGATCTTCGGCTGGCTGGTCAACAGCCTTTTTCTTGAGCGTTTCTATCTCTACAGCAAAGGCAACACCCTTCTCCGCTCCATGGCTTCCATCAATCAAATGTACAATTCCGGTGAAGACGTGGAGCTGGAGATGGACAAGATGCAGGTCAATCAAGGCGTGCAGGTCATCATCTTTACCCAGAGGCTGGAGGTCAGGTACTATACCTGGCAAAACGTCATGAATCTGGGTTTCGGCCGGATGAGGATCATGGGCGAGCCCGACCTGCTCGGATTTGTCAACCGGCAAACCAACAACAACTACGAGATAAGCCGGAACTATGACGAGCGGCTGGGGATGGAGTACCTGGATTTGGTGGGGGCGCTGGACAACGGATACTATGCCTTGCTGCGCATACCGATACAGACCATCACCGACAGCGCCGGGATAGCCAACCGCTTCCTGCTCATCACAGCAGTGTTCAGCATACTTGTCTCTATGCTCATCAGCTGGCGCCTGTCCACCCAGATAGCCAGGCCCATCCGGGCGGTGGAAGACATCGCGAAATCCATGTCCTCCATGGATTTCTCCCGGAGGATAGCGGTAGGGTCCCGGGACGAGATCGGCTCCCTGGCGTCCAGCATCAACGCCCTCTCCGACCATTTGCAGGAGACCATCGAAGAGCTGCAGGAGAAGAATGCCCAACTGGAGGAAGACATCGACTATATCTCGAAGATGGACGAAAGGCGCAAAGAGTTCCTCGCCAGCGTATCCCACGAGCTCAAGACGCCCATCGCGCTCATCCAGGGCTACGCGGAAGCTTTAGAAGAGAAGGTGGTCACCAGCGAGGAGAACCGGGACTACTACTTCCATGTGATCTCCGACGAGGCGGACAAGATGAACGCCCTGGTCAAAAAGCTGGTGAGCCTGAATAATCTCGAAGCCGGCCATGACGAGCTGTATCTGGAAGACTTCGACGTCGTCGCCCTGGTGCGTTCCGCGGCACAGCGGGGCAGGTCGCTGCCCGGGGCGGAGGAGCTGGACTTCCTCCTGAAGTGCCCGGAAGAGGCTTGGGTCACCGCGGATGATTTCCTCATTGAAGAAGTGGTGTTCAACTATATCACCAACGCCATACACTACGCCGCCGGGCGGAAGTTTGTGCGAATCACCGTGCGGCAAATGCAGGAAACGCCGGGGAAACCCGTCCGCGTGGAGGTCTTCAATAGCGGGAGTTACCTAAATGACGAGGAGCGGGAGCGGGTCTGGGAGAGCTTCTATAAAGCGGACAAATCCCGCAGCAGGGAGTACGGCGGGAGCGGGCTCGGCCTCAGCGTGGTGAGGGCGGCTATGGAGCGCCATAAGTGCGCGTATGGGGTGGAGAACATAGAGGACGGCGTCAGCTTCTGGTTCGAGCTGCCCGCCGCCTCTGAGTAGAACACAGTGGGGACGGTTCTTTTGTGTTTTGCGCAAAACACAAAAGAACCGTCCCCACTGTGCTTAGGGATGTTTCTCCACCCAGATGTTGTACACCACAACGGCGGAGATGATGACGACGCCCCCGGCGATGGAGTAGGGGCCTGGTATCTCGCCGGCAAATAAGGCTACCCAGACGGGGTTGAGCATGGGTTCCAACGCGGTGATGAGGCACGCCAGCAAGGCGGGCGTTTTTTTTATGCCGATGGAAAAGAACACGTAAGCGAACCCCACCTGCACGATCCCCAGGAAGGCGGACATACCCCAGCCGACGGGGTCGGCGGTGACAGAAGTGAGCACAAAGGGCAAGCCAATGGCGGCGTTGATGAGGAAACCGAGAAATATAGACTGCTCCGTATCCACGTCGGGGCGCTTATTGCAAATGAAGACGCCTGCGAAGCTGAGCCCCGAGCACGCGCCGAAGATGTTGCCCAGCAAACCCCCCGCTTCCAGGTGGTCGGCAAACAGGATCGTCATGCCCAGCAGCGTCGCCGATACGGCGAGCGCCGCGCTGAGCCGGGGCTTCTTCCGGTACAGGACAAGCTCGATGAGGATGATGAAGACAGGCGCGGTGAACTGCAGCAGGATAGCGGCGACAGCGGTGGTCAGCTTATTTGCGAATACAAAGAAGACGGTGGTGGCGGAAAGGCATATGGCGGCGACCGCATTACCGGGGGTGAAGCTGACCTTGATGCTTTTCCGATAGACGGCGAATACGGCTGCGGCAAATATCGCCCGCAGGCCGATGATGCACATGGCGCTCCAGGGGATGAACTTGAGGCACAGCCCGCCGAAGCTCCAGCAGACGGCGGCGGCAGCCAGGTAAAGAGAACCTTTGCGGTCGGGTAGCGGCATGACGAGCTTTTCTCCTTTAAAGAGCTACACCATAGCGGCGCAGCTTTGGCAGGCGTTATCATCAGGATTATAGCAGGAATGGCGCGGGCGCGCAATGGAGCGGGTCCCCGCTCCCGCGAACGGAGATGATTCACATGGATGGTCACACTTATCATACTTGATAGATAATATCCAGTTAGAAAATGAAAATAACAATTCGATGAATCTTATCAAGTGTGACCGAAGTGTGACTGCAGGCCGATATAATGGGACTGTAAGATGAATCAAAAGGCAACTGACCAAGCAAGAAAAGCCACGAAGTATAAAGAAAAAACGAAAAGCCCCAAAATTGAAAGGAGAATCCCCATGGAAAAGAATTCATTGAAAAAGTCCCTGGCCATCATCCTCACCGCCCTGATGATTTTTGCCCTGTGCCCCATCGCGGTATTTGCCAACGACGTGATCGAAGACGACGACGACGGAATCATCCCAGCCGCTGAGATCAACTACAGCGAGTACTACGCCCTCTTGGACGAATACAACGACCTGTTCGGGAAATACAAAGACGAAGCAGCCAAATTCAACGGATTGATGGATACCTTCGAAGGCCTGGAGAAAGCATACGAAGACGCCTGGGAAGCGTATCAAACCTTAGCCGACGCTTACGAGCTTGAGGATTCGGACGTCTCTTATGACGAAGTGAAGACAGCTTTTGACGCAGCAGCAACCGCCTATGATACTCTGGAATCCTTCTATATGGATAACGACCTCGAAGCTTTACAGGATGAGATCAACGCCCTCGTCGGCCTGCTCGAAGTCCTGGCGACGGAAATCAAAGCAGCCTTCGGCGACGCAGTCGGTGAGTACCATGAATTAATAACGCAGTTCAAAAACGAGATGAAGGAATTCCGCAGCGACTATGAAGCGTTCCTGCAGGCGGAAGCGAAAAAGCTGGCCGCCCATGAGAAAGCCGTCCAGGATTATGAAGAGGAATTGCTGAAGTGGCAGGCGGACAAAGAAGCCTATGAGGAGTATCAAAAAGAACTGGCTAACATGACCGGCGAGGGCTGGTATGTAGTCGGACCGTACACCGGAAGCAGCAAGCTCACTTGGTACGGCCCTTCGAACCAAGACGGCGATGGTGGAAACATTGATATACGTACCAATGCTTTGCTGAAGGAAATCGGCGTGTCGATCCCGAAGAACAGCGACTACACCGCACACCACATCAATTTCGTCGCGGACAAGGACGCGCAGGACGGATACTTGGACGTGATCATTGAAGATCAAAACAACAACAACACAAAAATCGTTGTCCGCGTATTCATCACTAAAGGCAAGACCGTGTCTGTCGTACAGCCTTTCCCATACAGCCAGGGCGGGATACATAGGGTAGCCCTCGGCGAATTCACCCCGGCAGCGTCAGATCCAGGCGAGGAGCCCATCAAGCCTGAGGATTACACACCCGGCGATTTCGACGGGCTGCGCCCTGACCGGCCTAACAAGCCCCAGAAGACCAAACTCCCCAATGGGACGGAAGTATGGGTTACCCTCAATGAGATTGGACAAATCATCGCGATCAAAGAAGTAGACCCTGACCCGGATCCCGACACCGAGCATGAATGCGACCTGAGCTACAGGATCGTGAAGCTCGTGAGCCTTGACGGCGAAGAGTACAGCGAAATGGTAGAAGCCGCGGACGGCGCGAAAGTATACTTCAAAGTAACCATCACCGCGGTATGCACCGTAGAAGGCTGCGAAATGGAAGACGGCGACGAGACCGTAGTGGTATGGAACGACGTCTACGCCCCCCAGGGCGGCGGGGAGATGACCCTGACGCTGGCGGACGGGCTCTACAGCGGCGAAGCTACCTACGAGTGGACCGTGGACGTGGATGAAGCTGATGAAGACGGCATAGTCGCCAACATCGCGGAGATCGCCGGCATGGAGCTTCAGGCTGAAGCGAGAGTGAAAATCAAGACGACCACGACGGTCATCGAAGGCGACGCCGACGCTGACGCGGATGGCGACGCGGATGGCGATGGAGACACCCCGCAACGCGACACCCAGCCCATCGTGCCTTTCACACCAGTCACCGCCGAGATCCCCGACGCGACCCCTCCCCTGGCCGGCCTGATGGAAGTCACCCTGCCTGAGGAAGAAGAGTTCGTGATCATGGACGAGGATATCCCCCTGGGGAACCTGCCCCAGACCGGCTCTACCGCCAACGCGGCGATGGGCGCGGCAGGCCTGATGGCAGCCCTCTTCTCCCTGGCCGGCGCGGGCGCCACCCTCGCTAAGAAAGAAGAAGATTGACCCTTACATAAAGCGACAAACCCTTACACCTCCTTTCACGAAACGCCCCCGTCAAGCCTGGCGGGGGCGTTTCGCGCATGTCGGCCTTTATCGCCTACTTGACGATCAGCCAGACGCCGAGGGCGATCAGGATAAGGCCAAATACGCTGAACCAAAGCGCTGTGCCCTTGTCCCCGAGCTTTTTGACGAAACCCTGCACCTTAGCCATGCCCCAGATCTTTTCCGGCTTCTTCAGCGCGACGTAGATCGCAAATACCCCGTACGCCGCCGCGAGGACGCCCAGTAATGCCCACCAATTCATGATATAGCCTCCTTCATGTTTTATACTAATTTCCTTTTTATCCCGGGATAGAACAAGAGATACGCGACGAAGGACAGCGCCATAGTCAGCCCTGTGTCACGAAGGACGGTGCTCCACCGCGCCGTCTGCGTCAGTACGCCCTTCACGCCGTCATACGCCCAGTAGAACGGGCTCCAGTAGAAAAGCCACTGCCAGCCCGCGCTGATCAGCTCCGCGGCTAAAATCGACGCTACAAAAGGCACCAGCAGCAGCTTCAGGCTCGCCATGGCGGATATGAAATCATTGCTGCTCAAGCCAGCCATGAAGCCCACGACAAAGCTGATGAAAGACGCGCTGAGGAGGATGAGCAGCACTTGGGGGAAATCCACGCCGAAGAATCCCGCCGCCAGGACGCATAACGCGCCGCACACAAGGCTGTTGACCACTCCGGTGAGGCTCTTCCCCACCACAAAGCTTGTCAGCGGCACCGGCGAGACGCGAATGGCCCGGATGGTACGGTCTACCTTTTCGTCCACGATATTGATGGAGATGAGCATGCCCGACATGACAGTCACGATCAGGACGAGGGCGGTGACCAGCGTTATTTTCAGGGGAGGGTCGGTCCTGCCAAAATCATGGAACAAGACTTTCGAGGGGTCAGCCAACACGCCCTGCTCCCAATACGTCTTCAATGCCTTTACCGCGCTTATGATATAGTCGGGCTCGTTCCCCTGGGTCAGGATGACGTATCCTCCCGCGCCGTCGGGGACGATGGCGGCGATATCGTCCCGCTCAAGGACGCGTTTTTCCAGCGCGGCCATATCATTGAACAATTCTACGCCGGCGTATATTTCCATATACGAGGCTTGCGCGGGGTTCTCGCCCCGCAGCAGGGCAATTCGTATGGGCGTATCGGAAGCCCCCGGCGTGGCGAGGCCGATGATGAACGCCAGCACGACGGGAACAACGATGATCCAGACGGCGATGAACTGGCGGAACGTACCTTTTAGATCGCGAAGGAATATCCGTATCGTTTTCATATCGCTTACCCCCCAACCCCGATACCGGCGGCTTTATAGCGCCTCGCCGACAGGGGCATCAGTATGAGGCCCCCGGCAGCCAGGCCCGCGCAGCACAGGAGCACATAACCCGCGTCCCTGTCAAGCAGGGACTCTTTCACGCTCTCTACGATATAGTAGCTTGGGATGACCTTGACCCACGGCGCGTTCAGCCCGGCTATCATGCTGAGTATGCCCGGTATCATCAGGACGACCAGTATGGCAAACACAGCGGTAAACGCCTTGCCGATGTCCTCGAAAAAGCTTGCCAGCAGAGCGCCGATGGATACGGTGAAGAAGCTGCCGCAGACGATGATGAGGCACAGGAGGAAATAATTCGCGCCGCCGCCCATGACAGGCGCCGTGATGATGAGGCCCACAGCCAGGGAGGTGAGCGTCACCGCTGACATTTTCGCCGTGAGATATACGCCCATGCGGGAAGGCGTCACGCGCAGGGCTTTGATGACCTTTGTCTTCTTATCCTCCACGATATAGCCGGCTGTGACAAGGATGCCCATCAGTACGCAGTTGACCGAGAGCATCAAAGGCAGCACGCTTTGGCGGTCGGCAAGCTTGCGGGGGTTTTCCTCCAGGGCCCTGACCTCCTGCTTATCCGCCGCGTCGAGCAACTCGTTGAAATCCGACGACAATAAAAGCGTGACATACTCTTTGTACCGCGCGGTCTCATTGCCTTGCAGGAAATACTCGTACGCGGGATCGGCCCCCGGCTCGTGGAGCAGGGTACCGATATGGCCGGTGTCTTCGCATAAGGCGGACAGGCTGGCCCGATTATCCACTACATAAACATACTTCATGTCCGTCGTATAGAGCCTCGCCGGTATCTCATGCCCGCGATTCTTCAGCGTCACGCCCTCGGCGGGCCCGGCATCGGCAAATAGCGCCTCCTCCATGGCTTCGGCCTGCTCCCGGGGCAGGTCGATGAAGGCGTACTCCGTGGCGCGGGCGTCGAAATGCTCGGGCATGACGAAAAGCAATACGACCAGGCATATGACCGCCACGGCGATCTCCGAGTAGAAGTAGATGCTCCGGGAAAGCAGGGTAAGCTCACGCCGTATGCTCGGCAGCAGTTTCATCGCCGATCAGCTCCTTTCCCGTAACTTTGATGAAGATTTGCTCCAGGGTCGCCTCTTCGGTATGCATACGCCGGATTTGGCAGTGGTCGATGATGTCTTTGAGGGCGCGCTTATCCTCCTCGTCTTCCGTGGACAGGGATTGCCGCCGAATCTGGCCGTCCAAGACATACTCCACGTCCACAAAGCTTTTGCCAAAACGAAGCTTTAGTTCCTTAGGGGAATCGATGAGCTTGATTTCGCCATCCACGATGAAGGCTACCCGGTCGCATAGGTCGTCGGCGATAGACATACTATGGGTGGTGAGAAACACAGTGACGCCTTCCTGGTTCCGCTTCTTGATGATATCTTTGATATCCGCCGCGATGGCGGGATCCAGGCCGCTGGTAGGTTCATCCAGGAACCAGAGCTTCGGGTCGTTGATCATGCTTCTCGCGAAATTGATACGCTGCCGCATCCCTTTGGAAAACTCGCCGCACTTCTTCTTCGCCGAGGATTCCAGCCCGACCATGCGGATAAGCTCCATCGGCCCCCGGCAGGGCACGTCGAATAAGCTTGCGAAGAACGCCAGATTCTCCACCGCGGTCATCTTCGCGTATAAGTTGGGTTGCTCGAAGGAGACGCCGATCTCGTTGTACAGCTTCAGGCTTGGCTTCCTCATGTCGTGGCCGGCTACCTCTACCTTGCCCTTCTGCATGGGAAGCAGCCCGGTGATGATATTTTGCGTCGTAGACTTGCCCGCGCCCGATGGCCCGAGAAAGCCAAATATCTCGCCTTCCGCCACCGAGAAACTCACATCCCTTACGGAATAGTCTTCATTGTGGGAGTAGGAGTGGTAGAGGCCCTCTACCCTGATCATGTCGCCCATCGCTTTCGCCCTCCTTATGCGTACCGCCGCCGTCCTCCGAGTATAATGACCTTAAAGTCATATGACTTTAAGGTCATTATATAGCGGCGGATTTTCGCTGTCAATAGGAAATTCGGCTTCTTGACAAAAATTAGCCTTTGGTATATAAATAGATTAGCACTCGACAAGCGAGAGTGCTAATCATTCTGTTTCGGAGGGTAAGGCGATGAGGAAAAAACCATTTAAAACCGAATCTAAGCGGATATTGAACCTGATGATCAACTCCATCTACACCCATAAGGAGATATTCCTGCGGGAGCTGATATCCAACGCCAGCGACGCCATGGATAAGCTATACTTCAAAGCGCTGACGGAAGGAAGCGGAGAGGTCAACAGGGGCGACTTCGAGATATTGATCGAGGCAAATAGGGATACAAGGACGCTGACGATCAGGGACAACGGCATCGGCATGACCCGGGAAGAGCTGGAAAACAACCTGGGCACCATCGCCAAGAGCGGGACCATGGATTTCCGCCAGGAGAATAAAGACAGCCTGGAAAGGAAGAAGCCAGCCGGCGCGGAAGAGGACGAAGAAGACGGCGCGGAAGATGACGCCTCCGCCGGGGTTGATTTCGTCTTAAGCGGCGACGACGACGACGTTGCCGACGCAGGTGATGCCGCCGCCACTGAGGTTGACGCCGGCGCCGCCGGTGCCGACGCTGCCGCCGGTGCCGACGCTGCCGCTGATGCGGACGCCGCCACTGCTGACGCTGCCGATGCGGACGCGGACGCCGACGAGCCCCTGGATATCGACATCATCGGCCAGTTTGGCGTGGGCTTCTACTCGGCTTTCATGGTCAGCAAACGGATCACGGTCATCAGTAAAGCCTACGGCAGCGACGAAGCCTGGCGCTGGCAATCCGAGGGCGCCGACGGCTACGGCGTCGAGGCTTTCGAATGGGACGGTATGGGGACGACGATCATCCTGGAGATCAAGGAAAACCAGGGCGAGGAAGACTACGACCAATACCTGGAGCAGTATAAGATACAGGAAATCGTCAGGAAGTACTCCGACTATATCCGCTACCCCATCAAAATGGAAGTGACGAAGAGCCGCCCAAAGGCCGCAGCCGCAGACGCGGGCGACGACGGCGACGAGCGTAAGACGCCGGAGTATGAGAGCTATCAGGAGATCGATACGTTAAACAGTATGGTCCCCCTGTGGCGGCGCAACAAGAGCGAGGTGGACGACGAGCAGTATGAGCGCTTCTATATGGAGAAATTCTACGATTACGAGAAGCCGCTTGCCCACACGCACATCAGCGCCGAAGGCACCATCAGCTACAACGGCATACTCTATATCCCCTCCCACGCGCCTTATAACTATTACAGCAAAGAGTACGAAAAAGGCTTGCAGCTCTACGCCAACGGCGTGTTGATCATGGATAAATGCGCCGACCTGCTCCCGGATTGCTTCAGCTTCGTGAAGGGCCTGGTGGACTCCCCCGACCTCTCGTTGAATATCTCCAGGGAAATGCTCCAGCAGGACCGTCAGGTGAAAGCCATCGCCAGGAGCCTGGACAGGCGGGTCAAGTCCGAGCTGATGAAGTTGCAGAAAGACGACAGGGAGAAATACGAGAGTTTCTTCAAGGACTTCGGCATGCAGATAAAGTTTGGTATCTACAATAGCTTCGGCGCGGATAAAGAGAAACTTCAAGACCTGCTGCTTTACCATTCGCTAAAGGAAGATAAAATGGTCACCTTGGCGGAATATAAGGAAAACATGCAGGAAGGGCAGGAAGCGATATACTATGCCTGCGGCGGCAGCGTGAGCCGGATACGGCAGCTGCCCCAGACCGAGCTTGTGCTGGATAAGGGCTTCGACATCCTGGCCCTTACCGACGACGTGGACGAGTTCGCCATCAAAATAATCGCGGAGTACGACGGCAAGCCGATAAAGTCCACTTCCGATAAAGACCTTGACCTGGAAAGCAGCGAGGAGAAGGAAGCGTCCAGGGAGCAGGCGGAAGCCCATAAAGACTTGTTCGCGTCGATGAAGGAAGCCCTGGGCGACAAAGTAAAGGAGGTACGGCTTTCCAAGCGGCTTAAGAGCCATCCTGTGTGCCTGACCAGCGACGGGCCCCTCTCCCTGGAGATGGAGAAGGTACTCAACTCTATGCCCACGGAGCAGGAAGTCAAAGCGGAACGGGTCCTTGAGATAAATAGCGGCCACGCTGTGTTTGAAGCCCTATCCAGGCTCGCGGGCAGCGATACCGAGAAACTGAGCAGCTATACGATGCTTCTCTATAATCAGGCATTGCTCATCGAGGGGCTGCCCATCGAGGATCCCGTCGCCTTCGCCAACGCCATCTGCGAGCTGATGGACTGAGGAGCGTCATTATGCCGGCAAAGCACAGCCAGAAGCTTAAGCTGCTCTATCTGATGCGATTATTTACAGAAGAAACGGACGAAGACCACCCCCTCACCATGGAGGAGATCGTCGGCCGGCTGGCCGCCCAGGGGGTAGAGGCGGAGCGGCGCTCGGTCTACGAGGACATCCGCCTGCTTCAGGATTTCGGCATGGACATCATCGGCGAGAAGAGGAAGCGGTATATTTACTATTTGGCAAATAGAGAGTTTGAACTCGCGGAGCTAAAGCTCCTGGTAGATACGGTCTCCTCCGCCCGGTTTGTGACGGGCAGGAAGTCCCAGCAGCTTATCCGAAAGCTGTCTTCACTGACCAGCAGGCATCTGGCCGGCCAGCTAAGGCGCCAGGTATATGTATCGGGGCGGGTCAAGACTTTTAATGAAAGCATTTACTACAATGTGGACGCCGTCCACCGGGGCATCAATGAAAACCGGCGGATATCATTTAAGTACTATGACTATGACCTGGGGAAAAACCAGGTGCTGCGCCGCCAGGGGGAGCGCTACCTGGTCAGCCCGTATCTGCTCTCCTGGGACAGCGAAAATTACTATATGGTAGCGTTCCACAGCCGCTACGGGCGGCTGGCGCATTTCCGGGTGGATAAGATGACGGACGTATGGGTAGAGGCGGAGAAGCGCCATCCGTTGACGGAAGACTTAGACCCGGTAGCGTACTGTAAGAGCGTATTCGGCATGTTTACCGGTGAGCAAATCCGAGTGAAAGTCCGGTTCGCTTCGGAGCTGATCGGCGTGGTCATCGACCGTTTCGGCAAAGACGTCTCGGTGGCGGCGGAAGCCCGGGCCGGGCAGGGCGGGAAAGAGGCCGCAAGCAGCGAAGCGGACGGCGGCGCAAACGGGCGCGAAAGTGGCGCCGACGACGGCCCAAAAGGGCAAAGCAAAGCCGGCGAAGCCGACGGAGCCTGCTTCACCGCGTATCTGAACGTTGCGGTGAGCCCGGTATTTTTCTCCTGGCTGCTGCAGTTCGGGCCCCGGGCGCAGATAGTGGAGCCCGTCGCGGTCAGGGAGCGGATGATCGCGTATCTGCGCGAGACGGCTTCAGAGTACGGCGTGTAAGGCCCAAGCAGCGCTGCCCCAGCCTGAACTATAGATTCAGCCTAAAATGCAAAAAATACCAATATTGCGGAGCGGTTTTACGTACACCTCTTTTTGTAGGATAGACGCAGAAAGGGGTGTTTTTTATGAGCTTTGGGCAATTCACATTTTGGTTTGTATTCGGCTGCGTCGTGTTTCTCATCGCTGCGGCCGGTTTTATTTCCACCTTGATGGAGAAGCCGCCGGATGCGGAACTCATGTTGAAAAGGGCAAAGTGAGAAGCAAACTATATCGTGATGCGCCCCAGGACGTCGCCGATGTTGTCCTGAATCAGCAGGGATGCTCTGGGGTCTTGTGAGGTGGCGCTTTTATTGATCAGGATCAGGGGCGCCCCGCTTAGAGACACGAGGCCGGCGGCGGGGTATACGACGAGGGATGTGCCGCCGACGATGAGCAGGTCGGCTTCCCGGAGATACTTCTCCGCCTGGCCCAGTACGCCCTGGTCCAGGGATTCTTCATATAGCACCACGTCGGGGCGGACGACTCCGCCACAGTCGCATGTCGGTACGCCGGACACGCCGGTAATGGCTTCGATCTTATGGGGCTTACCGCACTTCACGCAATAGTTCCGCCATATGGAGCCGTGGAGCTCCAGCACGATCCGGCTGCCGGCCGCCTGATGGAGCCCGTCGATGTTTTGCGTAATGACGGCGGAAAGCTTTCCCGCGCTCTCAAGCTCGGCTAGCTTCAGGTGGGCCGCGTTTGGTTTCGCGTCCAGGCGGATGACCCTGTCCCGGTAGAAATCATAGAAGTCCCCGGGCCTGCCGGCGAAAAAGCTATGGCTGATGATCGTCTCCGGCGGGTATTTGTATTTCTGGCTGTACAAGCCGTCCACGCTACGGAAGTCGGGGATGCCGCTTTCCGTGGACACCCCCGCGCCGCCGAAAAACACGATTCGGCGGCTCTTGTCAATGTAAGCTTGCAGCTCCCGGATTTTATTCATATTTGAAGTATACCATATTTCCTGATAAAATAGTCATGGATCGGGTGCGAAACGGATGTGGACGCAGCCAGAGGCGTGAGAGACAAGCAGTCGCGTAGGATATCGCGGTTCTGGCAAGGCAAACGAGAGGGGGCGGGAGCGATGCTGAAAGCTATATTTATCATCTGTCTGACGGTAGGCGGGCTGTACTCCGCGTTGTCCTTCGTCTTTGGCAATTTGTTGAATCTGGAGTTTGATTTCGACTTTGACTTCGACTTCGACTTCGATTTCGACCTGGGCAGCTTCCTGATGCCCCTCAAACCTTTTACGATCATGGTGTTTGTGGCAGTATTTGGCGGCGTCGGGCTGGTATCCACGCACTTTATGTCGCCGCCCATGGCGCTCATCCCCGCCACACCTGCCGGCATAGCCGCGGCAGGCGGGATGTATTATCTGGTCTACGTGAAGCTCCGGGGTTTCGAGACCCGCACCGCCAGCGAGGGAGACGCGGTGATGCAGCGGGCTGAGGTAGTGGAGCGCATCATGCCCGGCGGTTACGGCAGGATATCCTACGTCATCAATGGCAACACATTGTCCGGTGTGGCCATGGAGAAGAAGCCGGGCGGCGGCATAGAGAAGGGCCGGAAGGTCTTCATCATGGAAGTCAGGGACAATACATATTATGTCAGCGAAGACGTGGAATTTTTCGCGTCAAAGTAAAGGAGGCAGCCTGTGTCTGTCAAAGCGACATTGCGGCGCAGATGCTACGACACGAAATGAGCGCAGAGGCGTAGCCATAATTATATCAGGAGGATAGAATAGGCGGAGGCCGCCACGGACGGCGGCTCGACGCCGGTATGGCGGAGTAAGTCATGGCGCACGGGTGTTTCTATGCTATATATAGCAGTCGCTTGATAGCCACAGGCTGCCGGCAACATTTACAAAGAATGCGATAAGATAAAGGAGAGTGGATACAATGTTTGATTTCTTGACAGGTCCCATCGGTATCGGCGTACTGATCGTCGTCATCCTTGTCCTGATTATGCTGGCGGTGACAGGCATGTGGCGCAAGGTGCCCCAGGATAAAGCCATGGTCATCACCGGGCTGAGGAAGCGCGTCATATCCGGCGGCGGCGGCCTGGTCATCCCGCTTTTTGAGCGCACCGACCTGATCAGCCTGGAAAACATGCAGATCACTGTCAACGTAAAGGGCATGACCTCGGCGGGGGTGGATATCACCGTGGGGGCGCTGACCATACTGAAAATCAAAAACGTGGAGGAAAAAATCCTGGCCGCGATGGAGCAGTTTAACACCGGCAACACCGACAGCACTATACTCAATATCAAGAAAACTTCAGAAGAGGTGTTGGAAGGCAAGCTCCGCGAGATACTTTCTACGATGACGGTGGAGGAAATCTACAAGGACCGCGAAAAGTTCGCCAATACGGTGCAAATCGTGGCGGCGAAGGAACTGGAAGATATGGGCCTGGAAATCAAGGCGTTTACCATCAAGGAGATACGGGACGACCAGGGCTACCTGGAGTCCCTGGGCAAGAAGCAGGTGGCGGAGGTGAAGAAAAACGCCCTCATCGCGGAGTCTAACGCCCGCAGGGAGCAGGAGATAACCATCGCCAACAACGAGAAGGAAACCGCCACAAAGACAGCCGAGATGCGCAAGCAGACCACGATACAGCTCGCCATCGCTAAGCAGGAAGAGGAGGAAGCGCAGGCCCTGGCCGACGTAAAAATCGCCAACGCCAACAAGGATAAAGAGCTCATCGTCCTGGCGAACATGGAAGAAACCCAGCGCAAGAAGGCCCTAGCGGACGCCGCCTACGAGATCGAAGCCAACAAAGCCCGCAAAGATATCATCGCCACCCAGATGGACGCCCAGTTGGTGCAGGAAGACAAAAACGTCGAGCTCACCACGGCGCAGATGCAAGTCCAGCTTACCCGGGAGCAGCAGGAGACCACCGTGGCTACGCAAAAAGCCAAGCGCCGCCAGGAGGAGCTAAACTCCGAGGTGCAGAAAGAAGCGGAAGCCCAGGCGGAGAAGACGCGCGTACTGGCCGACGCGGAGCTGTATAAACGCATTAAAGAAGCCGAAGCGAAGAAGCAGGAAGACATCGCCATGGCGGAAGCCGAAGCCCAGAAGAAGCGCCTGGAAGCGGAGGCGGAGGCCGAAGCGGTGCGGGAGCGGGCCCAAGCCGCCGCCGAAGAGAGGAAGCTCGCCGCCGAAGCCGAGGCGGAAGCCATCCGCAAGCGGGGCCTGGCGGAAGCCGAGGCGCAGACTGCCAAGGCGAAGGCCGTGGAGGCCGAGGGCTTGGCCGAAGCCAAGGTCATCCGGGAGAAGGCCATGGCGGAAGCGGAGGCGAAGGAGAAGCTGGCGGAAGCGTACAACAAGTATGGCGAAGCGGCGATCATGGAGATGGCCCTCAGGGTGCTGCCGGAGATCACAAGCTCTGTGGCGAGCACTTTGGCGGAGCCTATCGGCAAAATCGGCGACATCACCATCGTGGATACGGGCGGCGGATCCGGCGGGAGCGCCGTAGGCAAGGTCACGGATATCACGGCGGAAGCGCTGACGAAGCTGCCGGCGGTGATCAAATCCCTGACCGGCATCGACGCAACTAAGCTGCTGACCCAGGCGGTAGGCGCTTTCGAAGGGAAGAATCCCGCCAGCCGGGAGGAGCAAGGCTAAGCATAACGCGAACTGAAGCGAGGTACGATAATTGTCACATACCATAGAAGGGACTTTCCTGCTGGAAAACGGCTTGGCCGCCAGCATGTACGGGCCCAACGATGAGAACATCAGCTTCCTGGAAAGCCGGCTGAACCTGCGCCTGTCCGGCAGGGGGGGCGAGCTGAAGCTGACCGGCGAGGAAAGCGAGGTCCGCCTGGGCCTGGAGCTGCTGTCCCAGCTGAGGGATATCGCGGACAAGGGGCGGGAGATAACCGTCGCGGATATCACTTACTGCATCGGCGCGCTACAGGAGGGGATGGCCAGGGATCTGGGCGAGGCATTAAACGAAGTGCTCCAAACCACGGTACGGGGCAGGCTTATCAAGGCGAAAACCATAGGGCAGTACCGTTATGTGCAGGCCATCAGGAAGCAGGACGTGGTGTTTGGCATAGGCCCGGCCGGTACGGGCAAGACTTACCTGGCGGTGGTCATGGCGGTGACCGCCCTGAAGAATAAAGAGGTCAACCGCATCATCCTTACCCGGCCGGCAGTGGAAGCCGGCGAGAAGCTGGGCTTCCTGCCCGGCGATCTCCAGGAGAAGGTGGACCCGTACCTGCGGCCGCTCTACGACGGATTGTATGATGTATTGGGGATGGAAGCCGCACAGCGCTATATCGAGAAATCCATCATCGAAATCGCTCCATTGGCATACATGCGGGGGCGAACCCTCGACGATTCCTTCATCATCCTGGATGAAGCGCAAAACACCACGCCGGAGCAGATGAAAATGTTCCTGACCAGGATAGGCTTCAACTCCAGGGCGGTGATCACCGGGGATGTGACCCAGATCGACATCGGGAAATCCCAGGAGTCCGGGTTGGTCTCCGTGCAGAGGGTGCTGAAAGGGACCGCGGGCATCAGCTTCCTCTACCTGACGAAGGTGGACATCGTCCGGCACCCGGTGGTGCAGCGGATCATACAAGCCTACGAAGAAGACGATGAACGCAGGGCCCGGGAGCAGAGAAGCGCGACGGGTAGGAGTTATTAGTGCTTCACAGAGTACGAGCGGAAGCGAGGCGCCAGGTTATGAAAAAAACATTCGGGGAAAGGCTGAAGAATATATTTCTTCCGGTAAACCCGGTGGTCAACGCGGTGCTGTGGGGCATTATCGCCATGGCGGGCGCTCTGGCGATATTTACCTCGTACTATCTGCCGCGAAATTTTTTCGTCGTGGAAGGCGAAGTATCCGACGTCACCATCGAGGCGGACAAGAGCGTCACATACGAAGACACAGCCAAGACCGAAGCGAACCGGCAGGCCGCCGCCGACCGGGTCATCGACATCTATGTCATCGACCATTCGGTGCTGCCGGAGCAGATCGGCCAGCTTGACCAGCTCTTCAAAGCCTGGGAGGAATTGTCCCTGCTTCCCGAGTACCCCGAGCCGCCCCCGCAGCCGGAGAGGCCCGCGTATGAAGAAGACGGCGAAGAAGGCCCCGGCGCGCAAAGCGGCGCTTTGCCTTATGGCGAAGGCACGCCCGGGGGCGGCGGCATAGGAGAGGGGGCTGGCGCGGAAGCGGGCGCAGGGCAGCCGGTGGAGCCGGCGGATACGGAGACCAGATTGGAGAAAGCAGCGCCGTACATAGCCCAGCTCCATATCCATGAAGGCACGGCGGAGGCGATACTGGCCCTGGACTCCTACTCGCTGCAGGCGCTGCGCAGCGAAGGGGTCAATATGATGATCTCGCAATGGTCGAAGGGCGTCCGCAAGGATGAGATCGAAGAATCCAGGAGGAAGATACTCGACGAGGTGCATCTCCGAATCAACAACGCGGACCAGGCCGCTTTTCTCGAATCGGCGTTTCTCTTCATCAGCCTGAACGCGAACCATATATTTGACGAGGAGCTGACAGCCCGGGCGAAAGCGGAGGCGGTGAGCAAAGAGCCGCCGGTGCTGAACTCGGTATTTCGCAACCAAAGGGTCATCGGCAAGGGCGAGGTCGTGACGGCAAATCATATCGAAGCCCTGAAAGCCCTGGGCTACCAGAGGAGCGAAGCGCCATATGTGCTCCTGATCGGGGTGGCGCTATTCACCGGATGCATCTTTTTCCTGCTGTCGAGGTATATGAAGCAGTTCCCCCCCAAGAATATGTCAGAGGGCAAGCACAACGCCTTGCTGGCCCTGATGTTTCTATTGATCCTGGGCATAGCCAGGCTGATCGCGGCCATCAATATCAGCCCGGAGCAAGTGGTGGCGGAGCAGATAGCCTACCTGATACCGGCTTCCACCGGGGCCATACTGGTCGCCATCCTGTTGGACAACTGGCTCGGGGTGTTTTTCGGCGCCATCGTCAGCATCTACGTGGGCCTGCTGTCCGGCGGGGGCCTGTCATACGCCGTGGTGGCTTTTGCCGGCAGCCTGATGGGGGTCTACGGGATAAGCCGGTATACGAAGCGCTCGGAATGGGCCAAAGCCGGCTTCATGATCGCCCTGGTGAACGCCTGGGTCATCGCGGGGCTGGGGACGATCAATAACCTGGACAGGATGGTGCTCCTATACGGGATGGTAATGGGGGCGGTCAACGGCTTCCTCTCGCCTATACTGGCATACGGCAGCCTGCCCTTCCTGGAGTCGGCCTTCCACATCACCACCAATGTCAGCCTGATGGAGCTGTCCGATCCGCGCCAGCCCCTGCTGAAAGAGCTGCTGCTCAAGGCGCCGGGGACCTATCATCACAGCATACTGGTGGGGAATCTGGCGGAAGCCGCCGCCGACGAGATCGGCGCCGACCCTGTGCTTGTGCGCGTGGGGGCGTATTATCATGATATAGGGAAGTCGAAACGCCCTTACTTCTTCGTGGAAAACCAGTTGTCCGACGCGAACCCCCACGAGAAGCTTACCCCGGCCCTGAGCGCCCTCATCCTCAGCTCCCATGTGAAGGACGGCATGGAAATCGGCAGGAAATACAAGCTTCCGGAGATGATACTGGACTTCATACCCCAGCATCACGGGGACGGTATCATGGCGTACTTTTATCATAAGGCCATCGAGGAAGCGGGGGACAGCGAGAGCGTGAAGGAGAGCGATTTCCGCTATCCGGGCCCGAGGCCCCAGTCCAAGGAGACCGCCCTGGTATCCATAGCGGACTCCGTGGAAGCGGCCATACGCTCCATGCATGTGAGCGGCGACGCCCTGGAGGCTGCCGTGAAGCGCATCATCAACAATAAGGTCGCCGACGGGCAGCTGGAGGATTCCGACCTGTCCCTCAGCGACTTGAAGACCGTAGCCCAGGTATTTACCAAGGTGCTTAACGGCATCTACCATAACCGCATCGAGTATCCGGACAATGTACAAGCCCTGATGAAGAGGGACGAGGATACGCAGGCTGGGGCGGGGGCGGCGGAGGAGATACCCCAGGCCGTCGCAGTGGCTACCGTGGCGGAGACGCCCCAGGGCACAGCAACAGCCACTACGCCGGAAATGCCCCAGGGTCTCGCGGCGGCTACCGCGCCAGAAATGCCCCAGGGCACAGCAGCAGCAGTGCCGGAAGGGGCGCCGGGGGAGACGCCCCAGGCTGGCTTGGCAGCGGATGATACGCCGCCAGGCGGCCCGGTTGCCGCGCCGGAACAAGCCGGGGCGGACGGCTGATGAAGCTGCTGATCAGCCGGCTGGGTGGCGGCACCCTTCCCGACCGGGAGACGGAGATATTGCTCCGCAGGGCGGTGAAGCTTTGCCTGATGCGGATGAAAGCGGGGGACGCTTGGGCCGTCGGGCTTACCCTGACGGACGACCGGGGCATACGGGAGCTTAACCGCGCCTACCGGGGGCTGGACCAGCCCACGGACGTGCTGTCATTCCCTTCGGGTGAAGGGCAGCCGGGGCGGCAGCCAGAGCAGATGGGGCAGCCAGGGCGGCAGGAGCGGCAGGCAGGGCGGCAGGGGATGCGGCATCCGTATCTGGGCGATGTGGTGGTATCCACGGAGCGGGCGGCGGAGCAGGCCGGGGCTTACGGGCACAGCTTCACCCGGGAGATGGCGTTTCTCACCGTCCACGGCGCGCTGCATCTGCTGGGGCTGGATCACGAGATAGAGGGGGAAAGGCTCCACATGGAAAAACTGCAGCGGCAGATACTTTGGGCCTTGGGGGTAGGGCGATGACGGATACCGGCGGCAAGCACCGCTTCGGCTCTGTGGCCCTTATCGGCAGGCCGAACGCCGGCAAATCCACCCTGGTCAACCGGCTGGTAGGGGAAAAGATAGCCATCGTCACCGACAAGCCCCAGACCACCAGAACCAGGATCATGGGCGTCGTCACCGCCCCCGGCTTACAGATGGTCATCTATGACGCTCCCGGCATACATAAGCCTAAGGACCGTTTGGGTAGAAATATGGTAAACGCGGCCCTGGGCGGGCTGCCGGCCGCGGACGTCATTTACTACATCACCGACGCCACGGGGGAGTACGGCGCCGGCGAGGCGTTTATCCTTCAAGTATTAGAAAAAATCAAGACGCCGGTGTTTTTGCTCCTCAACAAGGTCGATCTCCTGGCGAAGGAAGCCCTACTGCCCCTCATCGCTTCATGGACGGGGAGAAGGGACTTTACCCACATCTTTCCTTTGTCCGCGCTGAAAGGGGATAATGTGCGGGAACTCCTGGAGGCCACGGCAATGTGCTTCCCGGAGGGGCCCGCCGTCTACGACGAAGACGAGATGACCGACCAGCCTCTGAGGGTGATGGCGGCGGAGATGATACGGGAAAAGGCGATACTGTCGACCAGGCAGGAAGTGCCTTACGCGGTGGCTGTTTTCATCGAATCCATGGAGGAGCGGCGCGATGACCTCATGGATATCCATGGGGTCATCGTGGTGGAGCACGACAGCCAAAAAGGGATACTTATTGGCAAAAAAGGCGCCGTACTGAAATGGATAGGTACGGAAGCCCGCAAGGATATCGAGGAGCTACTGGGGATACATGTGAACCTCCAGCTCCGGGTACAAGCCAGGGCAAACTGGCGAAACAATGAACAACAGTTGAAACGCTTCATCGAATTTTAATCTTGATTTAACCCTTCGTTCATGGGAGATGAGGCAACTTATGGTACAATACAAAACAGAAGCCATAGTCCTCCGGCTCCGTAAGTACCGGGAAGCGGACGCCCTGGCGACGCTCCTGACCAGGGAAAGAGGAAAAGTCACCGTCGTCGCCAAAGGGATATACAAGCCTTCCAGCAAGCTCAGGGGCGGGGTGCAGCCTTACAGCATAAATGATATGATGCTTGACGCGGGGCGTTCGCAGCTCCATACTTTGATCCAGAGCGAGTGTATGGAGATGCTGCTCCCTTTAAGGCGGGATTACGACGCCTTGGCCTTCGGCGCCTACTGGGCGGAGCTCCTGGAAAACTTCAGCCAGGAGGAGCTTGCGGACGAGGAGCTGTACCAGCTGGCGAAAGCCGGCTTCCTGGGCCTGGCGGTCAACGCCGGCGCCCTCATGTGCAGGGTGCTGGAGGTACGGCTCATCGGGCAGCAGGGGCTGAGGCCGGATTTCGAGACCTGTTGCCGGTGCGGGGGGCCCCTGGGGAAAGAAAAGGCCAGCTACTTCTCCGAGGGCGCGGGAGGCTTCCTGTGCGGCTCCTGCGCGAAAGCCACGCCGGGGCATACCCGGGTAAGCCCGGCGGCGCCGGGCATATGGCGGGGGCTGGAAAACATGGCGTTGGATAAGCTGGGCAGACTGAGCGTCACCGGACAGCAAATGGAAGAATTAGGAAGCATACTAAGGAAATGGATCGCCGGACAAACGGGCAGGCCGATGAAGACCTGGCCCATGATCAACAGATTGGAGGGAATGAAATGAAAGAATTGGAAAAAATCGATGTACTGAGGAAACGACTGAACGTCACGTACGGTGAAGCGAAGGAAGCCCTGGAGCAATGCGGTGGGGACCTGGTGGAAGCCCTGGTCTATCTGGAGAGAAGGGGATACACCCAAGCCGAGGGGCAGGAAGACTATTTCGGCGAGGATGAAAAGGAAGGGAAATGGGATAAGGGCAAGGCGGAAAGCTTCGTCCGGGGGATCATCGAGCAAGCCAAGAGCCTTGTCCAGGAAGGCAATGTGACCAAAGTCCGGCTGGTGAGCGGGGACAAGGTACTGATCAATATCCCGGCTACCATAGGCGTAGTAGGTCTGGGCGTCATCTTATTTAGCCCCCTGCTGGTCGCCGTCACCGCCGTCGGCGCCGCCGCCGCCGTGGCTAAGGAGATGGTATTTGAGGTGGAGAAATCCGACGGGACCATAGAGCGGCGCAACCTGAAGTTCCCGGCATTCGGGAGCAAAAAAGATGAAGCCGGATTTGACGGCGATGAAGAGAGCGAAAGCGGGAACGCCGGAATCTGGGACGACAAAGACGAGTAAACGGATACGTATACTACTCTTCTTCATCTATATACTCTTCCGGGCCGGGGAGGGGGACGTCCCTCCCCCCGGATAAAGCCGCCGCAAGCTCACGCAAGGCGGCTTTTTCTTCCGGCGGCACAAGGACAGCGATGGAAGCTTTGTCCAGCCATCGGATGTGTTTGACGACATAACCCCGCTTACCGAACTCCCGCTGATATCTCCCCGCCAGGGCGTAGTCCGTATCCAGGCTGAAGGAAAGGTAAGGCAGCCGCCGGACGGGCCGCCCCGCGGCAAGGGCGATTCTCGCGCCCTGGGTATAGGCGCGCACCAGGCCGCCGGCGCCCAGCTTGACGCCGCCGAAGTAGCGGGTGACCACTACCACCGCGTCCCGCAAGCCTTCTTTGCGTATGACGTCCAGTACCGGCAGCCCGGCTGTGCCCTGGGGTTCGCCGTCGTCGCTGTAGCGCTCCCGGGAGGCGCCGACCACATAAGCCCAGACATTGTGCGACGCGTCCCAATTATCTTTGCGAACCTTCTCGATAAAGGCCAGGGCGGTCTCTTCCTCGGGCGCCGGCGCCGACCAGCCGATGAAACGGGAGCGGGATACGACGAACTCGTCCCTGCCCTCCCCGCGTAGTGTCCGATAAACCTCCGCCATGGCGCCTCCTTAAAGTTGAGCTACGCCCGCTGCCCGAAGGCGGCGTGGCATTAGCCGGATATTTACAAAATAATTGTGTTTTTACCGTGTCTTTGACGATTCACGCTTGCGGAAACCATCTATTTGAGAGTATAATGAGATGTGGTATTGTGTCAACCCGGATAAGTGCAGGTGAGGTCATATGAAATTTCGGAAGATAAATGAAGATAAAATTCAAATCATTTTGACTGCCCAGGATCTGGAGGAAAGGGATTTCAGGCGCTGGGAGATGATGCCCATGAGCCCGAAGCTCCAGGAGTTCTTCCACGATCTGCTGGAGAGGGCTTATAAAGAATGCGGCTTTGAGATCAGCGACGACTCCCAGTTGGTGGTGGAGGCCTATCCTCTCAACGCGGAAGCTTTCGCGATCATACTCACAAGGATCCCCGCCGGCGCTCAGGGCGAGCCCCACGGCTCCATCCATATGGGGCACTTTGACCGGGATATGGAAGACGACCAGGAAGAGATGGAAAGGGACTGCCACCAGGTGTGGTGCTTTGACGAGCTGGAAGACTGCATACGGGCGTGCAACCGGCTTGAGCCCGCGCAGATCGAGGAAAGCGCGTTGTTTAAATACGACGGCCAGTATTTCCTGGCTATCTATACGACCAAGGAGGGGCAGCTGGACGCGGCGGCCATACTTGGCGAGTACGGCGAATGGAGCTTTGTGCCGAAGCCGTTTTACATCGAGCACGGGCAAACGATGATAGAGGATCACGCGGTGATCAACCTGGCGTCGCTGATCAAGCCCGGTTGAGGATGACAAGGGACGTTTGGACGGGTATGCCGGGCGCATGATGAGTGCGCCTTATTTCTATCAAATTTTCGCTGATACGAGGCACGAGGTACGCGATGGCTATCGAGAAGAAGATAAAACGGGAGATACTGGCTATACTGGCGGAAGTATACCGGGACATAGGCCCGGCCCTGGAGTATGGGAGCCCGTTTCAGCTGCTGGTAGCCACCGCCCTGGCCGCCCAGACCACGGACGTCCAGGTAAATAAAGCCACGGCAGGGCTCTTTCGGGACTATCCCGACCCCCAAAGCATGGCCGGCGCCACGCCGGAGGCCCTTATCCCCTACATCCGTAGCCTGGGGCTGTATCGGACGAAGGCGGGGAATATAGCTGCTCTGGCACAGATGCTCGTGGCGGATTTCGGAGGGGAGGTGCCCCGGACCCGGGAAGAGTTGATGGGGCTGCCTGGCATAGGGCGCAAGACGGCAAATGTCGTGCTGGCTTTCGCCTTTGGCATACCGGCCCTGGCTGTGGATACCCATGTTTTCCGCGTATCCCGCCGGATGGGCCTGGCAAACGCCGCTACGCCGGGCAATGTGGAGAAGCAGCTCTGCCTGCTGATACCAGAGGAAAACTGGATAGCCGCCCACCACTGGCTCATCTGGCACGGGCGGCGCTGCTGCAAAGCCCAGCGCCCGGATTGCGTGATATGCCCGGTCAAGGGGATATGCCCCCGGGTGGGCGTAGCGCCGGCTAAAACCAAAGCGATGACGGAGCCGGAGGCGGCTACAGAAGCGATCGGGGAGACGATAGAAGAGACGATAGCGGAGACGAAGGAAGAAGTATAATAATAAAGGAGAGTGTGCAGGAATGGTTAATCGCGTAGGAGTACTTACAGGCGGCGGCGACGCGCCGGGGTTAAACGGCGTCATCAGAGGCGTAGCCAAAGCGGCGGAAAACATTTACCACGCCCAGGTGTTCGGTTTCATGGACGGCTTCCACGGATTGGTTGAAAACAAGTACACAGTCCTCGACCAGGTCAATACTTCAGGGATACTGCACCGGGGCGGGACTATACTCGGCGCCAGCAACCGGGATAACCCCTTCCGCTACCCCATGGGGAAGGATGAGGAAGGGAATATCATCTGGGGCGACGTCTCCGATCAGGCCGTGACCAACCTTACCCGCCTGGGCATCCAGGCGCTCATCATCATCGGCGGCGACGGCAGCCTCCATATGGCCAAGCAGTTTTCGGAGAAGGGCGTCAAAGTAGTAGGCGTGCCTAAGACGATAGACAACGACCTGGACGCCACGGATCAGACATTTGGCTTCGATACGGCGATCAATACAGTCATGGACGCCCTTGACCGGCTCCATACCACGGCGGAAGCCCATCATCGGATCATGGTGGTGGAGGTCATGGGCAGATACGCGGGCTGGATAGCTTTGCACAGCGGCATCGCCGGCGGCGCGGATGTCATCCTTCTCCCGGAGATCCCTTACGACGTGGATATCGTCGCGAAGAAGATCAAGCAGCGTTCCGCGGCGGGTAAGGGCTTCAGCCTGGTGTGCGTCGCCGAGGGCGCCACGGAGAAGGAAGGGGAGATGGTGGTGTCCAGCGTGGTGGCGGACAGCTTTGACCCCATACGCCTGGGAGGCATAGGCCAGGTGGTGGCAAATAAGCTCGCCCAGGCGACGGGGCTGGAGAGCCGCGCGACGATACTGGGGCATCTGCAGCGGGGCGGCAGCCCCACGGCCATGGACAGGATACTCACCACGAGGCTGGGCGTCAAGGCTATGGAGCTGGCGGTGAACGGGCCCTATGACCATATGGTGTCCCTCCAGGGGACGGAGATCGTGGCCGTGCCCATCGAAGCCGCCATCGGAAGCTTGAAGAACGTCAAGTCCGACAGCGAGATCGTCAAGGCAGCCAAAGCGGTAGGCATTAGCTTTGGAGATACTTTTGATGATTGACAGCCGCCCATCTTACGCGGAAATCGATTTAGGCGCGATTGGCGGTAATATACATATATGGAAGGAAATGCTCGGCAAAACAGGCGGGGGCCGGCTTATGGCTGTGGTGAAGGCAAACGCATACGGCCATGGCGCCTTGCCCGTGGCGGCGCGGGCGCTTGAGGCGGGAGCGGACTGGCTTGGGGTCGCCTTGCCTCAAGAGGCGATGGAGCTCCGGGACGCCGGCGTCACCGCGCCCATCATGATTCTGGGCTACGCGGAACCGGAATCCTATAGGCGGCTCATCGAAGCCGGGGTCAGGATGACGGTTTTCAGCCTCAGCCAGGGGGAAGCGATAGCCGCGGCTGCGCGGGCCGCCGGAGCGCAAGCGAAAGTTCATCTGAAAGTCGATACGGGCATGGGCCGTATCGGCTTTTTGCCGGGGGAGCGGGCCGAGGCGGAGATCATGGCCATGGCGGATTTGGATGGCTTGGAGCTTGAGGGCTGCTTTACGCATTTTGCCCGCGCCGACGAGGACGGGGAAGACAGCTGGCGGGGCCAGCTCGACATGTTCAAGGGGCTTCTGGCGCGGTTGCGCGGCAGGGGCCTCCCCCTTCCCATCGCCCACTGCGCCAATACCGCGGCGGGGATGAGGAGCGGGGAAGCCATGATGGATATGTGGCGGGTGGGTATCGGCGTATACGGCTTGTATCCATCGGCGCAGGCGAGGGCCTGGGGCGACGTCGGCTTAAAGCCGGCTTTATCCTGGAAGAGCGTACTCAGCCATGTAAAGCGGTTACCGGCGGGATGGGGCGTCGGCTACGGCCATACGTGGGTGGCGGAGAAGGAGACCCTCATCGGCACCGTGCCCCTTGGCTACGCGGACGGATACTCCCGGTCATTGAGAAACAAAGCCCACGCCCTGGTAGGCGGGAAGAGGATCCCGGTCATCGGCAGCGTTTGCATGGATCAGATCATGCTGGACCTGACGGGCGCGCCGGAGGCGAAGCCGGGGGACGAAGTGGTGCTTCTGGGCAGGCAGGGAAGCGCCGAGGTGAGCGCCGACGAGCTGGCTGACCTGCTGGGCACGAGCTGCTACGAGATAGCGTGTTTGACGGGAAACAGGCTGCCGAAGAAATATATATGAATACGCAAAGCAAAACAGATTTTACGCAGGGGCTCCGGGACGGCGTACCCGTAGGGGTGGGTTATCTGTCCGTGTCCTTCTCCTATGGGGTCATGGCGGTGAATCTGGGCCTGCCCGCCTGGGCGGCTATCCTGATTTCACTGAGCAACCTGACTTCAGCCGGGCAGTACGCAGGGGTCAGCCTGATCTCCGCCGGGGCGCCTATAGTCGAGATCGCGCTCGCGCAGCTGGTGATCAATATCCGATATTCCCTGATGTCCATGTCCTTATCCCAGAAAGCCGACGGGACGATGACCGCGCCGCACAGGCTTACGACCTCATTCGTGATCACGGACGAGATATTTGCCCTGGCAAGCCAAAGGCCGGGGATGGTCAGCCGTCACTATATGTACGGCGTGGGCTTGATCCCGCTGATCTCGTGGAACCTGGGCAGCCTGCTGGGCGCCGTGGCGGGGGGCCTGATGCCGGCGGCGCTGCGGGCGAGCTTAAATGTGGCTCTCTACGCCATGTTCATCGCCATCATCATCCCCCCTGCCAGGTCGGACCGGGCTGTGCTCTTCGCTGTGGCTGCCGCCGCGGCGGGGAGCCTGCTCACGCGCTATGCGCCGATCCTGTCGCGGCTATCCGCGGGCTTTGCCATGATTTTATGCGCGGTACTGGCGGCGCTGGCGGCGGCGGTGTTGTTCCCGGTGAAGGAGGCGGCTGATGGCGGCGTCTAGGCTCCTTTCCTACATAAGCGTGATGGCCCTGGTCACCTACCTCATCCGTATGCTACCCATCACCCTGATCCGGGGGCGGATAGAAAACCCCTTGTTTCGGTCATTCTTATACTACATACCATATGCGGTGCTCGCCGCCATGATCGTGCCGGATATGCTTTTTGCCACGCGCTCCATCTGGTCCGGAGGGGCTGCCCTGGCCGCGGGCCTGCTCATGGCGCTGCGGGGGCATAAGCTGCCGGCTGTGGCGGCAGCCGCGTGCGCCGCGGTATTTGCCGCGGAGCTGCTTCTGGGGATCGGCTCATGAGCGGCAGGGCGAAGGGAGTGGAAACGCTGAACCCTGCCGACGCGGCGCTTCTCACCATGCTGCCCGGCCCTTTCCTGGATTGGTTCCGGGCTTTTGCCAGAGACCTGCCCTGGCGCCGGGATAAGGAGCCGTACCATGTCTGGCTGTCGGAAATCATGTTGCAGCAGACGAGGGTAGAGGCGGTCAGGGGATACTATAGCCGCTTTATAGACGCCCTGCCGGACATAAGCTCCCTGGCGGACGCCCCGGAAGAGATGGTATACAAGTTATGGGAAGGGCTGGGGTACTACCGCAGGGCGGCGAATCTCCACAAAGCGGCGCGTATGGTCGTCCGGGATATGGGGGGAGTCTTCCCTTCCACATATGAGGGAATACTGGCTTTGCCGGGGGTCGGCGCTTATACGGCGGGGGCGGTGGCTTCGATTTGCTTCGGCTTGCCCAAGCCGGCGGTGGACGGCAATGTCATACGGGTGCTGGCGAGGATACTGGATAGCGATGCATCCCAAAGCAGCGCGGTATTTAAACGGCAAGTCGAAGCGGGCCTGGAAGCGGTGATGACGGGCGCGATGAAGCCAAGCGCGATGAAGCCGGGCGCGGCGGCGGCTGCTGCTGCTGCTGCTGCGAAACCCGGCGCGGCTGGCCTGGCTGGGGATCTGGCCGGGGACTTTAGCCAGAGCCTGATGGAGATCGGCGCCGTCCTATGCCTGCCCAGGGGCGTGCCAAAGTGCGGCGCGTGCCCCGCGTCGGGCTTCTGCCGGAGCTGCCGGTCGGGAAGGGCGGAGCTTCTGCCGGTGCGGGACTTGAAGAAAGCCAGGCGGGTAGAGGAGCTGACCGTATTCGTCTTATGGAAGGCGGCAAAGCCGATAGAAGGCGTAAACGGGGAAAGCGGCGATGGAGGCGGGAGCAACGAGAGTGGCGGGAGCCGGGAAGAAAGCCTGGCCCTCCGCCGCCGGGGGGGCAAAGGCCTCTTGGCGGGCATGTGGGAGCTGCCCAACGCCCCGGGCCTTCTCGACCCCGGTGAAGCGATGGCGCAAGTATCCGCCTGGGGCGTCGGGCCCGCGTCGCTGGAGAGGTCGTTGGATCGCGTCCATGTATTTTCCCATGTGGAGTGGCGGATGCGGGGTTATGTGATCCGGGTGGGGAGCGGCAGCCCCGGGCAGGGGGGCATGGGCGGCGGCGATATCACCTGGGCTACCGCGGAGGAACGCCTGAAGGCTTACCCTTTACCGACGGCGTTCAGCCTGTTTTTAACCTGAATAAACCTATTGTATCAATAGGGTATTTGTGATAAAATTGTTAGGTTCAGACAATTTGTTTTAGGAGGTGAGCGCCCATTCCCGCCGCCGGCAGTAAGGCGGGGGCGACAGGCGCGTATTTCATGAAAGTCAATGCAGAGAAACTGGAAGGCAACAAGGCAAAAATCACCATCGAAGTGCCCGAGGAAGTATTTGACCAATCCATGGAGAAGGCTTTCCGCCAGGTGGTGAAGCAGGTGAATATCCATGGCTTCCGCAAGGGCAAGGCGCCCCGCCACGTAGTCGAGCGGATGTACGGCAGGGAGATACTCCTTGAGGACGCCATCAGCGACGCCGTACCCGAAGCCTTTACACAGGCTTTAAGCGAGCTGGACCGCCAGTATGAATGCATCGGCTATCCCGAGTACGACGTAGTATCCTCCGACAAAGGCCAGGGGCTGGTGTTTACCGCCACCTACGATATGAAACCCGAGGTGAAGCTGGGCGCTTACAAAGGGATGAAGCTTGAGCGGATATCGGAAGACGTGGACGCCGGCGCCGTGGAGAAGCAGCTTAAGGAAATGCAGGAAAGGTTTGCCCGGCTGGAGCAGACGGAGGAGCCGGCGGTCATGGGGGATCTGTGCACCATCGACTTTCTGGGGAAGATAGACGACGTGCCTTTCGAGGGGGGAGCGGGCAAGGATCATCCCCTGGAACTGGGCAGCAATACATTTATCCCCGGATTTGAAGAGCAGCTTGTGGGGGTGAAAGCCGGAGACGAGCTGGAGGTGAAGGTCGCCTTCCCCGGGGACTACCGCGCCGAGGAGCTGGCGGGGAAAGACGCCGTGTTTGAGGTCGCGGTGAAAGGGGTCCAGAAGAGGATATTGTCCGACATGGACGACGAATTCGCCAAGGACGTCTCCGAGTTCGACACCATCGGCGAGCTTAGGAAAGATATCGAGGACAAATTGGGCACTCAGGCGAAGGACGCCGCCCAGTCCGATTTTGCCACCAAGGCAGTGGAGAAAGCCATCGAGGGGGCTAGCATAGAGTTGGCGGACAGCATGATCTCGTTCCGGCAGGATCAGTTGTTGGAAAACTTTGCCATGCAAGTGCGCCGTTCGGGCCTGGAGCTGGATCAGTACATGCAGTTCGCGGGCACCACGGTGGAAGAATTCCGGGAAACGCTGAAGGAAAGGGCGGTCAAGGAGCTGGAGACGGAGCTGGTACTGGAAGCCATCGCCGCCGCCGAAGATATATCCGCCGGGGACGAGGATATGGAAGAGGAGTACAGCAAGCTGGCGGAGCAGACCGGCAAGACGGCGGAGGAAATCAAGGAGCTCTACGAGAGCAGCAAAACCATGGCGGAATCCCTGAAGTTCAGCCTGACGATGAACAAAACCGTCAAGTATCTGACGGATAACGCGAAAGTTTCAAAGACGGCGGGGGGCATACTGCTGCCTTGACCGGCCGGAGCTTCGCCGCTAAGAGTAGCATCTCGCCAAGGTTACGCCGCCAATGGCAAAACGGACACTCACGCGAAGCGTACCAAAACCAGGAATTGGAGTGATTGATTATGACAGAGATATTGAAGCCCTCTATGTACTACGTGCCTGTGGTGGTGGAGCAGTCCAGCCGGGGCGAGCGGTCCTACGATATTTACTCGCGCCTGCTCAAAGACCGTATCGTATTTCTCGGGACAGAGGTGGACGACACCGTAGCCAATCTGGTAGTCGCTCAGCTGCTTTTTCTGTACGCGGAGGACCCGGATAAGGATATTTCCCTTTACATCAACAGCCCGGGTGGTTCGGTCACCGCGGGCATGGCCATCTATGATACCATGCAGTACATCCGGGCGGACGTATCCACCATCTGCATCGGCCTGGCAGCCTCCATGGGAGCCTTTCTGCTGGCCGCCGGGGCAAAGGGTAAGCGCTTCGCCCTGCCAAACGCGGAGATCATGATCCATCAGCCCAGCGCGGGCGCCAGGGGGCAGGTCACGGACATCGAGATCCATGCCAAGAGGCTGCTTCAGGTCAAGGAAAGGCTCAATCAGATACTGGCTGAGAAGACCGGCCAGCCCCTGGAGAAGATCAAGCAGGATGTGGAGAGGGATTTCTTCTTCGACCCGGAAGACGCGAAAAGCTACGGCATCATCGACGATATCCTCGTACAGATTCCTAGTACTTCGTAACACTTTGAAGTGTTACGGAGTACTAGAGACGCCGGAGAGAAAAAATAGAGGTACGATATGGCGAAATATAATGACAGCGACTATGACGTAAAGTGCTCCTTCTGCGGCAAAAGCCAGGACATGGTGTCCAAGCTGGTGGCGGGGCCGGACGTATATATCTGCGTCGAGTGCATAGAGCTGTGCAACGAGATCATCGGGACCTTCGCCGACAACCCCGTGGAGGATCAGTCCTTCGGCAAAGCGCTGCCCCCCAAGGAAATCAAGGCTATACTGGATCAATACGTAGTCGAGCAGGACGACGCGAAGATCGCCCTATCCGTGGCGGTCTACAACCATTACAAGCGCTTGGCGAGCTCCACGTCCAAGGGGAAAAGGAGCCGCGCCAGGAGCCGCTCGGGCAGGGGCGACAAGTCGGATCAGGTGGAGCTGCAGAAAAGCAATATCCTGCTCATCGGGCCCACGGGCAGCGGCAAGACCCTCCTGGCCCAGACCCTGGCGAAGATACTCAAGGTACCCTTCGCCATAGCCGACGCCACATCACTTACGGAAGCCGGTTATGTAGGCGAGGATGTGGAAAATATACTGCTGAAGCTGATACAGGCGGCGGATTACGACATCGAGAAAGCCGAGCGGGGCATCGTCTATATCGATGAGATCGACAAAATCACCCGGAAGTCGGAAAACCCTTCGATCACAAGGGACGTGTCCGGCGAAGGAGTGCAGCAGGCGTTACTAAAGATATTGGAAGGAACTGTGGCGAGTATACCGCCCCAGGGGGGCAGGAAGCACCCCCACCAGGAGTTACTGCAGCTTGACACATCCAATGTGCTGTTTATATGCGGGGGCGCCTTTGAGGGAATAGACAAGATTATCGGAAACCGTGTGGGTAAGAAAGCCATGGGCTTTGGCGCAAGCGTGCAGAACACAGCGGACAGGGCCCGGGCGGAGGATCTGAAGCATCTGATGCCTCAGGACCTGATCAAGTACGGCATGATCCCCGAGTTCGTAGGCAGGATGCCCGTCACCGTCTCCCTGGCGCCGCTGGATAGGGGCGCCCTGATACGGATACTCACCGAGCCGAAGAATGCCCTGGTTCGCCAGTATCAGGCTTTGATCGAGATGGACGGTTGCGCCCTTGAGTTCTCGGAAGGGGCGCTGGAAGCCATCGCCGACGAGGCCATCAAGCGCAACACAGGCGCCCGGGGGCTCAGGGCCATCCTGGAAGACCTTATGCGGGGCACTATGTTTGAGCTGCCCTCCCGTAAGGATGTGCATAAGTGCCTGGTGACGAAGGAAGCGGTACTGGGGGAAGCGGAGCTGACCCTGCTCACCGAACTGCCGGGAAGCGGCGCCGCCACCCAGGGCACGGCTGAGAAGGAAACGGGCAAGAAGGTCAAGGAGCAGGGCGAAGAAGCCAGCGCCTAGGATTCGGAACGACGATGAGCAAGAAATGGATAATCATCATCATAAGCCTGTGCGTCGTCCTGGTTGCAGCCTCGGGAACTGTTGTATATATGCAGAGGCAGCAAAGCATAAGGGCGGCTGAGGAAGCTAAAGCGAGGGAAGCCGAAAAAGCGGCTAGAGAGGCCGCGGCTGCCCTTGCCGCCGCGCGCCTGAGAGAAGTCACCGTCAAAGCCAGGCAGCCCATGCATGAGTTCACCCGCCCGGCGCCGCCGCCCCTAGTGCCCAGGGCTGGCATCCTGGAGCTGCTGGAGCTGAACCCGGATACGGTGGGCTACCTGAGAATCGAAGACAGCAGGATCGACTATCCTGTGGTCCAGGGGACGGACAACGAGTACTACCTCCACCATACATTCGACTATATATACGCCACCAGGGGCTCGATATTTGTGGACTGCAACGTGCCCTTGGAGCCTGACGCCCTTCCGTACCACCTGCTGATGCACGGCCATCATATGAGGGACGGCAGTATGTTTAAAGATGTAGCGAACTATAAGACAAAGTCATTCTTTGAAGCCCATCCGCTCATCCATTATGAGACTCTGTATCTGGAAACGAAGTGGCAGGTGTTTTCCGTATATGTCTGCGACTCCAATGAGTATGTGCCCATGTCCTTTAAGGATGACGAAACTTTCATCGAGTACGCGGAGAAGGCTGCGGCCCGGTCCATGTATCCGGTGGAAACGCCGCCCTTTACCGCCGAGGACCGCCTGATGACGCTGAATACCTGCTCGTATGAGTTCAACGGGGCCCATACCCTGGTGGTGGCCAGGCTGATCGAGGTCGGATACGATATCGATTGGCGGCGGGAGGGCGAAGCCATGGCGGAGGCTAGTACTTCGTAACACCTAAAAGTTGTCTATTATTTGCGAGAGTTTTTCTCGCGAGACAAGGCACGATGAGGGATAATACCCGCTGTGGTATTTGACCGAGGAGTAACGCAGTATCGTGGGAAA
>Ga0082212_10000705_pt1 | contig 48652 bp, 39 predicted proteins | sample TergutNt197P3_FD_71548 | JGI IMG/M metagenome (GOLD analysis project Ga0082212, IMG submission 71548) | Neocapritermes taracua P3 segment gut microbial communities from Petit-Saut dam, French Guiana - Nt197 P3 | ecosystem: Host-associated > Arthropoda: Insects > Digestive system > Gut ... | reverse complement strand
GAATCCTACAAGGAAGATAAATCTACGAAATAGCCTCTTTGAGAGGCGGCAAGTATCGGTTTGCGGCACAGCCTTTAGGCGTGCATGTATTCAGCCCTTATAGGGCTAATCACATACCACCACTTGAAGTGGTGGTCATGATTGAGTCCATATTTGATAAATCGTGCTATTGCATGACTTTCATGGCATTACCCTATTAAATAGATATCTAGCAGATACTAATTATTGTGCTAATCGCGTGTAAAGTTGTTACGTTTATACATTGAAATTCAGCGCCACCACCACCGCGAACCCATTCGTCGAAACCCAAACAGGGTTCGTATTTGGGTGCGTCAGCTCCACCACAAGTTTTCCGAAAACCATTGCTTAGCAATGGTTTTCGGAGCTTTCAGCAAAAACATATGCTATGGATACAAAATTATGCTATAACAAGAGTTACCCGTAGTTTCAGCGAAGCGAAACTCATTCAATGGCGTTTCAGCAAAAATATATGCTATGGATACAAAATTATGCTATAACAAGAGTTACCCGTAGTTTCAGCGAAGCGAAACTCATTCAGTGGCGTTTCAGCAATAATATATGCAATGAACACAAAACTATGCTATAATAGAGAGGCAGGGAGTGATGCGGACCCGCATTGCTCCCTGCCGCTTGCAATAATTATGAGAGAAGAAGCGTGTTTATGAAACCAGAATCGGAAAACTCCAACGGGCATGACGAGACAAAAGAGCGCAAGGGCAAGATGCCGGGCGAAGACCATGAGACGCCTATCGAAGTGGAAACTGTGTATGAACAGGAAATTAGTTCATACGACCAGAAAGACCAGCCGCGTGACAGGCAGATAGATATCGAGGTCGAGAGCGTAAGTCAAAAAAGAAAGCTGATAATAGGGCTTTCCTGGCCGGCGCTGGCTGAAAACCTGTTATCCTCTTTTATGAGCATGGCCGATATGATAATGGTTGGCGGCCTTGGGGCATATGCCCTGTCCGCAGTGGGGCTGGTAACGCAGCCAAGGTTCATCATGATGGCAGCCTTTATGGCGATGAACGTGGGCAGCACTGCGCTCGTGGCTCAATGCAAGGGCGCGCGAAATCCTGACGAGGCGAACAAAGCTCTCAATCAAGCTCTCATACTATCTATTCTCATGACAGTGGCCGTGTGCTTAATAATGGCAGCAACAGCGGAACCTTTGATTCGCCTGGTTGCGGGTGCAGAAATATCGGAGAGAATAATTCTCGAAGGGCTTACATACTATAGGATCCAGATAATCGGGTTTCCTTCGATCTCACTGACGTTCACAATAAACGCCGCGCTGCGCGGGGCGGGTAATACCAGAGCGACATTCTATAACAACACCGTTGCGAATATTGTGAATGTCATTTTAAATTACTGCCTAATAAACGGGCGTTTTGGGTTCCCGCGGATGGAAGTCGCAGGAGCGTCGCTGGCTACCGTTCTGGGTCAGTGCGTTGGGCTAATAATGGCGCTCATCGTCGTAGCCGGAGGCAGGCAGTATATCCGGCTGGACTTCAGGAAGCGCTGGAAGATAGATTTTTCTATGATGAGGCGTATCATAAATATCGGGATACCGTCTTTCATCGAGCAGCTACTCATGCGCGTAGGTTCGCTGTGGTTCACAACGATAGTGACGTCGCTGGGGGATATCTCATATGCAGCGCATATGGTGACAATGAACATCCAGCAGCTTTCATTCACGACAGGAATGGCATTCGGCACCGCCGCGACGACGCTCGTCGGTCAATGCATCGGGCGAAAGCGCATAGACCTTGGGAAAGTATATGTCCGCATGACGCAAAACATGGGTTTCATCGTATCGTTTGCTATAGCCATATTTATGTTTACATGCGGGAAATTTCTCTCCCGCATGTACAGTGACGATTTGGTGATCATCAGCCTTGCTTCAGACATGCTGAAAATCATAGCAGTCGTGAACCCGATCATGAACGCACGCTTTATTTACGCAAGCGCGCTGCGCGGCGCGGGTGACGCCAAGTCAATTGCAATAGTGACATTTCTCGGTGTGTTGCTTGTGCGCCCGATAGTCGCGATCTTGCTGGTTAATGTGGCCGGCATTGGTTTGACCGGCGTATGGATCGCACTTTCTTCCGATTTCGTGATAAGCTGTATCGCAATATGGATACGCTACAGAAAAGGTAAGTGGGCTTTGATAGAGATTTAGGGAACAGACAAAACTAAAAAAGACGGATGATGAGCTATCCGTCTTTTTCAGTTTTTTGAGTTTTGATTGTTTGCTATACGATAAGTCCGGCCTGGAAGCCTCCGTTTGTCGCTTCGGTAATACGGGCCGGGGTCAGGGCGTCGCCGACAATGTAGGTGTAGCCTTCAGGCGCGGCGTGGCGCAGGTCGTCGACAAGAGCGTGGTTCGGGCGCATACCTGCTGCAAGCAGCACGGTATCTGCCTTGAGCTCTATTTTTTTACCCTTCGCGTCCTTGCAAACGACTTTGTCGTCCAGTATCTCAACAAGGGTCGTGCTGTAGCGTATTTTTTGCTTTTTCTCTCTCAGGATATCCATCATCTCCGGAGCACCGTGGCGCGAACTCTTGCGCAGAGTTTCATACGCCGTTTCTTCGTCCGCGATTTCAACTACTTCAACCTTTTTCCCCTGTTCAATAAAGTCGATTGCAGCCTCGAGCCCGACTGAGCCGGCTCCGACGATGACAATGTTATCGCCTACTTTGCACCTGCCCGTCTCAGCATCCGGCGCCCAGTGTACATGAGGCTTGTCTACGCCGGGGATATTAGGGATGATTGGCTCTGCGCCCACAGCAATGATAAGAGCGTCGAAATTTTCCAGCTCAAGCATTGCCCTGTTTGCCTCTGTGTTGAGCTTGATCGTCGCAGGATACTTTCCGGCCTCGCGTGTGAACCACGCCAAATAATCCCTCATATCGAACTTATGCGGCGGGGCGGCAGCGCCGATAAGGCAGCCGCCGAGCCTGTCCGACTTCTCGTACAGGGTCACGTCATGCCCGCGGTCGCATGCAGCCATCATAGCATATACGCCGCCCGGGCCGCCTCCGACTATGCCGACCTTTTTCTTTACCTTTGCCTCCGGAACAGTTCCGTCTTTGAGGAGGTGAGTCAAGCCGGAAAACGGGTTGACGGCGCAGTTGACCGTGCGCGCCGGGATAAACCTTGCGCACTGGTCGCAGCGCAGGCAGGGGCGGCGGTCGAGCGGCCTGTTTGCCGAATACTTTCTCGGCATGTCGGGATCTGCCATCAGCGGGCGGCACATCGCGACGAAATCAGCCCAGCCGTTCGATATTATCATTTCCGCTTCTTCGATGCTAGTGATTGAGCCGACAGCGGTGACGAGCAGGTCGGGGTAGGCGGCTTTAACGTCGCGGGCGTAGTGGACGTTGAACATGTGAGGCATCATATAGTTCTGGCACCAGTTACGGTAGTACATCATGTCGAAGTCGGAGTGTATGCCGGCAGATACATGGATTATGTCAATATACGGTTTTAGCAAGCCGATCAGCTTGAGCGTCTCATCGAAGTGCATGCCCTCTTCCGCAATCTCGTCCGCGGAGATGCGGTATTCGATCACAAAATCCTCCCCGCATTTTTCCCTAATGGATTTGCATACATCAATGGCAAATTTTGCGCGTTTCTCTGTACTGCCTCCATACTCGTCGGTGCGGAAGTTGTACATTGGGCTGGTGAACTGTGAGATAAGGTTGCCATGCCCGCCATGCACAAGAACAATGTCCATTCCCGCGCGCTTCATCAACTGTGCGGCATTCCCGTATTTTTCGATGGTCTCGAGGACTTTTTCCTTTGTCATCTCGATCGCTGCGATAGGGTCGCGGCCGAGCCTTTTTGCTCTGGACCTCTCGGATGATGTGATTATTGCTGAGGCGGAGTAGGGCGCGTGGCCGACAGTCTCAAATGCAGTGTCCTTCCCGTTGTGGTTGATTTCAAGCGAAGCGTGGCAGTTATACGCTGCGCACATCTCCGCATACCACGACAGGGGAAGCATAGAGCGCGAGTTCCCCAGGTCGAGCTGGCACTCCTCGTCTTTGCATTCGGTTATGTCGATAGACGAGTTTCCGAGATACAGAGTCGTTGCGCCTCCGCGCGCGAACATGCGCATCCAGTCGACCAGGTCGCGCGTGAAGAGCCCGTCGGGGCTTGCGCGGTTAGGCGATGGCGGCGCGAGTACGATGCGGTTCTTAAAGTCGATACCGCGAATGCGTATGGGTGAGAATACATGCTTGTAAGTTGACGCCATTAGTTTTTTCTCCCTTCTATATCTCAATATTTTTTTCTTGCGTGTTGTGCCTATGGCGCGTCGCTCTCCAGCTCTTTTCGCCTGCGCCTGTACATTGGCAGTATCATGATAAACCCGAAAAACGCGATTGCAATCGGCGCTGCGGCGGAGTTGAACATCGTAACAAAACCGTATTTTTCCCTCATGAATCCGCCGAGTACAGGCCCTAAAAAGAGCCCCAGGTCAAGCCCCATGTAGATCGTGTTACTCGCGACGCCGCGTTTAAGCGGCTGCTCTGTAAGCATGCTCATCGCAACAAGCGGAGGCTGTGAAAAGCCGAACCCGAAAGCAACCAATACAGCGCCGAAAAGCGCGATAAATAGAGTTGTACTTGAGCTGACTACAAAATATGAAACCGCGAAAACTATCAGCCCGGGGATAATGATTTTTTGTACACCGAACTTGTCGGTGAGAACCCCGCTTAGCGGCCTTGAAACTGCCAGCGATACAGCCAGCACCGTAAAGAAGAAACTGATTCCGGCGATACCCTGTTCCTTGCCGAACTCAATTATGTAGTTGTTGTATAGCGAGTATGCTGCTTGGACCATCAGCAATACAACAGCAATAGGGATCGCGTGTTTTGTGATGATGTTTTTGTACCAGACCCCTAATCCTGCCACTTCCTCCTTGGTCTTCTTATCCGGGCTCAGCATGACTGCGGGGATGATCGACAGAGCAAGCGCAAGCGCTGCGTAGAGAAAAACGATCGTGAACCCGAAAGCTTCGTCGCGCCTCGCAGTTCCGTAATCCAGCAGAATAGTGCCGATGGTAGGCGATACAGCTGTCGCGACCGCTGAACCCAGTGTATAGATACCCATCCCGGAAGCCATTTTCTCGATTGGCAAATTGTCGCTTGCAAGCGTCATAACGAGAGTTCCCAGGAAGCTGTACTCCAGCCCGTTCAAAAACCTGAACACAGAAAAAGCGGCGACGCTTCTAAAAAAAGCGTAGCCGAGATTCGCGATGAGGCCGCAGATGAATGTGAGAATCAGCAGGAAGCGTTTATCCATTTTTGTTATCATCGGCCCCGATATTGGCCTGATAGCAAATGCTACTCCGAAAAACATGCCCGCGAGGAAACCGGCCATTTGCTTGCTGGTGCCAAGGAATTCTGTGTATGACACGACGAGAGGGTTGACCGAAAAGTGGCCGAAACACATCAGCGTGTTCGCAACCATCACGCATATGAAGTTTTTGTTCCATATTGTTGTTGGCCCGTTGGGATTTGCGATTTTGGCGGTCGACATATGATCCTCCGATCTTTTTTATTTTGCAGCTGAACAGCTACCAAAAATCATTGCTATCATTTTAGCAGATTCAATATATGCCGTCAAATCATTTAGAAACTGTGAAAATTCAACAAAATACTAATAAAATACTTCACAAAACTCTGAAATTGGTGTATATATGTAATAAATCTGTATTGTGGAGGCAAAACTATGCATAAGAAAAGAGTCGCGTTGACAATTGTGATAACGCTGGTTGCCGCACTATTAGCAGGCTTTGCAGCAGGGGCGGCCTCCGCCGGCGCTCCGGGCGGCAGTTACACTGCAACCGTAAAATATTATGACGACGTCATGATCACCTATAGTCTCGACTATCCAAGCGGCGGCTCATGGATGGGGAGCGGCGATATCCCGATAGGAGGCGCAGGCATTGCAAGCCAGTTGTTCTGCGCAGACCCGTTTGTCGCGTTCCATTCTGTTGCGGAGACGACATGGAGCAACACGACGACCGATACGATGAGCGGATACGTTGCGGCAGCGCCGTGGGCAGTATCAGGAGCGCTGCGTCAGAACTACGATGCGGTACGTTGGCTGGTGCTCAACGGCTATAGGGGCGTGTACAACCACGGAAGCGACGACGACGCTGAAAGCAAAGCGAGCGTGGCATGGCTGCAGAGCCTGTATCCCGGAGTGGAGGGCATCGACAAGACAGTCGCACTAATGGCGACAAAGGTCTCGATATGGAAGGTGCTTGCAGGGGACAGTGTCAATATCATCAGGACAAGCCTCGACCCGAACAGGCAGGCAGCGTTCGATGCGCTCATTGCGGGTATGGTTACGGATGCGCTGCAAAACCGTGAGACAGGCCGCTATATGACAGAGTTGACAGTGGGGATAGAGGAAGACAAATCCGGCGTTACGACGGCCGGAGGTTTTACCTACGTTCCGCTGACGGTGACTGTCCAGCTAAATAATCCCGGAGGGACCGGCTCGTCGTCGGCAGCAGTCGATAGGGTGTACCTGACCGTGAGCGGGCCGGATTCGGAGCTGATTTCGTTCGCTGGTGATACAGCAGGAGCGCAACTGCCGTCCGGTGTTATCTACGGAACAGACCGCAGCGCGAGTTATATAGAAGGCGGAGGCTTCACAGACAGCGGTGCAGAATGGACATGGACAGAAAACGTCTGGATGAAGATCCCCGCCGGGCGCGCTCCAAGTTACGGCGACAAGCTAACTGTCCAGGCGATGGCTGGTGCGACTGGAGTCGAGCTTTGCGCAGGCACACCAGTCACACTGGTTTACGGCGCCGGAGGCGTACAGGATTGGGATTATGTGCAAGCCTTCATCGGCGCCGCAAACGATGGTATTAGTACAAGCATGTACGCTGACGGAAGCCTGTACACAGGCGACACGCCCCTTGGCAGCATTTATATCCAAAAACTGCTTGACAGCAACTCGCAAGCGGACAGCGATAATGAGTTTACCTTTGCTGTATATGCATCTTCAAACAGTAGCTTTTCAAGCGCTTCAAGGATCGACCTCACAGCACACCCCGTCCATGCAGCGAACAGCGTAGACACAGTAAATAACACATTTACGCTTAAGCACGGCGGGCTTGCGTTTATCGATGGCATCCCGGCAGGGGACTATTATTGGGTGGAGGAGTTCGACTCCGGCATGTCCGAATATGACCCGCCTGTTTTCAACATCCCTGTAGCTGCCAGCGTTGTTGACAGCGCAGCAGCTTTACAGGTGCCTGACGGCTTTTGCACGACAGCTTTTCAAATGGATGACGGCGATGCGATGGTCACGTTTTTCAACTCGCATAAACCGCAAATCCGCAATGCCCGTTTGCGCATCGGAAAAGTTGCGATAGGCCTCGACCCGGACGGGGACGCGCTAATGAACATGATGGGTGAGGAATTTGAGTTTATCCTCCAGTACCGTGAAGACGAGGAAAGCGAATGGAAGTTTTATGACTTGAGCGGGTGCTTCACTGCGGAGCCCAACGCAAACGCTCCGGACGGAGAATTTGGAGGAGGGCGCTTAGTTAGCGACGGTAAAGACGGCAGATTCGTACTCAGCCATTACGGGCAGGCGATGATAGACCTCGACCCTGCTTTCGAATACCGCGTAGCGGATGAGGCTCGTGAAAACTATGCTTCCGCTTATGCTTTAGGGGTATTCGACGGTGATGAGTGGCATGCTGTAACAGGCGCTCCGTCTAACGCCTATTGGAAGAACCGGGGCAACGCATGCGTTACGAATGCTTTCAGCGTTGACCCTGACGGTTACTACAAGCTTGTGTTCACAAATGTGGACATACCGAATTTCGATTTGACTATCAGCAAGACCATCGAGGATCCGGACAGAATGGAAGCGATTTCCGAGTTCCAAATCATCTACACCAGCGGCGGCATCAGCGCCCCGTTCCCGTGGACAATACCGCTGACAGCGGATCCGAGTGTGTATGAGGCGATGCTTGTCACAGGCGGAGATGGAGATTCGGCAGATGTACTGATAAAAGACGATAATGTGCTGTGCGTAATGAATGGCGAATCATTTACGGTCACCGGATTACCGGCAGGTCACTACACCATACGCGAACTGACGAGCGACGGCTTTTTGGCGGAGTATAGTATCAACGGCGGCGAAGTCATGAAAGCCGATGAAGGCAGCACTGGGGACATCCACCTGGTGAGCGATATGCGTGTGGATTTTGTCAATAAAGCGGCGCAGGGGGATACAGTTCCGGAAACGCCCGAAGAGCCGGAAACTCCTGACAGCCCGGAACCCGAGGAAACGCCTGAAACCAATGATGTTCCCGGCAAACCGAATATTCCGCCGCACATCGTTTTCCAGGAGGACAAGGATCATACCCATTATCCGGATATAGATTTTGAAGCGGAGCAGCCGGACGACTCAACACCCGGCGGAACAGATCAGGGAGCGCCGCCCACGGTTACGGTTCCCGGAAACTCTCTGATGCCGCAGCATGACGACGATGGCAGCGTCTATTTCACAGAAATGGATTCCGACGGCATGCCGTTAGGGGAGTGGCGCTGGGATGACGGCGATGATGCATGGTTTTTCGATGACGACATCCCGCTGGGTGATTTTGATGATTTTGAAGAATGGGATGACGAAGACGAGTTCTTTTTCGATCTGCCGACGACAAGCGGAGCGATATTCCCGTACTGGATGCTTGCGTTAAGCGCGTTCCTGCTGTCCGCGGGACTTGCTCTTGAAGCAGCGCGCAGACATACGGCGAAAAAGCGCAAACAGTAGGCGTGCTATGCGTAGTTGCTGCGATTGCGCAATGAGTAAGTATGATAGCTCACTTTGTACGCTTTACGCAAATAGGGGAGATATTGTGATTATTAAAAAGAGCGCCGACGCGATAAATGCATACCGCAAGCTGGATGTAATGATGAGCGCGTTGTCCGAGATAGACGACAGGCTCCGAAAGATGCGCGAACTGGCGATCCAGGCCGCGGTCGATGCGGAGTCAGACGACGACAGGGCAGTTCTAGACGTTGAGTTCCAAAAACTCAAAGGCGAAATAGACGAGATTTCCCATTTAGCCCAGTCTGACACAATGATGGTTTGAATAGCAAAACCACCCGTCAAGGGTGGTTTTGACTATGTTGAAGATGATCAGCTGTAGTAATTGAACTTATTCTTTTCGTATTCGTCCTTTATCCAGCCATTGCGTTTGCCTGCCTCTTCATCGCCCGGAGGTCCCAGAATATTACCCATGAAACAATATGCGCCGCCTGGGGCGTAAGTGTCCATGCAGCGCCGGACCTCGGCGCGGACCTCATCCTCCGTTGTTTGCTCCCATGAGCAAAAGCCGTTGCTCTGGACTCCGGTGCAAATAGTCAGCTTGCGGCCGTATTTCGCTTTTATTCCGAGCAGATCGTTTGAGAACTGGGCCGGATCCCATGAGTTGAAGCCCATGTCTACGATATATGGAACAAACATCTCAAACTTCCCGCAGTTGTGGTGCTGACCGGGCAGCCCTGCCTCCTTGAAAGGTTTGATCTCGGCACGCCAGACGGGTTCAAAGATGTCGAGGAACACATCTTCCGACACGAAAGGCGACAGCTCGTGGGCAATGTCGTCCGCCATGCTGTACACGTCAGGCTTATAGTACTGCAAATACTTCTCGCCGACTTCCAGGTTCAGGCTGAGCAGGAAGTTCATGAGGTCCTTGACCTCTTCAGGCTCCTCAAGGCATGCGATAAGCCCGTTTGTGAACCCCATATAGCTCACCAGCGCCTGAAAATACCCCATGGTGATGCCGCCCCCGCCGGTTTTGAGTAAAGCAGGGTCACGGTTCTCCAGGTCTTTCTTTGCTGTCGCTTCGTAATCGATCTCATCGAGGATGGCCGGGCGCTTAATCACATCGCGCCATTTGCGGATATCGTCGAGTATGAAAGCTCCTGGCTGCGGGAGCGCAGCATTATTTGCCGTATATTCGCTCACGAACGGCACGCCGAAAAGGTTTGTGAAGCTGCTTTCGCCGCCACCGAACGGACGCAATGCGGATATCCCGCACATCCATTCCATCATCCTGTAGGTGGGCACATATTCCGGGTCTTCGCCATTGATCGTTCTCAAAAAGTTTTCTTTTTCAGATAAATGAGCCATTGTTGTACCTCCGTGTTCATTTGACCTCTGGCCCCTGGCCCCTGCAGTTATGCCTTTAGTTTTTTTACTGCTGCTGTGAAGGCGGGGAGGACTTCTTTTATGTCGCCTACGATGCCGTAGTCGGCTATTTCAAAAATCGGAGCGTCGGCGTCGCGGTTTATTGCGATGATGACGTCTGACCCGGACATGCCCGCCAGATGCTGTATAGCGCCTGAAATACCGCATGCAATGTACAGTTTCGGGCCGACTGTCTTACCGGTCTGCCCTACCTGATGCACATGGGGGATCCAGCCGGCGTCGACAGCCGCACGGGACGCGCCGACGACTCCGCCCAGAGTATCCGCCAAATCTTTGACCAAAGAGAAGTTCTCCGGCTTGCCAAGCCCGCGCCCGCCGGAAACTATGATTTCGGCGTCCTCGAGCTTGACAGCGCCCTCGGCCGCCTCGGCAATTTTTTCGACGATTGTAGTGCGCACGACGTCGCCCGGAAGGGCGATGTCTTCTTTGATTATCTCGGCTGAGCGCGCCGTGTCAGACTCGCCGCGCTTGAATATGCCGGGGCGCAATGCGCCGATTTGCGGGCGGGCTTCTTTGCACTCGACAACGCTGAACATGCGCCCGGCAAGCACAGGGCGCGTCCACTTAATGACCCCTGTACCGGCGTCTATTTCGACAGCTGTGCAGTCCGCGGCGGCGCCTGTTTTTACCCTTGCCGCCAGGCGGGGAGCAAGCTCCTTGCCATTACTCGTCGCGCCGAAGAGAAACGCAGATGGTTTGTACTTTTCGACAAGCTGCTCGAGCGCATAAGTATACGCTTCTACGGAATAATCCGCATAGCTGGCGTTATCTACTGCAATGACTTGGTCGGCGCCATATGATACCGCAGCCTTGATTGCCTCGTCGAGGCCTGAGCCGACAAGGACCGCGACGACTTTTTCGTTAGTAGCTTCCGCCATTTTCCTGCCCGGACCCAGAATCTCAAGCCCGACATTCTTTGGCTTGCCGTCTATTACCTCTACAAATGCCCAAATGTTCGTATAATCAGTCATGTTTCCGCCCCCCTAAATGACGCCGGCGTCGCTTAGGAGCGCCGTCAGTTTTTCTGCAGAAAGCTCGCCAGTTTCTTCCTCGATCTTGACGCCGCCTGTCTTTCTGTCCGGGATGAATGTCTCTAGGACCTTCGAGGGCGACCAGATCGACGGCGCGTCAGGCCCGAGATCAGCTGCTGCAAGAATCGGGATCTCAGCGCGGTTTGCGGCCATCTTGGACTTAACAGAGGCGAAACGAAGGTCAAACTCGGTCTTCGTTACTGTAACGACAGCCGGCAGCGCGGCGTCTGCGATAATGAAGCCATCCTCTGTTTCGCGTTTTGAACGGACTTTTCCGTCCACTATCGCGATATCGCGCGCATAGGACAACAGCGGGTATCCGAGATAATCCGCCAGCATGGGGCCTGTCTGCGCCGAATCCGTATCGTTCGACTGGCGCCCGAGGACGATAAGGTCAAACGCTGCGCCCTCGCGCTGCTCAATCTCGCGAACAGCGCATGACAGGATAAAGCTAGTTGCGAGCGAGTCGATATTCTCGAAAACGGGGTCGTTGACGTGGTATGCTTTGTCCGCGCCGACGGATAGGCCGCTTTTCAGAATATCCTTTGCTTTGTCGGAACCGATAGTTACAACGACGATCTTCACGGACGCGTCATCGTCCTTCAGCTTCAGGACAGCCTCCATAGCGCACTGGTCAAACGTGCTGAGGATCTTCGGAATCGTATCGATATTTGAAGACTTCGCAACCGCGTCGACCTTTAGCTCTTCTGTGTTCGGTACTTGCTTGATACACACAAGTATGTTCATTTACATCTCTCCTTCTAATGCAATTTTTCTACTATTTCGAATGCCCGTTGTACAGTAATTACCTATTTGAGGACCTGTCCTGAAATGACCATCTGCTGGACCTGGGACGTGCCTTCATAAATAGTCAGCACGCGGACGTCGCGCCATAAGCGCTCGATCGTGTACTCTTTGATATATCCGTAACCGCCGTGCAGCTGCAGCGCTTTTCCAACGACGTCGACAGCCATCTCAGTCGCGTAATACTTCGCCATCGATGCATCCTTGGTCACATCTTCGCCCATATCCATTTTATACGCGGCGTTATACACGAGCAAACGGGCGGCGTTGATATTCGTTTCCATCTCTGCAATCATGAAACGCAGGGCCTGGAACTCGGAAAGAGCCTGGCCGAACTGCTTGCGCTCCTTGATAAACTTTACGGCTTCGTCCATCGCGCCTTGCGCAATGCCGATAGCCTGTGTGGCGACGCCTATGCGGCCAATGGACAGGGTTTTCATTGCATTGATAAAACCTCTGCCAAGCTCTCCCACGACCTCGCTCTTCGGTATCCGCACATCTTCGAGGACAATGTCGCAAACCTCGACGCCGCGCTGCCCCATCTTTTCTTCATGCTTGCCGATGGAAACGCCCGGCAGGCTCATGTCTACGATAAAAGTAGTGATACCCTTCGCGCCCTTGTCCGGGTCGGTTTTTGCGAACACGACAGCGTTCTTTGCAATAGGGGCGCCAGTGATAAAGGTTTTGCGCCCGTTCAGAATGAAGCTGTCGCCATCTTCCACAGCCTTTGTCGTCATGGACGCGGCGTCCGAGCCGGCGCCCGGCTCAGTGATCGCGAAAGCCATAAACTCATCCAGTCCGGCTGCGATACCCGGAACATATTTCTGCTTCTGCTCTTCCGAGCCCGCAAGCAGGATCGGCGCAGTAGAAAGTGAGTTGGCGGATGAGAATAAGAGCGCGCAAGCGATGCTTTTTTTGCATATCTCCTCGACGACGCAAATGTAAGAGCGGGTATCAAGCCCTATCCCGCCGTATTCTTCAGGAATTTTCAGGCCAAAAAAACCCATCTCCGCCATCGCGTCGTAGATATGCTGCGGAACTTCATCGTTCTGGTCGATCTCCGTCGCTATCGGGGCAATTTCTTTCTCAGCGAACTCCTTTGCCAGAGCGCGAATATCGTCATGGTCTTCGTTAAAAAACATAAATGCAGATCCTTTCATAATTATTCCGGAATAGTTGACTATTTCTTGCTGTAATCGAAGAAGCCTTTGCCTGTCTTCCGGCCTAGCAGTCCGCCGCGAACCATTTTCTTGAGGAGCAGCGCCGGCCTGTACTTCGGGTCTCCCGTCTCCTCATACAGCACGTCCATGATATGCAGCACTGTGTCGTTTCCGATGAGGTCTGAAAGCGCGAGCGGCCCCATCGGGTGATTTGCCCCCAGACACAGGGACTTGTCGATATCCTCAGCGCTGGCCACCCCGTCCATCAGAACGCAGATAGCTTCGTTGATCATTGGAACAAGCACCTTGTTGACTACAAAACCAGGGCTATCGTTGACTTCCACCGGATCCTTGCCTATCGCGACGGAAAGTTCTTTTACTTTATTGAATGTATCATCGGAAGTATCGAGGCCCCTGATGATCTCGATAAGCTTCATGACCGTTGCGGGATTAAAGAAGTGCATACCGATGAACTTATCCTTACGGTTCGTGAAAGCTGCAAGCTCGGTAATCGAGATAGAAGACGTGTTTGTGGCGATAATGGTCTCGGGTTTGCAAATGGAATCCAGGTTCGTGAGGTATTCTTTCTTTATGGCAATATCCTCGACGAGAGCTTCGATAACGAGATCGGAATCTGCGACCGCGTTGATATCGGTGGTGAAGTTGACCCGCGCTAGTATGGCCGCTTTGTCATCCGCCGTGATTTTCTCCTTCTCGACGAGACGGGCCAGCGATTTATCCATTTTTGCCTGATAACGCGAGTTCGACTCATCGGAACGCGCGCGCAATACAACGTCATATCCTTTTTGCGCGAACACCTGGGCGACGTCGCCCCCCATAGTTCCGCCGCCGATAATGCTGATTTTTTTCATAGTCAAATCCTTTCAAAGTTTATTTATTCTTAAACGGCCCGGCTTTCTCCTTGTTGACGAAAGCTGTCATTGCGTTTTTCTGGTCTTCTGTGGAAAAACAAAGGGCAAACGCTTGAGTCTCAAACGCCGTGCCCGTCTTTATGTCGCTTTGCATGCCGTTATTGATGGCGGCCTTGCTCCCCCTGACGGCGATCTGAGCGTTTTGCGCGATCTTGTCCGCCATTGCCAGCGCAGTGTCCATCAGCTCCTCGTCCGGGACGAGCTGATCGACAAGCCCTATCCTGTAGGCCTCGTCAGCTCCGATCGTCTGTGCTGTGAAGATCAGTTCCTTGGCTTTAGAAAGCCCGACGATCCTGGGCATCCGCTGCGTTCCTCCGAACCCCGGGGGAATGCCCAGCCCGGTCTCGGGCTGTCCGAACTTGGCTTTACTCCCTGCGATCCTGATATCGCAGGCCATCGCCAGTTCGCAGCCCCCGCCGAGGGCAAAGCCGTTGACAGCGGCGATGACCGGTTTTGACAGTGATTCTATTTTCAAAAACACACTGTTCCCGAAAGTGCCGAAAGCAAGCGCCTCGGCGGGTGTAAAGTCCTTCATCTGCTGAATATCAGCGCCGGCCACAAAAGAGCGGCCGGCCCCGGTAACGATCAGTATGTAGACGTCCTCATTATTCTCAGCCTGAGACAAAGCGCTGTCCAACTCACCGAGCACATCAAGATTGAGCGCATTGAGCGCATCCGGGCGGTTGATCGTGATTACAGCGGTATGATCTTTGACTTCATATAGAACATTCATTGACATGACCATCCTTCATGCGGAGTTAACAACCGGCGGTTAGTTACTGAGTGCCAGCCGCCAGTCACTAACCACTAACCACTACTATCTATTCTGCTGATACCCCAGTTCGATTCCCGCAACTATGCCCAGATGGATATTCGACGTGCCTTCCAGAGTCTCGAACTGCTTAGCGTCTCTGAGCCATCTGCCGCAGGGGTATTCATCGGAATATCCGTAGGAACCGTATATCTTCATTGCTACATTAGCTGCATGGACAGCGGCGTTGCATGCGAACACTTTCGCCATTGAAGTTTCCTGCTGGCTGGGCAAGCCGTTTTCTTTGAGCTGCGCTGCCCTGAACACCATGTATTTCGCGGCTTCGTCTTCCAGCTTCATCTCGGCGATCTGCTGCTGGATCATCTGGAATTTCCCAATAGCCTGACCGAACTGAGTGCGTTCGTTTGCGTACTGGACACTGCCTTCCAAGCATGCAGCAGAAAGCGCTGCTGCGCCTGTCGCGCAGCCCATGCGCGTGTTGTTGAGCATCCACATGCACAGTTGGAAGCCTTTGTTTTCTTCGCCGAGCAGGTTTTCCTTGGGGATCTTCGCATCCTCGAATACGAGCTCCGAAGTCGGCGCCGGCCACATGCCGACTTTCTTGTGTATTGGTATCCTCTCGATGCCTTCAGTGTCGTTGTAGTCGACGATAAGGCAGGAGATGCCCCTTGCTCCGCCTGACGGGTCTGTTTTGGCAAAGATGAGCCCGACGTCGGATGTGTGGCCGCCTGATATCCACATTTTTGAGCCGTTGACGAGATAATGGTCGCCCTTGTCTATCGCTGTCATCTTCATGCTGCCGACGTCGGAGCCTGAATTTGCCTCTGTTATCGCAAAACTTCCGACGAGCTCGCCGCTGCATAGGCCCGGGATGTATTTTTGCTTCTGGTCTTCCGTGCCGTGGTTCAGTATGGTAAGCGCCGGGCCCCACACGTTGCCGCTGATGCTCAGGCGCCATGATGTGTGCACTTTTGCTATTTCATATAAAGCGGCGACGCCCTCCATCCAACCGAGCCCGTTCCCGCCGTACTCTTCGGGTATTGAGAAGCCAAGCAAGCCAAGCTCGCCGAGTTGGCTCAATATCTCGCGGCGGTAGTGGTGGTTCTCTTCGTCCTCTTCAATATATGGGGCGATCTCTTTCTTTGCAAAGTCCCTCGCCATTTCGGCGATCATTTCCTGCTCTTCAGAAAACATGAAATCCATTTGTTGTTCCTCCAAATATTATTCTAATGTTATAACAGGCACGCCTGCATCGACGGCGGCGCCTTTTTGAACGTGGATTTTAGCGACCTTACCATCGCGAGGCGCCGACAATTCGTTTTCCATTTTCATGGCTTCAAAAATCAGCAGAACGTCTCCGGCCTTGACCTGAGCCCCTTCGGTCACATTGACAGACAGGACTGTACCGGGCAGCGGCGCCAGAATGTCTTCGCTGCCTGCAGACGGCGCCGCCGGGGCGGGTTTCGGTGCGGGCGCTGCAGCGGCGGGAGCAGGCGCGGGAGCAGGCGCAGCGGCGGGGGCAGGAGCGGCTTTAGGAGCCGGTGCGGCAGCCTGCACACTTTGCACTACCGGCGCGCCGCCAATCTCTTCAACGCCGACCTCATATGTGTTTCCGTTCACTGTGATTTTGTAGTTTTTCATATTATTACTCTTCTCCTCTATAAATGAAATATTTTAATTACACACTTCTTACCATGGGATTGACAGCGTGATGCGCATTGCCATAATCAGAGCGGACCCGTGAAACCCCGGCCTGTCCGCTGCTGTAAGCGTTGAGCGCCGCCGCAATGACTACGGCGATTTCTTCTTCTTTACCGCCAGCGCTTGCTTTGGATGCGGCCGGCTGCGCGGCGGCAGGTTCGGGAGGCGGCTCGACAACGCCCGTTTCTTTCTTTATCCTGTTTTCAAAGAATGTTTTTGCTACCTGCGGGAAGAGCGCGTAGCTCAGCACATCCTCATCGTTGCGCGCCAGGTCGCCTATCTCTTCCTTGAGCGTGTTGAGCTCTGAGGGAATCAAATCGGCGGGCCGGCATTCGATGACTTCATCGTCGCCTATGCATTTTTTCTGGATTTCCTTGTCTACAGGCGCCGGAAGCTTCCCGTATTCGCCCTTCATGAGGCCTTTGGACTCCTTCGTGACCATCTTGTAGCGCTCGCCGCCCAGAATATTCATAACGGCCTGCGTGCCGACGATCTGGCTTGTCGGGGTCACGAGCGGGGGATAACCAAACTCCTTGCGGACTTTCGGTATCTCAGCCATAACTTCGTAGTATTTGTCTTCCGCTTTCGCTTCCTTTAACTGCGAAATAAGGTTTGACAGCATGCCGCCCGGAACCTGGTATATCAGCGTGTTAGTATCGACTTGCAGGACTTTGGGGTCCCTGAAGCCTTCCGCGGAGAGCTTGTCCGCGACTGTCCTGAAATGCTTTGCGGCTTCGCTAAGCTTTTCGAGGTCGAGCCCGGTGTCTCTTTCATCGCCTGTCAGTGTAGCGACGAGCGACTCAGTCGCCGGCTGCGAAGTTCCGTTGCCCAAAGGCGACAGGGCGCAGTCGACGATATCGACCCCGGCGAGCGACGCCATCAGGTACACCATATCGCCTGTGCCGGTCGTATTGTGCGTGTGCAGGTGGATCGGGGCTTTCACCCTCTCCTTGAGCTTGGTGATAAGGCTGTGCGCTGCCATCGGCAGCAGCAGGTTCGCCATGTCTTTTATACATATCACGTCTGCGCCCATGTCCTCGAGCCTCATCGCAAGGTCGATGAAATACTGCTCGTCGTGCACGGGGCTAATCGTATATGACATTGCAGGTTCGCATGTGCCGCCGTATTCTTTCACGCATTTCATGGCCTGCTGGAGATTGCGGGTGTCGTTCAGCGCGTCGAAAATACGTACGACGTCTATGCCGTTCTCGATGGATTTTTTGCAAAACCTGTCTACGACGTCGTCGCCGTAGTTGCGGTAGCCCAAAATGTTCTGGCCGCGCAGCAGCATCTGCAGCTTTGTGTTCGGCAGCGCTTTGCGCAGCGTGCGCAAACGCTCCCACGGGTCTTCGTCGAGGAAACGCATGCATGTGTCGAATGTCGCGCCTCCCCAGCACTCCAGCGACCAGTATCCAATGCTGTCGAGAATATTGCAGGCGGGCAGCATGTCTTCGGTCCGCATTCTCGTCGCGGCCTGCGACTGGTGCGCGTCGCGTAATATCGTATCTGTGATATGCAGCGCGGTCTTTTCTTTTTCTGCCATTTTATTCACCTCTCAAACTGTTCCACTCGCGGATCACGCGAGGCGTCAGCATTTGATGGAAGGCGCATATCGATACCGGGTTCTGGTATGCCGCGCCGATGAACGCGCATATATACCTGCGCAGCTCGCTTAGTTTGACTATCTCGTCCACCAGACCCTGCTTCGCGCACGCCCCGGGGCGCGATTTATCGGAATAATTCTGAATAAGCGCATTCATGTTGTCGATAACTGGCTGTATATCTTTCCCGGACTCCTGCTCTTTGACAAGCCTGCGGGCGTACATTGCCGCTGCAGCCGTCTCGCCGTGCATGACGTATATTTCCGTTGTCGCTGTGCCGAGACTGAACACGTTTGTGTCGTTGCCCTGCGGACCGCCCATTACGTAGTGCGCAGCAGCCGTGCCCTTTCTCAGCGTGATCTCCATTTGCGGGATCTTCGCGTTCTGGATGCTGAATATGAGCGACTGACCAAGCCCGAGCAGCTCCGCGCGCTCTGCGTAGTCGTCGACGTCGATGCCGGATGTGTCCTGAAACCACACTATCGGGATGCGGTCCCTCGCGCAAAGCGTCACGAACTCGTTCATTTTCGTGAGCCCCTGCCTGTAGAGCTTGCCGCCCGCCCCGACGCTGCCGGGTTCCCTGTACTCGGGATAGTTTGGTATCATTCCCTGGAAGTTCGAGACGACGCCTGTGAGCAAGCCGTTCACTTTTGCGAGCCCGCAGACTATCTCAGGGCCGTACCCGGCCTTGAATTCCATGAACTCGCTGTTGTCAAACACGCAGCTAAGCACTTTTTTGATGTCGTATGCCCGGCGCTGGTTGAACGGTATGTGCGTATATAAGTCTTCCGCGGGGTACTTTGGCTCGGCAGGATCGTCGACGCGGAAGAAATTCTCGTTATAAGCGGGCATGGAGTCCATATACTTTTTTATTGCCTCAAGAACTCCCTCTTCCTGTGTGTAGACCTCGCGGAAGAAGCCTGTTTCGCCGAAATGGACGGATACGGAACCCGGCGGGTCTTCCTGTTTTGCGTTCTTGGTAGCGTCTATCAACGCTTGCGCGGCTTCCTTGTCTACATACCCCTTGGGGTTCATACCCCCGACGATGCCGGCGCCGCCAACGGCCATGTTCGCCTTTTCATGCGCCAGAAGTATTGTTGGGCTTATTGCGTGGTAACCGCCGCCGGCGGGGTTTGTGCCATATATACCTACGATTATCGGGATGCCTATCTGCATGAGGTCGGAGTGGCGGTAGAAGGGCGTGCCTCCGGTGACGCGGCCCGCGTAAACCTTCTCCTGTTCGTCCAGCTTGACTCCGCTGCAGTTGAGGACATATACGAGCGGCACATGCAGCTGCTTTGCCATGTCTGTAGCGCGCGTTAGCTTGATTGCCTGCCCGGCGACCCATGCTCCCGCGAGCTTCTTGTTGTCGGAAGCGATGATCACGGCCCATTTGTCCTGTATTTTGCCAAGCCCTGTAATCACGCCTGTGCTCCCGTCAGCGTTCTCTTCCGGATTGAGCAAGCTGTTTAGCGGACACCATGTTCCAGCGTCGACAAGCAGGTCCAACCTTTGCAGGGCAGTCATCTGCCCGCTCTTGTTCAGCGACTCGTCGCTGCGCCCGGACGCCTGGACGCCGGTGATTTCCGACTCTATTTCTTCTTCGACTCTTTTCAGCTCTGCTATGTTATCCGCGTTTGCAGTCCCTAAGGGGCTCCCAATCTCCGCCATGTTCCGGAAGTAGACCGGCATTGAGTAGCCATACGTACTCATACTTATCCTCCTTGTAATTCTCTTATTGATAAAAAAACGCGACCCCGTTTACAATAAAGCTTTGCTTTATGATGCGGGCGATTGCAGTTATAGACGATTATACAGCAAACGCAAAAATTTGTATATAATAATTTTCCAAATATTATGTGAAGATTTTCGCAGTTTTACTTGCAAAAGTGCTAATAAAAGTTGTATTATGGTGAAAGAAATTTTGAGGAGGGATTTGTGTTGTCACTGACCGAAAATAAGTTAGTCCTGGACTTCATCGAAAAAATGAAGGACATGGCCGAACCTGACCGCATTGTGTGGATCGACGGCGGGGAGTCTCAGCTTGCCGCTCTGAGGGAGGAAGCATGTTCTACAGGCGAACTTATCCGCCTGAACGATGAGAAGCTGCCCGGCTGCGTCTACCACCGGTCTGCGGTGGATGACGTCGCGCGTGTAGAAGACAGGACGTTCATATGCTGCAAAAACAAAGAAGATGCGGGCCCGAACAATAACTGGATGGCGCCGGCGGATGCGTACAAGATGGCGACGGATATATTCAAAGGCTCGATGAAGGGCCGGACTATGTACGTCATACCGTTTTCTATGGGACCTGTGGGCTCGCCGTTTGCCAAAGTAGGCATCGAGCTGACAGACTCTATTTATGTCGTCCTCAGCATGGCGATAATGACGCGCATAGGCAAGGCAGTGCTCGACATGCTTGGTGACTCAAACGATTTCGTGAGAGGCATGCACTGCAAATGCGAACTTGACAAGGAAAAACGCTACATCCTTCATTTCCCCGAGGACAATGCGATATGGAGCTGCAACTCAGGTTACGGAGGGAACGTGCTGCTTGGAAAGAAGTGTTTTGCGCTGCGCATTGCGTCGTACCAGGGCAAAAAAGAGAGCTGGCTGGCTGAGCATATGCTGATTCTCGGCATCGAGAACCCGAAAGGTGAGACGAAATACATTGCAGCGGCCTTCCCATCAGCCTGCGGGAAGACAAACCTCGCAATGCTTATCCCGCCCGAGGGATACAAGTCAAAGGGCTACAAGGTCTGGACGCTGGGCGACGATATCGCATGGATACGCAGGGGTGAAGACGGCGGACTGTGGGCCGTCAATCCCGAGGCTGGATTCTTTGGCGTCGCGCCCGGCACGAATGTTAAGTCCAACCCCAACGCGCTGACGTCAACGATGAAAAACTCGATTTTCACAAATGTCGTTCTTACAAAGGACAAAAATGTCTGGTGGGAAGGGCTTGACAAGAACCCGCCGCAGGGCGCGCTTGACTGGAAAGGCAACCCGTGGGATCCCGCGTCCGGCGAAAACGGCGCGCATCCGAACTCACGCTTTACGGCTCCTGCGAGCAACTGCCCCTGCATCGCGCCGAACTGGGAGGATCCGAAAGGCGTGCCGCTCTCAGCCATCATCTTCGGCGGCCGCCGCGCGAAGACCGCTCCGCTGGTGTACCAGTCACGCGACTGGCAGCACGGCGTGTTTGTCGGCTCGATCATGGCGTCGGAAACGACAGCCGCCGCTGCGGGCGCGGTAGGAGTAGTCCGGCGCGACCCGATGGCGATGCTCCCGTTCTGCGGCTACAATATGGGCGATTACTGGACCCACTGGCTTGAGATGGGCGAGAAAATAACAAAGCACCCGAAAATTTTCAACGTCAACTGGTTCAGGCTCGACAACGAAGGCCATTTCATGTGGCCGGGCTTCGGCGACAACTTCAGGATCCTGGACTGGATCATCAAGCGCTGCGAGGGAGAAGTCGGAGCGGCAGAGACCGCGATAGGTTTTCTTCCGAACCCCGAGGACGTCGATATTTCCGGCATCGACTACGAGATCAGCCCCGGCAGGAAGTTCGACAAAGCCGCGCTCACAGAGATACTCACAGTCGAAAAATCATACTGGAGCGAAGATATTGCCTCGATAAAAGAGTTTTACGCGGGCTTCGGCGACAGGCTGCCGAAAGTGCTCGCAGATGAGCTCGCCGGGTTGGAGAAAAGGCTCGGGTAACTTAGTATTGACAGGATAGTTGAAGCACGATGAAGCGGACAAGCATTGCAAAGCTCAGGGAAGGCTTAGTCTCAAAAGAGAATATTTTCGTACCCGAAACAAACATACCTATAGTGCTAGAAGGCTCGATGCTGACCAACCGCATTATTGAGATGCTTATTAGGCATGGCACGACAGAGATGTTCGTGGAACACACAGACGACGTGGACGACGGTTACGAAGAGCCTATCCCCAAAATCATGCCCCTCATCAATCAAAAACTGCGCGACGAGGCGCTCGACGGAATCCGCCGCATGTTCACCATAGTGAACGAAGGGTCGCATGAAGAGAACATGACAACTGCTTTTCAGGCGGTCAAAGAGGTCGGCGACGTCGTCGACGAGCTTGTGGATACCCTGTCCGATGAAGCAAGCGCTTTCGTCCATATTGCAGGGATAAAAAGCTATGACGACTATACTTATCACCATTCGCTGAGTGTAGCTGTGCTTTCCATAGCTATAGCTAAAAGCCTCGGACTTCCGGAAGATGAGCAGAAGCTTATTGGCCGCAGCGCTATGCTGCATGATATAGGAAAGACGCTTGTGCCCGTGGAACTCATAAATAAACCCGGCAAGCTGACAGACGAGGAGTTCAAGATAATCCAGCAGCACCCCTCGCTGGGGTACGAGTATCTGGTGAAGATGAATGTGGGCGACGAGCGTATATGGCCCGGTGTGCTTTACCACCACGAGAAACTGGACGGCAGAGGTTACCCGACTGGCAAGCAGGGCGACGACCTCCCGCTGATAAGCAAAATTATTGCAATAGCCGACGTCTATGACGCTGTAACGTCATACAGATCCTACCGCAAACCAATGCCCCCGACAGACGCAATGGAGCTCATTATGAGCGAGACAGGGTTCGACTATGACATTGTCGTGGCGTTTATGGAAAAAATCGAGCCGTATCCGCATAATTCTGTCGTCGAGCTGTCGGACAAGAGGCACGGGATAGTTATCGACACGACTTATTCGCAGCGGCCGATCATCAGGATCAGGGATTCAGAGGAGATAGTCGACCTTATGGATATGCACAACTTGAATCTTGTCATCACTGGGGTCGTGACGGACGACGAAGAGTAGGACCGCGGTAATACAAAATGTATAAAAGAGGATGTGGGTCATTATGACCCACATCTAAATATTTATGCACAGAACTGGCAATATTATGCAGCAATCAGGTGCTGATGAAAATCTATTTGAATGAAACGAAGCTTGTCTATATCGTCAGGCTGCTCTTGTCTATGGCTTCTTGCGTCTTGACCGAGATATCTGAGATGTTATGGTATGCAAGCTCCACTTCTTCGCTGATTTGATTGACCATGGCGTTTATATCCTTGATTGAGATAGTCGCCTGTTCGTTTATCTGCCCTGTCTCGGACACCGTGTTCTGCGAAGAGCCTGCGAGGTTCCGAATCTCTTCCGCGACGACTGAAAAGGCCTTTCCGTGCTGTCCCGCCCGCGCCGCCTCGATTGATGCGTTGAGTGATATTATATTGATCTGCATAGCGATTTTATTTATATCATCCGCCATATGACTGTATTTCTCTATCGCTGTGTTCACACCGGATACGCTGGCGATTATATGGTCGGTCAGTGTTTTGATTTCCGAAATATCTGAAAGAATATCTTTAATATTCTCCAGATTTGCAGCTGATAGCTCAATGACTGCGGAGTGCTCCCTGTGGACGTCGTTTCGCATTTTCTTGATGCAGTTCTCTGTAATGTTCAATCCGCACGCGATTTGCTTGGCCATATGCCGGCAGGAGTCCGCCCCGCATGCGGAGCAGTCGAACTTGCGTTCTACCTCGGTAACTTTCCCCAAGTGCTGGAACGCCTCTTCGATCTGTTCGTCGGTCACTTCGAACGATCGCGAAGGCGCGGGGGAGTACCTGCGGAGAAAGTCGTTTAAGTTGAGTACACGGTCAAAGTTTTCATAATAAGCGTCGAAATCGGCTTTGTCCCGCCCGTCTGTTACGTTTTTCCGCGCTTCGTCCATTATTGTGTTGATCTCAAGCAGACTGCGAGTGCGGACAGTCCCAGTGCCGACGTTGCACCCCTCCAGGCAGTTAAGTACGTCGAAGATGGCGGGATAGTACGCTTCCGGCTCTTCCGAATACTCCTTGAGCGCTTTGTAGACGATTTCCTGCCCCTCAGATTTGTCTATCCGCAGAGCCTTCCCGATATGGAGCTCCACGTTCTCTTTGAGCCCGCCCGGCATTGAAAACACCTGCCCCAGCGAGGACTCGGCATGGTCAAAACCTGTCTCCTGCATCGGCAGGGTTATGCCCCTTGCCTGAATATACTCATAGATTTTCTTAAGCGTCACGTTGTACTCGACATACCCTGTCGCTTCAAACTCATGTGACTTTGCAATGCAAGGCGACAGCGCGGCGAGCTTGTCTGTAATATTCTCATATTTCCTCATAAAAATAGCCGCGCAAAGCATCGGGCTTTGTACCGGAGAGAGATACGGCAGCAGTTTGTGATTATATATCCTGATATAGTTGACTATTGCCGGGCACGGCTGTGTTATGACTGCTTTTGGTTTATCTCTTTGAATATGTCGAATGTACCCCCAAACGCAAATGTCCGCGCCCAGCGAGACGTCATAGATCTTTCTTACGCCGAGCTGCCGCAGCCATGTCAGGAGCCGCCCCCAGTTTTCACCGTTGGTCCTGTTCGCGGGCGCGGCAAATAGAGAAATCGGAACGCCTGACCGCAAATCGTTCAAAAAGCGCTCCGTATCGTCCATATAGTCCCTGGAATTGTGCTGGCAGGCGTCAATGCACGCCCCGCATGCGATGCAGTGGTCATGGTCGACCCTGACCTTAATATTGCCATTCTCATCACTGTATGCGATGTTCGCACCCTCGACAGGGCAGAACCTGATGCAGCGGTTGCACCCTTCGCATGTAGCAATGTCATTCTTGATCAGTTCGCGCATTATCCTACTCCTTTTCAGAGGGCTTCCGCCGGTTATGAAGCGCGCATCCGGATACGCGATAGTAATGAAGGTCTAGCTGTGAGCGAGTATATCAGCTGCAAGTTCAGAAGTCAATATTTAGTGTATTCACGAATTATTTACAAAAATTTTGGACAACACTGTTGATTGTTCATCGCTTACGCATGTATTATTATTACTGCGTGATGAAGCGCCAGGATTTTTGTTTTGCGAGGTTGGATCAATGGAACGATTGGCGGACGGAATTATCCGCCACAACAAGGCGGTCATTATTGTTTTCCTTGCGGCAGTGGTTATAAGCGCGCTGCTTTACCCGTCTGTCACGGTGAAATACGACATGGTGGAGTATCTGCCCCAGGACGCGCAGTCCACTAAAGCGCTGCAGCTTCTGGGCGAAGAGTTCCCGCACGCCCTGCCAAACGCAGACGTGACATTATGGAGCGTTTCGCTCATGGAGGCGATGAGCACAAAACGGGAACTCGAAGCGCTGCCCCATATTGCGCAGGTGCTGTGGCTGGACGATGTCTATGACATCCTTCAGCCAATCGAAATGGGCAGCAAAGAAATGATCGAAACATATTACAGGGATGGCTGCGCGTATTTTTCCGTCGTAATCGCCAAAGGCAACGAAAAGGAAGGGATCAACGAGATAAGGTCGCTGCTCGGGGACAGAGGCTCAGTTGCGGGAGATGCGTCGGAAATAGAGTTCGTGCAGACTGCTGCCGGCAAAGAAGTCTTGAACGCAATGATCGTCTTGCTGCCCCTTGTTCTTTTGATACTTATACTGTCAACCACGTCATGGATCGAACCGCTGCTGTTTATTGCGGCTATTGGAGTGTCCGTTGTCATCAACATGGGCACAAACATTATATTTGGCGGCGTTAGCTTCCTCACAAACTCCGTGACTCCGATCCTGCAGCTCGCGGTGTCGCTGGATTACGCCATATTCCTGCTGCATAGTTTCGGCAGGCACCGTAAAACAGAGGGCAGCGTCGAGTCTGCGATGAGGGCGGCGATAAAGGAGAGCTTCTCTGCTGTTGCAGCGAGCGCGACAACCACTTTATTCGGATTTATGGCGCTGCTGTTTATGGATTTCCGTCTCGGGGCAGACCTTGGGATGAGCCTTGCAAAAGGGATCGCGTTCAGTTTCATCTCTGTGATGTTTTTCCTGCCGGCGCTCACTTTGCAGGTATACAAGACTATCGACAAGACCCGCCACCGCCAGTTCATCCCTTCGTTCGCCAATGTGCACAGCTTCCTGAAGAGGCTTGCCATACCTGCAATAGTAATAGTCCTTGCAATAATCGTTCCATGCTTCCTGGGGCAGTCCAGGACTGACTTCCTGTATGGATACCAGGCAGCGTTTGATGAGATGACAGGCCAGGACGGCGAAAGCGCCGCGGGGCAGCGAAAAACCGCAATGGTCATTCTGGTGCCGAAAGGGGACGTGGCTAAAGAGGAACTGCTGAGCGGGGATATTCTTGCCCACCCGAGGGTCACTTCGGTACTGTCATATGCAGAAACTGTCGGCACGGGCATCCCCGCTGGTTTTCTGGACAGCTCTATCACAGACAATTTCTATTCGGAGCAGTTTGCCAGAATAGTCATATACACGGATACTCCGCAGGAAGGCGACGCTGCATTTACTGTTGTGGAGGACATTGCTGAAATTGCGCGCCGGTATTATCCTGAAGGAGTGTATTCAGCCGGCTCAAGCGTCAACCTTTATGATATGAAGACAATTGTTCGAAAGGACAACAGCCTGACAAATCTCCTTGCGGTAATTGCTATTTTTACAGTTCTTTTGATAACGTTCAGATCTGTCACATTACCGGTGATTCTGCTGTTTACCATTGAAGCGGCCATATGGATCAACCTCTCGATACCATACTTCACAGGTACATCGATCAACTACATAGGCTACCTTGTATTGAACACAGTCCAACTCGGCGCCACTGTCGACTATGCAATTTTGCTGACAGTGACTTACATGCGCGAGCGCAAGGCAATGAGTAAAAAAGAAGCTATTCATTCAGCGCTGGGAAGTTCCTTTCAATCTATCATTATTTCAGCATTTACGATGGCGTCCGCAGGATTCGCTCTAGCCGGCACGACGACGAATCCGCTCATAGCCGACATAGGTATCCTTCTTGGGCGCGGATCACTCCTGTCAATGGCGATGGTTCTTGTGTTCCTGCCGGCTGCGCTGACATTGCTTGACGGTGCAATAATGAAGACGACTATTTTAAGATTTAGGCTCAGGAGTTAGTGTAAAGTGAGGAAACTGTATGTGTAAGAGAAGAAAAACAATTGCTTTGCTAATTGTAATTGCGCTGCTGCTGGGAGTGCCTGCAGCTATTGCCGCGGATAGTAATTTGCCGGAGAGTGATGGAGGAACGCCTTTTGCTCCTGATATCCAGGCGGTAGTTAACGGGAAGGACGAGGTCGTGTATGCCCGTCTGTCAGGGAGCGGCGAAGTGCGCAGCATATACGTTGTCAACCAGTTTACAGTCGAGCAGGGCGGAGTTATCACCGATTACGGCAATTACTCCAGAATTGTAAATTTGACCGATCTTGGCGAAATTCATATTGACGGTAATGCAGTTTTACTGCCTGCGGCGAGCGGGAACTATTTTTATCAGGGCGATTTGACGGATAGCGAGCTTCCGTGGATATATGCGATAGAATACAAGCTGGACGGAGCGGCGATACAGCCCGGCGAGCTTGGCGGCAGGTCGGGCCGGCTGGAGATCAGCCTGAACTCCCGGATGAACGACCAGGTGGATAGCACATTCTACGATAACTACATGCAGCAGATAACGGTCACGCTGAATACGGAAAAGTGCGCCAATATCAAAGCCGAAGGAGCGACCTGCGCAAATGCCGGAAAAAACCGTATGCTCGTCTTTACCGTGCTGCCAAAGCAAAATGCGCGCGTCAGCGTAACTGCTGATGTAAAGGACTTTGAAATGTCCGGCATAGAAATCACGGCGATGCCATTCTCAATGAGTTTGAGTATACCGGACGTCGACGATATGCTCGACGATTTTACACTGCTGACTGAAGCGATCGCAGAACTGAGCGGCGGCATAGACCTGCTGGATGGCGGAACGCTCGAAATGCTCTCGGGAATGGCGCAATTGATAGACGGATCATCGGAGTTCAAGACGGGACTGCAAGAGCTGGATGCAAACTCCGGACAGCTCGTTAGCGCTTCGGCGCAGATAAAGGATGCCCTGGGGCAAATCCCTTCCGCATTGAGCGGCGCAGATGCTTCCTTTGATATTTCAGCCGTTGCCGGACTTCCGGTCTTTTTCTCTTCATTGGCCGACGGTTTGGAGCAACTGTCGGGCAACTTGAAGCAGCTGCGCGAAGGATACGCCGGGGCATACTCAGCTCTGGATGCGGCTATTGCTGCTATACCCGGCCACCAGATAACGCAGGCCCAGCTTTCCGGCCTCCATAGTAAAGCCTCTGAAGAAGAGCAGGCGCTGCTTGACCAGCTGCTTGAAAGCTACACAGCCGCGATGACTGTGAAGTCTACACATGAGAGAACTAAGGGGATGTTGGACTCCATAGCAGGTTCACTGGATACTTTATCAAGTTCGGTTGATTCTACAGTTGTTATACTGGCTGCTATCAACGGGCAGATCGATACGCTGATGTCAGGAAATGCTATTGAAGGTATGGTGGGGCAGCTAGGCATGCTCAGCGCCGGCTTGTCGGAACTGTCTGCGAACTATGCCCTCTTCCACGACGGCCTGGTCGCTTTTACGAGAGGCGCATCCGGGCTTGCCGGCGGTTATGCGATGATAGACGACGGCTTCAGGGAACTGTACATCGGGGCCGGGGAACTGTCAGACGGGATATCGCAGCTAAACAGCGGCGCTGCAACTCTTGCTGATGAGACGGCTGATATACCGGACCGCGTAAAAGACGAAATAGACAGCCTTGTCAGCGACTATGAATCTGCTGAGTTTGCACCTGTGTCTTTCACATCGGTGAAAAACGCCGGCGTCAGCTTTGTCCAGTTCGTGTTAAAAACCGCGAACATCGAAAAGCCTGCGGAAAAAGCCGCCGCCCCGGCAGATGCGGAAGCGGCGACGTTTAAAGACAGATTCTTTGCGTTGTTCGGCAAATAATAAGCGGGCCCGGGGGTTTGTGCCCGGGGGGTTGCTGATGCGGGCACAACCCCCTACTTGTCCAGCCAGCGCACCGCGGCGTCGGCGACGGTTTTGAGCGTGTCCGGCTCAAAGGGGCTGGGCAAGCCGGCGTCGGCATTTGACTCGACGAAATTCATTCTCCCGCCGAGGCCCGCATAACGCCGATATTTCGACCATGCTATCGCATGGTCTTTTTGGTCCTCAGCCCAGAAGGCAAGGGCCATAGTCTGAGCGAGGCAGTAGTCAATGTAGTAGAACGGGTTCTGATAGATATGCATTTGCGCTTGCCAGCGGCGGCCCTCCCCGTAGAAAGGGAAGCCTTCTATGTCGAGCCAGGGCCTGTATTTCTTTTCCAGCTCAAGCCATAGCTTGTTACGCTCCATCGGCGACATTTCCGGGCGCAAATATATATGGTGCTGGAACTCGTCGACCATTGTGCCGTACGGTATGAATTCCAGAGCGCTCGACAGATGGCTGTGACGGTATTTTTCTGTCTGCGCGCCGAAGAACCCTTCCATCCACGGCCATGTGAAAAACTCCATGCTCATCGAATGCACCTCTGCGGTCTCGTATGTTATTTCGCGCAAGTCTGACGGGGTCATGTCACGCGTCACATATGCGGCAAAAGCATGTCCGGCCTCATGCGTCAAAACGTCGATATCGCCTGATGTGCCGTTGAAATTAGCAAAGATGAATGGCGCTTTATACTCGTCGATCTGCGTGCAATAACCGCCGCTCGACTTCCCGGGCCTTGTCAGGACGTCGAACAACTCGTTTTCAAGCATGAAGTCTATGAACTCCGCAGTGTCGGAAGACAGCTCGTGATACATCTTTTTACCATGCTCAAAAATCTCGTCCACTGTTCCTATAGGTTTGGCATTGCCATCCGGGTACTCGAAAGGATCGTCATAAATCTTTATCGTATCTACACCGATGCGCTTCGCCTGCTCTGCTTTCAGCCTGACGGCAATAGGAACGATATGCGACGTCACGCCATCGCGGAATTTTGCTATCATTGCGCTGTCATAACACACGCGCAGCATGCGGTAGTACCCAAGCTGGACATAGTTTTCAAAACCCAGCGCAGCAGCTATGCGCGTCCTGACCTTGACAAGCTCGTCAAACAAGCTGTCCAAACGTTCGCTGTTTGACATAAACCAGTCCGCGCGCGCTCTCATAGAATTTTCGCGCACTGTTCTGTCCGGTTCCTCATGGTAAGGCGTGAGCTGCGCAAGCGTCAGCGTTTTCCCGTCAAACTCGATCTGCGCAGAAGCGATCAGCTTGTCATACTCTGTTGTGAGCCGGTTCTCTTCCTGTAAATCAGGTATGATCTCCGGCTTAAACGTCTTGAGCATCATTTCATTTTTATCGAACATCAGGGTTCCCCATACCTCTTCAAAGTCCGTTCTGAAGGGCGACCCCATAAGCGCCAGTTTGATTTGCTGGCTCAGTTCCGTCAATTTTGGCTCGACTTCATCAATATAGTCCCTCTCATCGCTGTAAAACTTATCGGTGGTGTCAAGAGAGTTCCTTACATATGCAATTGTCAGCATGGAATTCAAGTGACTAACATACTCGTCTATCTCCTTGTAGACATCGAATCCCTCTTTTGCGCTTTTTACTTCCTTGAACCGGGCGATCATAGACGTGAGCTTCTCGCTTACCTGTTCGAACTCCGGCCTTGTATAAGGCATCTGTGAAAACTTCATTCTTCTTAGTCCTTTCTTTTATATTGTAAAATCTGCATGCGTCCTATATACTGGCAGTCGTAAAACTGATGTTTCGGAGGTATAACGGTGAAAGAGTATCGTATTGGCAAGGCAGTTATTACGCGCGATTTTTTGCTTTTTCTTGTCGCAAGCGCTTTACTGGGTATTACGATGGCAGTGGAGAACAGTTCGTTCGCCAACCGCCTTGCTGAGGATCTGAAATTTACGATAAACGAGCGAACCTCCCTCGAAATACCGCGCGAACTCCCGGGGCTGCTGGTTGTGTTCATCTCCGGGGCGATGGCGTTTCTTGGCGATGTTAGAACCGCGGCGATAGCGAACATCGTCGGCGGCGTCGGCCTCCTGGCGTTCGGCCTGGTGCCGTCGGGGTATTGGCCTGTCGTCGGCACGATGATGATATACAGCATGGGAACGCATCTATATATGCCAATACAGGGCGCGATCGGCATGTCTTTCGCCAAAGACGGCAAGCTTGGGCGCAGGCTGGGCGAGATCCAGAGCGTGAACACGGCTGCAATGATCATAACGGCAGCAGCGCTATATTTCCTGTATGCTTATTTGAATATACCTTTCGTAGCGGCATTTACCGCAGGCGCCGCCGCTATGGTGCTTGCGGGGGTGGTGTTCCTGTTCATGAGTCCCGGGCACTCGGAAGTAAGGAAGCAGCGCTTTGTCTATAACAAAAAATTCAAGCTGTTTTACGTGCTGTCGATCATTTACGGGGCGCGCAAGCAAGTCACATATACATTTGTGCCATGGCTTCTGATAACCGTATACGACCAGCCCGCTACTACAATGACCATGCTGTTTTTTATCGTGGCTGTTGTGAATATTTTCTTCCGCCCGTGGCTCGGCGGCCTCATTGACCGCAAAGGCGAGCGCTTTGTGCTCACGCTGGAAGCGGTACTGCTGCTTTTCGCCTGTTTCGGGTTCGCGCTGTCGAAGCTGCTCTTCACGCCGACCGTCGCATTGGTTGTCGCGTCAGGCTGCTATGTAATCGACAACTTGTTCTCGGGGGCGGGCATGGCGCGCACCACATATGTCAGAAGGCTGTCGAACGACCCTGCGGAGGTTTCAGCAACACTTGCGCTCGGTGTATCGCTCGACCATATTATTTCAATGTCGATGCCTGTTTTTGCCGGGATGCTCTGGTCTATGGGCGAAGGCAGCGGGTATATCTATGTTTTTGCAGTCGGCGCCGTCGTTTCAATCGTTAACATGCTCTTGTCAAATAGAGTCCGCGTACCGGCGCAAGGAGGTGGCTGAGGCTCCATGATATCTGCTTTGAGGAAAACCTTGTTCAGGAATTCCGCAAAAAACAGGTCGGCCCCGCATATTTTGATCGTCCTGTGCGTGTATGCCGTGATAAACACTATATATACACTGCTGTTCTTCGGCTTTGACGCGATGCTGGTCCGTATGGTGCTTTCACTGATAATTGTAGTATCATATATCGTCATCGAGCAAAGCCCGCTTGGCAGCGCGGCTACTGCTTTTGCGGCGTCGGTCACGATCATTGCCGTGCTTATCGTCGGAGCGATATATTTCAAGGGTGATTTTTTACTGTTCACATACAACTGCGGAATCGCGATGATAGTCCTCACATATTTGAAGCCGAAAAGCCTAGCGGCCTATATTTCCGTTTCAAGCGCCGCGTTTGCCGTGATATTGTTCGCGTTCGGGATCAACCTTCTCGGCCCGGCATTTACTGCAGTTTACAACATACTTTATTATGTGACGTCGGTTGCGATCAACCTATTGGTGTATGTATTTTGCAAATCGTATGTGCAGGCTCTTGCGGACTTAATAGAGACTAAAAACGAAGCAAACCTGGCGTCGCAGGCTAAGGGCGCTTTTCTTGCGAACATGAGCCATGAAATACGCACCCCTTTGAACGCGGTGATAGGACTGACTGAGGTGGAACTGCGCAGGGAGCTCCCCCCGGATGACTTGGAAAACCTCAGGAAAATCAACGCTTCCGGGAAGCTGCTGATGGGGATAATCAACGATATTCTCGATATGTCGAAAATCGAGTCGGGAAAGTTTGACCTCAATGTATCGGTCTATAATTTTGCCGACATGATATATGATACAGTCGTGCTGAACATTGTGCGCTTGGGTACTAAACCGATAGTGTTCACTGTTTCGGTAAGCGAAGACATCCCATGCAGGCTAAAAGGCGACGAACTCAGGGTAAAACAACTGTTGAGCAACATGCTGAGCAATGCTTTCAAGTACACGTTTGAAGGACGCGTTGAGCTGCGGGCGTCATGCAGGACTGAAGCAGGGTACACAAGGCTCACATTGGAGGTAGACGACACTGGTATCGGCATTAAGGAAAACGATCTGAAAAAATTGTTCTCGGAGTATGCCCAGGTGAACCAGAGCAGCACGCGCGGTATCGAAGGCACAGGGCTCGGGCTGCCGATATGCAAGGGGCTCGCCGAGCTCATGGGCGGGCAAATGTCTGTGAGAAGCGAGTACGGGAAGGGCAGCGTGTTCTCTGTCGAGATCCTTCAGGAAGTCATCGATGCAGCGCATATCGGGCCGCAGATATCGGCTTCGCTGAGAGACTCGACGTATATTCCGCAGTTCAGCGCGGATAACATAAAGTTTATTCAAATGCCGTATGCCAGGGTACTCGTCGTAGACGATGTAGACCTGAACCTGGAGGTCGCGGCCGCTTGTATGGAGCCATACGAAATGCAGGTCGACTGTACAGATAGCTGTTCTCACGCAGTGGGCCGCATACGAGATGAAGAACCGAAATATGACCTTGTGTTTATGGATCATATGATGCCGGTGATGGATGGGATAGAAACGACAAAAGCGATTCGCGAGATAGGCACTCAATATGCCGGCTCAGTGCCGATAATCGCGCTGACAGCGAACGCGTTTTCCGGCAACGAGAAGATGTTTGCCGACAACGGGTTCCAAGGTTTCCTTCCCAAACCGATAGAACCGGAAAAGCTGGATGAAGTTTTAATGAAATGGGTGTATGACCCCGGCTTTTCACAGAACGTCAGGGAGTCGTGATATTCAGCGGCTACTTGAAATGCTCCACCAGCAAGTCGACGCATGCTCCGTAAGATTTTATACCAAGCACCTGGTGCTGTGACTTGAGATAGCCGTCATAAGCGGTGTTGACTGTGTCGCTCAGGGCCTGATTGACCGATGTAAGTATCTTGTCGACGAAACTAATGCCCGTCGTCACTGTTTTTTGCGATTGCCAGTACTCGCGGTTGTCCTGCCAGTCTCTCTTGATCTCGGGGCAAAGCCTGTCGTTTATTTTTGACCACGCGTCGTAATCTGCGGCGTACAGCGCGTTTAGCAGATGCGTTAACCCGCTCAAGTACCCGGAGTATGCATATACCATGTGGCCTGATGTCACGCACGCTGTGATAGAAACGAAGTTCGCCTCGTCCTCGGCGAATACCCCGTGCTGGTGAGCGAGCTCATGCGCTATGGTCGCCGGAAGGTAGAATCCCGGTTCGCGGACATTGATGTTTGACTCACCGGTAATAGCGAAATACACGCCCGTGTATCCCATGCGGCTCATAAACCATGAGTACAGCATCGTTTTAGGCTCGTAGAGCCTGCCCGAAAGGCTTGGGTACTGAGCGGAGAGATTGTCATAAATATCAACTGACGCCGCGGTATAGTCGCGGCGCTCTTCTATGAAATGGCCTTCGGCGTCCCTCTTAACGAGAGGCGCGTACTCATTAGCCTTGTCTGCAAATAAGTTGGTTACGGCGGTGAGGTCATCGACAGAAACACCGCTGCCGGAGAAGCCGTTCTTTTCAGCGAAACCGGGCGCGAAATACCCGCTGTTCCATAACCAGCAGTGCAGGCTCCATGCATACAGCGCAAGCACGATTATCGTCAGGACCCGCTTTGACAAGACCGCTAACTTAGGCTGCGCCTTAACCGTTACAATGACTGTCCGCACAATATAGAATATTAGCCAGATGACTGCTGCCGTGCACAGGACTTCCATCAGCGAGAACGGGTAGATCGAACTCAGCATTCCCATGAATCCCCGCACAGGCGCGGATATTGCGGATGACACCCATTCCATTGCGCTTTCGTTTGAGCGGAGGGCATAGAAAATCGCCGTCAGTACTGCCGGCAGAATTGACAAAGATATTACTGCGGCGCGCGGCATCTTGAGCTTAGGCAGCGCCAGCTTACGTTTTGTGCTCATAAATATGTAAACAAATACTGAATCCTTACATTCATGGAATACCTGCGAACAGGCTCTGATACTTGAGAATCAGTATGTTGTTATCGTCCTATCTTGAAAATCTGCGTAAAACAGCGTTGCTGATCGAAGTTAGCGACATCTGCTCGGAGACTCCGCCCATTTGAAACGCGACCATCGGCATGCCGTATACTACACAGGAGGCTTCGTCCTGCCCAATCGTATGCGCGCCTGCTTTTTTCATATTTGTCAGCCCTTTTGCCCCATCCGCGCCCATTCCTGTGAGAATGACGCCGACAGCGTTTCTCCCTGCTGTTTTTGCCACCGAATCAAACAGTACATCTACAGAGGGGCAGTGTCCGCTGACCTTGGCGCCGGGGGACAAGTTTACATAATACCCGCTTGCGTCCTGCCGCAGATACATCTGCTGATCGCCGCCGGGAGCGATGGTGATGGTGCCCGGTACGACACGGTCGCCATTCTGGGCTTCTTTTACAGACATTGCGCAAATCTTGTCTACTCTTTCGGCGTACATTCTTGTGAACACGGGCGGCATATGCTGTACTATCACGACGCCGGGAGCGTTCGCGGGAAAATTCTTGATGACTTCAATGATAGCCTCCGTACCGCCAGTCGAAGCGCCGATAGCGATAACGCTCTTTGGGGTAGCGCCGGCCATGCTGGGGCGCGCAAGCGTCGCTGCAGCTGCGGGCGCCGGCGTTGCAACGCGTCTGATGACTGAGTTTTGAGCCGCTATGTTCGCCGACGCGGCGACTTTGATTTTTTGGATGATGTCTCTGGCGAACTGCTCGCGCTCGTAGCCTTGCTGCGATCCCGGCTTCCCGACAAAATCTATTGCGCCTGCTTGCATCGCATCGAATACATTGCCGGAAAGGGAGCTGACGACAAGAGCTTTTAAGGTTGGGTTCTTGGGCAGGAGCCTGCGTAAAAACGCATCGCCCCGCATGTTCGGCATTTCCATGTCGACTACGATGACGTCGGGCTTGAGCGAGCCTATGTGCCTTTCCGCTTCTAACGGATCGCCGAAGCCGCCGACGACTTCGATCGTTTGATCCTTTCCGAGCATCTGCGTCAGTAAAGTTCTGAAAACTATAGAATCATCTACTATTGCCACACGAATTCTGGGCATATTACCTCACCACGATCATACGTGTATTTGCCAAAACTCCAAGTTCGGGCCAGTAGATAGTATAACCAATCTTGGGCATTCATTCAATGGCTTTTACATTTTTTTCTGCGTTTTTCGAAAATAATGGTGATTGTTCCCCAAAAAAGGTGGAAATTTCCCACAAATGGCGAAGCTTCCCATAATATGCACCCAAAAAATGCGCTTGCTTTATCGCACCGGATGTGCTAGAATCACCGATACCAATATGCGCCTGTAGCTCAGCCGGATAGAGTGCGCGGCTACGAACCGCGAGACCGGGGGTTCGAGTCCCTCCAGGCGTGCCATCCTTATGTCAAGTCTGCGATAAAAGATTCTTAAATGGATTTTTGCGGGCTTGACATCGTTGCATAAATGCAAAAAGTGACGGTACGGTATTATGCTAAAATCATTGTTTAACAGCTTTGAGAACATTATTATATTTGACGTTGAGACCACAGGCCTCGACCCAAAGCAAGATGAAATCATCGAGATTGCGTTGCTGAAGGTTGTAAACAGGCAGGAATCTACATTAGTAGAAAATGAATATGATATGCTTGTTAAGTTAGCGCCGGATAAGCGATTACCTGATAATATTACCAACATGACAGGTATTACGGACCAGCAACTGCAAAGTGAAGGCGTCGGCAAAGATAAGGTCTGCGGAGTTATTACAGATATTCTTTCTTGCAAAAACCCGCTTCTCGTGGCTTATAATGCACATTTCGATTTGAGCTTTCTATATTACTTCCTTCACCGTTTCAACAAAGCAGCTGCACTAAAAAACGCAAAAATGTACGATGTACTGACAGTCTACAAAGATAGAAGGCCATATCCCCACAAGCTCAGCGACGCGGCAAATATGTATTCTCTGGATATGCAGAGTTCACACAGGGCGCTTGGCGATGCACGCATAACATTTGAGCTTCTGTGCGAGATGGGGAAAGAATCAGACGACCTCGAGCGCTATGTAAACTTATTCGGGTACAATCCCAAGTATGGCGTCAGCGGATCGAAAATCTCGTCAGTTACCTACCTGCCGCAGGGGTACGACGCAGTTAATAAGCTGTACGAATAATAAGAATAAATTGAGTTGTAATGAATCTTTTTTTTGAGCAAGTATATACAGTTGTTGAGCAAATACCATATGGGAAAGTGATTTCTTACGGTCAAATCGCCAAAATACTAGGCCGGCCCCGCGCAGCGCGTGAGGTCGGCTGGGCTATGAGGCGCTGCCCGGAGCATCTGCCATGGCAGCGGGTCGTTATGTCTGACGGATCCATTACGGGAGGCATATTTGCTGATGTGCGAAAAGCCCTTTTAGAAGATGAAGGCGTTGCTTTTCTTGCAGATGGCCGTGTCGATATGAAACAAAGCAGTATTATTTCTGTATAATCTCTAACGACTGTCCTGACTATCGGACACCTAACTTGATATTATGTAAAAGCGACGGAGAAACGGTTCAAAAAGAAAGAATAGTTGCAAATATTGAGTAAGGGAGGAACATCAAATGCGGATCGACCCATTTGACCCGATAGCATACCATGTCTTCGAAGAGATCACAGGTGATGAGGACAAAGAGAGGTTCGATGATGATTTCGATAGTGATGACGATGACGATGAGTGGTGAGCAGCAAAACAGGCAGATGCTAAACACATAAAAAAAGCAGAAAAAGCTACTGGAAGTCCTTGCAACGCGAGGGCTTCCAGTAGCATAGATGGTGGAGCTGAGGCACCATAGCTGCCCACCGCTTTCCGGTTGCTCAGTTCGATTTTTTAGCTGCGTCAGCAGTAATACAGTCAATCGCAAGCGCTACGCACAGGCAGAGCTGTTCGTTCTGTTCATCGATTATGTCAAGCTCGTAAAAATCGCCCCATGACAGCCATGCCTTTGAAATCCTCATAACATAGCCTTGACCATCGGTGACAGAGTATTCGTGTTCCCAAAAGTTTCCGTCGACTGTCCAATCTAGGTTGCGTATCGAGTATTTCGGTTTTATCAGCGTCAACTCCTTGACGAACTCATATTCTTTTCCACCTAACTCAATATAGTATCGCGGAAGTAATGACAACAGCTTTTGCCTGATAAAAGCGACTTCAAAACCGCTTGCATCATATACATGCAGCTTGCGCCCAAGCGTGAATATCTCACCCTGCGCAAACCAACGGTCGTTCTGGGCTTCGTCCTTGACCGCGAACCTGTCGCGCCAAGAGAATACTTTTTGTTTAATGTAGAGTTTCATTCCAATAATACTCCCCAATGATCTTAATTAGCACACGCTTGTCTCGGATACCGCTTTCTTTTAAGAGCGGACTCAACCTGCGGCGTGATGTTGATAAAAACGCGGCGGGTCTTGGTATGGATGGTTAATTCTTTCCGGAAAGACTTCACTTATCAGGGTTTGGTGGACCTTACGCACCCAAATACGAACCCGGCAATAATTCTGACGAGTAGATTTGCGGTGATAGTAGAGTTTCTATCGTAGACTCCAAACGGTGGTTCCGATGATTGGTCGTCGATTGGAGAGATTATATCGTACTCGGGTATGATTATTCTAACTCATGGTTTTAAAAGTGACTTATTCTAGTAAAACGTAGAACCCTTCATGATATGGACTGCTCTCTACAGTGTAATCATAGCATAATGCTAAAAATAATGCCATAAGAATCCAGTATACTCAAATAGATGCGACGATCAGACAGGTGAAAGCCGAAACCAGATTTTCAGACTGATAAGGCTGACCGAACTCATTAATGCGCCGCTATACAGTAAGCGCGTAACCTTAGGGTGAATTGAGGCTACGGTAGTAGCCTGCTACAATAACAATGAAAACACACAAGTGTAAATTAAAGACGAATCGGAGTTGTTGTAGTGAACACAAGAGAAATAGCCGCAGAGTACAGGTTGTCACATTGGGCAGCGATCATACGAGAGCGCCAAGAAAGCGGCCTAAGCGTGAAAGCTTACTGTGAAAGGGCGGGGTTTCATGCGAATAACTACTTTTATTGGCAAAAGAAACTACGTGAAGCGGCATGTGAAGGATTAGCAAAAACACAAAGCGGAGCAATGGCCTTGACGGCGCCTGTTTTCGCAGAAGTGACTCTTCCAGAGCTGCCCGCGCTGCCGCCAGTATGTGGTGATCATCAGAACCAAATCTGCGTTGAGGTTTCGGGAATGCGACTAACAGCGGGGAGCGAATACCCAATCGACAAACTTGCGGGACTTCTGCGAGACTTGAATCGTTCATGTTGCTGAAGGACATTCGAGAATACAGCGGGATATTTTTAGCAACAGGTGCGACCGACCTTAGAAAAGCCGTGGATGGCCTGGCATATATAGTGAAGCAGGAATTTCAGATGGACCCGTTTGGCAACTACCTGTTTCTGTTCTGCAACAAGAAACGCAACCGGCTAAAATGCTTATGCTGGGAGAAAAACGGATTTTGGCTTGGATATAAGAGGCTGGACGGGATGGGCGCCAGGTTTGTATGGCCAGACGACCCTGATTCTGTACGAGACATCAGCATACCGCAGTTGGAGAAGCTTTTAGGTGGCCTGTCGGTCGACCCACCACGCGGATTTGGTGAAGTCACAGCACGCGATTTTTGAGTCGCAAAGCAAAGTGAAATAGTATTAATAAATGTTCGTGAATGCTTGCAATATCTAGCTTTCTGTGCTATACTACTTGTATGGAAAAGCAGCAGTTTGAGGGGGTTCCCGCCCCGGCAATTGAATACATCATCGCCTTGGAAAACAGGCTTGACAAGCAGCAGGCTCAGATCGACCGTCTGACTGAGTTGCTGCTTCTTGCGCAAAAAGCAAGGTTCGGATCTTCCAGTGAAAAAGCAAAATACATACTTTCTGATGACAATGAGCAGCAATCGCTATTCAACGAAGCGGAAGCTTATGCCAACGAAGACGAACCGGAGCCGGTCATCGTTGAGCGGCACAGCCGTAAGCCAAAGCGCACGAAGGAAGAACTGGCTAAAGATTTGCCTGTGCAGGAGGTCGTCATCGACATCCCGGAGAGCGAACGCACCTGCAATATCTGCGAGGGCGATTTGCGCCCAATCGGCAAAGAACTCGTAAGGCGCGAACTGAGCATTATTCCGGCCCAGGCGTTTGTAACGGAGACTTACCGCATCAACTATGGCTGCGGCGATTGTTTGAAGGAAACTGACGATGCGAACATCATAAAACCGGAAGTTCCCGAACCCGTCGTCAAGCGGGGTTTGGCGTCGCCTAGCAGCGCAGCCCATGTTATGTACCAAAAGTATGTCAATTCCATGCCGCTCTACCGCCAAGCCAAGGACTGGGAAACCTTCGGAGTCAAGATATCAAGGGGGACGTTGGCGAACTGGATAATATATACGAGCAATCGCTGGCTTTTGCCGATGTGGAATGCATGGAAAGGCATTTTATTGGAGTCACCTGTAATTTTAGCTGATGAAACGGTTGTGCAGGTGCTGCATGAGCCGGGGAAAACGCCTCAATCCGAATCCCGGATGTGGGTATATTGCACCGGGAACGTCGCGAGGCCGCCGCCCATTGTCCTTTTTGAATATCAACCGAGCCGCTCTGGGGATTTCCCAAAAGCGTTTCTTAAAGTACCCCATAAGTTCTATCTTCATACAGACGGGTATGCGGGCTACAACTCGGTGGAAAACGCCATACACTGCGGATGTTTTGCGCACCTTAGGCGCAAGTTTGAAGAAGCAATGCCTAAAAACGCGCCCAAAGACAACAGTGCCCGTATTGGATTTGAGTTCTGCCAGGAGCTGTTCGCTCTGGAACGTGAGTTAGAGGAAATGAAGCCTGAAAAACGGCTCAAAAAACGCATTGAAAAATCGAAGCCCATTTTGGATCGGTTTTACAAATGGGTGGGTTCTGTGGATCCGCTTGCCGGATCGAAGCTGGCGAAGGCTATTACATACGCCGTAAACCAACAGGAACCGTTGTCGGCATTCCTGCTCGACGGGCGAATCGAAATAAGCACAAATAGAATTGAAAACAAAATCCGCCCCTTTGCTCTGGGCCGCCGCAACTGGCTGTTTTCAGACACCGTTCACGGTGCGCGCGCCAGCGCTGTGGCTTACAGCGTTATACAGACCGCTGTTGCAAATGATCTAAACCCTTATCAATACCTTCTATACCTCTTCACGGAGTTGCCAACTGTCCTGACTAATAATCCAGATGCTGACCTTACGCCGTTCTTTCCATGGAACAATGAAGTGCAAAAGAATTGCAAGTATGCACAGGGGGCCAAAGGGCAGTTGACTTTATTAACATAATGACTGCATCCATTGCACACTGGCATCTTATCAAATGCAGGCAGGTAGCGATAGTCGCCTGAAGGTTACGCGCTTACGCTATACAAATCACCGCGAACAGAACAAAATGCGCGCGCTCATAGAAAGCGTCGCGCATTTTGCTGTGTCCGAGGGTAAAGTTGTCAACCGTAAATTGTATTATTTTCTGTCAACAGGTATTTGAAGCTCGGTCAACCAGTCCGCATCGCTCTCTTTGTTCCAAATGCCGTCGATGTAACTCTCCCTCGGATTATCGGTTGCAGCGTAGCCGTTTTCGTCGATCCATTTGAAAATATAGGCGTATGCGTTTGAAATCTCGGAGTAAGGGCCTTTGTGCAAAACGGAAACGACAGTAGCGGGATTCATTTCTTTGAATACGATGTCGTCAAAGTCAGGCCACGCCTTATCCACCGCCTCGCAAAACTCGATGCTGACTTCCTTTTCTTTGTATTCGCCGTCGAGGTAAACAACGAAACAGTATTCGGGCGTCGCGCATTTCAGGCCGGGGTACTGTTTACTGACTTTCTCGCCGATGGCAGGGATGACTTCAAAGTATGCGTCGTAACTCGGTAGCGTCATTTTCGTGGAATAGACGAAACACCCCGGCAGATCCTTAATAGTCGCAGAGTAATTCATGAGATTTTTCTCTCCTTCTCCTTGTAGGATAAATTCGATTCGGGAGAGCTGGTGAGTACCTTCAGCAAGTTCGGATATGAGTTCAGCTTTGCGTTTTTGCAAAATGTGCACGATGTCATGCCCGGAAAAGATCAGCTTTATCTCATCGACGGACAGGCCCACTTGCCGCAGCGCCTGTATCCTATGAAGCGTCACAAGCTGTTCGGTCGTATATAAGCGGTAGCTTGTGAATTTGTCTGTGCTCTCAGGCTTCAGAAGGCCGATTTCGTCATAGTAACGAAGCGCTTTTATCGTGGTTTTGCCCATTTTGGAAAACTCGCCGATGCGGAACATATCCATCCTCTCCTTCCTCGTGAACCCATCTTACAATCTCCTGTAAGGGGAGAGTCAACAGGTTTTTTCTCATCGCTCATAGTTTCTTTTCAAGAAACAGCTCAAGCCCCTCGCCCTCGTCATATAAGGTCCCAATGTCTTTGAACCCGTGCTTTCGGAAGAAGTGCTGTCTTTGCTCGTTAGCCATTGTTGATGTTATCTTTCCCTGGCATACCTGACATTGCTTTCTGCCTGCTTTCTTTCAGCGAAATACTCGTCAGCAAGTATGGCGTAGACAGCCTCATCGATCCATTCCTTATCAATGCGCGCCCAAAACGCTTTGCGGTGCAATGCTTCGCGGCGCATACCATTTCGTTCCATTACGCGGTACGAGCCATAGTTGACAGCGGCGCATGGCGCTGTAATACGCCGCAGCTTCAAATCCTCAAAACCATAGCGTATCAACGCGCCGCCGAGTTCAGTGCCATATCCGCGCTTCCAATGGTCGATATGTAAAATCCACCCTATTGTAGCTGTATCGTTATCTGTTTCCGGGTAAATACCGCAGCTGCCAATAACAGCGCCGGAGTCCTTCAGGGTTACGGCGAAGTCCTTTCCGGGCTTTGCTTGTTCTAAAAAGCTTCGCGTTTGCTCTTCAGTGTTCGGCCCCCACGCCATGTACCGCACATTTGCGGGATTGCCACCCCACGATTGTACAGCGATGAAGTCGTCAGGCGTGAGCGCGCGGAGAATCAGCCGCGCAGTTTCAAGAGACTGTAAAAGGTTCATTTACTCCTCCTCCGATGGTATGAATACTCGGACGCTTAGGTATAGTCCATATATTACCACGAAATAGGCCACTTCGGGTAACTATTCTCCATTCTTCTTCATCTGCCTGCTCCATTTTGCGATGGACTTGTTTCGCGCCCATTTCTCCTGTAAGGCAGCAGTTCTGTCAACGGCGTACAGCGCCTCGCGTTTGAGGTTGTTGTAGCTGGCCCACCTGTCGGCAGACAGTTCGCCACTGTCTATAGCCGAAAGGATGGCGCAGCCCGGTTCAGTCTTGTGGCGGCAGTCAGAAAAACGGCAAGACCCAAGCAACGCTTCCACATCGGCGAATGTCTCGCTCACGCCGTCCTCTGCGTCCCACATGCCGAGGCTCCGCATACCCGGCGTGTCAATGACCATCGCGCCGGATGAAGCCCCCGCTTGCGGCGGCAGCATGAATAGCTGCCTGTGCGTCGTGGTATGCCGCCCCCGGCTGTCGTCCTCCCGAATTTCATTGACCGCCATAACATCGTCTCCCATCAGCGCATTGAGTAGCGACGATTTCCCCACGCCCGACATACCAAGGAACACTATTGTCTTGCCGGGAGTAAGGTAAGCATTGAGTCTGTCGAATCCCACGCCATTGACGGCGCTTACCGGGATAATGTCTGTGCCGCCCGCGATATCCTGCATGGAGGTGATTTGTACTTCGTAGTCACCCATCAGATCAGCTTTGGTAAGGATGATGACCGGAACCGCTCCGCTCTGCCGTGACAGTACGAGATACCGCTCCACACGTTTGACATTGAAATCCCGGTTGAGGGATGTCATTATGAACACATAGTCGAAGTTTGCGGCAACGGTTTGATTTCCGCCGCCGGGATAGGGGTCGCGCCGGATGAAACGGCTTTTTCGGGGCAATGTCCTGACAATTTGGCCATCGCCGCCCGGAACCTCGCTAAACCAGACAAAATCACCGGCTGTTGGAAAGGTTTCTCCGCCCTCGCCATAGTATACTCCGGTTTTCAGCCGGGCAAACTGAGCGCCGGATGTCGTCATCAGTTCAAACCGCTCACGATGGACAGCCGTGACCCTGCTGGGGATCAGCCCTTCCGGTGGTGATTCTGTTTCTATGTAGCCGTATTGTTTCAAGTCTGTCATTGGCTTTTCATTTCTCCTGTATCGTTAGAATTTAGCATAGAAATACCGCGAACGGCAGCCTCGTTTGAAGCTGCTATTTCGCGGTGCAAAATAAATCGGGATACGACCTTCACCGTATCCCGCGAGCGTCAACGCAGTTGACGTTCAGCAGTTATTCACGAAAGGTTACTGTAGATGGCACAGCTAAACGCACGGGTGATATCCGTCGATTTCGTCACGATCATGCTAGATAACTGATGCTTGCCATGCCAGATATTCGGTTTTAGGTCTCCATCACCTTAAATATCGACATAATCACATCCCCTTTCGTAGAGCGTTATTCAGACGCTTTTTGTGATGATTTGCCCGATCAGGCTGAGTCCAATATATGACATCGTATTGAAAAAGTCAATCACAAAATATCTATTTCGTTTTTAACAATTGCGCAAACACGGAGGACATTCGCGTCTTGCTTGAAGCGTATGTCAATAGATTGTTTTATCTGTGCTGGTCGATTAAGATTGGATTACCGTCAGGGTCTTCTATGTAGAAGTACTCTGGACCCGTTGTCTGCGTATCGGCTGGTTCTGTGATACTTATCCCCTTTGCCAGCAGTTCTTCCTGTATCTGGCGAACATCCTTAAACTGTTCAATATTCCGGGCATTATTATCCCAGCCGGGATTGAACGTCAGCATGTTTTTCTCGAACATGCCCTGAAAGAGCCCGATCGTGCAGTCACTGCTTCTCATTACAATCCAATTTTGCGCCATATCGCCGCTAGTGGCTGTGAACCCTAATTTCTCATAAAACTCTTTGGAAGCTGCAATATCCTTTACCGTTAAACTCACAGAAAATGCTCCAATACTCATTTTCGAAACTCCTCTCATTCGATTCCATCCTGCACATAACCTTCTTCAAGCAGTGCCGCATAGAGCGCAAACGCGCCCGTCGTTTCGTATGTCTTTGTTCATTATCTATATCCATTAGATTTCCGCAAAATCGCCTCTACCGGTAATCCTTGTGACCTTGCTCCGGTATCCTTCTGATGCAGGGTCGGATAATAGGCGATCTACTATATGGCTGTCATCTCCAAAGTGCATCGGGACTACCCAACGGGCATCAACTTCCTGCATGAAATAGTTTATGCCCCATGCATATTGTTCTTCCAATCGCGGGTCGACGGGCACGAAAGCAAGGTCGATACGCTTGTCACGCAAAAGCGCGATCTGTGATTTATAGCTATCCGCCATGCCCTCATTGTAGTCATCCGGCTCGCCTTCCCAATGCCACCAGTTTAGGTCGCCCGCGTGATAAATGCATAGCCCATCCACCTCGACGACAAACGCGACGCCTTCGTCATTGGACGCCAGCGTCTCCACGGTGAAATCATGCTCCGTCAGCTTTTTGCCCGGCCCAATCATAAAAGCGCCCGGCTCAGCCTGGATATCGTCTGACAGGACGAACCGCAGCTTAGGGATCGTCTCTCCCCAGCCCAGGACGCTGCGGCTATAATGGTCGCCATGCGCGTGTGACGCAAACACAATAACATTGTCATCCGTCAGCACCGCTGGATCGATAACGCCGCTTTCAAGCCCCTTTCCCCTTGGGCGTTGCTGCCAGTAATCGAATACAAGGTAATGCGCGGCTGTCTTTACTGCAAAGCCGCTGTGGTAGAGATACCATACTTTTGCTTTCATTTTGATTTTCCTGCTTTATTTACTATTTGATTAAGATAATCCTAAGAACTTTCTCAACTCAGCTCTCATTTCATCGTAATGTGTCAGCCAGATGTAATGCGCTGCTTCGGGGATTGTGACTAACGCCGAGTTTTCGATCAATGCCTGTATTTGAATGACTGGCCAGTTGGGACGGACGTCCTTTTCTGCGCACATAAACAGGGCGGGCATCTTCAGGTTCGCTATGTCTTTATATAATGAGGGCTTCTGGATGTATTTACGGAAAGACGTATTAACGGCATCATTTACTTCCTCGCTGAACGGGAATTGCATATCGGGCATCGTTTCGCCGTATTTTTCGATGTTTACCAAGCGTTCCTCAATCCATTCGCGGTTGTTTTGCACTCCTATACCGGCAATGAACAAAAATGAATCGACTCTATCAGGATGGCTCAGTGAGTAAAGCAATGACAAAACCGCACCCCATGAATGGCCTCCAACCACCCATGACTCCACCCCGTAGAACTCGCGGATCGCTTCTAAATCTGAAATGATCGTATCAATATCGTATTGCCCGTCTTTGCTGGACCGCCCGCAGCCCCTTTGTTCAAATCGGATCACAGTATAACCATCGTCGATCATCTGCGATACAGGAAGCAGATAATCACATAGACCAGCCCCGCCGTTGCACAACATAGCAAATTTGTCATTTTGACTCCCGGTAATCTCAGTCCAGATTTTCGAATCTCCGACTTTTATGTAGTTTTCCATTTTTACTCCAATCATAGTACAGCACTGTGAGGATATTCGACACTTTCATCCCTTGTACCCGCTCATAAGTTGCCTGAGACTACCGTTCGTTGCTCAGCCGCATCAGCGTTCATTACACACATCCAGGAAAAAACCAGTATTTTAGGTTTTTTAAGCTCTTAAAAGAAGAATAATCGCGATGATGCAAGCTGAAATAAAAACTCCGATTAGAACAGATAATGCTATCAGTAGCGGAATCGTTTTCCCCTTCCGCAAGAGCGATTTGAATAAGCAGTACCCGCCAACTATTCCCGCAAGGGGGAGCAGCAACAGATATGGTTTATCAGTGTTCAGGAAGAACAAGAGTATAAGCATTCCAAAAGCGGCAATCTCAGCCGTCAGCAGAGACGATAAAAAAGCTTTTTTCACTTTAAAGCTACCTCCTCAAGAAAAGATTGTATCCTGTCATATACTCCGTTCACAGAGAAAAGGCTGTTGTGATTCTCGCTTACGAGCGTTACAAGCTCAACGTCGCTGTAGAACAGCTTTAATAGCCGCTCAGACGATGAAATGGGAATCATCTCGTCACCGTGCGAGGCAATCACCAGCGCCGGGCAGGTCACATCCGGAGCATATTCGTATGATGGTAGCTTCTGCTTCACGAGCAGTTTCATCGGGCCATAGAAAATAGGGAGCATACTGTTATAGGCGTCGATCCCTTCCGCATATGGCGCGGCCAGGATCAGCCCTGCGACCGGACGGTTTGCCGCCAGATAGACGGCGCTGCCAGTGCCTAAACTATACCCCATAGCTACAATGCGGCTGGAATCGACGTCCGGGAGCGCAGCGGCGTAGTCATATACCGCCAGTGCTTCCTCATACATATTTAGATAATGAGTTTTTCCATCGTTCAGCCCGTACCCCTCGTAATCCATGTACAGATAATTAAACCCGGCGTAAAACTGCCAGCGGTCATTAGTTTCATGCTGGTCCATTCGCTGAAATGAGCATTCGCCGTTTCCCCCGAAGTAAATGACGAGCGGGGCGACCCCACTGGCCTGCCGATACATCATACCATGATAGATTTTGCCGCTATCAGCAGTGAATGCGACTTCGCTGTACCCCGGCTTGCTTTGTAAAAACGACCGGCTTTCCGGGGAGTCAACATTATAGAAAAACATGCTGTCCTGCACGAAGTATACAAGACCACAGACCGACACAATAACGGTGAGGATGGTTAACAGGACCGAACAAACCCGAGCCTCCAGTTTATTAGGGTTTCTGGATATGAGTTTTCCCGCACAACGCATGACTGTATTTACCAGAAGAACGACCGCTGCGACGAATGCGACAGGCAGAAGGAGAGAACCCATGCCAAACCAGATAAATATACCGATCACGCTGATGATCCCTGCGCAGAAAGCCATATGCACAGCGACCTGTTTTGAATTTCCGTTTTTCATGATGCACCTTTTTCTACAAAGAGATACTTGTCAAATAACACTTCCTTCGCATGATCATAGACAAAAATTCTTTAATTAAATATATACTCTAACTGAAAATTATATTAAGATACTTCGACCATTATAGCAAATATGTCAAATTTTCATCGAAACTCTTATAGCGACAGGGGGCCGTAGCTTCACTTCCGTTTTGCTACAGCCCCCTTTAATAATGATACGCTGATTTCCAATGTCACGAAATCCATAGCCGCCTTGAAAGGAGAAGCCGCAATGTCAGACAATGAGAAATTTGAGGGGTTCAAGCAATCGCTCATTGATGAAAACGAACGGCAATA
>Ga0082212_10000704_pt1 | contig 48662 bp, 36 predicted proteins | sample TergutNt197P3_FD_71548 | JGI IMG/M metagenome (GOLD analysis project Ga0082212, IMG submission 71548) | Neocapritermes taracua P3 segment gut microbial communities from Petit-Saut dam, French Guiana - Nt197 P3 | ecosystem: Host-associated > Arthropoda: Insects > Digestive system > Gut ... | reverse complement strand
CTGCGAGTCGCGGAGCCTGTGTTCCTCACTTCGTTCGTCAACCACTTCCTTGGTTTCGGGATAGTGCGCAAGCGCACTCTCCGCTCAACCTGCGTCGTGGTGCTGCGGAGCCCGCCAGGGCGACTCGTAGTGCTCCGCGGAATGACTGGGGAGGTGTCCAGATGACGGGGGAGGTGTCCAGGTTAGTTCCAGGTCACCGTACTTTGGCCTATGGGGAGAACTTCGATCCAAGTTTTACCCACAGGCATGACGATCGGATCTCCAGCAGCATTGAAGAACTGCCACATGGAGGCCCTGGATTCACGCTTCCACCGGATTTCAGCAACCATCTGTCCTGAAGCAACGAAAGCAGTACCTTCGCCGACAAGTTCGACTGTGGGAATAGGGCCTGGGGAATCCTTGTCGATCGCAGCATTAATCACGATGACATTAGAGACGGCTATCTGGGTACCACTGGCGGTCAGCGCAGGCTGGTCGCCTTCAAAGCGCATCCACTCAAGATCATCAACATCCCACGTCCAGTGTGGTTGGGCCCCACCGGGAAAGAGGATTGAAAAGTCGTTGGTCATGTTCCCATCCCACTGCGCTGTACCACCCATTCCAGCAGCATCAAATTGTGCGAGAGGTTCCGGGGCAGGAGAGTTCGGTTCTGGGGTGTACGCCGAGGGCACATGATCACCACGCAGGACAACATAACCTTGGGGCCACATTGGTTCATTGGTCGCGGTCAGTCTCCCTAGCGAAGACACATCTGAGGGCATGGAAGAGTGGAAGACGGCACTCAACCGAGTGGTATTGTCCCCGGCAGCTTCCTCCACCACCAGATCAGCATCTTCCACACCGGCAAGCGGACGATTGTCAGCTGAATTCTCGATCTCCATCACGACAGCTGGGTGGGAGGCAATGTCCCCGCTAAAGGCAATGCCTGTCAGTGGCCATTCTCCTTTGATCTGCGCAGTGGTCGGTTCGTCGGTGGGTTCAGTTGAGGAAATGAAGGGGAGTCGGGAGATGAGAGGATCAAGCCAGCCAACAAAGTAGGCACCCACTCCGCCAGCAACGAGGACGACGAGAGCGATCAGGACGACGAGCCCTCCTTTGCCACGTGAGCGTTTCTCTTGTTTTTCTGTCGCTGGTAATGCTCGACGCGGTTGTCCCTTGTTGTTCACAGCTGTCATCCCTTCATCAGTACGAGCGCGGGTGCTCGTACACACCTTCGATCATCCGCGCATCATTCTACTGTACGCCACTGATAGCCTTTTTTGTCGCGTACTTCCTCCAGAATTTCTATGTGAAAAACTCCTGGTGCTGTGAGCAAAGTACGCGTGCAGGGGATGAAGGCAGTAGAGTTATGGCCAAGCCCATCGGTGTCAGTCGATGCTCCGCTGACTGCCGAGGGTTGTTGTACGCCTATCAGGCACCAACCCACGAAGTAACTCAGGGGCATAGAGTCAAGGAGAATGTGCGCGTGAATACCGGACAACAGCCAAAATTCGTTTACGACTTTAGTGAAGGCGATGCCTCCATGCGTAACCTTCTGGGGGGAAAGGGTGCCAATGTCGCTGAGATGACGAGGCTCGGTATGCCCGTACCTCAAGGTTTCACGATCACTACCGAGGCATGTACGCAGTACTACAACGATGGGGAAACCATTTCGGATGCTATTCGCGCTGAGATCATGGAACATGTGGCAACCATGGAAGCTGAGCAGGGAAAGAAGTTCGGTGACGCTGATAATCCTCTTCTCGTGTCAGTACGATCCGGGTCGCGCGCGTCCATGCCCGGCATGATGGATACCATCCTCAATTTGGGAATGAACGAGACCGTGGTTGAAACCATGATCAAGAAGTCGAATAATCCTCGCTGGGCTTGGGATTCGTACCGTCGCTTCATTCAGATGTATTCCGACGTGGTCATGGAGGTCGGTAAGGCGTACTTTGAACGTCTCATTGACGAGATGAAAGAGGCTCGCGGTGTCACTCTCGATGTTGACTTGACTGCTGAGGATCTCAAAGAACTCACCTACCAATTCATGGCCGAATATAAGGACAAGATTGGCGCTGACTTCCCCAGCGACCCCATTGAGCAGATGTTCGGCGCGATCAAGGCAGTGTTCCGTTCCTGGAATAACCCTCGCGCGGTCTACTATCGCCGCATGAACGACATCCCCAGCGATTGGGGAACAGCCGTCAACGTGCAGTCCATGGTGTTCGGGAACCTGGGTGATACTTCGGGTACGGGGGTGGCTTTCTCGCGCAACCCTTCGACTGGTGAGAAGGGGCTCTTTGGTGAGTTCCTCATGAATGCTCAAGGTGAAGACGTGGTCGCGGGGATTCGTACCCCCGAGAACATCGACAAGCTACAAGAGATCAACGCTGGCGTCTACAACCAGTTCACCGAGATCGTGGGCAAGCTCGAATCTCACTACAAGGACATGCAGGACATGGAGTTCACTATCGAAGATGGGACCCTCTACATGTTGCAGACTCGTAACGGCAAGCGTACGGCTGCTGCTGCTTTCCGGATCGCCTCCGACCTGGTCGATGAAGGAATGATCGATGAGAAGAAGGCTGTGGCGATGATCGATCCTAAGCAGCTTGATGCTCTGCTCCATCCACAGTTTGACGCAGCCGAGTTGAAGGCCGCCACCCCGATAGGCAAGGGACTTCCTGCTTCTCCTGGTGCTGCGACCGGTCACATCACGTTCACTGCTGAAGCTGCCACCGAGTGGACGGTCAAGCAGGGCAAGGATGTCATCTTGGTTCGCTTGGAGACCTCTCCAGAAGATATTGAGGGGATGTACCACGCCAAGGGCATCCTCACTGCCCGTGGTGGTATGACCTCGCACGCGGCAGTGGTGGCTCGCGGTATGGGTACATGTTGCGTGGCGGGTCTCGGTGAGATCCGTTTCGGCGCTGATGAGAACTCTTTCACTCTTGGTGGCAAGGAATACTTCGAGGGCGACTGGATCTCTCTCGATGGTTCGACCGGTAACGTCTATGGCCAAGAGATCAAGACGGTTCCTGCTGAGATCGGTGGAGATTTTGCTCGCATCATGGCCTGGGCCGACAAGTACCGTACCTTAAAGGTACGCACGAACGCTGACACTCCTGGCGATGCCCGCAAGGCTGTCGAATTCGGCGCTGAAGGGATCGGATTGTGCCGTACGGAACACATGTTCTTCGAGACTGACCGTATTGCCGCGATCCGGGAGATGATTGTCGCTGACACTGTCGAGCAGCGCAAGGTTGCCCTCGCAAAATTGCTGCCCATGCAGCGCGGTGACTTTGAGGGAATCTACGAGGCGATGGAAGGCCAACCAGTGACCGTACGCCTGCTCGACCCGCCCTTGCATGAGTTCCTTCCTACTGATGAGGCTGACATTAAGGCTCTCGCCACAGAGATGAAGATCACGGTCGACGACTTGAAAGCGAAGATCGATTCACTCCATGAGTTCAACCCGATGATGGGTCACCGCGGGTGCCGCCTTGATGTGACGTACCCCGAAATTGGCGAGATGCAGACCCAGGCCATTATCGAGGCTGCCATCAATGTCCAGAAGCGCAATCCTGGGTGGAAGGTTGTACCCGAGATCATGGTGCCGCTGGTGGGTGAGGTCAAGGAGCTGGCTTTCGTCAAGGCAATCATCACCGAGACTGCTGACCGCATCATTGCTGAATCCGGTATCGATCTGACCTACATGGTCGGTACCATGATTGAGATTCCGCGTGCTGCTCTGACCGCTGACCAGATCGCCACCGAGGCGGAATTCTTCTCCTTTGGTACGAATGACCTCACGCAGATGACTTTCGGTTTCTCTCGTGATGACGCGGGCAAGTTCTTGGATGCCTACTACGAGACTCGCATCTATGAAAACGACCCCTTTGCTCGCCTCGACCAAGATGGTGTAGGCAAACTCGTGGAGATGTCTGTGGAGCTGGGCAAGAAGACTCGCCCGGATATCAAACTCGGCATTTGTGGGGAACACGGCGGTGATCCATCATCGGTCGAGTTCTGTCATCGCGCTGGTTTGCAGTACGTCTCGTGTTCACCTTTCCGCGTACCTATTGCTCGATTGGCTGCCGCTCAGGCTGCTTTGCGCTAGTCCAGGAAGGATCAGGGTGTCTATCGCCGTTTCAACATACGGTTGATGCGGTAGTGCCCGTACGCGATGGTCAGTGCGATCCAACCGATTAAGACAAGCAGAACCATCCATCCTGCCCACATATCCCCATGGCCGAGGTGAATGTGAACACCGAGCAGGTCCTCCAGCAGATGGGGTTGGGTTTCTCCGCTCAATCCTGGTTGGAGCACTGGTGCACGCACGAGCGACGTGACTTGTGCAAAGGGGAGGAAACCGACCACAGTCGTCATGCCTAAACGGAAATTCAGGGTGTACGCCAAAGCGAGTACACCCGTGGCTGATCCTGCCACAAAACAGTATCCGCCAAAGGAACCGCGTGAACTGGTGAAGGTCATGGCCACAAAGTTGAGGGCAGCAAAGAACAGCGATCCTAAGGCTAACCCACCTAAGAGAGCAAACCAGCCCACAGCGGACATGATCCGACTGCCGAAAGCTAAAGCCCACACTTGGTGGACAAGAATGACAAAGACTGTGGAAAAGAAACTCACTAGCCATGCAGCGATGATGTGTCCCCACATGACCTGCCAGGGGCGAGCCCCAGTCGACAAGTGGAGCCCGATCCGCCCAGAATGCATGTCGGTGAGGAAACTCACCATGACTGCCGCCGTGGTAACGAAGAAGGTCATGACGGCCACACTGGTGAAATACCATCCGTCGGTCAGCCCGGTGACGTCAGCTCCCGTACGCAAGGATTCGAGGACTGAGAAAGTTTGTGGTTCGAAGAAACCGTAGAAGAACAACCACAACAACACAGGTGTTGCTAGTGTGAGGTAGAAGATCGAGCGGGCATGGAAAAAGACCCGAAGGCTTCTCATGACCATGGTTGACAGGATTCCTAGGGATTCTGATTGTGTACTCATAGTGAATCCTCGTCACGATCTGAGGACAGTCTCTTTCGAGCACCTTCGAGTCGTTTGGCTACCGCTAATTGCACTTGTGCTTGCTTCTCCATTTCTTTGTCGAGTGGGCGGGATAGTTCTTCTGACAGGTGCGATTCACGTGTCAGGAATGTTTCTTCGTCGCCTTGACGCGTTGGTGTTTTCGTACGAGAAGTGTGGTCGGGTTCACCAGTGGTCTCGTCATCATCGGCAAAGTCTTCTTTGTAGTGTCGTTCGACCATCCGTGAGAATTCATCATCATGGTTGGCGAAGGAGCGTGGTTTCTTCCGGATGGGTTGTTCTCTCGACTTCGACTTTTCTTCGCCAGATGAAGAGGTACGGTGGTCACCGTCTCGGAGAGTCGACGATGAGCCTGGACGTGAAGGATTCGCGGGGGCTGGTTTTTTAGCGGTCGAGGATGTGCCGGGAGAACCAAGCTTGGGAATCTTGGTGGAACCAGTCATGCGAGACAGGTCGAGTAAATGGGCAGGTATTTCCGGAATGGGGATATCGTCAGCGCTCACCAGTGGAGGGAAATCAGCTAAGACATCCGCAATGACAGTGTCGCGTATAGGCTCAGATTCTTCGTGAGGATCATCGTCGATCTCTTCCCAATTTTCAGCGACAGATCGCAGTAGATCACCTGGGCTCATGGATGCAGGATCCTGTGGAGGCGACCACGGGCTTTCAACGAGACGAGTCTCATCCAGTGGAGTGTCTGGTTGTTCGGTGTCATCTGTTGGGGTGTACGGCTCTTCGCTGACGTGGTGATCCTCCTGGGAGTTGTCGTGATCCGTGTCCAGATCTTCATCACTGCCCTGATCGGGACTCTGGTCGTATGCTGGGTCGATCTTGAACACTTGTACTGCTGTCGGATCAAATGGGGGTGTGATACCACCTGGCTCCAAGGCGTCGGGCTCGATGTCCACACCGTGGGGGGCCTCCTCTAAGGCGTCTTCCTCGGCATCTTTTTCACGCTCTTCACGGCCAGGATCTCTTCCTTCTCTCAGCTCCGAGGTCTCGTCACTGGACTGAACGTGAATAGTTTCTTCCGCCATGTCTTCTTGGTGGTGCTCTTCTGTGACAACCGGCTCCACCTCACGGGCTTCTTCACCCTCACCAAGACTCTGGGATTCTTCTCCACGCTCGGGAACCTGATGGGGTGTCGCTGCTCGTACTCCAGCAAAATTGAGGGTGAGGTTCTTTGGCCTGTCCATGGTCTGTGAAGTGGACACTGGGATCAATGCTTCTGGGAGTCCCAAATTGTTGGGTGTCTCTGTGGGTGCTGCGACCTCGGCTGCCGGAGGTTGCGATGGACGTGGAGCCGGGGCATCTGGAGTTGGGGTGCTTGGAGCTGCAGCAACCGGGGATTCAGTAACTGGTGGTGAGACTGGGGTTGGAGATGCTGATGGGGTCACACGAGAAATGGGTTCTGGTGGTTTCAAGGTGGGAGGCTGTTGAGCCGGGGGTACGGCAGGTGTGGGTGTCTCAGGGTGGGGCGCAGTGACCAGCGGTTTCTTCAATGCAGCGATCGGGTTCGATAAGATCGGCGGGAAACGCCCGGGCATGACTTTCTTCTCCGGGTCGGGTGTGGATGCTGTCGATTTGCGTGGGATGGATGGACCTTGGTAGTTGCGCAGAGGCTGATAGAGGTCGTTGAATCCTTCCCACACTTCTAAAGAGTCGTCTTCCCATAACCCGAGCACTTCATCTAGGGGCTCTAGGTCTTCAAAATCACCCAAGACCGGATCTGGGGTGGAGGGTTCACGTGGCATACGTGGTTGAAGGATGCCGATACCCACATCTGTGTCGTCGTCGAAGAGCCCGGAATGTGGGTCCCAGAAGGAGGTCACCGTATCGTGGCCCAAATCCGATCCTATATCGCGATTCAAGGCCACAGGTGGCTCGTCAGCGTACCTGCCTTTTAACTCAGAGGTCATGGTTTTGTGGCTGAGCAGTTGCAGAAGATCACCCAGCGACTCTTGATCAAATTTCTCCAATAGTGTGCTGGGTTTGCCTCGCGCAACAATGAGACCATCTTCCATGATGGCAACTGTGTGAGCTCGTACGGCAACCGACGTGGACCCTGTGGATAGGAGAACTGATGTACCTTTGCGCAATTCTAGGATGATGGTTTGCCACACGAGTTCTGCACTGCGAGGATCAATTCCTGCAGTGGGTTCATCTAGCACAAGGAATCTGGGACGATGGACGAGGGCTCGGGCTAGTTGGGCCCGCCTCCTTAAACCTACAGACAGGTGACGTACGGGGGTGTCTAAGACTTCAGTGAGTTCTAGACGGGCACAGATGTCTTCCATGGCACCTCGCCTGTCACCTTTGACCCGACGCAAACGGGCAGCAAACAGGAGGTTTTTCGCTAAGGTGAGTGAGTCATCGAAGAGGTCGGATGAGAGGACTGCCCCGACTCCTGGGCGTTCATGGCCACGGGTAATGAGATGACCATCAATAGCAATAGCCCCATATTCTGGATGGGCAACTCCGGCAAGACAAGCCATCAGCATGGCTTTGCCGTGGGTATCAGAACCGAGCAGGACACAGAATTCACCATGGCGTATGGTGAGGTTGACACCACGCAGGGTATGTACCCCTCGATGGGTCATACGCATGTCCGTCACGGTGATGGCCACTGGATCTCCCGATATTCCTTACTTGTTAGCGAGATTCTTTGTTGATTGCCTCATTGATGTTCCTACCAGTTGAGGTTTGAATAGAGTCTCGCAGGAGAATTATCTCACAGCCTCCCACAACTCGATATTTTTTCTCTCTTTCTGGGTGAGAAATCCTGTGCAGAATACTCTCCCCTTGACAGTACAATGCGTGGCATAGTAATGTGGCACAAGTAGGAAAACATGACCGTACTGGTGCTTGAGAGGATAAACATGACAGATCCGGTGATCTCCCCAGACCTTCTTCGGGGCAACACTGACACCATGATTCTCAAGATCCTTGGTGAGGATGACCACTATGGGTACGAGATCGTCAAAATTCTCAAAACACGCTCCCATGGAGCCCTCGAACTGAAAGAAGCCACCCTCTATTCGAGTTTGCGCCGCCTCGAAACGGACGGAGACATCGAATGGCATTGGGGTGACGAAACCCAAGGAGGGCGCCGGAAGTACTACCGGATCACTGACCAAGGCCGCCACACCTACACCACCAACAAAGCCAATTGGGAGCATACGAAAGCAATCGTTGATCTCTTGATCTGACCCAAGCACTCACACTGCTCTAAGAAAGGACACCCCATGGACGCCACTGTCATGGACCGTATTGATGACTATCTGGATGGCATCTTCGGGCCGTACGACCAGTCCCCTTCCGTTGCTGAACTGCGAATTGAGGTACGCCACAATCTCCTTGATCGCCTTGGTGACCTTCTTGAGCAAGGAGTGGATGAGGAAGTAGCATACGCCCAAGTCATCACCATGGTGGGTGACATTGAGACGACTATCGCAGAGTTCGCGGAGAAAGATCGAATCTACGATGAGTCCTCCCCCGAGGATCAGGAAACACCGATCTCACCTATCGGAGGGTTTGTTAGCCAAGAGGCAACGACTCATTCTCCTGAGACCCGACCAGATGAGCCGCAGGGTTCACCCGAGCAGATCCCCTCCGGAGACAGTCCTGGAGAAACCTATACTGGCGCCTCTGCGAAACACCGGCGAACCTCGCCACCAAGCTGGGCGGATGACATGGCTGATGCGATGGCTGATGGAATCGACTCTGTGATCTCCCATGTGTCGAATGCTCTGACCAAGGCCGAGGAAGCACTGTCTGACACTGGTTTCGTTGGCCTCTTCATCGGCGGGGACACCCTTCGGGATCGCAAAGCTGACTGGAAGAATCGTTGGGCGGGCAAGCGTGGCAAGACTTTTGCTGCTAGTGAACACCGGCGAGCAGACTTCTCTAACCAAGACCTGAAGGATGCCAATTTCATCGGTGCCAGTTTGGTTGACACTGATTTCAGTGGATCAGACCTGTCAGGAAGCTCTTTCAGGGCTTCTGACGCAAGGCGGGTGAAGTTCAATAGAAGCAATCTCAGTGGTTCCACTCTCTCGTCTTGTTCGATGCGCAATTCGCAGTTCCACCACACGCTGATGCCTGAGGCTGTCCTGTCGTACTCCGACATGAGAAAAACAGAGTTCATTGGCGCCACCATGACTGGGGTGCGGGTTCGCTTTGGTGACCTGCGAGGCGCGCGTTTTTCTGACTGCCACATGGATGGTGCTGATTTTTCTGGTACGGACTTGCGCCGGGCAAGTTTTGATGGACTCATGCTTCGCGACATTAATTTCACTTTCGCCAACCTTGCTGAGGCCACCTTTCGCGGTGCAACCCTGGTTAACGTCAACTTCCGCCATGTCTCCCGCAAAGCCATGGCAACCATGGTCTTCCAGGACACCTCCATGGACCGAGCTACGTATGCGAGTTTGCGAGTAGTGCGCGACAACATCTCTGGAATCACCATCCTCGACGACTAGCCGGTCGTACGCACCCCACTGCATCTAGGAGTATTACCTGAGCACTACTGTTCTCAGTTCAGATCGGATACTGCTGCGCGAATGCCACCATCTCTTGGAGCTGCTGATAGTGTGTTTCTAGAAATTGATTCTCCAACTCTATCTGTACAGTGGTGAAGATTTCTGTAAAGCTGGTTTCCGCTCGACAATCAAAATCATCTAGTGCGATCACAATTTCGGCAGCTGAGCCAGTTAGTGAACGCTCCTCCTCTGGGGTGCTTCTTTCACCTTGGTACTGAAACCAGGATTCACCTAAAGATCCATCGGCTCGTGTGCGAAACGCCATCATGTAGGCTGAATCAGGATTAATAAGCACATCAAATTCTGAATATGCAGTGCCGGATGCAAAATCATAGCCTCGGTGAGACATGCAATCGCTCCACAAGAGCGATAATTCCATAATACGCGAGTCCTCCATGACATCGGAAGGAAGATCCTTGAGGTCCATGACTAGATCCTGGTACTGGTTTTTGAACATCTCTTTTATGCTGGGATTGCTCTCATCTGCGGTCACTTGCTCTTCCTCGAGTAATTCACCACAGGACTTCGCGGCGCCCTGCGGTGCAGATCCATACGGATTTCCACCAACTAAGGCAAGATCATATTCTGCTTGAGCTGGAGGAGCTAGCGAGTCACGGTATTCAACGTTTTTCACTATCTCTTCAGAGTGCGGTGGGTAGTACACTGCCGCAAGTACGCCGTAACCACTTCGAGCCGTTTCTTCACGAGTGTCTGGCAAGCTTGGGAGCCAAACTCGGTCACCTTGGGGGAAAAACCCTGGCATCACCTCCGGCTGGACCCAGGGAACAGGATAGTAAGTAAACCCTCTGTCTTTCATGCACTGTGCGAGGTTAGCTTCGTGCTGTTCATGTTCATCTTTCAGAAAAGGATCATCATTCTCAGGCGTGGTGTATATTCGGACTACATCAATATACTGCGCCAAAGGAAGATCAGCAGTATCTGGTGCGGCGGCAACACTTTCAACCGGGGTAGACTCCTGGTTCGAATCGCCAGTAGAGCATCCAGCCAAACCAACAGTCAAAAGTGCTGTCGCCAATGCTAGTCCCAACTTATTGTGGAAGCACCATTCTGCATTCACCATTTTGCCCATGTCCAACTATTTGATTCCATGGATTCCCCGCTGACACCAAGGCATAAACGATGTCTGCTTGCCAGTAACAGGGCCATAGACTCCATCTTGGGTGACCCCACCGCGTTTTTGGATTACTTTAACGGCTGCTTTCGTTATCGGCCCGAAATCTTTATCAACTTTGAGATTCTGTTTGTAGCAGTCTTTAGCAGCTGCCTGTATTGCCCAAACATGACCTCCGTATGATCCAGAACCAGAAATGCAATTTGCGGAAGTTATTTTCCCTGAGAAATAGACTGGAACTTTCCGAATGTCCATAGCGCTAGTTTGAATGATCTCGTACCCATTGCACCAATAGGTGGCTGCTGCTTCCGCAGTAGGTGCGGTTGTTGTAGGTGCTGCAATCGTCAGTCCACCCGCCAGCAGTGCTAAAGCAGCGGTTGCTACTGCAATTCTTCGAGCTATTCTTTTCATAACGTCTCCTTTGACTACGAATAGTCTTAGATATTCACCATGAGTATCCAAGGTGACTTTGACATTACAGTCTTGCCCCCCCCCCCGTGTCAAATAACGATATGTTAATTTCTCATATAATGAGATCAAGGTCAGGTGGAACAGTGATTGGGTTTATTAATGGTGTATATGTTCCAATTGGACTACTTCCCAATGCCGTGCAATTCGTTGTTAAAGCTCTTCCGTTTGGCCACAGTGCAGTTGGGTTTCGCCAAGTACTAATGGCTGGCTCTCAGGATGCGGTTTTTGGCGGGTATACCAGCGATATTTCAACTATATATCGAGAAACATATGGCCTTTCTTACTGGTGGAGTGGAAATGAGTTGTCCATTTGGGTAAGCATACTTTACCTCGCCGCTATCACGGTGCTCACATTCTTTCTATTAGTCATATCCTATTCAAAGCATAATCAGTCAAAGTGAAACCCAAGATGGGGAAAATGATAAAAACAAGCCCACTTGTTACTGGATTGGGACTTACTCCCAAGAAAATGACGACTATTAGCCAAGCATCAGTAGTAGCTATTGACAGCGACACTGACGCAGACGATGAAGCAATTCCCAATAGTGGTTGAACCTGTACGGGAAGGGGAAGTCGATATTCGTGTGACCATGATGGTCAACCTGGCCCCCATCATTCGCCCCACACAAGTAAGATAGTACGGTGAACAGGTCCACCCCCAGCGTACGAAAGCTGACTCAGGTTTGCCTTGCACTTGTCAGTGTCCTCGCCCTCATAGCCGCACCTTTCACCCCTAGTCCGCCTGCACATGGGGTCGAACCTGAAGCGAGTGTCGTCTTCTCTGACATCACGGTGACCTCCACAGGTCTCACCCTGACGGGGACCACCACCAACACCGGAACCGAGCCCATCTACCGGGCGCAAGTCGTGCTGTGGATCGACACAGATCCGATCACCACCAAGGACCAACTCGATGGCGCTGTCAGCTCCAATGCTGAACTGGACACCGGCAACCGCATCCTTCTCAACTCAGCAGAAACCATCATCACTGGGGGCCAAGCAGGCTTCGCACCTGGGGAGAGTGCACCCTTCACTGTGTCGGCATCCTGGAAAGAATTGGGCATCAACCGTGATGGGGTTTATCTTGGCGGAGTTCACGTACGCGGATCATCTTCCACGACCAGCTCCCCAGTCACTATTGCCCGCGGTCGTACCCTCATTACCCATGCGACCGAGCTTCAGGCAACAACAGCCACAGTCGTGATGCTCACCTGCCCACCAAGCCTGCTCACTGATTCAGTCTTCACTAATGATTCGCTCGCCGATGAACTCGACACGAGACTCGCCACCCTCATTGATCTAGCTAAAGAACCCACCATGACCTGGGCTGTAGATCCTCGGCTCTACCATGAGGTGAGAATCATGGCTGGCGGATACACCATCTGGGATGGCCTGACCACGACACCAGGAACCCATTCCGATCTGGCTCGTGCATGGCTCGCGGAATTCGACCAACTTGACCGTTCCTTAGGTTATCGACTCCCCTGGTCAGACCCCGATCTAGGGTTCGGGTACACCTCAGGTACGGATGTGATTACTCCAGCAGTACTCGCTGGGGAAGCCAACCCAGAACTGAATGACCTTCCCCTACTCATCCGCCCCCATGGTGGCCGTGTTGATGAAGGATTCCTCGACTACATGATGGAACTTGAACCGGATATCATTCTTGCTTCCACGTCACGCAGTGCAACCTTTCACGACACCATCGTGATCAACACTATGGCTGATCCTTTTCCTGGGGGCCCCGGCCCAGACAACCCAGACACCAACCTTCAAAAGATTCAACGAGCAACCGCAGAATCTGCGGTGAGCAAGGTTCCACAGATACGCGTGATAGAAACCACCGAGCAGGCTGCGCTGCTGAGTCCACCATCGTGGGTCAAAACCGTACCCCTCTGGTCAATCCAAACCCAAGGGCCCTGGTCACCCAGTGCCTGGGATTCACCGCCCATGGGTGTGCTCACCAAGGATGTCATCACTGCACTCAAAACTGCCCACGCCACCGTCAAGGAGTACGCTGATCTCATTGGGGATGATGAAGCAACACAGGTGCTCACCACCGTACCTATGGCATCCATAGCCTCCCAGTCTTGGACAAGTCCCGAGGAAGCCCATGCCTATGCCGAGGCTGTTGACACATGGCTGAAAGAGATCATGGGAAGGGTGACCATCTGGGCTCCTGCGCATGTCTCACTCACGTCTCGGACCTCACAGTTTCCTGTGACCATCACCAATGGATTAACCGTACCGGTTTCTGTTCGTGTCAAAGCACACGTGGTCACAGCAGCAGACTCCCCTGCGCTGCTCTCTGTTCTTACGAGCGATGTCGTTCACGTTGGCCCTGGGGATCGCCTGTCCATCAACTTGTCTTCGCGGATCTTACGCGAAGGAGAAACTGATGCTGTCCTCATTCTCGAAACTCCAGCAGGAACAGTGTTAGAGTCCGAAACCACCATTCACATTTCAGCGAGAGCCTCAGCCTGGATGGGATGGATGGTCACGGGAAGCGCATTTTTCCTCTTCATGCTCGGCACCTTCCTGAGGGTACGTACGGCCAAACGGAAGAGGGAATCTTCATGACCAAGGCGACACCTGACGACACCCCCCGGGCACAATCGAGCCAACCTGCCATGGATCAACCGAAGCTCATGTCATCCACTTTGCTGATGGCTTCCGGCACCCTCGTGTCACGTTTTTTGGGGGCTGTACGCGTCCTCCTGGCAGGATATCTTTTCATCTCTCAGTCTGTTCAAGCAGACATTTTTTCGATCGGTACGGCCATCCCCAACCAGATGTATCTTCTTTTCGCTGGTGGGATCCTGAACGCCATTCTTGTTCCACAACTGATGAAATCTATGCGCCATGACGCCGATGGTGGTCAAGGGTTTTCTGACCGCATCGTGACCCTCTTTGGTCTGATCATCCTCAGTTTGACGATCCTACTGATCATTTTCCATCGGTACGTCGTTGCCCTGGTGACATCGTCATCGTGGCGCGACCCAGCCCGAGCAGTCCACTACCAGTCCTTGACCACATTGACCCTCTTGGTTCTTCCCCAAGTGTTCTTCTTTGGTGCCTTCTTCCTTGGTGGGCAGATTCTCAATTCTCGTGGGTCTTTTGGCCCGATGATGTGGGCACCAGCGATCAACAACGTCATTCAGGTGGCTATGCTCGCCACGTACGCGGTGATCTGGGGTTTCCATACTGACACCCAGCAAGCTTTCACTTCTGCACAGATTGTTCTCTTAGGTGTCGGGTCACTAATAGGGATCATTGCCCAGGCAGCTATCCTCATTCCCTTCCTGAAGAAGGTTGGTTTCCGGTATCGGCCCCGTTTCGATTTTCTTCACACCGGTCTGGGAGCAACTGCTCGAGTGGCGACCTGGGCGATCGCCATGGTTTTGGCAACACAGGTCAACTACATCATCGTGACCCGCATGGCTGGGGGCGCGACCCATGGAGGTAGCGGCGCAGGAAGTTACATTCTCGGAGCTTCCATGCTCATCTTCTTCCTGCCCCACTCACTCCTGACTGTGTCCTTAGCGACAGCCCTCCTACCGACCTTGTCCCATCTCGCCGCCGGTGAGCAGTGGGAGAACTTCATGAACCAGCTTCAGTCGTCACTGCGCATTATTTATGCAGCTATTATCCCTTTGGCTTTCTTGATCCTCGTGGTGGGCCTGCCGGTCGGTGTGGCCGGATGGGGAATCGAGCGTGGTGGAGCCTACATTGGATGGACTCTCGTGGTGTTTTCACTCGGTCTGATCCCGCTCACACTCCAGCACCTCATGGATCGAGTTTTCTTTTCGATGTCTAACACTCGTACTCCCTTCTTCATTGAAGTGCTGTTCGTGTCCATCACCTCTGGGATAGCGATCCTTGGGGTTGTTGTCTTTTCTGTCCCCTCAGTGTGGGTGGCTCCCTGCATCGCTGGAGGGTACGTTCTCGGATACGTCGGGGCTGCTTTCCTAGGATGGAGACTGTTCAAAAGGGCAATCCCTTTCGAAAAGAAATTCTTCCTCACCGGCCACATGATGCGCCTCGTGGCCATCTCCATCCCTAGTGCCCTGGCTGCTGGTCTGGTCGTGTGGGGAACAATCAAACCCGTCATTGCGGCCAGTTTCCACCCAGAATTGGCCTCAGAATTGCCGATTCCTGGACAAGGTATGGCATTGATCGGCTCGGTGAGCGCCCTCATCGTGGGTTGTGGTGTTTACTTGGTACTAGCAAAACTGTTCAAGATCTCCGAGATCACAGAATTGATGGACCTTGTCCGCCGGAAACTGCGAAAGGAGCCCACAGGTGGAGTCTGACACCGAATACACGGATGCCTATCCTGTGGACCCCCCTCATCCGGGTACTGATCGTGAAGATTCAGGCCCGCGCCCACACCCTGTACCACGGCGCCCAACGCGGCGTGAAAAGTCTCAGCGTATACGCCGCAGCCAAGATTCTAGTGTGTGGAAAGACACTTCTTCGTTGTTTGATGATGGTGATACTGACGCTCAACCGATCCTTACCGGGTTGGCACCGCTCGTACCTGGGGCAGTGATCTCTGGGCGTTATCGCCTCATCGACATGGTCTCCAAACATGGGGTGGGTACCCGCTGGAGTGCCACCGACGAATCCTTGTCTCGCCCGGTCTATGTCACGGCTTTTCCCCTGGATGACAACACGGGCAACTATCTTGAAGCAGGGCGCCTAGCCTCTGGGGTCATGGACGCCCATTTCTTGAGGATCCTCGATGTCGACAAAGATGCCGATGGGGGTTTCATCATTTGTGAGAGGACCGATGGGCGTACTCTGACAGAGATCCTGAGCTCGAAACCTTTGAGCGGGCAAGAAGCAGCTTGGGTGGTACGAGAGGTTGCGGTCGGGCTCGCCTCAGCCCATGCCTCACAGCAATATCACTGCCGAATCGATCCCACGAAGATCCACATCACAACTGGTGGGAACGTGAAAATCTCTGGGTTGCGAGTTGACTTGGCTCTCACTCCACGACACTCTGATCGTGAACTGTCCCGTACCCACATGGAAGCCATGGATGTTGTCGGATGCGGTGGATTACTCTACGCCTGTCTCACCGGAACCTGGCCTGGTAGTGCAGAAGTTGGGTTGCCGAAGGCACCGCGCCATGATGGTGGTCTCCAACCTCCTGGCCAGGTACGTCCTGGCACTTCGGTAGCACTGGACAAACTCACTGGGCGGATCTTGTCGTTGAAGGATCCTGATCACCTTGCGACTGCCCAAGAGGTGGCTGAAGCTCTCTCTGCAACGTTGGGTTCACAAGATCCTACACATTCTCTTATTGATCGGGTGAGTAGTGCTGAAGAAGCCCCCCGCTCGCAGGTCGCTGCACAACAGGGTCCTGCTCAGCGGCCACGAATCCTTGGAGTCAGCGATAAAACCACCGCGAGCGAGAATCCTGACGCGGTCACTGATGATGTGGAACCTGCCCATACGCCCGAAACGCGAACACCAATCAGTGGGGACGACTCTGTGACTGTGGAAGTCACTGCACCAGCAAAGGATTCACCCCAGGAACATGACCAAACCACTGATGACCAACCCGGCGCCGGTAAGAAGCGGATTGCCCGCGACAAGCCAGTGAAGAAGAATGACACAGCCGTACCTTTACGTGCACCGATCGCGCCCGACAAGGCACAGACCTGGTCCAGGGTCTTTCTTGTCTTGGTGTCGTTGGTTGTTTTGGCGCTCGTAAGTTCACTGATTATCGGGTTCTATCACTCTGCTCGGGATCAGAAGGCTGCTACACCTGGCAGTGGACTCACACAGCGAGAGATAGTCGACGCCATAGATTTCGACCCGAAAGAGGATGGCGGTAGCGGTGGGGAAACCCCAGAAGAATTGATTTATGCCTATGACAAGGATCCTTCGACCAAATGGACGACTGAGGTGTACGACACCAAGAAACTCAAAGAGGAACGAGGATTCGAGTTCGAAGGTCTCTATATTCCAGGCAAGAAACCAGGGGTTGGAGTCGTTTTTGATTTCGGGCAGGCTGTCGAGATTTCGCAGGTGAGTATCACCATTGACTTGAAGCCAATCACTGCTCGAGTGTACGTACCCCAAGGTGACGCAGCTAGTGTCCAGAAACCCGACTTGTCGACATACAAGAACTGGAGTCCATCAACACCACCCGTTCACCTCACTCAAGACACCACAACCCTTGACTTTAAGAAGGTCACGACCAGGTACGCGCTGGTGTACATCAGTGAACTGCCTGAGATCAGTGAAGGGGTCATCCAAGCTGACCTTGCCGAGGTGAGCTTCTCAGGGTAGGTTATCCGCCGCCGGGCTCATCCGGGGGAGGCGGGGGCTCTGGGGTTTGCTTGCGTGGGCCTTGAGAAACAGCCAAGGTGCAGGTGCCACCGTAAATATATTCACAACTCACGTTCACCAAGGTGTTGGCTGGTTGATCATCATAGATTTTCGACACTGAAACAAAGAACCCAGCATCCTCCAACACTTGTGTTGCTCTCTTCAAGTCCATTCCTGACGTACTTGGGGGTGTGACCACTTTTCCTGTGAGGATAGAACTTGAGGGGCTAGCAAACTCAGTTTTCGGGTAGGAACTGGCAACAGCGGACATGGTCGACTGCCATATTCGACCAGCGTCGGCACCACCATATCCTCCCAAACGGGTTCCGCTATCAGGTAACGTCAGTCCAGCTAGTGACTTGCTTCTACCACTCCAGAACTTTGCAGAACGAGGATCAGGATCCACACCAATCATGGCGACACCAACAACTTCAGGGGTCCATCCCACAATCCATACTGCACGCCCAGAGTCTGTTGTTCCGGTTTTTCCGGAAGCTGCGCGCCCATCAGGGAAACCATAACCAGAAGCCGTACCGCCACGCGAGAAGGCCCGTGAGAACACAGAGTTCACACCATTAGCTACGTCAGCTGACACTGCTCGATGGCAGTTCGACTGCTGAGTGGGTACCTCCACACCAGTAGGGTCCTTAATGGATTTAATGATAATAGGATCGCAACGAATCCCTTGGGCAGCATAAGTCGAGATCGCTGTTGCGATCGACATGGGAGAAATCTCAATCACACCCAAGGTGAGGGAGGCAACAGAGTCATAGGCGAGAATATCTGGGTATTCCTCAGTGGGTGAAGATAACCTCACCCCCACTTTGTCCGCCATCTGCACCACCGGGCAGATGCCGATAATCTGTTCAAGCTTCACAAAATAGGTGTTGACGGAACCTGCAGCTGCGGCTCTCATATCCATCTTGCCGGAAGGTGAGGCATTGACCACATTCCATGGACCAACCCGGAAAGGGCCATCACAAGATTTGAATGTTTGACCACCGAAAGCGACTGACGATCTTGCGTCAATCATCTTTGTGGGAGGTATCCCTTCTTCAAGAGCAGCTGCAGCTGTGAAAACCTTGAAAATCGATCCAGGCTGCTGACCTTGATCACCACCATATTCGGGGAGGGCAAAGGAGAGCCACTGAGTTTCCCCCAGACTCGCATCATCACCGAAGACATGTCGATTCTGTGCAGCTGCCACCACGTGACCTGTTCCTGGTTCCATCAGCAGCATCGCAGATAGGACAGGATCTTTTGGTGAGACCAACTTGGAAACCGCCTTTTGGGCAGCATCTTGTTTCTTCGAATCGAAGAAGGTTTCTATCTCGAAGCCCCCTCGGCGTACTGTATCTGCACGAACCTGTTCATTTTCACCCAGCGCCTCGTTGTTCATGAGGTATCTCCACACCAACCAACAGACCTGTGAGTACTTCACCCCATAGCAACCATTCTTGACGTACGTCACACCCTCAGGATTGAAGACTTCAAGTTTGGCTTGTTCAGCCTCCGCTGCTGTAATGATCTCGAGTTCAACCATTCGATCAAGAACAACATCTCGACGCTCAAGTGCACCCGACAAATCATCAACAGGATTACGTGACGGTGTTTGAACGATTCCAGCTAAAAGGGCTGACTGCCCGAGAGTGAGTTCAGCTGCGGTCGTACCAAAATAATGGTGGGCGGCAGCTTCAACACCGTAAGCACCATCACCATAATAAGCAATGTTGAGATAACGCCCGAGGATCTCATCTTTCGTGAACTTGTTTTCGATGGCAATAGCATGGCGCATCTCTGTCACTTTTCGACCGAGAGTACGTGCCTGGACTGCTTCGAGTTCTTCTGCCCTCAGTTCAGGATCGCGAATCTTGACAGCTTCTTCCATGAGGACCTGTTTGACATACTGCTGAGTGAGTGTGGAACCACCACCGCCACTATCGGAACTGAAATAGGAGAGTCCAGCTTTAGCGAGTGCTCGGAAATCGAGGGCACCATGCTCGTAAAAGCGGTCATCCTCAATGGCCACCTGGGCCTTCTGCATCGTTTCGGCGATATCGCTCAACTCGACAATGATGCGGTTTTCGTCGTAAAACTGGGCGAGGACATCCCCTGTGCTGGTGTAGACGGTCGTACGCTCAGCAGCAGGAGGAGTGAGCAGAGACAGCGGAAGCTCGGAGAGGGACGTCGACACCACTGTCGACATGACTCCTGTGAGTGCAGCAGCAGGGATTGCGAGCCCGGCAACCAGCACACCAGCGAGTGCACTGATTCCGACCATCATCCCGAATGCGGACAGCTTCTTAGCTCGGGTGTTTTTCTGCATGAGTTTCAGACTACCATAGACCGCCGACATGACTCCGCCCCGGAGAAACCTCTTAGGGCTCTTCCGGGGCGGAGCGAGTCATCGTTTAATTGATCGTTGACAAGGGGTTATGTCAGCGATTTCTTACTGGCAGTTGGTAGCATCCTCCATGCAAGCTGGGAATACCGGCTTGTTTTCGTCGTAACCGCATTCTGAGAATCCATACATGCTGAGGCGGAACTTTCCTTCCTCGACTGCTTTTTCAAGAGTCCCGACCTGAATAGGAGAAGTTCCATTCTTGAAAGCTCCAATGAGGTTAGCGTCGTTATTCTCTTCATCGTCCAAGATTCCATTCCCATTATTATCCTTGTGGGAACACAAGTGATAAACAGAACCTTTTTCAACCCAATAGACCTCACAACCAGCCGAGAAGGCACAGGCAATCCTCTGTTCCTCGGTCATCTTCTCGATGGAGGGAGGATTCCAATCCACACTAGCCAAGCCTGTGATAGCCATGACGACGATGCCGATGGTTCCAGCGATCGCCTTCTGGCTTCCCTTCATATCGTCATTGAGGAAGATCAAGATAATGAGTGGAAGGAAGGCAATGATCGTGATGATGACACCGAGCTGATTCTGAATGAAGAAACGAACTGTGTCCTTCTCCGATGCAGGATCATAGCGATTAGCTCTCTTCCACAACTGTGAACCAATAATGGCCAAGATGCCAATGACTACGATGGCTGCGATGAGCCAGACCATGAAGCCCTTGAGTTCTGTACGCTTGAGGATCCAGAAGATGGTGAACATCTCCAGACCGATCGCCACTGCCCAGAAAATGGCGGCAAGAATGCGATTCGTCAAAGCTTTCTTTTTCGATGCTTCTGTTGGCGTGAATTTCTGTGTGGGAACCCCACTGGTGGCTTTTGCTGTTTTCCCTGCCGAGGTTGAGGGTGATGCAGCCACGACTTTACGCGTGGTTGTCTTGGCTGTGCTGGCGGGTTTCTTTTCGTCGGCCATGATTCTCCTTTTGTCTAGGTTCGGCTCCATCCGTTCCTCCCCACAGGAGTATCTTCGCTGATGGCGCTCGACGTGCACAGTCTAAATGAAGTGGCTACCTCTCAGTCATCGATGTCCCACAGATGGGGACATTGCTCATATAAGCGTTGGTGGCTTGATCCTCGCCCGCTCACGATCTAAGCCAGTGAAAGGAACACTCGCTCCAAGCGTTCGGTGTTGATTTCCCCAGTGTCAGACTCCATCAGGCACTCTTTCAGCCCGAGAGTCACCATCTGGAATCCAGCACGGTCGAGTGCCTTACCCACAGCAGCAAGTTGCGTGAGCACTTCTTCGCAATCCCCGGTGTCTTCGAGCATGCGAATCACTCCAGCGAGTTGGCCTTGAGCCCGCCTCAAACGGTTGAGAATAGGACGTTTGGCCTCAGCGGTGAATTCCATGGTGGTCAGTCTAATCCAAATAGACAATAAATACCCCATGGGGTATTATATCGGTATGTCTGTTCGTACTATCACCCTTGACACTTTTGAAGCCACCGTGAATGAACCCGGAATGGTTTTCCTTGATTGCTGGGCCGAGTGGTGCCCACCGTGCCGCGCTTTCAAGCCCGTGTTTGAACAAGCCGCAGAAGAAAACTCAGACATCATCTTCGGTTCCATTAACACTGAGGAAGAACGCGAACTAGCTGGTCGACTCGGGATCTCATCGATTCCTACCATCATGGCTTTCCGGGATGGCATTGGAGTTTTTGCTCAGCCAGGTGCCATGGGTGCCTCAGACTTCGGACGCCTCATCCAAGCCGTACGCGACCTGAATATGGATGACGTACGAGCCCAAATCGCCGCTGACTTAGCCGAAGACGACGAGTAGGCCACACCTTGACCGCTGCTGCTTGACGGAGTACGCAAGCAATCGTCGCGTAGTGACGAATGCTAGGAGAAAATTCATTGGTATGGGAATAGAACTTGTGCCGCCATGGTTATATATGGCGACACCAACGTCCAAGGGTTCCTTGGGCAGGGTCACTCGGAAAAACATTGAGTGGAATGATTCCCCCCAACGCTCCACTCGTGACGAGAAAGACAACGGTGTCAGCATGGCGACGGGCTACTTCCCCCCTCCTTAACCCGCCGCCATGCAGTCTTTTTCTTCTCACGATGGAATACAGGCTCCATCAGTGACCAAACTGCGCTAACGTATCTTGGGACGCGTTGAACACCGTCGCCGAGAACAACTATTGCTGGAGGAAGACTCATGATCGAGAACTTGGGAATAAAAAAGTACGCCCTACCCGTGGGAGTGATCCTCGTGATCTTCTGCGTCTTTTCTGTCATGATGTATCCCCTGCTTCATGCAGAACCCAAAAACGTACCCTTGGCTATTGTTAACCTCGATGAAGGAATAACAACACCAGGTGGGGAACTGAACTTGGGCAACCAAATGATGGCCCAACTGCAAAATGCCTCCCCAGGTGAAGAGGCCTCCCCCTTCGCATTCACTGTTGTTGCGACAAAAGAAGCCCTCGATCAGGACATGGCCAACAACAAATACTATGGGGCATTGATTATTCCAGCAGATTTCTCCGCAAAACAGTGGCCGGCCATGCAAGCCACGATGCCCCTTCCAGGTGGAACCGGTGAGAACCAGGGCGGTACGCCACCTCCCGCACCCTCGCAGGATCCCACACAGCAACCGAGCGACCCTGGTGCAACGCCCACCCCAGGCACAGAACCCACCGAAACCCCTGCCCCTACTGATCCGACCCCTGGTGTTGATCCCACAGCCGATCCCACCACGGGTACGTCCAACCCCACACCAGAGGACCCAAACCAGGGTGCAGGACCCAATGAGGGCCCCAGTCTTCCACCATTGAGCGAAGATTCACCTGTCATGGGAGTGATCATCAACTCTGGCAAGAACCCCATGATTGGGCAAACCTTAGAAACCGGGCTTCCCACTATGCTCATGGCGAAGGGGCTCAACGCCGACATCTCCTTGATCAACAATAAGAATCTTGGGACCGGATTTGGTGCCATGATGTCCGGCAATGTCATTGTCATGCCTATCTTCATGATGAGCGCCATTTGTGCGGTTCTTCTCGGACTGATCCTTCGCCCCAAAAAGGAGACCGGTGTCGGCGGGCGTTTAGGGCTTTATGCCGGACAATTAGGGTACGCAGCTATCCTCTCCGCCCTGATCTCAGCCGCTGCAGTAGGCATCCTCACTCTCGCTGGTGGGTTAAGCGTGCCACTGGTTCCCCTATCGATCTTCCTCGCCATCGGCAGTTTCTGTGTCATGACCCTCTTCCTGGGTGCCCTTGATATTGCACGGCCGCTGGGAATCCTCGTCATTCTCACCTGCTTTGCCTGTGGGATGTCTGTGGGAATGCTCGCCAAAGAAATGCTTCCAGACTTTTGGCAGTCCTGGATCTATCCTTGGGCACCTCAGCGACCGATCGGCCAAGGAGCAGCATCGATTCTCTACATGGGTGGTGGCCCGATGAACTCATCAACCATTCGCTTGATCATTACCGGTGCTATCGGTCTGGTGTTGATGATTCTCGCTAGTCTCTTGGGTGCCAAGAAAAAGGTTGCTCTCGGCGTGGACGAGGATTCAGCGACACCTTTAGCCAAGGTCGAGGCTGACACCCTGGTTCAGCCTTTCGTACAAGTTGAAACACCCCAAGAGGTTGATCTCGTGGCAGAACTCAGTGACGAATTGCCTGGGGCACTCGAAGCTCCCCAGGAATAGAACTAACCTCACTGTAGCCCTGAGTTGGGCGACAAGCTCGTCGAGCTAGTTCGTCGGTGGTACGGCGTCAGCTTGCGGTGCCTGCGTGGGTCGAAGTTCTTCAGGCACCTTGAAACCGCGAGAATCGGTGTACCCCTTTTCGCGCTGGAAACGGTTAAGCCATTCGCGCCTCACTGAACCGGTATACACCTGGCGTGGGCGGTAAATCTTCGTACTAGGAACGTCATAGATCTCTTTCCAATGAGCGATCCACCCGGGCACTCGTCCAATAGCAAACAGCACAGTAAACATCTCTACCGGAATTCCTAAAGCTGTCAAGATGATCCCCGAATAGAAGTCAACATTCGGATAGAGCTTGCGTGACACGAAATAGTCATCGCTCAAGGCTGCCTCTTCGAGCTGCTTGGCGATCTCCAAGCGCGGGTCGTCAATATGCATGGCATTGAGCAACTTGTCGCAGGCATCCTTCAGTAGTACGGCGCGAGGGTCAAAAGCCCGGTAGACCCGATGCCCGAAACCCATCAAACGAATACCTTCGGCGCGATCTTTCACCTTGGCAACATAGTCTTTGACTGACATTCCTGAACTCTGGATGAATGACAACATCTCCATGACTGCTTGATTAGCACCACCATGGAGACGACCCCACAGGGCGCACACCCCAGCAGCCACCGAAGCGTACATATTGGCCTGGCCCGACGCCACCATGCGTACGGTTGAAGTCGAACAATTCTGTTCATGGTCAGCATGCAACAGGAAGAAAAGATTCAGCGCAGCTGTTGCCTCAGCTGAGGGTACATAGTCGCGGTAGGGCTTGGAGAACATCATGTGCAGGAAGTTCTCCACATAACGCAGGTCATAGCGCGGGTACATGATGGGCTCACCGATAGAGGATTTGTAGGCTGCAGCAGCGATCGTACGTACCTTCGACATCAGCGCCCCGCTGACTCTCTCGAATTCTTCCTCATCGTCAATAATGAGCCCGGGGAGATCATAACTTTGCAGAGCATTAATCATCGCTGACATGATCGACATCGGGTGTGCATGAACAGGGAAGGCCGTGAAGTGTCGGCGGAAATCTTCAGGCAAAGCAGAGTTTTCTGTGAGCAGATCAGAGAAATCACGGCGCGCTTCTGGTGTCGGCAATTCTCCCCAAATGAGCAATTGAGCTGTCTCAACAAAGGAGCAATTCTTGGCCAGATCTTCGACAGGATAACCTCGATAGCGCAAGACTCCCTTCTCGCCATCAATGAAGGTGATCTCCGACTTGCAGGACCCAGTGTTCATGAATCCGTCGTCAATCGTGATGTAACCGGTTTCCCCTCGAAGCCGAGAAATGTCTATCGCATGTTCGTTCTCACTCCCCACTATGACGGGAAGCTCAATCGTTCGGCCATCAGGCAAAGTGAGCGAGGCAGTCTCAGGCATCGTATCTCCTTGTTCAGATCCGCGTCTTCTCTCTAGGGCTCACCAGTGGCAACCAGCACTGATCAATCCACGCAGACTTCTTTGAATACTCTCCCGGTATGATACCGGCTCAAAGGTGTATTGAGAAGACCTGCAAATTCGGCTCAGCTTCGGGCGGCGAGCGATTCACGGCCCTGCCAGGCAGCGCCGATAATGCCTGCTTGGTTTCGCAGGAGTGCAGGAAGGATAGGTGTCTCAAGTGTCAGCAGGGGAAGGAATTGGTCAGCATCTTTGGAAACCCCTCCACCCACAATGAATAAGTCAGGGCTGAAAAGGAACTCCAATGTGGAGTAATAGCGCTGGAGACGCTGGGCATAGTCGGGCCACGATAGTGATTCTTCAACGCGTACGCGGGCAGCAGCCCAATCTTCGCCATGGCGAGAATCGATCTCAATATGGCCCAACTCTGCATTGGGTATCAGCACACCGTTATAGATCATCGCCGAGCCGATACCAGTACCCAGTGTGGTCAGGATAATTAACCCTTGGTGGTTTTGTGCTGCACCATAGTGAAGCTCTGCCAAGGCGGCTGCATCGGCGTCATTGAGGACAACAACCTCCGTGCCAAGGGTTTCAGAAAAAGTGTCTCGAGCTCGGTGATTGACCCATGCCGGGTCAATATTTGCCGCTGACCTGGTAACACCATCATGAACAACACACGGCATGGTGATTCCTAGGGAGGATGGGCACTGCGAGCCAAAGAATTCGCTGACCACGTCTTTTACAGTTTCTGCCACGGCTTGTGGTGTGGATGGTTGCGGAGTGGGTATGCGTACTCGCTTAGTGGCTAGTTTTCCTGCCACGAGATCAACCGGGGCGCCTTTGATTCCCGAACCACCGATATCGATTCCGAATCCGATCTCAGTCACGGGTGCCAGCTTAGCAGTCGATGGAGTCTGCGCGGGTACGAGGATTCGCGGACAGCTTTGTGGTCAGTTCATGAGATCGCGGACAATGGGGACCAAGTCATCGAAGATGCGTGCCCGGCGGACAAGTCCGATGCGGTGGGTGTAATCCGGGTCACTGATGCGGCGATCTGCAAGAGCAGCAACGAGCAGATTCTCCACTAGTTGGCGGTCAGATTCGAGCGCGACTTGATCACCCCCGTAGAGGGGCCCAACGTCTCGAGGTTCTGCGCTCACGGACCAAGTCTTTCATAAACCCAGGCTCGACTGAACCCGGTCGTACTACCGCGTCGTCCACTGGTCACCTACTAGATCAGGGAACAATCTCTGCCATCATCTCCATGATCATCTTGGTGACCTCCTCAGCAGTGTTGACACTGTGGAGTCTGTCGATATAGGCAATGAGATCAAACTTGGCCATGCCAGGTTGCCCATAGGCCTCATTGAGGAACTTTATTCCATGTTGGCGAAGAGCCTGGACTGACTCATAGTCGTCTGAGAATCCTGACTGGCCGCCTCGTACTTCTGCCATCACGTTCTCACTATGGCACAAAACAGTACCTCTTGGCTAGCGGTATCGCTATGAGGACACGTGGTGGTCATCGAACCCGTACAATAGAGGGGTTATGAATGCACAAGAATCACCCGAGAACACCGGGGCCTACAACAATGTCCCTCCACAGATTGATCTGTGCGCGATGGAACATGAGATTCTCCAGTTGTGGGCCAATCGCGACACTTTCGCACGTACTCTCGAAGCCACTGATGCCCCGACGTGGACCTTCTATGAGGGCCCTCCCACTGCGAATGGGCAACCGGGTACGCACCATATTGAGGCTCGCGCATTCAAGGATGTCTTCCCTCGGTTTAAAACCATGCAGGGGTTCCGTGTTCCGCGCAAGGCTGGTTGGGACTGCCATGGTTTGCCGGTTGAGATTGCTGTGGAGAAAGAGTTGGGGTTCAACGGTAAGCCCGATATTGAAGCGTACGGGATTGGCGAATTCAACACCCGATGCCGCGAGTCGGTAAGTCGCTATGTCGATATGTGGACAGAGCTCACGACTCGCATGGGCTATTGGGTGAACCTCGACGAAGCCTACTGGACCATGTCCAGCGACTATGTTCAATCAGTATGGTGGGCACTGAAAAAGATCCACGACTCAGGACTGCTCGTCGAAGACTATCGAGTAGCGCCGTACTGCCCCAGATGCGGTACAACGCTGTCCGACCATGAACTCGCCCAAGGGTACGAAGAAGATCCCGTCACCACTGTTTATGTTCGTTTCCCCCTCATCGATGGCCCCTGGGGTGGAAAAGCTTCACTCTTAGTCTGGACAACAACCCCCTGGACACTCGTCTCCAACACTGCAGCAGCAGTCAAAGCAGATGTCACCTATGTTGCTGCCACCAAGGGTGATGACACGGTCATTGTGGCCGAAGCTCTCAAAGAAGAAGTGCTCGGCGAGGATTACGAGGTTGTGGGAACAATGTCTGGCCAAGACATGGAAGGGTGGCACTATGACCGTCCTCTGGAATTAGTCGAGATTCCAGGCGACACCAACTATGTCCTTCTCGGTGATTTCGTCACCGTCGACGACGGTACAGGAATCGTCCACATGGCCCCTGCCTTCGGTGAAGTCGACATGGTCGCCTGCCGAGGATATGGCCTCCCCATGGTCAATCCGGTTCTCGCCGATGGCACCTTCGACGAAGGAATCGACCTGGTCGGTGGATTAATGTTCACTGAAGCCGACCCACCCATCATCAACTCGCTGGCTGAGCGGAATCTGCTCTTTCGGGCCCTCGACATCACCCACCAGTATCCCCACTGTTGGCGCTGTCACACGGCACTGATCTACTACGCACAGCCCAGTTGGTACATTCGCACGACCGACATCAAAGACGAATTGATGCGCGAAAATGAGGCTACCACCTGGTACCCCGACCACATCAAGAAGGGGAGGTACGGCGACTGGTTGGACAAGAACGTCGACTGGGCGCTGTCACGCAAACGCTATTGGGGTACGCCCCTGCCCATCTGGCGTTGCGAGAATGCCCACCAAACCTGTGTCGGTTCACTGAGTGAACTCACCAAGCTCACGGGCACTGATCAATCTACCTTGGATCCCCACCGACCGTACGTCGATGACATCACTTTCCCTTGTCCTGATTGTTCGTCAACCTGCACTCGCGTACCAGAAGTGATCGATGCCTGGTTCGATTCGGGAGCAATGCCCTTCGCGCAACACGGATATCCTGCTCGTGAGGGCTCGGTTGAACTCTTCGAATCCTCTTTCCCGGCTGACTTCATTTGCGAAGCCATCGACCAGACGCGCGGATGGTTCTATTCGCTCATGGCTGTGTCCACCTTGACGTTTGATCGCTCATCCTATGCCAACGTGCTCTGCCTCGGTCACATTCTCGCCGAAGATGGACGAAAGATGAGCAAACATCTCGGCAACACCCTAGAACCGATTCCGCTGCTCAACGACCATGGTGCTGATGCTGTTCGCTGGTTCATGGTGGCCGGAGGCTCACCATGGAGTTCACGGCGTGTGGGGCACACAACGATTCAAGAGACTGTACGAAAGGTGCTACTGACGTACTGGAACTCTGTGAGTTTCCAAGCCCTCTATGCCCGAGTCAACCATTGGTTGCCAGGCAATCCTCCCGCCCTCCAAGCCCGTCACGTACTCGACCGCTGGCTTGTTTCGCGCACCCAGAGCCTCATCTCCCAAGTCACCACTGCACTAGAAGGGTTCGACACACTCCGCGCCGGTACGCTCATTCAAGAGTTCATTGACGAATTGAGTAACTGGTACGTACGCCGCTCGCGCCGCAGATTCTGGAACGGCGACAACTCTGCACTGTCGACACTCCATGAAGCCCTCGATGTTCTCACTAGACTCATGGCCCCGATCACACCATTCATGACCGAGCGCGTTTGGCAGGATCTCTTCGTTGCTTCCAGCGAACACTCCCAGGGCCCTGCAACCCCGGTGCCCGATTCTGTTCATCTGGCTTCGTGGCCTCAAGTGGAAGAAACCTCGATCGACGAGGGTCTCGAGTCTTCGATGGCGCTCACCCAGCGGTTAGTCGAATTGGGGCGCTCAGCGCGTTCGGAAGCTGGAATAAAGATACGCCAACCGCTATCGAGGGCACTCATCTCACAATCCTCGCTAGACAAGCTCACCGCTGAGCTCATTGAAGAGATCACAGCAGAGTTGAACATCGACACCCTGGAATCCTTCTCCAGTGACGGCGATTTGGTGACCTATGGAGTCAAAGGGAATTTCCGCTCGCTCGGCCGTCGTTTCGGTAAGAAAACTGCTGAAGTGGCAGCCCTCATCGCTGCAGCAGATCCTGCCCAGGTGGCATCTGCGATCCATGACCGGGGAGAATTCACTCTCGACTACGATGGTGGAACCATCCTCACTGCCGACGATGTTCTCATCTCGGAACGCCCCAAGCAAGGATGGTCAGTGGTCGGAGACCAACGAGAAACCATTGCCCTCGATGTGGAGCTCACTTCTGATCTGCTGAAGGCAGGATGGGTACGAGAGGTCGTACGCGGGATCCAGGAGCTTCGCAAAAACTCAGGGTTGGATGTTTCCGACCGCATTCATGTGTCCTGGACTGGGCAGGGTGATGCCGCTGAAGCACTCCAAGAATCCGAAGACTATGTTGCTGGTGAAGTTCTGGCCACCCAGATCACCAGAAGCGACAAGGGCGGAGCGGATTGGACAGAAGACAAAGACTTGGGAATCTCGTACTGGCTCACTCGGGCATAACCTTGGCGGTATCAGTTAGGATGAACGCGGAGGTTGGCGATCGCGTACTCCACATCTGGGCGAAGGTACATTGCATCCCCAGGGATGGAGGCAAAGAAAATCGAGGACGACATTTCTGAGGTACGAACGATGATGACGATGGCGATCTCGTTTTTTGTCGGTAGTCCCTGGATATCGAAGGTCAGATTCGTTTCGGTGTACCACCCTTCGTACCCATCGACCTGATAGGCCTCTGATCTGAGAACCTCCGGGGTCACCAAGTCTTCCTGGCCGTAAAAAGAGCCATAGATGCATTTGTTGACGATCTTGGAACCCTCTTCAGGGGAATAGAATCCATCCCCAGCATTGAGTTCACCCACCAAGAGCGAGGCGACCCAATAGGACCAGGCCCCCTTCCGGTTTTTGTTCTTATGGATCTTCACTGATTGTTCAGCAGTGTCACGACCGAAAGGTACGCGAGTTTCACCATAATTCGGCCTCGACCATGGTGAGCCTAATTGTGGGAAGGACAGACGCCCCCCATAGAGTCGACCGTCCCGCTTGGGATGATCCTTACGCTCATTGGCATCAGGTTTTCTTGGGCAGATTTCGGTCGGATCACCGTCGTTGATCAGTCCTGGTAGTTCGGTTTTCTCACCGATCGGATGAAACGGGTTCCAGACGAATGTGCCAACGAGGAAACCCACGAGGCCCACGACCAGAAGGAAAACAAGGGTGACGAACGCCATCAAGGCCAATGGTGGCTTGGTTTTCGTGGCACCAATCGAATAAATGTCATAAGCATCATCGTCGCCAGCTGATGACTGGCCCCCCTCCATGGGAGCTGCCGGGTTGAACGACGAAGAATCTCCATCCAGTGGCGATAAGGCCGGGTCTGGAGCAGGAGCATGCGGGGAAGGGGAAAGAGCTTGGGACCACTGGGAACCATCCCAATATCGATAGGATCCTTTGAGACCACCAGGATCTGGATGCCATCCCTGCTTAGTCATTCCTGCTCCCTTCACTAAGCAGTGGTTGGCTGATCACTCAACCCACTCATCGCACCACGATTTTTCTTAGTCGTGGACGACAACCATCGTACCGACTCTGATCCAGTCATAGAGAACCTTGGCCTGCGAATTGGGCATGCCCACACAGCCGTGTGAAGCTGCTTGCCCGAAACTTCCTACCCAATAATTCCCATGAAGCGCAATATCACCATTGAAGTAGGCGATCCACTGAACATTTTCTACACGGTAATCTGGACCAGACATTGTCTGGCGCGGAATCTTGGCGTACACCTTAAAGACGCCTGGGGTCGTGGGTGTGCCGGGGCGACCAATCACAACAGAGTACGAGTTGATCTTGGTCGTACCCTCCCACATAGTGACTGTGTAGTTTGAGCGATTCACCTCCACCCACTTTTCACCATTGGGGACCAGGTACTTGTCGTCCATTTGGACTTTCTTATTGGTCGCCTTGTGGACAACAATTTCGATGCTCACTGTTGCGGCTTTACCTTCGCGGAGAGCCTCCAGTACGCCAGCAGTTGCCGCATCAGGATCCTTCACCTGAGTGCCATCGCGGCCGTACTGTTTCACCGCAATGGTTCCACCATCGGGGCGTACGAGAACCTCACCGCCAACCATGCGTTGAGTGAAATTGTCAGCCAAGAGTTTCGGCAGTTCTTCACGGACTTTGTCTTCATCAATCGTTAACCCGATCGTGCCTGAATCGAAGTCGGGAGTGAGAATCATCCAGCTGGAAATCTTGGCAGCTGGAATAGTGTACTTCTTGCCATTTCCAGAGATCACTGGGGCATTCTTGATGCGCAAATTCGCTGCATCAACAGTCTTTTGTGCTTCATCGTCAAGGATCGCTGGTGGCTCGACAGCCGTAGACACAGGAATCTCATCAACGACACCACCAGCGGCAATGAGTGTCTCTGCGGCCAGGTTGGCATCAATACTGGTGCCTTCAATTCCTGGGACCAAGGTGAACTTGTCTTTAGTGAATTTCAACGTCGCTGGAACTGATCTCATGTCCTCAGTAATGAAACTCTCGTTGAGGAATGTTTCGAGGGTTTTGATGTCGATATCCATGACCATGGGGACCTGTTTGGTCTCAAAAGGGTTATATTTCTGTGAAACACCTTGGGCTTCGGCGGCATTCATCACGCTGTCGACTGTTGCTTCCACATCAAAGGTCACACCAAGATCCTGCGGTGAAACCAAGAGTTCACGGCCCTCCCAGGCTACTGTGGGACGATAGTTTTGGGCAATATTGGTGGCGATTCCGCGGATTTGGTCACGGTCTAACCCAGCAACGCTTTGTCCTGCCAACTGGGTTCCAGGTTTGGCATGGCTCTCAAAATAGAAGAACCCTGAAGTTCCCACACCCCCAACAGCTAAGACGAGACCAATAACTGCCGCCAAGGCAGTCATCAACTTGCCACGCTTCGGATCAATAACCTCACCAGTTTCTGTGAGGGCAATCCTATTCTTGAGTGATGTCTTCTTTGGCGTACTTGCCTTGGGTCGAGCTTTCTTCAACCGAGGCGCAATGGGTGTACCTACTCCAGGTGCTGCGGTGAGGTTCTGCCCCTGCTGGGATTGTGCTTCAACGAATGACAGTGTTGGTGGGAGCTGCGGTTCACTCGGCTGGAGGTGGGTATCACCAGGTGGCGCCACATTCTGGATCTCTGTCGAGAGATTGTCGGGGGCAGTGAACCCTTGGCCTGCTTCGTCCTGAACCTTGGGCGCTGTCAATTCAGCAGGAATAACAAACTCCAGAACTTGATCGGTGACTTCTTGTGGCGGTTCTGGCTGTGGTGGTTGCGTAACCAAAACCAGTTCCGGTTCAACTTTGTCTGGTTCAAGCGGATGGACAAGAACTGGTACGAGAGTATCTGGATCGGGCGGGATCAAAGGGAGTACCTTCGTAGCCACAACTTCCTGGGTGGGGTCCACGTGGCTCGGAGGTGCAAGAGGTTCAGCTTTGGTTTCTTGAACATCGAAGGTTTCTTCTTCAGCCCTCGGTACAAGGATGGTTTCGTCGACAGGTACGGCTGCCTCTTCGGCAGGTACGGCCGCCTCTACCACGGGCGTACGAGGTTCTGCAGCAGAAGCAGCCTCGACAACAATGGGAGCAACGACAGTTGCATCAACAACCTTGGGTTCTGGTTTAACTGAATCAACCTTCGCCGATTCTTGGGAAGCTTTGCGAGCAGCACGCGACGCTGCTAGTCGTTCTGCTACTGCTTTTTCTGCTGCACGCTGCTGGGATGCTGCCTTATCGAGCGCAGATTGGTGAGCCAGCAGAGCATCACCATCTCGTACTCCTTGACTCCCCCAGATGCTGAAAGGCATAGATTCAGGAGAGAGATCAGCAACCCCCCATTCGTCTCTGACAACAACCCTGGGTGGTTTGGTTGGTTTCTTGACAACCCTGCGAGTGACTTTCCGGGTACGCGTGGTTGTCTTTGGCGAAGAGGACTGTGTTTTAGACCCGGACGTCTTGCTTGTGGTCGTCGAACTTGGGGAAGTCTTTGACGAGGAGCTGGTTCCAGAAGAAACAGAACCTTTATCGACAACCTTGCCACTAGTCTTCGATGAACTTTGAGCCAGCTGCCCCTTTTCTATGGCCGCTTTGATGTAGTCGGCTGGTTTCAAGGATTGGCCAGTCTTTTTTCCACTATCTTTTGCCGGTGTCCCTGAAGTGGGTGGAGTCTTTTCTGCTGTGTCTTTACTCGCAGTTGTGGTTTGGGCAGTGTGATCAACCTTGACAGTTTTCTTAGCATCCGATTTGGGGGTTGTTGTATGACTCCCCAGTGTTTGTTTGAGTCGAGCTGTTCTAGCTTTCAAAGACTCTGAGGACTTATTGCCTTGCGATGTGGTGGCCTTCACCTGGGATGTGGCAGTTGTGGAAGAGGTTTCACGCTTCGAGGTGGTCGCAGGTTTGGAACTTGATGTTTTCGCTTTCGTCTCTGTTTTCTTCGATGGCAGCTCATTTGTGGACTCCCGAGAAGAATCATCTTTTGGCGTTGAAGATTTTTCGCTTCGAGAAGTCCTACTTGGTGACGAAGCAGAAGATTTTGTTGAGGCCTTAGGGGACGAGGTTGTGGTTTTCTCAGTGGTCGATGATGTCTTGGTGTCACCAATCTTTGCATCAGTGGTGAGTGAACCCTTATCGCGGGCAGTTTCAGCTTTCATCATTCCAGAAGATTTCCGTGAAACGGTTTCTGGGCGCAGCTGGTCTGAGGATTCAGGACTATCCTGATTTGCCTCTGCGTCATTCCACCAGAGCATTGCACCTCCACTTGCTTCAGCCACGTAGGCTTCATAGGTACCGCACCGATAGCCCCGAGCCAAAAGCTGGGGCAATTTAAATGCTAACTAAGATAATTATACTCCAGGATTTTGAGAACAAAACCCCAATTTCCCAATCGAATCGCCAATGCCCGTGATCTTGGACAGAATCCAGTAGGATTCTTTATGAATCCAACCACCAAGGAGAATTAGTGGACATCAACACAGGGGATATCAAACAACTGCTGAGGAAGTGGTCGACACTGGTCACCCTCGTGGTTCTTCTGTCGCTCCTCCTGGTGGGAGTTGTGTGGGGATACAAGACAGTCACGAAAGTGCCACCTGGTCCGGAGCCCATTGAATGCCAAACATCGAGTATGTCAGTTCTCGAACCAAAGGCTGTGACGGTGAACGTCTATAACGGCGGTTCCATGCGCGGGTTAGCAGGGCGGACTGCCACACGTCTTGAAGGTGTGGGATTCATCATTGACAAGATTGAGAACAAGAAGGACGCCAAGGTTCTCACTGTCATGGTCGTTGGCACATCTGAAGATAGCCCTGAAGTCCAGTTGGTTGCTGGAATGTTTAAAGACCCCCAAATCGTCGGTGATGGGCGAGTTGATCACACGGTCGAGGTCATTGTGGGCAACAGTTTTGAAGAAGCGACAGCGTACGCTGAACAACCCAAGCTTATTATCGATATTCCGTCGGGGACAGTATGCCTACCTGCACCCACGCAAACAGCAACCCAAGACGTGCCCACAATGACTGGAGATCCAACCGCTGAGCCGACCTAGAGGAAATATCTCACATAGAGATATATCCAGCTCACGACCAGAGTGACTCCGGTGACGAGTAAACCGTACTTCGTGAACTTCCAGAAACTAATAGGACGACCCCACTTGGCCGCAACACCCAAGACAACGACATTAGCTCCAGCACCCACAGCCGTACCATTGCCTCCAAGATCGGATCCAAAGACGAAAGCCCACCACAGGGGAGAATCTGCCCCGATAGTGCCTGTCGATGCGACCATCGTTTCAACCACCGGAGTCATCGCCGTACTATAAGGAATATTGTCGACCAAGGATCCAGCTACTGCTGAAAAGGCGAGGAGTCCTGTTGCACCAATCAATTCATTTCCACCCATGAGGTCTGCTGCCATCTGGCCCAGTTTGCCGATCACCCCAACACTGACGAGGCCGCCAACAAGAACAAACAAGGACATGAAGAAGGCGAGTGTCATCCATTCCACTTCTTGAAGGAACTCTTGAGGGGTCGTACGGCTGACGATCACCATCGCGCCAGCACCTAAGAGGGCAACAACCGATGGATCAGTATGGAGGGTCGTATGGAAACCAAAAGCGATGAGGGTCAGTACGAGTACGGCTAGGCACTTGGCTAGGAGATATTTGTCTTTGATCGCATCAGCAGGGTGGATACCCTCCAGCACCTCATCAACATTGATTTTCTCTTTGAGCTGTTTGCGGAAAATGATCCTCATGAGGAAGACAACAACAACAAGGAGAATGATGCATAAGGGAAGAGAGTGGATCAGGAAGTCATTGAAAGTGAGCCCCGCACGGGAGGCGATGATGATATTGGGAGGATCAGCGATGAGGGTCGCCAGGCCAGCCACATTCGTGGCAAGAATCAGCGCAATGAGGTGAGGGGCAGGATCAATCCTGAGACGTTGACACACCGAGAGAGTGACCGGCGTTACCAACAACACCGTGGTGACATTGTCCAAAATGGGAGAAAACACTGATGTCACCAAGATCAGCAGAAGCATCAATCGTGCTGGTTTTCCTTGAGAAGCACGTGCCGCCCACAGTGAAATGAACTCGAACAACCCCGTATGGCGCAGGATCGACACGATCACCATCATCCCGAAGAGGAGGAAGAGCACATTCCAGTCAACCCCGGTGGTGTGGTCAAAGAAAGCCGAATCTGCAGTCACCACTCCGAGAAGAATCATGACAGCGACACCGCCGAGGGCTGCAGCAACCCTATGGACCTTTTCTGTGGCAATGAGACCATAGCTGACCACAAACACGCCTATAGCGAGATACGCAATTACGGTTGATGAAAGTATGGTCGGCTCCAATCACTTATCATCCATGGGGTCGGCCCTGATCCATGGCTTTCAGGGGTTCACAAGCACAAATGTTTGAGAATTAACCCTGATCAGTCGGTGCCGATTGTACCGCAAAACTCAAAACCGGTCAATGAAACCAAATTCTCACAGGGTCACCTGGTCCGCGTTCAGTAACCACCTGGTCATTCCGCGTTCCCCACCCAGATGGTCACTGCGTGTTCCCCACCCAGATGGTCACTGCGTGTTCCCCACCCAGATGGTCATTCCGCGGAGGGCGTTAGCCCGACTCGCGGAATCCAGACAAGCAATCACCACAGTGTAGAGTCTGTTGGTGGTGAGCACATTTGACAGACTCTTCATAGTGGTCAGTGTGATACCTGGACCCCGCGAGACGGTGTTCCTCGCTTCGCTCGTCACCCGTCCGCAGGGTGACGTGGGTTCGGCGATCTTCGTTCCACAGGATGACCGGGTTGGGTGGGTGCAGTCACTACGCAACGTTATGTGCATCAGTTGCCATGCAATCGCGGACGGTGGGTGGGCAACGCTGCGCGGAATGTGACACAAAAGGCACGTCCTCTTGTGATGGAACTGTGGTTTACAGGTCGTAGTACAGCTCAAACTCCACGGGGTGTGGAATCTGGGAGCAGCGTGCCGCTTCAGCCCTCTTGTTCTCCAGCCAGATATCGATCAGGCGCTGGGGGAAGACCCCACCTTCAGTCAGGAAGTCATGATCAGCTTCGAGAGCATCAAGGGCCTCATCCAAGGTACGAGGAAGTTGCTCAATCTTCTTCTGCTCATCAGCTGTCAGGTTATAGAGGTTGAAGTCATATGGGCCATGACCCTCAGGGCTGATCTTGTTCTTGACCCCATCCAGGCCCGCCATGAGTATTGCTGCGAAAGCATAGTACGGGTTGCAGGTGGCATCTGGTGAGCGCAGTTCGAAACGCTTATCCATGGGCGCTTTTGCGTACGCCGGAATACGAATCACACTCGAACGATTCGAGGTGGCGTACCCAATAGTCACAGGAGCCTCGTACCCAGGCACAAGGCGTTTGTACGAGTTGGTTGACGGATTGGTGAAGGCACACAGGGCGCGTGCGTGGGTGAGTAGTCCACCGATGAAATGGTGTGCCATTTCTGAAAGTTGGGCGTACCCTTCCTCGGAATAGAACAGTGGCTTGCCACCCTTGAACAAGTGCATGTGGACGTGCATCCCATTGCCAGCTTCTTCATAGAGAGGTTTCGGCATGAAGGTGACTGATTTGTCGACACTCACCGCATAGTTCTTGATGAGATGCTTGGCCATCATGGTCTTGTCAGCCATTTCCATCATTCCGCCGAATTCGACTTCGATCTCCAGCTGACCTGGGCCACCAACCTCATGGTGATGGTATTTAACCTGAATGCCCTGGTTTTCCATCAGCATCACAACCTCGGAACGGAAATCACTGAGCTGATCCAGTGGCGGTGCCATGTGGTACCCACCCTTTTTCGCCATCTTGTAACCCAGGTTGTGGATCTCGTCACCAGAATTCCATTCCGCCTGCTCAGAGTCGAGGGTGTACCTCGTGTTGTGTGGACTCACCTCATAGGACACATGGTCAAATACGTGGAATTCGTACTCAGGGCCAATGCGCATTTCGTCGGCAATACCCGACTTCTTCATGTATTCCTGTGCGTGGTACGCCACGTTGCGAGGATCCTGATCAAAGCGGCGGTTCTTCGGCAGATCGATGACGAAAACATCACCGATCATGGCCACAGTGGGTACGGAAGAAAATTCATCGACATAGGCACTCGACAGATCAGGAACGAAAATCATGTCCGACTTCTCAATGGGTGCAAACCCATAGTTGGAGCCGTCGAAACCAATCCCGTGCTCCATGGTGTGCTCGGTGAGCCTCTCGGCAGGGATGGTGAGATGCCTCCAGCGTCCATTCAGATCGATCATCATGAAGTCGACCATTTTGATTCCATTGTCGCGGCAGTAGTCTTGTGCCTGCTGTAGATTCTTAAACATTGACGCGTTCCTCGTCTCTCGTGCATCCGGTTATATGGGCATTTCTCATCACTCACCTCAAGGGGGGACAACAACTGCCAGGGTTCAGCATACCGTGAGGTTCTGCCCAGCACCCAAACGGGACCAAATGTGACAGGTGATGTTCATTATGTGGGTGTGCCGTGACATCAACTGGGCCGGTGAGTATTCTTAAACACGTTGGCTTCCTGCTCGAATGAAACCTCAACGACCACCGGACTACACAGGTGTCTGCGGTGATTGGGCAGCTTCGCGACAACCTGGTGAGGACATCCTCGGCACTGGAGGAAACTGGAGGTAGATCCATGAGTGACTTGGTCGATTTCGAGACTGCCCAACGTGCCTTGGAAGATCCTGCCACGACTCCTGAGGATCTTCTCGCGATAACCAACCATCACCCAGGACTTTGGGTCGATATCGCCAAACATCCCAATACTTATCCTGATTTGCTCACTCATCTTGGCCAGTACGGGGGCGCTGTTGTCCAAGAGGCGATCAACCAACGCGGTACGACCGATGGCGAACCTGCAGTGAACCCCACGCCTGTGGGCGCTGAGATGGCTATCGATAATCCAGTTGCTGGATTGCCTATGGAGATTTCCCCAGTCATGGTGACTCCTGGAACCTTTCACGGTACGGACCCGGGTGTGGCTCCACTGGGGGAGGACCTTCTCAACCAAGCGGCCTATCGTGATCCTCACGGGCGCTATGACCCACAGACTGGTTTCAACCCGAATGCGGTGATGGCACCACCAGGGATGGTACCTCCTGAATACTTGGCCACCCCACCTGAGAAGAAATCCAACAAGACTGCTATCCTTATTGGTGCGATTGCTGGGGGTGTTGCCCTTCTGGGCGGAATTGGTGCCGTGCTTTTTTTCTTTGTGATTCAGCCATCCTCAACCGGAACAGATTTTGACAGTGCTGTGGAAGAGTTCTCTGCGGCACAAGACAAACTCAGCCTCGCCATTGTTGATGCTAAGGCTTCCCTCCACCTCACTAATTCTGATGTCCTTCTCACGGGATCGGATCACCTCAGTGACAGTTCGCTACTCGAAAAGCTTCAGCAGGAGATCACGGACGCAGAAGAGTACGTTGATTTTGCTCCAGATAAAGCCCAATCCACTGCTGAGGTGCGCGAGCAGGTCACAACGATGACTGAGGCGACCACGCTCGTACTGCAAGAAGTGGACTCACTGACTGCGACAACGAAAGCTATGGATGATTCTCGCATTGAGTACTACCGTACTCAGTTCACTAACCTTTTAACTGAAGCTCGGCAAGTGTTTGAGGAATCGAATGGAGCTGTGGCTGATGAACAGACTCGGGTTGCCCTGGGTAACGCCATCGAGGACACGAACAGGATTGTCTCAGAACTAGCATCCATGGATCGAGATACCATGTCGCAAGCAGCCGGTAGCAGTCTCAAAGAGTTGGCTTCACGCTTGGATGCAGTACGAGCCGGGCAGTCTAAGAAATGTTCCAATGGAATCCTGCTCCCGCCGGGGATTCCCGAGGCTGTCTGTGGTGGTATGCCTGCTGGTGCCACCTACCCGCGAGTCAATGTTGGTTGGGGCACTATCGCCCAGTTCCAAATGCCGAGCGGAAATATTGGCTGTACGGCATCGTCGTATTTGAATTTCACGTGCGAGATCATTAATCGCTCCTGGTCGATGCCAGGGGAGCTCAAGGTAAATAATCCCCCAGGTGTGACCGGTGATCCACAACCAGCTATCGAAAACGGCAGAGTTGAGGGCCTGTGGAATCAAGGGGTGGGTGATTGGGCTAATAGTCGCAGTCAGGGGAGTCAAGTACCTACCCTCAACTATGGGCAAGCAGCCAATATGGGACAGGTTGCCTGTTTGAGTACTGAAGATGGAGTCATATGTTGGGACATTGATACCCACCATGGTTTTCTCATCAACCGGGACCGATTCCTGCACTGGTGAACGCCACTTGGGTGGCTGGTGCGATGAAAAAGATAGGCCAGGCCCGATGGTGCAAGCTCTGGAGGCAAATCTCAACACGACTTGGAACCTTGTCCGCGAGCGAATAGACTGACATATCGCCGTCGTAGGTTCATGCTCGCATGGATGACAGAACGGCAGTATTTGTTGCGAATACCAGATTCTGAGGAGCAGATGTGCGTGACATGCAACTTCGAGGGGCAGCTCTAGCAGCCTTGCGTCAACCGAGTACAACCGGTGCCGAACTCATGGCGATAGCCGCAGCACATCCAGATCTTTTGGACAGAGCTGCTGGTCACGCCAATGCTGAATCAGCTTTAAAGAAACTGGCAAGCCAACCCGCGTCAACCAGAACAACACGTTCGACTTCGCTGCGTCCACGAACAACCCAGTCGACTAGCGACGAGTTCTCCACCTCTCGTACTGCTTCCACGACATCAAGTTTCCGTAGTGCACGCGACGAAGTCCCGACACCGGATTCCTTGACTCGTCCTCGGCTATCGACCGATCGCGGGGGGTCATCAAGCCTGTCGACGCGTACCTCCACTGAGCGTACTCGCCTCACTTCAGAGCGCACCTCCCGAGTGACTGATCGGGCGCGACTCAACGTGGACAAACCCACCACCTCAATCGGCGACCCTTTGCGCCTCCCCCCCACACCTCCAGTACGCAGACCGCTACGTACAAGCGAATCCAAGAGTATCGATTCAGCTCTTGACGAAATCTTCGAAGACTGGAACAACCCGAATATTCACCGCAAACCTGTTGAAGAGCTCAAAGCATCACTCGACGACATTGATGATTATCTCGACGAGATCGACTTGGATAAACCAGCAACAGTGAAGACTGTTGAGCGTGAGGTACGCGACGATGCGGTCAAGGTGAAAGAGGATGCTAAAGAGATAGTCGACGACATTGACCTAGACCTCGATGATGAATTCGACATTGATGCTGACTTTGACACCGATGATGACGAAGCTGACCAGACATCGGACAAGAAATCGGATAAAAAGTCTCAAGAAGACTCTGATCCAGAATCTGACAAAGAAACAGACGAGGACGAATCCGACCAAGACGACACCGATGAAACAGAGGTGTCAACCAGCAAAGACAAACCCAAGAAGACTGTTAAAAAGACTGTTAAAAAGCCTTCCAGCAAAAAGAAGCCCATGACGCCGTGGGTCATTGCTGGAGTGATTGCCTTCCTTGCTGTCGTTTTGATACTGATTATGGCCCTGCTCATGCCTTATCAGGCTCGTGCAGACTTTAGGTCAGCGAAAGAACACTACGAAACTACTCAGCAAGAGTTGCGCAATGCTATAGGCCAAGCTGAGCAGACTCTAGCCACTGTTGGGGAAGACGAAGTCGACAACCTCACCTTGTTGACCACTCTCGAATCAACGATCGCTGATGCCAATGAGCTCTTGGATGTTTCTCCAGAAATGCCAGCCACAACGAAAGCAATCCGTGCCGAAACTAAGCGGTTGAACACTCGCAGGGAACAAATTGTTGCTATGACAGCAAGTGTGGGTAATGCAACCTCGGACGTGAACTCTAATAGAGCCCAGATTGCTACCATTGCCGTGACCGAGTTGATGAATTCTGCCCAAGAACTCTATGACACGTCTGAAGGGCTCGTACCTGATGATGCAGTACGCCAAAGCTTGCTGACTGTGCTCACTGCTGCGAGGCAAAACATTGATGCCGTGAACACCACGAATCACGAGAGTGTTCTGGAAACTATTGCAGAACAACGAGCTGCACTCGAAATGGCGACCAACGCCGTACTGGCTGTGAAAAAGACCAAGTGCGAGAACGGTACGGTTCTTCCCCCAGGTATTGATGCCATGGTGTGTGGAGGCATGCCTGAGGATGCTAGTGTCACCAAAGTCAGTGGGCGCTCCACGATACAGTTCTCACTACCGTCAGGTGATGTGGGCTGTACGAAGGATGCTTTCACTACTGGTGCCATGATTTGTGAAGTACCTGAACGAAAGTGGGATTTCCCAGACTCGGTAGGCAACGACTGCATCACCTCAGCACCCTGCCATGCAACGATCACCAACAGTGAGGTACGAGGGACAAGCTCCTATAGTGCTCAACCTTGGCAAAGTAACCAGTCGAATGGTGTCAAAGCACCCGTACTCAAAGTGGGCAAAGTTGCAGACTTCGGTGATGTTGCTTGTTTGAGTACAGAACAAGGTGCGGTGTGCTGGGATGTCACGTCACATCACGGCTTCCGTGTCAATAAGGATTCTTTCACTCGCTGGTGATCCACTCCCAGGTGCGGAAAGTTTCTTGAACCAACCGACAAGACGCCAATCCCCTCCAGCCGGTATTCTTTTCCTGACAGATTGTCGCGCCAGGTGAAAGGGACAATGCAGTGAGTAATTTTGATGCTGCCAGAGTAGTCGTGGAGAGTCCTTCGGCTTCAGCACATGATCTCACCTCCATTGCTCAAAAGCGCCCAGACCTGTGGCCGTTGATTGCTGCACACCCTCATGCGTACCCGTCTCTTCTAGCCTTCCTTGAAGAGAAAGGTGATGACGCGGTTCTTGAAGCATTACGTTCTCGACCACGAGATCCCGATCCGCCGCATACGAACCTACCTCGGACGAGAAGACCCCAGTCGGCGTACAGTAGTGGGGCCTCCGCGCAACCACGGCCGTCCCTGAACTCGTACTCTCACGATATCGACTCAAGGGCCGAGCATGAACCGGCGTACCCCACACCTGAGAAGACACGCAAGCATCTCATTCCAGGAAAACTGAAGACCCGAACAATGCTCTATTCGGCTGTCTCGATAGGGATAGTTCTCCTGGCCATTGCTCTGGTTTCCATCCTGGTTGTCCAACCTCGTCAAGCGCTCATCCAAGCCACCGATGACTACGAGCAAGCCGTTTCAAGCTACCGCTTAGCGCAGGATTCACTGTTCAGCTCCCTACGAGATGCTATAGATATTCAAGAATCGACGACCATTGAACAACTTGACGATCCTTCCCTTTTAGAGAATCTTGCCCAAGGGATCGAGCAGGCGAGGACCCTCGTCGCTGAACCCGGTGACATGGGCGAAACAGCTGTAGAGATCCGCGACCAAGTCAATGAACTCAATACTTCAACCTTGAACGTACGCCAGGTGGTCAACGACCTCGACACCCTCGTGGAAGATATCAAGTCTATGGTAACCAATGGGGTTGATGTGAAGAATCTGGCTCTCGGTGACTGTTTGATTATCCGCCACCTTGAGGGGCGATTCCAATCCGTTCCACGCGTAGCCTGCAGCACACCGCATGATTCCGAAATCATCAAAGTTTTTGAGGCCACTGGGGATGACTATGTCGAAGCGACTGTAGAAAAAACTGCCAAAGACACCTGCACTCAAGCCATGCTTGACTATGTGGGGTCGCGACACAGTTTTGTCTCTTCACGGGGGTTGGGGCTGACTTTTTTCGCTCCATCAGAGAATTCCTGGCAGAATGGTGATCGCACGATCGCCTGTCTCGCTTATGCGAAGTCAGAACGTACTGAGCTCACCTCAAGTGTGAAGGGTAAAGGAAAGTAAAAGAAAAGGGGTACCATCGTGAGTCTCATCGATGACCGCAACCTAGCCAGAGCTGCTCTGAATGACGCCGCCACGTCGGATGAGGATCTTCTCACTATCACCACTCATCACCAGGATCTTTGGGTTGAGGTAGCCAAACATCCGAATGCTTATCCGGGGTTGCTTGCCCATATTGAGCAGTACGGTGATGAAGCTGTTCATGAGGCTTTGCGTCAACGAGAAGCTCGTGAGGCTGCAACAGCGATCATGGACCCCATGGCATACCCTGAACAGGCCGCCTTCCCTGCGGTCAGTTTTGAACCACCTGCAGCATTTGATCCTGCGACACACTCGGAGAGTTCACCGTGGGCATTGACGCCATCGCCGACCTCTGAGGGTTCGGCATCACCATCGGCTGATGGCGAATCGGGGGAGAAGAGCTCAAAGAAGAAACCGATCATTATCGGATCCGTCCTTGGGGGACTTGTCCTGCTTGCTGGCATTGGGGTGGCGGTTTTCTTTTTCGTCATCCAACCCTCGATGTTGAACAAGGATTTTGACACAGCGGTTGAGGAATATGGTACGGCACGGGATGCGCTCACTACCGCTGTGGCTGATGCCACCGAGTCACTGGAGATCACCGAGGCAGATCAGTTGAAAGATCCCCTCCTGCATGAGGCATTAGCTGCAGAAATTGTCAGTGCCACCCCACATATAGAGGACAAGACTCCCGCGAAGGCTTCCTCCACTGGTGAAACGAAACTCCAGATAGCTACCTTGGAAGAGACCACAGCCGTCGTACAGAAAGCGACAGAGACTCTGAGCGCGAAGACTCTCCAAGTCGATGAAAGCCGTATGGAGTACCTGGGGGAGCTACTCTCTGCGGCTATCGAAGAAGCACAAGCAGTGTACGAATCATCAGAAGGTCTGGTGAAAGAAGAAGCCAATCGTATTGCCTTGAAAGAGGTGATCGATTCTGCTCTGCAAACCCGTACAACCTTCAACCTTATGGAACGCACCACCATGGTGGAGTCTGTCGATGCAAGTTTGGGTGAACTTAAAGAGGCGATCTCTGTCATCAAAACCAGTCAGCAAACCAAGTGTCCTGGTGGCGTACTGCTACCCAACGGTATTGATAACGTGGTTTGTGAGGGGATGCCGTACAGTGCTACCACTCCTCGTGTTCAAGGGCAGTACATGACCTTCACCCAGTTCTCCACACCAAACGGAAATATCGGATGTACGACTGATGCTTATGGTCCTGGCATGGTGTTTTGTGAGACGAAGAACCAATCGTGGAGCCTGCCTGGTGACATCACGCCAGAGAAACCTGTGACGGGAGGATCTGTTGCTCCCATCCTCAGCAACGGCACTGTGAGCGGGCAATGGTATGGAGATGTACCGCCATGGGCAAACAACAAGAGCGAAGGATTGTCGATTCCTACACTGGCAGAAGGTACGGTGGCAAACATGGGTGATGTTGCTTGCCGAAGCCAAGATGAGGGAGTCCTGTGTTGGGATACGAGTACCCATCACGGATTCTTCATGAACTCTCGAGAGTTTACCTACTGGTGAGAACCTGCTGGTAGCCGTCGCTGGGTGGGCGATGCCCTTCCCTGGGGGGGGGTGCGCATCTAGTGGTGCTAGTTGCCCATTCCTTTGACGCTGGAGGTCAGTTCGCTTTCCCCAGATGCAGCATTGGCAATGCAGGTGACCGTACGATCCCCATTGCTCCAGGAGGATGGTGTTGGGCCGAGGTAATAAACATCCAACCCAAGTTCAGTGACTTTGTAGTAATTCGGGCCAACGTATTCTTTCACTGTCCCGTAACAGACTCTGTTTCCATTCTCCTTGAGTTCGTCAGCGTCATAATCACCGTCAGGCATATCGAAAGAATGAAAGACTTCAGCATCGTGGGCTTCACCACAAGGAACAACCGGAATTTCTGTGAACTGATCACCCAAATCAGCAGTGATGATACAGTCGCCGACCTGGAGAGAGAAAGCATCGATATTCGTTGAGGCGGTCACTCGTCCATCCGGATCGCGCTTGTCACCAGAGAAGAAACCACAACCACTCAAAGTACCCAGGAGACACAGGGTTGTGGCCCCCACAAGTATGCGACGAATATTCATGTCAGTTCCACCTTTACTGGATTATCGAAAGTCGAAAAGTCGATCTGCACAGACTCAGCCCATGAGTATACCCCACGCTCGCCAGCACTTATTTCTGAAAACCTCTCAGGCGATCAAGGTCGCGGCGATCCTTCTTCTCTGGGCGTCCCGCACCCGGATCTCGCTGAGGGACCCCGCCAGTGGTTTCTTTCGGTGGAAGAGGCTCAGACATATCAAGATAGGCTTCAACCGCGAGGGGAGCCCCCACTCTTCGAGGAAGCAGGACGACGACCCGTACTTCCCGTGTTCGCAGTTGATCTCGCCAAGTGATGATGTCGCCTGGAGCGACCTGTGCAGAGGCTTTGGCGATTTTTCCGTTCAAACGTATCCGTCCTCCACGACAAGCAGTCGTTGCTTGCGAACGGCTCTTGAACAGACGTACCACCCACAACCATTGATCTATACGCACCCAACTAGTGTAGGTCACTGCCTGGAGTTTGGAGGTACTAACCGGCGACTACGTCATAGAGAAGGTGTCGCTGGTCTCGAAGACGCCGAACAGTGTCCGAGCAGCGCCGTCGTACTGCTGCTGGACTCATGTTGTAGAGGCTCGCGACCTGCGCACTGGGAAGTCCATCGACGTACACCTTTTCCACGATGTTTAATGATTGTGAGGTCGCCAACCTGAGATCTCGGGCGGTGTCAATTATCTCTTCGGCCGTGTGTTTTTCCTGGTCTTCCACATGTTCTTGAGGGGCACTCACCCGTACTCGGCATTCTGCCACAGCATCCTTGCGCGCATCGAGAGTAAGGTTTGCTGCCACACAGCATGGGCGCCTATCCAGGCGATAATGGGCTATGCGGATCCACAGAGCAGAAAGAATGTGCTCTATGGGAGGGTACGGGTTGGTTGATGCCATGAGGATGATTTTGGGCAGCAGTGCCTGCACGATCACGCGCCCAGCAAGTCGATCACCTTTTTGACATGCTGAAATGAGTTCACTGAGTACACGATCTGGGTCGAATCGAATGCTGTGGAGCACCATTGCCATCGTTGCGCAGTTGGAGGCCCAGGTAGGAACTTGTTGAGCATACTCTTCCCATTCTCGGTTAAGTCGCGAAATGATAACTCCTGGTGATTCACCTGCGGCCATAGGATAGAACTGGATCATTGTCGCTCGTGCTGATTGAACCTTCATGAGACTCCCCTCATTGTTGTTGAAACCCCACTCAACTCTGTGTCTGTTGCCTTCTGCGTTGGCCGAGACGCGGTATTTGCTGTCGCAAATGCGAATGTGTCTCCATGGTGGTGGCGGAATTGTCGCATTGGTGTCATGTTGTTGTCCGAGCGGGGGTTTATTGCCGGTTTCTACGCTTGAAGTACGGAGCTCTTCAACATTTGTGTCCCACCATGATGGACACTCATGTGGGGGTCTCGGGTGGATATCAAGTGTTTGAATGGGTGCCACCCCACTCATCAGATTCAGTGGATGGTTGAGGCTATTGGCGGGCCGTGAGAGACTGGGGGTATGAAAAAGTTCTTGTACTTGGTGTTGATCCTCGCTGGGCTGTCTTTTGCTGGTGTCATGTTGAGCCAAAAGCAGACTGAGGCGCGACGACTGTGGGATGAGGCCTTGTCTCGGGTCCCTACTCCTGGGTGTGACTGCTGCTCACAGGAGGATTAGTACGTCACGGTGAGCTAGCTTGGTGAGGCGGCTCGGTAGTTCCTGATGCCCCCAGAGCAGGTTGTGGATAACATCTTGATAAGAAATGGGCCGATTTGGGCTAAATCGCCTGCTTGACTAGGATATACTCTCGTTGCCCGCGGTGGGCACCCCGGCCTGGAATTCTATATATCCGTTCCAGGTTGGCTCTCGGACCGCTGTGGGTACCTGGGGCATTAACTCAGCTGGTAGAGTGCGACCTTTGCAAGGTCGAAGTCAGGGGTTCGAGTCCCCTATGCTCCACACGAGAGAGCGAGGAGAGAATCCCAAGCTTGCTTGGGGATTCTCGTCGAGCGAACGAGTGTTGACGAGCGGTATTACACCGAAGGTGTGGCGGTCGAAGATCACCAGTGCGTAGCGCTTACCGCGAGGAACACAATGGAACATCATCCAAGATCTTGAGGACTCGAACACCGGATTCACGAAGTGAAGACGGTTCGAGTCGCGGGCGATGCTCCACGCAGTATTATCGGCGTTTCCGCTTATCAATCCACTTTCCAAGAGGCTCCAGCACAAGGGGACCTTTTGTGTTCCCTCTCGCCGTCTTTCTGCGGCTTTCCTTGCCTGGTCCCCTAGCGTCCATCGGTGTAACCGGCGCTGACGTGTGAGGCATCGCAGTACGGCTTGTTGCTGGACTGTCCGCAACGACATAGTGCCACACGGTTGCGTACCTCGTACTCTTCACCATTAGCAGAGACCAACTGCACGGGTCCGCGTACGGCAAGAGCAGCTGAGACGTCCTTTTGAGGATCCTGCAGTACGACCACCTCAGGGGAGAACTCTTCTTCGAGATCCTGACCATCGTCTTTCGAAACAGCCACCAACCTGCCAGCCGGACACTCCGAAGCAGCAATCAAAGCTTCTTCGCGACAAAACTCATCAGCATCCTGTCTAGTCAACGTCCACACATCACCCGCGTCGCGATGACAGAAACGTGCGTACGCACAACGGCACCCCCGGTTCGACAACCACATGCCGCCTCGACGGCCCAGCCGGGGCAGCACTCGCCCTGGGCATACCTCTATTCTCCCAGGCCCGCGCCACGCTGATCCCGCCATACCCCCCGCGTATCCGCCCTAGCCGCAGCGGCGTTCTGGCTGGTCAGCGGCATGGCATGCCCGAAGTGTCGGTG